>Ga0209162_1000341_pt1 | contig 51985 bp, 46 predicted proteins | sample YNPNPMetaG_FD_187121 | JGI IMG/M metagenome (GOLD analysis project Ga0209162, IMG submission 187121) | Anoxygenic and chlorotrophic microbial mat microbial communities from Yellowstone National Park, USA - YNP NP MetaG (SPAdes) (version 2) ...
GCGAGTGCAATATAATAAAAAATTGGTTCTTTTGCAATATAAACTCTGGGAGATTGAGAAAATATCCCGACCGCAGCAACGGGAGGGAGGGCATTGAGGCAATTGTGAGAGGCTGCTATTTTCGTCCAGCTCGAATGAGGTCGAAATACATATTTTCCACCTGCTTCATCCAGATGCGATGATCGGCTCGCTCGGAGACGACCTGTCGATTTCGCTGGGCGATTTCCTGGCAGAGAGCAGGATTGTTGAGCAGATGGATGATGGCCTGGGCTGTGGCAATTTCGTCTCGCACGGGGACGATCATGCCGTTTTGTTCTGGTGTTATCCAATCCCGAAATACGGGCAGATCGCTGACCACGGGCACGGCGCCGCAGGCCATGGCCTCGGTGAGCGAGCCTGGCATCCCCTCCGACGAGGTGACCGATACGAAAATATCGGCGAGGTGGTAGTATTCGGCAATGCGATGATTTTCGACCGCACCCAGGAGCAGCACGCTATCGGCCACGCCCAACTCCTGGATCAGTCGTTTCAGTTCCTGTTCCTGAGCGGCCGTGCCCCGATACAGAAACACAAATTTCACCTGGGGCACCGCTTTTTTGACCAGCGGAATGGCTCGCACGATGATGTCCAGATTGTAAACCTTGCCCAGCATGCGGGTGCTGAGCACCACTTTTTCATCTTGCAATCCCAATTGGCGGCGCAGCGCCTCATTGCCCCGCTGGAAGGGGAATTTTTCCAGCTCCAATCCGCCCTGGATGACGTGAATCTTCGCCGCATCGATTCCGAATTCGGTGATCTTTTTTTTCAGATCATTGGAATTGGCCGTAATCAGATCGGCCTGACGCAGCGCCTGGCGGGTGAAAAAGCGATAGAACGGCGATCGGCCTGGGTCAACATTGATATCCGATCCCCAGGCCGTCAGCACCAGGGGTTGGAAACCTGTCATGGCGCCGATCCAGCCGCAGGCGGAGATATAATGGGCGTGCAGCAGATCGAATGTATCGTGCCGCAGCAGATGGCGGGTGCGAATCACATTTTCGGCGATCAGGGATTTGGCGTAGAATCTCCGATAGGAGCGGAGGCGTCTGCGCAGCGCCGAGCCATCGCCGCCATGAATCCGAACGCCCGCCAGTGCCCCGCTGGGAACCGCTGCGAAGGCATCGGGATAGGGCACGAGATGGACCTCATGCCCCGCCTGTACAAAATATCGCAGCCAGCGCTGGACATGGATGGCAGCGGGGTCGCCGAGGAAAAGCAATTTTAACAATTTCATTTGAGATAAAGGATCTTTCTTACCTGTTCAAAATTTTTCGTTCTCATTCGGATCAGATAAACTCCTGACACGACCGATTGCCCCTGTTCGTCACGAGCATCCCAGGTTGCGATTTCAAAACCAGCATGTTTTTGATCATTCACTATATTTCGGACCAATCGGCCCATTAGATCATAAACGGTTATGCTCACTTCTGAGGAGTATGGCATCTGATATTCAATCCTGGTGATCCCATTAAAGGGATTAGGAAAGATATTTGATATCGAAAACGACTCTGGTAAAAGCGATTTATCCTCGCCATAAATATTTGTATAACCAATTTGCATCGTTAAAGTATCATTGGTTCGATTTTCGTCTTCGTTTAAGCAAGAGAAAAACTTGAAAAAGAAAGGGCCTTCTCCAGAAACTTCCCATAGACCAAAATAAATTTTCAATGTATCCAGAGGGGCCAGGCTAATTACAGTCTGAGTTCCTCGATAAACCAGAGACTGCGAATCGTAAATTTCACAAGTTACATCAAATAGCGATTCCGCAAAAGCGCCGAAATTTTCAATGCTGGCAATTGGAGTAATGGTTCTTTCCCAAAATGAGCTTAAGGGCGAGATGATGCGAATTATTCTAATATCGTGGTCAAGCAGAGCAATGATTTTTTTCGAGATTTTATTATTACTGGTATTCAAATCATTTGGCAAATAAGTAATGAATTGAATTTCATATTCTCCCCCTCGCACTGGAACCCACGGATCAAAGGTAATGGTCTTTTTATCAAGGCTGCGGATAAAATCGATCTCTCGAGTGCCCGTGTAAACGATCACGCCAGATGAATCAACTATGCATTTCACAGTGAAGTTGGCTTCATCATTTTTTCCATTGTTTTTTATTACAACTTCTGGGATGACCACATCTCCAATTACCCTGGAGGATGGATTCAATATTTCCATGGCCATGATATCATGGGATAATCTTTCCTCATAAATGGTTAGAATTTGATTTACCGAAATACCTGTGGTATCCCAGATGATACCAGATGGCCAAAAAATTGTCAGGCTGTCAACTGTTTGAGACTGGCCCAGCCCAAATTCCAGCGGTAAGCTTTCCTGAGAATAATAACCCGCACCGCCACTAACCTCTCGAATCTGTAATTGCTGATTGGCTATGATTCGGACCTTAGCGCCAATAGCAGATCGATTGCTCACTGTCCCGACCAATTTGACGATAAGCCATTTATTACCGCTGCCATTGTTTTGATAGAGGTGCGTTCCTGTGGCGGCATAGGTTGTTGCGAGCAGGTCCAGGTCGCCATCATTGTCATAATCACCGAAGCTGGCTGTATTGCCAGATGTATAATTGCCTATCCCAGATGTTACGATTGATTCGATGAATTTTTCATTGCCGCTATTCATAAATAAATATTCTCTGCCGCCCCAGGCATTATAAAGATAGAGATCCAGGTAGCCATCATTATTCAAATCGCCCCAGGCGCAGCCCACTATTCCATTGGCAAGGTCGAGACCAGAGCTGCTCGTGACATCGCTAAAATATAAACCTTGTTGATTTTGGAAAAGGACGCCTCTAAAATCGCTATTAGCTACAAAAAGATCAAGAAAGCCATCATTATTGTAGTCACCCCAAGCGCAACCATACCCGTTCCCAGAATCGAAAATTCCTGCTTCATTGGTAATTTCAGTGAAAGTGCCATCCTGGTTATTTTTATAAAGCACATCTTCCGCTTGATTGTTTACGAACAGATCGAGGAAGCCATCGTTATTGAAATCGCCCCAGGCAGCGCCACGACTTTTGGCATAGGGATGGCCGTCAACCGAAGCCAGGTAAGTGACGTCAGTAAAGGTTCCATCGCCATTATTACGATAAAGGATATTGCTTTGACCGATCTCAAAATTCACCACATAAATATCTACGAAACCATCATTATCGTAGTCGCCCCAGGCGCAAAAATAGCTATTCAGGTCACAGCCCACTCTGGCCTGAACCGTTATATCTTCGAATGTGCCATTGCCAAGATTCAAATAGAGGATATTAGGAATATCTCGATTGCAAACGTAAAGGTCAAGAAGATCATCATTATTCAAATCAGCCCAGGTAACACCTGTGGTCCATCCTTTAAATTCAACTCCAGCATTCTGGGCGACATTTGAGAATGTGCCGTTTTGATTATTCAAGAACAAGGCATTGGCGCCAAATCGATTGCCAACATAAAAATCTAAAAAGCCATCGTTATTAAAATCGCCGAAGGCCGTCCCACTGTCCCAGTGACCGTTTACCTTTGCCAGCTCAGTGACTTCAGTAAAACTGACGGATAAAAATCTTTCTGTTTGTGCCACTGACATATTCAATTGAGCCCAAAAAACAATGGTGGCCAGCACCCCCTGGATTAAGTTTTTCTTTATTTTCATCATTCAAACCTCCCATAATTTTTCAAAAAAATTTTAATCCACCTTTTTGCTTCGATCGATAGCAATTGAAATATTGCAATTCATTCGCCTGGCTGCTTTCGGGCGACACCAAATAGATAGAGTCCCCATCGCTTCGAGGCTCTTGTTGAAGATATCAGCCGAAAAATGAATGAGGGCACCCTGGCTTTTCCCAGCGAATAGAATATGAACGGCGATAGAGTAAAAAAAGTAGTAATCTCAATTTTCGATAATTCTGCCCAAGAGAAGAGCCGAGCCAGATAGTCTGGGCGCCAGCGCTCTTCGTAACCATAATTGTTGGAAACAAAGCCTCGATTGGTAAACCGTGGTTTCAATCGGGATTTTTGTTTGTACCATTTAAACAGCGTATCGGAAAACATCCAATCCCAGCGTAACCCATTCGGAACAGATATAATTATCTTGCCGCCTGGTTTTAGGAACGCTGTCCAATATTTCAATACCTCTTCATGATTTGGAAAATGTTCCAACAGCCCAAATGAAATAATCGCATCAAATTGCCCTCGATCAAATGGCAATTCGGTGGCCGAGTGCTTGAAAATTACATGATCGTAGCCATTTTTAAGTAAAATCTGCTGCGCTTTTTCGACAGCAGCTTCGGAGGTATCAATACCTATGCAATCGATTCCCTTTTTCAACAAATACAGCACCCATTTTCCAATACCACAGCCGATATCCAGAACTCGATACCCTTTTTTTAGGTGCTTATCAAGCAACTCCATCACTTTTTGAGTATAGGCTGCTTCTGTGTACAATTCAATCGTTGATGCTTCTTTGTTCGGCTGGAGCGAATCAGCCACATTATATTCCAGCCAGATGTCATTTTTATTATTATTCATGGTTTCAAGGATTATTAAAGGTTAAAAGGGCTAATAAATTAATTGTGACTTTTCCCTGTGATGCAAAAAAAATTAAATTGGACAAGTTGCTCCTTGCAAATTAGAACGTTGATTACAAATTTATTTGTTTTTCAGAATGAGGTGCTATTTCCAGCTATCCGCCAATTAGCGGATTATATTTTGCTGTTCAAAATGCTCAATGAGAAATCCTGATTTGGACAAGAATGTTCTTGAATAAGGTATTAAGGTTTCCGCTATCAACGATTAGTATATGTGACTAGGGTTTTTATCAGATTGCCGAACAAGACCAATATAGAAAACATTATTGACCTTAGTGCTTCATTTCAAAAATTCTTGTAGGGTTTTAGTCATGGCTATTCTCAAAAATAAAATCCTTACGGATTAAGTCCCCTGTATTTTTGCATGTCTTGTCGGACGGGAATTAAGGCGTGAGCCTTTTAGAAACCCTACAAGGAATTATGAAATGGCGTACTTAGTAACAAATCGAATCCCCTAACGATTAAATCTTATTAGCTCAGCGTTCCATTTTACTGTCCAAAGTGCTAAATCAAAATTCCTATTTTGGACGAGAAAGCTGACTTTTTATTTCAAAATCACCAACTGATTAGCGCTTAATCTCCTCCAGCACCTCCCCCAGTCTCCTCGTCAGTTCCCGTCGATCGAATGCTCGAACCTTTGCCTCGTCCAGATGGTCGTTGGTCAGCGCCTTCCGTTGCCAGCGCCGATAAAGATCCAGCAGCGCCGCTTTGATCTGCGGGACATTTGAGGGATGCACCACTGTGCCCGCCTTAAGCTCACGGATCAGCTCGGCGGCGTCGCCTTCGGGCGCCAACGCCAGAATGGGCTTGCGGGCACCCAGATATTCGAATAATTTCCCCGTCAAAATGCCTTTGTTGGCTGGAGCGTCATCGATGATCAAGAGCAATACGTGGGACGCCAGCAGGTACTGGATACTCTGCTGGTGCGGCACATACGGCACAATTTGCACCATGCCCTCAAAAGTTGGCTGGCGCAGCATCTCTTCGATGAAGCCACCGATGCGGCCGACAAAGGTGAGTTGCAGGTTCTGCTTCAATTTGGGCAGCTCGGTCAATAACTCGGCCACGGCTTGCAGCAAGGCCTCGGGATTGCGATGGCCGTAGAGCGAACCCGTATAGGTGATCACCATTTTGTCGCTGGGCGGATCGGCGGTCACGCCCTCGAAATCGGCGCCATCGTAGCCATTGGGGAGCAACAGCCAGCGATGATCCACCAGTTCGGGATGGCGCCCTCCCAGGTCCTGGGCAATGCCGTTGGAGACGGTGAGGATGCGATCGGCGTATTTCAGCACGGAATGTTCCAGATAGCGATCGAATTGGTCGGGCCACTTTGGCCGTTTGGCCGAGGAGAGCCAGCCGACCCAGGAATCCCGAAAATCCGCCACCCAGGGTCGTCCCGTGAGTTTCTTCAGCCAATAACCGATGAGGTGACAGGTGTATGGTGGGGCTGAGGAATAAATGACATCGATCTGTTCCTGTCTGACGGCCTTCAATCCCTGAGCTACAGCAAACGGCAGCCATCCCACTCGGGCATCGGGGATGAAAAAGCTGCCCCGAATCCATTCGGCCAGCCGTTCGCTGAGCTTCTTCTTCTGCTCGGCATCTCGGGATAGCGTGGCAATATCCACGGCCTCGCTCATCTGGCGGCCCGTGAGCTTGCGATAGAGCTGGTACGGCTCGGGAATGTAGCTGCGATAGACCGTAAGTTGCGGCGGCAGCTCGGCCACCAGGGATGGGTCGTAGGCGGGGTAATCGGCATCACGGGCGGTCAATACCACAGGCTGCCAGCCCGTAGTGGGCAGGTACTTGATGAATTTCAAGGTCCGCTGAACGCCAGCACCACCGCTGGGTGGAAAGTAGTAGGCGATCAGCAGGACTTTTTTATTTTTTCTGGGAGTCATAAAATTTGTCGCCCCTGGGTCAATCAATAGGGTAATAATATCATGTTGTCGTTGGTTGTTCTGGCTACTAACGTTGATAAGGTTATTCCGCAGCACGTCTGATGGAGCAAACCCGATAAACCCTATTGAACTTAGTAGCCGATCGAATCCCCCAAGCTTATTACCCTAATCTTGGTATGCTACTCCTTACAAATAATAAGCTAATAAGGTTATTCTATTTGTAACGATCTCAAAGTTATTAAGGTTAATAAGGTTGTTCCTCAATCAGTCCAATGCAGCAAACCGAGAAACCTTATTAACCTTAATAATCGATCGAGGATTCCAATTATTTAATCTTATTCGCTTATTTTGCGTCAATGAATAAGATATTAAAGTTATTCCTCAGTCAGTCCAATGGAGCAAACCGATAAACCTTATTAACCTTAGTAACCGCTCGAAGCTTCAGATTCTTTAACCTTATTAGCTTATTCTGGGGCAATAGAAACGATTATAAGGTTCATCTCACGCTTGTCTGGACCATTTATAAGATTTTTCTTTACCCGCTTAATAGAATACGTTGCATAAGCGTTAGTAATTTTTGTAAGCAAATTGACGCTGCTCTTTTATCCCTTTTTCAATGTCTGCTGATAAAATTTAATAAAATGCTCATACTCCTCAGCAAAAGTCATTTTTTTATGATGTTGAGTCTGGTTAAGGATATACTTGCACACCTTATCTACATCTGCCTTGGATACAGAAAAAGCAGATGCTGATTGTTGCCAAGCAAAATGACCATTTGCCAGATTATTTTCATTGATAAATCGCTCCGAGCTATTAGCGACAACATTTGCTAACTTTTCTTCTGAGATTGATGGCGACCGAGAGACCATAAAATGCAAATGTTCAGGATTGGCGTATATAGCATATAATTTAGATGAATTATTATTGACAATTCCAGTGATATATTTCTCGATGCGATCACGATTTTTCTCTGGAATTAAAGGTTCCCGACCTAATGTAATAAACACAAAATGGGTGTATAGGTTATGATATTCAATTTTCATATCACAAGCCGATAAGGTTCATAGTGCTTGTTATGTTGAAAGTTGACTTAGGTTTTCGTGTTTTCAATAAGAAGTGCTGGATTAGACTTCCTATCGTTGCGTTAAGTTGATTCTTTGGTATATAATTTTTCAGATATGGTTAACCCTCATTTGCTTCCATAAACTCCTCGATTGCCCGTGCCAGCCGCTCCCAGGAGTACTGCTTCTTTTGGTGCTGAATGTTTTCGGAAAATTTCGGCTCCTTATTTTCCTCGAAATAGCGAATGATGGCCTGAGCCAGCGCCGCAGCATCCTGGGCGGGAACGACCAGGCCTGTGACCTCCTGGGCCACGGCTTCGGGCAAGCCCCCCACATCGGTGGTGATCACGGGCTTATTGTAATTATAGGCGATCTGTACGATGCCGCTCTGGGTGGCGGAAATGTACGGCAGCACCACCACATTGGCAGCGGCGAAATATAGCCCCACCTCTTCATTGGGAATGTAATCGTCGAAAATAGCCACGGCGTCTCGCAGTCCCAATTGGTCGATCTGACGCACATATTTTTCTTTGTCGTCATAGAATTCGCCCGCCACCAGCAATTTGACAGGCCAGCGTTTTTGAACCAGCGGCAGCGCTTCGAGCAGGCAGCTCAGTCCCTTATAGGCACGAACATAGCCGAAGAACAATAGCACTTTTTCTTCAGGGCCAAGGCCGAGCCTGGTTCGGGCGGCGGCTGAAGTATAATTCTGGCGGAATATTTCATAAACGGGATGCGGCACTTCTTTGAAATGGGCACGGGGCCGAAAATGCAACAGATCCTGCCGCACGATGCCCGATTGGACGATGAAATAATCCACAAAGGCCAGCCCCAGCCGTGTCAGCAGCCGATCGCCCAACTTTTTTTCATGAGGCACGATATTGTCGCAAACATAGAGCACTCGGGTTCGAGTAAACAGTCGGGTGAGAAAAGCGATGCTGGCGTAGGCGGGCGCAAAGAACGGCAGCCAATATTTAAAGATGATCAGATCGGGCCGCTGACGATAGATCGCCAGAAAGGTTTTGATCCAGCTCAGCGGGCCGATGGAATCCAGCAGCGGCTGGCTGGGGATCGGCTCGATCTCCTTGCTGGAGTCCTGCTGGGTTTTGCCAGGGAAAAAAATACTGGGGTACTGACGTTTGAATGAGATGATCTGCACCTCATGGCCTCGCTGCAGCAGCGCTTTGTAGAGCAGGGCGACGTAATGGGCAATGCCGCCCCGCATCGGATACGATGTTCCCAGAATGATGATTTTCATTGATTCAATAATCTCTCACAGGTAGCGAATACCGTTGGCACGTAGATATGTTCCATGCTGTGATGCGGGCATTCTCTGGCAAAGAAGCAATCGCATTTGATGGCAGGCTCCAGAATTTCGCCCAGGCCATACAGCTCGAACTCGTGACGATTAAAAATATTGTTGAACAGCACGATCTTCTTGCCCAATCCAATGGCGATGTGGGTGGCCATGGTGACCGCTGTCACCACCAGATCGCATTGATCCACCAGGTTGATGAATTGCGGCAGCGGAAAATGTCCCAGATAGGTGGCGCCGCTCTGCTCGGCGATGCGGCTATTTTTGTCATGCTCGTCGGGACCGCCCAGAATGAGCACCCCTCGGCCGTGGCGTTTCAACTGCCGTGCCAGCTCGATCCAATTCTGTTCGGGCCACAATCGGGAGCTCCAGCGACCGCCGCAGCCCGTGTTCAGGCCGACGATCGGCTTCGGCTCGGGGATTTCCCAATGATAATTTCGATCGGCAAAATTGCTCAGAATATATCTCTCGCCCTGGAATTCAAAGCCGCAGATATCGAACACCTCCTGGGGATAGCTGCGGGTATTGGCCTGGTTGACCGAATCGAAAACGCCCGTGAGAAATTTGGCTTCGCTGTTCTGATCCAATGGATAGCAGCGATTGAATGGGCTCAATCCAAAGCCCTGTTTCTGGCGAGCGGAAATTTGATTGGCCAGGGCGCAGGCTTCCCGATCTTTATCGAGATTGATCAGCAGGTCGAATTGGGAGGCCTGGAGCGCCAGGATGTTTTTCAACTCGAAATTCAAAATTTCATCCACCCAATCGGCTGGCACCAGCTCTGGCGACTGGGTGAGCCAGGTGATATGGCCAGCGGGAAAGACCTGTTTCAACTTGCGCAACAGCGGAGTGGTGCGAATGACATCGCCAGCCGCACCGAGCTTGATGATCAAAATTCGCTGTTGAATCGGATCGTAGTGGGGACAAGTCTCGCAGATGACCTGTTCTCGCTTGTGCGGAACGCAGGGGATATCGCCTTTGAAATGGCGGCAGTCCTGGTTGACTTTTAAATTCATAGGTTCACGAGTTTCATTTTCCAATTATAATCTGACAAATTCAAGAATACTGGTCCGCATGATATTTGGCATTTTCATCATGGAAAAAGTCAGAAAAGCAATTTATGTTACTTAAAATGACGTCAAACTCCACCGATACGACTGATGGCAGAGAGAAAGTATTTGCATTAAGCGAAATATTAGCCAGCCTGTACTTCTGATAATTCTGCCAAGATCCTTTCGATTTCGACTTTCAGCACTGGCAAATCTTCCTTTGCTGTAAGCCACACTTGACCAATATCTACTCCAAAATAATCATGAATCATTTTATCACGCATCCCTGCAATATCTTGCCAAGGCAGATGCCCATATCTCATTCGTAACTTTTCGGAGAGCCTTTTTGTCGCTTCTCCGATAATCTCGATCTGGCGGATGATCCCATCTTGAAGCAGGGTATCCTAATTGAAGGTTATTTCGTCTTTGCCTTGCAGGTATTTTTCGGTCTTTAGAATGGCATCCAAAATGTGCCGCAGATAGACGCTATCATCATGCTTCATAAATCACCTGCAAGTCGCGCTTGATTTTTTCCCGAAGATAGGGGCTAATTGACTGCTCAGTGAGCAGGTCCACTTTTTTTCCTAACGCCTCTGAAAATTTTCTCTCCAAAGCGGCGAACCTTAGCAAACTTATTCGCTCAGAAAACTCCATCAATAGATCAATATCGCTTTGGTCATTCGCTTCGCCACGCGCAACAGAACCAAAGAGACTCATCCGCGTCACATGATTTTGGCGACAGAGGTCGATTAGTCGGCTGATGTCGAATGGCAGTTTCTTGATCATCATTTTTAAATCCATTTATGATCATATTGCGTCGATATGTTCGCTCACTGTCGAATAAAAAGATGCTCGAGAGCCAGAAAAATGACGAGAAACATGAATGAGTATACTTTTAAAAGGTACAATCATGGAATTTTGATCCGCTAATTGTCCATTGGAATCAACCCAAGCGAAAGACTAAGGAAACGCTGTTATTCTGGAGGGCGAAGCGACGAAGAATTTCTTCAATAAACGCATTTGCTTTCGTTAAATTAAAAGATTCTTCGCCCTCCCTACGCCAACTGGCGGGTGGATCGCTCAAAATGCCATTGGACTCTTAACTTGAAGCCAAAGGCTGACTGGCCGAGCATTCGTTGATACATGGAACTTGCTCACTCCTTCACCTGCCAATCAGCGGGCGAATTTATTCAGAATAACAAAATAATCCCTCTTAAGAGTAAGTTCATGATGGCTTGCTCAAAATCTTCTTAATCGAATAGTCCGCTTTCTTTTTCTGCGTCTCGGTGATCATCTCTCCCAGCAGGCCGATGGAGACGAACTGAATGCCCACGATCACCAACAGGATGCCCAGAAACAGCAACGGCCGATTGCTCAAAATGCCTTTGGCGACGATCTTATCGATGGCCAGATAGAGGTTGATGATCATGCCGATGAGGAACGTGATCAAACCGATGCTGCCGAACAGATGCAGCGGCCGTTTTCGGAATTTATTCAAAAAGACCACAGTGAATAGATCCAGCAGCCCCGCAATGAAGCGAAACATGCCAAATTTGGTCTTGCCATATTTGCGGGGATGGTGCTGCACCACCAGTTCGCCCACCCGATAGCCCTGCCAGTGCGCCAGCACGGGAATAAACCGATGCAATTGGCCATAAATCTGGATGTCCTTGACCACCTCGGCCCGATAGGCTTTGAGGCCGCAATTGAAATCGTGGATCTTCAATCCCGATACCCAGCCAGTCACTCGATTAAAGACCTTCGAAGTGTTGCGCTTGATGAACGGATCGTATCTTTTTTTCTTCCAGCCCGAAACCAGATCGTAGCCCTCGTTCAATTTTTCGATCAGGCGGGGGATTTCCTCGGGATCATCCTGGAGATCAGCATCCATGGTGATGACGTACTCGCCTCGCGCCGCCTCGAAGCCGCAGGCCAGCCCGGCGGACTTGCCATAGTTCTTGCGGAACTGGTAGACACGAACGCGCGGATCGCGTTGATACAATTTCTCCAGTTCCTTATCGGACCCATCCGTAGAGCCGTCATCGACAAATATGAGCTCATAGCTGAAGTTGTTCCGCTGCATCACCTGGGTAATTTTATCATAAAGCTCAGTCAATGACTCTTGCTCGTTGAACAGCGGGACAACAACAGAAACGATCGGGGGTTCGAGAGCTTGAAAAGTCATCGTATCATCCAAATTGGACACGGCTCATCTCCATGCATAGTGAACTTAAATGATCTCTCTTCATTCACAATGAACAATTGCTATAGCGGAATGCCATCAAATTTTTCGGACCGAACGTCTGACTATCCGGCCAAAGCTTATAGCTCGATCCAATGGGCTTGCTCAGGAATCTTAAATGAGAAATCCTTTTCAGCCAATCGGCAGTTGGCCTCTCGATATTTATAGAGCAATGTAATTCGCGTGTTCTGGTGTGGTTGAAAAAAGCGGATCAGTCGGGGTAAAAACAGACGTCCCAATTGCTCAAACTGCTGATATTCAATCTGCAACATCACCCGATCATTATCGTCCAGCAATTGAAATTCCGTAACCACGAATCTGGTTGGGTCGATCCAAAATTTGCGCGTCAACTGATCCTGAGAGGAAATGATCAAATATTTGTTTCGATCCACGGTCAGCGAATCATGGGGGGCATCGGTCAATTGCTGCAGACCTGACACCGCCAGGATAAGCTGATTGATCGGGATATCGATGGGCAATAGGGAACTGCCATTGTACCGCTGGGGATCGCCAGTGTAAACTTGATTTTCTAAAGAATTATAAATGATAAATTTTTGCTGGTCAATAAACAATAAACCATAGCCGATGCCCATTGGCCCTCGAATGGTGAGCAAGAGTGAGTCTGGTTGTTTGATGAGCAACCGGGAGCCAGCGGTGAAATTGATTCGCGGTGACTCCACACTGACTTCGACCTCAGCCTTGGCGGATCGATATCTCAAGTTATTTTGCTCGACCCGATAGCGAATGCCAGCAAGGGTCACACCTTCAAGCGTCAAAACCGGTTTTTGCATTTGACCAGCGCAGCCCAATAGAAAAACCACCGCCACGATCGAAAGCCAAAATCGCTTCACGCTGCGCTCCAATTTGATATTACCTACCAACGATCCTCCTCTTCAGCAATCCCCCTCATTTCTAAGCACAATGATCCATTTTCACACTCGGATAGCTCAAAAATCGAAAATCCATCCTGCCCTTCCCGCTCACCTTTTCGTGCACCTGTCCACTGCCCATTTCCTTTCGTTCATTGGATCCCGAGCTTCTTGCGCACTTCAATTCGGCTATTATCCAGCTCTAAGGCTCTCTTCCAATAATGCCGCGCATTTTCCATGTCGTTCAATTTTTCATACACGTCCCCGAGATGCTCCATCACTTCAGCCGAATTATCCCGATATTGGACCGCGCGGGAGATGTATGCCAGCGCTTTTTGATAATCCCCCATTTTAAAGTAAATCCATCCCAGTGTGTCCAAATAGGCCCCATTGGTGGAGTCGGCAGCTACAGCCTGTTGCGCCATGAGCAACGCCTCTTCCAATTTGATACCCCGGACCGACAGGCTATAGCTGTAATTGTTCATAAGCAACGGATCATTTGGCTTGGCCTGCAGCGCTATTTGATACAGGCTATCCGATTTCTGGTACATCTTTTTTTCATCATAGATCATCGCCATAGTCCCTAAAGCATCAATGGCATAGTTGGATTTGAGGGCGATGCTTTTCTCGAGATAAGGCAACGCCTCATCTGACTTGCGGCGCTGGCTGAGCACAGAGCCCATGAAAAAATTAATATCTGGATGGTCCGGCAAAGCCTCAACCGCCTTGCGAAAATGGGCTTCCGCCTTTTCCGTCTGTTGCGTGCGCAGATAGCTGAATCCCAATAGAATCCAACCGCGGGAAAACTCCCTGTTTAGCTCGATCGACTGTCTCAACCAGGGCTCTGCCGCGTCCATTTGATTGCGCTGAAAATAGATGGATCCAATGCTGAAGTAAGCACGAAAATCGTCGGGAAATTTTTTTACAACCCGTTCAAATTGCCCGATCGCCTGCACCGTATCCCCTTTATCGAAATAAATCTCCCCCAATCTCAAATAGTTCTCGATGCGCAACGTATCCTGGGCAATAAGTTGTTCGATGAGTTCGATCGCCTCATCCCATCGCTTTTGCTTGGTTAATAGCTCATTCAATTCTTCCAGGCAAGTGCTGAAACTCGCATTTTGCTTCAGGCCGCGACGGTACCAATCCATGGCAGCGGCCGTATCAGAGCGCATCAGATGATGTTTCGCCATCCCTAAATAGCCGCGCTCGTCATCGGGATACTCTTGGAGGAATTCAAGAAACTTCTTCTCTGATTTATCGAATAGCTCGTTCTCAATATAAATATTTCCCAGCCTCAACAACATCTCCGGATTGCCATAGCCCAATTGCATCAATTGTTCATATTGCTCAGCGACCTTTAGATCCTTCAGTTGAGCCATATACACCGCAATGAGCCCATATCGGGCTTCTAAGTCCGATGGGTCGAGTTGAATGATCTTCTGATAGACAATTTCTGCATTCTGAAATTGCTGTTGGGCGTGATAAATACCAGCCAAAGTGCGATAAAAATCTTTGTGCTCAGGAAAACGTCGAATCGCTGTCTTTAATATCTTTTCGGCACTTTCATATTTTTCCAATCGGATATAATTTTCAGCTATTTTATTATAAATGGTCGCCGAGGAAGAATCGTAGAGGAGCGCTTCATTGAATTCCAATAATGCACTTCGAAAATCGCCTATTATTTCGCTGGTCGTTCCGCGAATAAAATGTCTCAGCGCCTCAGGTTGAATCGAGCTGGCTGGCTGCTCTTGGCCAGCTGTTTTTGGGGGGTGAATTCGCTGGATACCAGCGCACGTGGCAAAAAAGATCCCGCATAGGATCGCTGCGAAAATGAAACGTTGTCTCATCATTGCTCCATCAAATAAGCTTTTCCAAATAAAGGGTACAGCGGTTCCCCCGAAGCATCAACAATATAGGGGCCAAAAACCACATCCATTTAACTTTACATCAGATTGGAAGTTTCCCGGTGCAGATTTGGATATTGGGGGTAAACCAGTGATATGCCGGATGGTTCAGCAGTCATCTCCGAATTCAGGCCAGGCTCCCCACCATTCTTTTGCAACCCATGTTCATTTGACTCTCACCCCAGCTATCCCCGTTGGATGTCTGATATACCGATCATCTTTTCGGATCGAATTTTCGGTTCGCCGCGGAAATGGCCTTCCAGTGAAACCGAGATCGTTCGACTTGGCGTCGAGCTATCCTTGCCCAATTGGCGCTGATGTTGGCAACAATTATGCGTAGCGTTCACTTGTCAAGCTTGCGGCCCAGCCTCCCCTATTTTATCCATGGTGATGCCAGTGAAACCGTAGAAAATCGATACCAATGGGTTGATCAAATTTAAAAACGCAAATGGAAGATAGACAAAGGGATGGATCCCAAGAGTTGCAAACATGAACGCGCCGCAGGTGTTCCATGGGACCAGCGGTGAGCTCAGCGTGCCAGCATCCTCCAAGCAGCGCGACAAATTTTTTGGGTGCAATCCCCGCTTTTGAAACGCATCTTTGTACATTCGGCCCGGAACAACAATCGAAAGATACTGATCAGGGGCAATGATATTCATGCTTATGCAGGTAGTAATGGTGGCGGTCACCAATAGTCCCGTATTCTTAGCTGCCTTCAGAATAGTTGCCGCAATCCGCTCCAGCATCCGACTGATTTCCATAACACCGCCAAACGAAAGGGCGCACATGATCAGCGAGACCGTATAGAGCATGCTCTCCATGCCGCCACGCGAAAGGAGCGAATCGACCAGATCTACTCCTGTTTTCGATTCGTAACCGCTAAATGCCACGCTAATGACTGTCCCTACCCCAATTTTCTGAAAGATCATGGCACACATTCCGCCTAAGATCGAACCAGCTAACAGCGCAGGCAAAGCTGGCATTCGAGTCACCACCATCACAATAACCAGGCATGGCGGAATCAATAGCACAGGGTGCAAATTAAAATGACGATCCAGCGTCGATAGGATGAGCACGACATTCTCCCCCTGGATCTGGGAGCCAGCATAGCGAATGCCCAGCAGCGCATAAATGATCAATGCGATGGTGAGGCTTGGGGCAGTGGTATAGATCATGTGCCTCACATGAGTAAATAACTCAGTGCCGGCCATGGCAGGGGCCAAATTCGTGGTATCGGACAATGGCGACATTTTATCCCCGAAATAGGCCCCGGAGATGATCGCCCCAGCCACCATGGGGATGGGAACACCCAATCCTTTCCCCACCCCAATCAGCGCGATCCCCACCGTCCCGGCGGTAGACCAGGAGCTCCCAGTCGCCAACGACACCATGCAGCAGATCACGCAGGCAGTTACCAGGAATATAGATGGAGAAAGCAGTTTCAGCCCCCAATAAATCATCGTCGGCACAATCCCGCCCAAAATCCACGTGCCGATAAGCATGCCAATGATCATCAAGATCAAACACGCCTTCAGCGCCAACGATATGCCGTTGATCAGTCCATCCTCAATCTCACTCCACCGAAAGCCCAATCGTACCGCCATCAATGCCGCAATGGTCGTGCCCCCAATTAATGGAATATGGGGACTGGTTCCGAATTTGATGATAGAAATTCCTAGAAAAAACATCAAGAAGACGACTGGGATAAGGGCCTCCACAAGAGTTGGGGAACGATGCTTCGTCGCTTTTGTCATGAATTTTTCCTTGATCAAATAACTGAATTGTGAATGGGATAACATTTGGGCCAATCGATATGGTTGACCGCGCCATAGCCGCTGACTACTGGCATTGCTTAGCGATTCTCAAGAACGATGACTACTTCTTGGATAAAGACAAACCAATGCCATCACGCTGCCCGCGATTCATTTTATGCCGCATCACCTGGCCAATTTTAAGGACAACTCATTGGTGTCTCACTGCCCTGCGCGGTCCCCGCATAGATAGATTATAGCAATTCTTATCATAAAAGTAAAGCAAAAAAATCACTCGCCTGAATAATATTGTTTTTGTCACGAATTGGTTAAGAGACGAAATGGCCCCTAATGGATGCCTTCGATGGGGAACTGTTTCATGGAATGTATGGCGAATGTTTTTTACTTTTTCTTCAAAATAATCTTATTGTATTTTAGAGAAAAATTATTTACATTATGCGGCCTTTGTGATAAAATGAGTCTCATTTTTTGAATTGATTTGGAATGACCCAGTATCTGTAACACAAGAGGGATGTTCATCATGGGCAGATTTAGATTCTTGATGTTGCTGTATCTGATAGCCACTCAGGTCGATTGGAGTAGCAGTGAGGAATTGCAATTTGTTCAAGCTCCTGCCGATTCTTTGTTCACCCAAAGCTACCGGTGGCAATCTTCGAACGAGTATCGTCCATTGATCCCGCTCGATGGTGAATGGGAATACCGAACCAAAGAGAAAGAGCCATTTCGAACAACCATGCTGCCAGCCAGTTGCAGCCATGAGGGTGAAATTACATTTCGCAAGTTTTTTGTCCCAGATTCAAGCTTTGCCAATCACATTTTTCGATTCATCAGTTATGGCATCAATTATTCCTGCCGAATCTTCATTAATGATAAATTTATCGGCAGCCATGTCGGCGGCTATAATTCCTTCTCGCTGGACATCGCTGATGGCATTATCCATTTAGATCGGAAAAATTGCATTGAAATCAAACTGGATACCCGGCTGGATAATAGGACCACCATTCCCCATCGCTTTCAGCCAGAATCCGCTGCCAATACACCAGGCATTTTTCGATCACTCTATCTGTTGGCAATTCCTGAGCTGTCCATCGAAGCGGTGGATTTCGATTATGAACTCTCTCCGGATTATGGACAAGCCCAGTTCGATGTGCGCTTTGATATCAAAGATCGGATTGATAACAGCCTCGAAAAAAGCTCATCTGCCCGGCCAGCTGTTCCGCTCAGCTATTGGATTGAATTGCGTCCCGAGCACGGGGATCGACCTGTCTATCAGGAACGAAAAGATCTGGACATCAGCAGTTACAGTTTAACCCGCACCATAACAACCCAATTCAAAGTCAATCAGCCGCAACTCTGGTCCCCGGACACGCCAAATCAGTATTGGCTTCGGATTCAATTGATTTACCAGGGGAAAATTCTCGATCAATACGATCAAAAATTGGGCTTAAAGCAGCTCGAAATTCGGGACGGAGACATTTATCTCAATGGCCAACGTCTCATATTGCGCGGAATCAATTGGGTTGAAGATTATCTCGCCAATGGGGCCGTGTTCGATCGCTTATCCTTGCTGAATGATCTGGAACTAATCAAGCAACTTCATGCAAATGCGGTTCGGGTATTGCATCATCCACCGCACCCTGTTATGGCTGCCCTATGCGATAGCCTGGGATTGTTTTTGCTCGAGGAAGTTCCGGTGCAGTGGTTGCCAGCCAAGCGATTTGCCGCTCCCCAGCTCATCAATCATTACATTAGCTATTTGCAAGAGACCATTGAGCGGGATAAATACCATGTGTGTGTTATAGGCTGGGGAATTGGCGGCAATTTATTGTTGCCCGAGAACATTTTCCTTGATCTGCTGACCAAGCTGAAAAGTCAAGTGCGGGCATTGCCGGGCCAGTTCTTTTATTATTGGAATACGCCGCCGCTGTCGGCCAGCCACAATGATTCGGATCTGATCGATGCGATTTCACTCTTTGATCTGAAGAAAGATCAATTCGAAGTGGCACTGCAAAGATGGACCCAGCAGCGTCGTGGCCAACCAAATCTGGTCCTATCGTTCGGAGCACCCGTGAAAGTGGCAGATGTATCTCAACCCACTGGGATAGCGGAAGAATACCAGGTGCTTCGACTTATCGAGGCATGGCAACCCATTTTCAGCCAGCCAGGAATTGACGGCTATTTTTGTGCGTCACTGGCGGATTATCAGGGAAACTATCCCTCGATCCGGTACGAGGACAACATCATCCGCAATTCTCGGCCGTATGGCCTGGCCGACCAGCAACGCAAAAAGCGCGCAGCGTTTGAAACGCTTCGAGGCTTATATCAAGAGGGGAAGGCCAGCCACAATTTGAATGTCGATCTCAAAGAAGGACCTCCAGTAAGTTTTCCAATTGTTGGCCTGGCGATCATTTTAATTTTCTTATTCATGACCAATAGTCGGCGCTATTTTCGAGAAAATTTCCGGAGGGTGTTCGTTCATCCCCACGGCTTCTATGTCGATATTCGCGATGGTCGAAAAATTCCAGGCAGTCATACCTTGGCCTTAGCTCTATTTTCATCCGTAGGCATCGGCCTGACGGCGACGTCATTCTTGAGTTATTTCAAATCCGAGCTTCCGATAGATCATTTATTAACCTTGCTCGCGCTGACAGAAAATTTCAAAAGAAAGCTATGCTTCTTTTCCTGGCATCCGGATTGGGGGATCTTATTTTTTTCGGGTGTCGGATTGGCCAATTTTTTGTTGACTGGAATTTATTTTAAATTGTTGGCACTGATCAGTCGCCGGCGCTGCACTTTTGGTCAGGCGTTCACTCTGCCGTTCTGGTTCGGCGCCAATCTGGTACTGTTCGTACCATTAGGAATGATGTTGTTTCGGCTGTTACAATATCCAAATTTGGTGCTCCCGATTTTGGTGGGGATTAGCTTGCTCTTGTTGTGGTATGGGTTCCGAATGATTAAGGCAATGCGCGTCATGTTCATCTGGCCGATGTCCCGCGCCACCGGGGTACTGCTGATCACCGTGGCGGTTGTCGCTGCTGGAGCGCTCTACTATTATCAATCTCAATTTGGATTCATCGATTATCTCGATTTCTATTATCAGCTCTATGGCAAGCCCTGGCTGTCGGCGCATCTTTTTTAAATTGATTCATTCCATAGCAGATGCGAACTTTGAAACCAACGGGACAAATTAGGAAATGATGAGAATTTTAGCACGACGTTTCTCTCTTGCCAAGCTCGTGTTGGGACTGGGCCTTGCGATGCTTTGCTCGCTGGACAGCGATGGAAAAGCCAGTGTTGATCGGCTGGACAGCCTACGACTGGTGGAATTAGCGGATAGCATTCAGCAGTTTGAAATGCTATGCTATGACTCGAGCCAGATCTCGGTGGGGCGCTATCATCGGGGGCTAAGTTATTACGACCAGATGATCCGTCGGATGCTATCGCTCGATCAGCCACCGCCCGATAGCAATTGCATCGCCACTGCATTCAGCTATCTCGAGCGCAAGAAAAACCTGCAACTGCTCACCCTATTGACTTCAGGATACTGGCCAGTTAATCCCCCACAGCTGGACTCCAACGAAGTCATTACTATGGGCCTTGATCGACTTCAAGTGGGTACGAAAGCGGGCAATGCGTTGCTGAATAGCATGAGGCAGCCAATTAATATCAATGCGATCCAAAAAAACTGCCTTGACAATAAGCAGGCCATCATTCATTTCTGGCTGGATCAAGATCGCGTGGTCGCATTTTTGGTTTCCAGAGATTCGCTCCTGGTCGTTCAATGGCCATGCTCCCGAAGACTGATCGAAAAGAAAATCCAATTGTTGATGAAGCCATTTTATGCCAATACGGATCTACTAAAATTGAATTTTTCCCAGAAAACTGCTTATGATCTTTATCAGCTACTTTTTCAACCATTAAAGGGACATTTACATCAGGTGAAATCGATTTGCCTGATTCCCGACGACATGCTTTTGGGATTTCCATTCGAATTATTGATTTGTAGCGCCGCTGGGTTCAGTTCGATGCCTGAACGCGCTCTTTATCAGCATTTGGGCTCATTGGATTATCTGGTTCGGCACTATGCCATCAGCTATAATTACTCGACCGCATTCATGGCATTGATCAACGACTCCTATCACAGCGTCAAGGCCCTGCGCCATCGGCTATTGACCATGAGCGAACCAGCCAGCTTGCCAAACGGGCTTCATTTACCATTCGCCCCAGAGATCGCTTCATTCGGACACAACGAGTATGAAGCAGAGGAGATCAAACGGGTATCGCGATTGTTGTTTCGGCATGATAATCTTCGGCAAAAACAGGCAAACAAGATTTACTTTCTCACCGTCGGCCAAAACTATCGCTGGATTCACCTCACATTGCCGACCTTGCTGGATAATACCAATGCTTTCAATTCTGGGATAATTTTCAGTCCCGAACTCGGCGACTCTATCGGCTCCAGCGCTTGGTTAGCTGCCGATGAAATCCTCCACGCGCATCTGTCGGCTGATCTTTTAGCATTGAGTCAGAGCCAATTGCTCTCGTTCAATAGTTGCGGAAACCCAGGCATCATTGCTGTCCCTCAATCGTTTCTGCTGGCAGGTGTTCGATCGGTGCTATTTCGGATTTGGCCTGTCAATAGCTTGGCTACCAGCCAATACCTGGCTAAATTTTACTGGGAATTGAAATACAAGCGGCAGACCACCAGCGAGGCTCTCCAACAAGCAAAAGTGGCGTCATTTAAGGAGTCCTTTACGTTCGATGGTCGCGAGATCTCTCGAGCCCATCCGTTTTTCTGGGCGGGTTTTCTGTTGATCGGCAACCCCCAAATTAGTCCGCCATCCCCCACAAAGCTTCCACCCATGGCGGTCATCGCTTTGACCTATGCGGTTGTTATTTTGATGAGCTTTTTGATTACCCGAAAAACCATGCCCAAACGAAGGAAATAATAGATGCTGGAGGATGAAAGCGAACTCGAACTTAGCGATACTGTTTCCATCGAGCACATCGCAGATTTAACGATAATGGCCATCAAATTCAAGTTGTAATGGTGTGCAAGCACGGTTCATATGGGGGAATGTCAAGAACAATCAGCAACTCACAGAACCAATCGCCGCGATGCCTGAACCCGTCGCACAGCCCATGATTGTTCCAGAAGGACAATTCGCTGGGCGACTGAATCTGGAAGAAAATCAATGGGCTCAGAATCGCCGCATCCCAACAGCATAAGCAATGGCAGATTGAACAGTTCAATACCTCAGTATCACCAGAATTTGAATGAATAGCAGAGCGGTCATTATTTCACCGAATCAGCTTTTTCTGGCGGCGCGGCCAATCGTCGAATCAAGGACACAATTCGGCATCTTTGAAGCATCTCTGCAACTCTACTGGTCCAAGATGATGGGAGTGGCTTTTAGACCAGAATTTCATCAGCATCGTTCGAAAAGGCTCGTGCGTCGTTTCCTGCCCGGCTTGGCAGCAGGCAATCGGGGCAACGACCATCTAATAATTTCCTATTCGAAATCAACGAAACATAATGAACCAACAGCGCAAATCATTTTTGCCGCATTATCACGTGACTGCTGGTGTGATTCAAAATAATGGGAAAATTCTGATCACTCAGCGTCAATTCAGCGATATGTTCGGTGGATTATGGGAATTTCCCGGGGGCAAGCTTCAGCCAGGCGAAAACTTAGAACAGTGCTTAAGTCGAGAAATCGCTGAGGAGTTGGCTTTGCCCATTCGGATCGAGCGAAAGCTGATGGAGATAGACCATCACTACGATGAGCTAAGCATTACCTTGCATGTGTTCTGGTGCACCGCCCTTCATGATCAGCCGCAACGCCGCGCGGTCCAATCATGGCGCTGGGTGGATCTTGCCGAGCTGGACCAATACCAATTTACCGCTGCCGATCAGAAGGTCATCGCGAAATTGAAAGAGCTTTGTTTGAAAACAATGTGACTGAGGTTCATGTTTTTCCTGATAAAAAATCGGAAAACGCAACTTGCCATGCTGTCTGCGACCAGTTGTCAGCTATCAGTAGCGATCTTGAGTTGATTTGAATTGAATTTTGCAACATGAACTTTTGCCATGAAAATCATAGGGCTCTGCCCATCAAAATTGTGGCGTCATGGGAAATCGGATGAGCGTAGCAGCGCTTTTAGCGCCTACTGAATGTTTTGTGAATGAGCATGAACGAGAATTTTTATTTTAGAATGTCAGGGAAAAATTATCGCGGGCAAAATCTCTTTGGGTTCCGTGGCAAAATTTTAGCACTCAAGGGGAAATGTTATTCTGAGTGATCCGCTAACTGGCTGAGCGCGAAACATCCCTACGCTTATCGAAAATAGATAGGTGGATCGAGGGGATCGTTGGGCGCTGAGTTAGTTTCTGTTGCAAAAATCAGAATCAGAAGAAACGCTGTCATTTCTTCATGCGGAGACATGACAATTTAATCTGTTTTGATAATTTTGTAGCAAAATCAATTTATCCAGAATGACCGCTGTTCCCGATTCGTTCGCTTGAGGGGACGCCAATGGCCGACGGATGGGTCGAAATAATCATGTTTTTCATTTTGTAACAAATAAGAAGGGGAAGCTATGAGCCGTGGAAATGGGGCATCAGGTGGGAAACAGCGCCGCTTAAAAAATCTGCGGCTGTTTATCGCTGCGCCATCCGATATGAATGCCGAGCGCGCGCGGTTGTCATTGGTTGTCGAAGATCTCAAAGCGCTGGCCAATCACGTAGGCGTGGTTTTAGAACTGGTGGATTGGCGGCAGGCAGTGCCCGATCTGGGTCGACCGGAGCAGATCATTCTGGATCAATTACAACCAGATAGTTGGGATATTTTTATTGGAATTTTGTGGCACCGATTTGGGACGCCGCCGCAGCAACGAGATCCCCAGACTGGACGAGAGTACCTTTCGGGTACGGAGGAAGAGTTTCAGGTGGCCTATCGGCTATGGCAACAGCATCACCGGCCTCGCATTATGTTTTATTGGTGCAAACGGAATCCGGCGTTCGACGATGTGGACCCAATCCAATTGCAGCGCGTCAAGCAATTTTTTGCTGGCTTTGCGCCGTCGGCCGACCACCCCGGCCTCTATCAAATTTTCGATACGACCGAATCGTTCGAGCGGCTGGTGCGCAAAAATTTAACTGATTTCTTATTGCAATATGCCGAGCAGGTCAACCAGCAGTTTGTGACGCCTCGGGAGCTCAGCGAATTTACGGCTGCCATGCCCAATACGCTTCCGCGTCGCGCTGCCTTTTTTGGGCGAGAGAAGGAGATGGACAAAGTGCTTAAGGCGCTCAGTCCTGAGGAACGCGGCTGGGGCGTCGTAATCGATGGGATCGGCGGTATCGGAAAGACCGCGATGGCTGTGGAGGCCGCCTATCGGTGCAATGAACTTGGGTTATTCGATGCGTTTGTCTTCGTGAGCGCCAGGCAGAAGCGATTGGAACCGAGCGGCATTGCCCCAGAGCAGCGGGGAGCCACCACGCTGGATGAATTTATCAACGAGACCGCTCGCGCATTTGGCCAGCCGAACATTAGCAAATTGGCGAGCGAACATAAGGTGCAAACCCTGTTCGACCTGTTGCGTCGGACGCGAACCTTGCTCATTTACGACAATCTGGAGACATTAACCAAGGAAGAGCAGGAGGCGCTGGCAGATTGGCTGCGATTTTTGCCACAAAGCTGTAAGGCGATCCTGACCAGCAGACGTCGGGGCGGGGAAGGCGCGCTGTGGTTGCGCTTGGAGAAGCTGGATTGGGAGACCGCTCGGGCCATCATCGAGCATGAGTCGGGGCGCGAGGAACAATTGCGTCGGACCATCGAGATGGCGGGCGAGGCGCGCTGGCGCGAGTTATATGAGGAGACCGGCGGCTCACCTTTAGCGCTCATTTGGACCTTAGGCCTCATGCGCGCCCGAGGCCTCTCATTCGACCGCGCTCTGGAATTGCTGCGCCAGGGAGCTTCTCTCAAATCACCGCTCCAAAAATTTATCTACAAAGAAGCCCGCAAAGGCCTGGGAGCCGATGAGGTCGCCGCGCTGAACGCACTATCGTTCTTCGTTCCCTCCGCCACCTTCGAGGCCCTCATGGCCGTGGCTGACCTGTCTCGCACTGCCTTAGAAACTGTACTGGAACGACTGAATTCGTTGTCTCTGGTCAATGTGGAACTGGGGGCTGAGCGCTATAGCCTCCATCAGCTCACCCGAAATTTCGTCCGCGACGAGCTGATGGCCGAACCGACCATTGCATTTGACACCCGAATGCGCTTCGCCCGTTATTGGGTGGATTATGCGAAAAAGTATGGGGGATATGATAAAGATTCGTATCGAACTTTTGACCGCTTGGAGATGGAATGGGCCAACCTCGAAACGATCGCCACATCGCTCTGGGAAACAGCCGAGATCAAAAACGATCGAGCCGGCAACAGCGAAGCTGCTCGGTTGCTTGTGGAACTGACCAGCGCCCTATCCTTCTTTCTTTCCTATAGCGGCCGTTGGGATGATTTTATTCGCTTGAGCAAGCAGGCCTATCTGGCAGCCTCCACATCGGATACCTGGCGCAATGCCGGCTGGCGAGCGTTTGATGTTGCCTGGATCTATTTCAAACGCGCCAGAACCGATTTGGCCTCGGAATGGTTAAAAAAATGCATCGAGGCGTGGGAGCGCGGCGGCACCAAGGGCGATGAGGCATCGGCTCTGCGGCTCGCCGGACTGATTGCGCAACAAAATAAACAATATGAAAAGGCAGAAGAACTGCTTCAAAAAGCCCTGACCATCCGACGCGGACTGGGGGCGCATCGCGAGGCCGCTTTTGCCTTAAATAGCCTGGGACAGTTGGCGCGGGAGCGAAAAAATCAAGAAGCCGCCGAACGATATTATCAGGAGGCCTTGACCATTGCGCGAGATATCGACGACAAAGCCGCTCAGTCTATTTTCCTGGGAAACTTAGGCGAACTGGCAATCGACCGCAAACAATGGCTAAAAGCCTTGGATCTGTTCGAACAGGCGCTGCCTCTGGCCCAAAAAGTCGGCAGCATCGAACTGATCGCCGACTCAAAATTCGGTCTCGCTCGCTGCTGGCACGCGGAAAAACGGGCAGAACCCGAGCTGGTGCGACAATTCGCCGAAGAAGCATTGGCGATCTTTGAGCGGCTGCAACACAAAGACCTGGGCCGCGTGAAGAAATTTGTCACCAAACTAAATGGAGCGAATCCCAAAACCAAATAGCCATTGCATCGGCTGATCGACGCTGGGCTTCGGTCACGCAACGATTCGCTGAACAGCATTGTCATCCAGCAACCGTGCTGCATCGATCGAAATGCATCGAGGACTCTTGATGTTTCAAATATTAAATCCAAGAACATAAAATTCGCTCATGCAGTCGTTTGGGACTGGCGTCAGTTCAAAGCCAATAGAAGGCTTTCACGCTATTCAAAAATTTTTGCCAGTGCGGCTGGTACTTCGTTACATTGAGCGGACATCGATCTGCGCGGGAGCTTAAATTCTCCCTTAGCTCAAAGCCATACATGGTGGCCGGCTGGTTTGTTTTGATGTGCCTAATTTTTCCAGCAACCGACATCGCCTTTCATTCAGCGATGGATGGGTGCGGGTCTGAATTTTCCTTTTATTGAAAATTGTGGATAATCGCCTTATATGGAACATTTCAAATTAACTTTCTCTGGCAGCTTAGTTTGGTTCATTGCTTTGTTGATCGGATCGATCGGGCTCACCTGGTTTGTTTATCGATCAACCGTTCCCCCGGTCCCCAATTGGTTTCGGCGCCTATTGAAATTGTTCAGGGTGGCAGCGCTTATCATCATCGCTTTTATTTTATTTGAACCAGTGCTGAGCCTGTCGTGGTTTCGAACCGAGACGCCAATTGTGGCTGTGATGGTGGATAACTCTGCCAGCATGTCGCTCACGGATGAAGGCCGAGCCCGGGCGGATCGTGCGCGATCTGTGATCCAATCCGACCAATTGCAGAAGATTGCCAGGGAAAATCGGGTGGAATATTATCAGTTTTCGCATCAGCTATCCCCGCTCAATCTATCCCAATTGGATTCGCTCACCTTTGATGGTAATGGGACAGACATCAGCGCGGCGTTGCGTCGGTTAAAGGAGAAGAATGCGGATCGGTATCTGAAAGCCGTGATCCTGGTGAGCGATGGGATCAACAACCTGGGCGAAAATCCAGTGAATCTTGCAGAAGAATTTGACATTCCGATTTTTCCCATTGCCATTGGCCAGGCCGCGGAGCAACGCGACGTGCTCATTGCGAAAGCCACTACCAATCAGATTAGCTATGCCAATAGTCAGGTCCCAGTGGATGTTGCCGTGCAAGCTTTTGGATTTCCTGGGCAACGATGTGAGGTGCAATTATGGAGTCAATCGCAATTGCTGGATAGCAAATGGGTGACCATCGATCAGGATCGCTTTGAGACCAGCGTGCGGCTCTACTATACCCCAGCCGAGCCCGGCTTTCAAAAATACACGGTAAAAATTCCAGCGCTGGACGGCGAATTGACGTTGCTGAACAATCAGAACAGTTTTTACACTCAGGTCCTGAAAAGCAAGTTGAAGTTGCTGCTGGTGGCTGGCAGCCCTGATCCAGACCTGAAATTCATTGTTCGGAACTTGCAGGCCGATCCCAACATAGCGATCGATCGCTGGGTGATCAAGAAAGCCCCGCAGTTCTATCAGGGCGATTTTCCCAATGATCCCAATAAACTGGTCCAGTACGATGCGATTGTTCTTCAAAATTATCCAGTAAAAAATAGCTCCCCTCAGGTCGTGCAAACCATAAAAGCTGCAGTGGCGTTGCGCCAAATTCCATTATTGTTTATTGCAGGCAACAGCTTAGATCTTCCATCACTAACGCCATTGCAACCATATTTACCCGTGACGCTTTCGGGTGGTGCAGGCGAAGAATTGCAGGTGATCGCTCGCCTGGCATCCAGTGGGCTCAATCATCCGATCACCCGAATTGTCGATGATGAATTAGAAAATCAGGGCTATTGGGAGAATCTGCCGCCGATCTTTCTATCTGCCATTGGCACCGCGCTTCATCCTGGCAGCGAGGTTTTGATCGAGGTCGATCCGCAACAGTCGCTCGTTCGCAGTATCACTCAGCCAGCGCCGCTGGTTGTGGCTCAACGCTTAGGTCAGCAAAAATCTATCGCTTTTATTGGGTATGGCATCTGGCGCTGGGATCTGATGATGTGGGGGATCGGCAAATCCAATGAGGTGCTGAACAAATTGCTCCACAATTGCGTCCGCTGGCTTATGACCAGGGAGGATAGCAAGCTGGTCCGGATTTCCCCCTCTCATGCCATCTTTCGTGAGGGGCAACCGATAAGCTTCAATGCAGAAATTTATTATGAAGATTATCGCCCTCGGGATGGCGTGGAAGTGAAAGTGACCGTACAAGCCGGGAATCGCAACTTCGATCTTACGCTGAGTGGAACCGGCAATGGAAAATACGAGGGATTTCTTCCCGCATTATCGGCTGGGGACTATTCTTACCAGGGGACGGCCACTTACAATAATCGCCAACTGGGAACCGATCAGGGGAAATTTTCGGTTGAACCGTACAGTTTGGAATTTTTACAAACTCGAATGAATGAGCGACTGCTGCAACAATTAGCGATGAAAACTGGCGGCAAATTTTTCACAGAAACCAATTTTGATGAGCTGCCCGAACTGCTCAAATTTCCAGTTCAAAAAACGCTGCAATCCAGAGAAATCCAATTATGGAATAAGATGATCTGGTTGGTCGCCGCAGTGGTGCTACTGGGTCTCGAATGGTTGCTGCGGAAGCGAACCGGGATGCTGTAATTTTTTGATTGCGAGGGAGATGAGCGCTGCTTCCAACAGGGCAGCGATCAATAGTAACGGCAGAATGACGCGCCAGTAAATGCCCAGAATCTGAACAAAGAGCCGCCAAACCTGAGCCCCCGGCATCACGATCTCTATCCCCAATCGAAATCCCAACGCCAGGCTGAGCCAGGCAGCCGGTAACTCAACGATCACATGGGGAGCGAAAAACATCATCGCCATCGCCTTCCAGCCGCCTTCCTGATAAGCGATCACTCCGACATGGATCCCCGTCAATAGGGCGAAGATCGCTGGGAGCACGACCCCAAATCCGGCTAACAGGTTACACCCGAGCGACGTGGCATTGATCACAAAAATGAATGTCGATAATTTAGCAAAACCAGGGTTTCGAGCTAAGAATGCTTTTAGCCAGCGCCGCATCCATTCAGGATACCATAAGAGCCAGTGAATCTGCTTTTTGACAACGAAAACAGAGAGGATCAGTCCCAACGCAAAAAGCGCCATGGAGATGGCAAATAGCTCGATGCGGAATAACGAAGGCAATTGAGGCACAAACTTGCTGATGATGGCCATTCACTCCATTAAATAAATTAAATGCTGCTCAATCAAAATGAAAGGTTCGAATTTTTTAAAGAAGAATTTGAGTCAACAGCACATGTTCGGCAACGCTTCTGCCATATACCTGGGTATGCGGATCCTTAGGGATGATCGCGATCCACTTTGTTCCATCACACCAACCGCGATGAAACGTCATGATCACTCAATTCGGACCAATTGAAAATCGCCCAGACCCGCTTTGTCTTGAAAGAAAAATCGCTGATCCAGCTTGCTGTAATACCAAATCTCATAAGGAGGGAGGTTGAGTTGCTCCTGATGCCGCTCCACTTCGGTGGGTGGCCCATACTTAATGTAAACGGCCCCGCGATCGGTTTTCCAGCCCTCTTTATCCAGCGCATTAATCATAAACACATTATTGGCGAATTCCACTCGGCGATAGAATTCCTGCTCCAGCTCATTGTAGTCGGTATCGGGCGTTGGGTCGCGCTGCTTCCAAAACGCCTTGAGCCAGGCTAATTTCAGGCTATCCGGCGCCCGCAGCAAATTTTTAAATTCCTTTTCAGTCACATATTCTTTGAGCGTTTCAATCCGCGTCTGCAAGCTGAGCGGAAAGGATTGAGTATCATTCCAGCTTGTCGAAAATCGCGCCTGAGTGCTAACTATGTTCTGTAGCTGTTCGACTTGGACCTCTATGGTAAAACGACCCGATGATGGTACATGTTTGCTGAGATTAATCACAAAGGGAATAATCGCCCGGGTGGCGGGAAGGGATTGGTGGTGATTCGCGACCACTTCATCATTCGTATTGCGAATCAAATAGCTCAATTTCAGATCGTTGCCAGCAGCCGCAGGATAAATTTCGAAATACGCCCAATAATCATTGGACGCATCGCTAAAATGGCGCGACAAATTGGGAGTGAGCTGCTGAACCTGGTTCAATGAATCGATGATCACCTGATCGGCAAATACAATTTCGCTCAGCGCAACTTTGCTGCGATCGGGTTTGGGAAGAGAATATTCTTTTTCGCGATGCAGACTTTTTTGCGTATCCAGATCCGTCAGATCCAATGTCAATTTGTATCGGCCAGCTTTGAGCGGAAAGCTAAGCTGATGACGATTGTTCAGCTCTCGATCATTGGTTGACTTGAAGTCGGATACCGTGATCAAGTTACTCGCATTTCGTTCCGCGATCAGATTGCCTTTATAATCAAATACGCGAGCATATAGCTCATAGCTTGCGGTAAAATTAGCCTGACGTTCTTTGACAAATTGCAGGATATCGTTGGCAAAGGCCACATAGACATCCAAGCGATATTGAGCGCCATTTTTGGAGCTGTCATCGATGAGAAAATAGTGACTATCGAATAGAAACAGGGGTGGCCCGAACATTTGCCTGGCCTGCGACGCCGCAACAGGCATTCGTTCCCCCCCAGTCTGGCTGCGAAGTGGGGTTAGATGGATGAATATTATCAGCAGAATCAAAATGATCTGCGCAATTCGAATGTTTCGCATAGAAATTAGATTCCCTTTCAACAAGCTGACATCCAATCAGAATTCAGATCCCAGGGAAAAATAATAGAACGGGCCATGCGTGTAGTTGGCGAGGTCCGATGACCAGGCGACATCAAATCGAAAAATGAAGAACCCGAGATTCATCCTCGCACCGATGCCATAGCCAAGGAAAATATCTTTCAAAGCAGGAAAACCGCCATCAGTGGCCTGGGCGCCACGAAATTTGTCACCGAACCATGCCGCGCCGACGTCAGTGAACAGAGCTCCTCGAATATCCTGGAGCCCCAGGGGGATCGGCCAGCCCATCACGAAATAGCGGATCAATGGAAATCTGAATTCAAGGTTATTGAGGACGAACCGATCGCCATAGCGCTCATAATAGTAACCTCCGCGCATCGGCACTTCGAAGGAACTGAAATAGATATCATTCACGTTGGCAACTCTCAGCCCGCCTCTGGTTTTATAATTGAGCCAGCCCGACGTCCCTCCAAGAAAAAATGTGTGCGGATTTTTTCCCTCACTCAATCCAGCCGACAGACGATAAACAAAATTGTAGTCCCTTCCGACCCTTAGGTACTTGCGATAATCCAGCTTCAGCGTGAGAAAATTGTAGCTATTGGAGCCTACTCCAGGGCTATAATTTAGCCCTACCATGTATCGATGCCCATTGATCGGCCCGGTATACCCCCATAGCACAGTGTCTTTGACCAGATACAATCCTGCCAACAGCAACCGAACTTTTTCGGTGGGAATTTCCCATTGAATGAGGTCACGATCGATCCCGACCCACTGCAACGTTCCATCCACACGAGTAAACTTGGAAAACGGGTGCGAAGCATATAAATTCAGCCCAAAAAATCGATCTCGAGCCCAGGTGGGAAAATAGGGATTGTAGATGTAATAAAAGTAAGTGTAATGATAGCCGCCGATCCCCCAATCGGTCTGCCGGGGCAGATAAAAATACATCAATTCATAGTTGGAGTTCCTGAGATCATAAAATAGATTGGTGTAAATGTCGATGCGATGATTGCCCAGCACATCCGACAGAGCAATTTGCGTGAGGCCCTGAACCCCATAAAATTGGCTATAGCTGGCCGAACCGTACAGGATATCGGGGGAGAATTTTACCCGATACTTGTTGATCCGATACTCCCCGGTCGACGACTTGTAATCGGCTGAATCCAAAAATACCGACTTTTTCGTTGGCTCGATTTCAATTCTTCCCTCGGCAAACTTTTCATCAAAAACGAAATTCTGAAATAAACTTTCGTCCAGCTTGCTCCCTCGGTCGCTTGATTTTTTCTGAACGGCAGCGTAATTGCGCTCGAGCTCGTTGTGTCCATGTTTGGCAATGAAATTCGTCTCCTCGAGCTTCACCGTCCCTGGCAAGATTTTCAGCGGGTTTTTCAATAAGTAAATATCGTAGCCGGCGTTGTAAAACGAGACAAAGGCCAATTTATTCTCATCGCCATGCCAGCTTAAATTAAAGATGCCGGTGATAACATTGGTGATGGGATAATTGATCCCCGATTCTAGATCGTAGATATAGATGTTAAAAATGCCACTGGCATCGCTCACATAGGCCAATCGATCCCCCTTCGGCGAAAAGACCGGCGATCCCTCCAGATTTGGTGTGGAAGTGACCCGTTCGATCCGATCGCTCTCCAGATCTTTGATATAAATGTCGAAGTTGCGCAGTCCCTGATAATAAATTTTAAAGTCTTTGGGCAGATCATGGATATCCACATATTGGCGCCGATCGCTCACAAACGCGATCTTTTTGCCATCGGGAGACCATTGCGGCTGCAGATCGCTAAAGACATCATCGGTAATTTTCTTCAGCTCCTTCGTCTTTAAGTTGTACCGATAGATGTCTCCCTGCCCATCTTTTATTCCCATGAAAGCGATCTCATCGCCCAAGGGCGACCAACTTGGTGTAAAAACGCCATCAAGATCGAGGGCTATTTTTTGAACGATCTTCGCTTTTTTTACATCCACAATGTGGAGCACATCATCGCCCATTGATTTTGCGGCAAACACAATATGCTTCGAATCTGGCGACCAGCTAATCCCAGCACGAAGCCAATGCAACTCTTCCAGATCGCCAGACTGCTGACCGCTGACCAATTTTTTCAGGATTTTCCCATCAATGGCGCTCATCAAATAAATGTCAAAATAGCCGGAACGATCGGATAGAAATGCCAGCTTATCGCCTTTTGGGGACAAAGCAGGACCGCTATTGACAAAGTTATGCCATTTGGTATGATCGGTCATCCGCTTCGCGATTTCCTCGGGCTCGCTGCGATTGGCAATATCAGGCCAATATTCGCGCTTCAGGTGCATGTGCCACTTTTTGGTCAGATCGCGGGTATCAAGCCCGATCGCCTGTTTCAAGCCTCGCTCCGTGCTCTTGGCCAATTTGATTTTGCCCAATAGCTCACCGATCTTTTCCCCTCCGTACTTTTGATCGAGATAATAAAGCACGGACTGTCCCCCTTTATAGGCCATAAAGCCGTAAAGATAATCTATCTCTGGCACATACCCATTCAACGTGGCATCGCGCATGAACATATCGCTTTCCGTATCCCACCCGCGGCTCTCATATTCCGCCAATCCCTCAATCAGCCACAAAGGTAACCGCAACCGGGCCATCCCAGTGATAATCGATTGCACCCCAGCGCCGTAGACCATCTGCAACATCACCGCGTGCGTCAATTCATGATGGATCACATGCCGAAATTTCTCCCATTCCCCTTCATAAGGCACGACCACGCGATTCTTGAAAAATTCAGTAAAACCGCCAACCGATTCTTCGGGCGGACTGAGATCCACATTGGTCTGCTGGAAATCATTATGGCTATTATGAGTAATGATCATAATGCGATCGACCAACTCATAGCGCAAATCAGACTTCAATTGCTGATAGCTGGCCTCCGCAATCTCAGCAGCAAATTCGGCAATTTTCTCTCCCCCTTTGGTAAAATAAATGTCGAAATGCTCCGACTGGATAAACTGCCAATCGAACAGCTCATATTGGACTTTATTTTTACCAAAATACTGAGCGATCATCTGATTCGGTCGCATCAGTAACAGCAATAATAGCATGATAACGACGCGTTTCATTCTCTTCTCCCTAACAAGGGTTGCTGGTGAATCGGTCAGACGGAATCACCCATCACACCATTCTTCCCTTTTCACCTCTTTCTAGCAGTAAATTATCGCCTAAATAAACGAGGCACGATGGGGATCTTTTTTGGTCACCATCATAATTTAGTCCAACATCTGGCATTTTGAATCATAATTCATGTCGGAACGGACACCGCACGATGTCACCTCACCCCAGCCTTCTCCAAACAAGATAAAGAATTGTCCCAGTTTACATTTTTTATGTTTTCGTTCAGGCACAGATTCGCTTGAATTGCAAATTTCTAAAAACAACCCAAAACGTCATGCCAACCGCCGACTGGCACACAGCAATCTCGATCTAAATTTGATTCAAATAGTGGCATTTGAAGAGATCCCTGCGCTCGCAGAAATGACACAGACCCATTAACTTCCGCATTTTGCGATAGAAGCGAGCTATGGTACATCTGCTCTTCATTCAGTGAATGGCTGAAAACGACGGTTTGCTCCATTTTGACAGCATCGACCACGTGATCTCGGTGCAAAGTTAAAAATTCGAATGATGCCGCCAAAGGGGTGATTCACAATTTGATGCTGAATCAAGGCTGCACCCCTCTGATCATTATGGCAGAGCAAGCCGTCGAGCATGCCACGTGCGAAATTTGTATTCGATTATTTAAACTGAGGCCCAACGAAATTGTTCACGCTCCAATGTCGCTATTTTGTCCGACTTTTTCTGGTCGGTTCGATCGTTTTGGGTGTGAGCGGTCGCGAGGGCTGGAGTTTGCCAGCAGGTTGTTTGAGCCTTGGTGCCGGCTGCTTTCGCACGCGATTCGGTTGGCGTTCAGGCCGGAATTCCGGTGGTTGCTTGAAGCGATCCTGCTCCTTTTCCAATTGGCCGTGAGGCACTCCCCCCAAAGGCAAAGGCTCATCCATCGGCACCGCTATTTCTGGATGTTCGAACCGCTGCAACAACGCTTTTCCAACGAATCGCATATCTCGATCCCCATTGTTCGCCATTTCCTTGAGCACTGGAATCGCCCGTTCATCCCCAAGCTTCCCAAGGCTGAGTGCAGCTTGATATTTCACATTTTTATCAGGGGACTCAAGATGGTCAAGCAAAAATCGCTCGTAATTCTTCTTGCCCTGTCTCATAAATTTCTCTGCCAGGCCGATTTGATGCATGGTGGCGTCATCCGACCAGGGGCTCGTTGGATAGTTCTCTTTCAATTGCTGATAAGCAGAAAAAGCCTCCTCATCCTTGCCCTGCTCTTCTAAAATGTAGGCCGACCAAAACTCTGCGTCGTCGACATATTTGCTGGATGGGAACTTCTGCTTCAGCAGCCGATAGGTTTCAAGCGCCCGATCCCAATCCCGCTGAATCCGCAAATCCATTGCTTCATTGAATAACTTGAAATCATCCTCTTGAGCAAACAGCAGGGATGCATTTAGAATGACCATGGCTGCGATTGTCCACAGGATAATATTTTTGGCTCCCATCATTGTATCATCACACTCCGATAGTTTGGTCTCCCGAAACAATTTATATGGATTTTTATTGGTGCTGGAGTAAAGCAACAATTATGTCATCCTGAAAAATTAAGCGACGAGCAATCTAACCGCTTCTACACCTTCCTCTTCCAAGAGATTGTCGCACAAATTCTTTGATACCTCCCATGCGAATGAGTCGATGCCAGAACGATATTTGGCAAGTCTATCATAAAGCACCCATGGCTTGGCACCCTTAGAAATTAGATTTCCTCCATATTCACCGCTTTGATCTGGAATAACAATCGCGTATCTTTTAGCTGTTGCTGGACAAGCGACAAGATTTCTACATCGCCACTCATTCCGACATTTTCCAGTTCTAACAAAATCAGCTCGATCCGATTGAGCAATTCTGCCAATTGCTGGTTATTGAGCTCACGGGCCTGCTCGCGCAGCAATAGGGATTTCTGCAGCAAATATCGATATTGGACCGATTGAACCAAATTAATGATTAATTGATGATCTTCAACTGGATCTAGGTTTTTGACGTCCAGAAAGATCATCTCGGTTTGCTGAAGATAATTTTTCAATAACGGTGATTCTATGACGAAAAGGTCCGTCTTTTCATTAACAACCTGGACGGCAGGTTCTCGCTCGGGCAGCCAATTTCTCAAACTACCAATGAAAAAGCCTAATAAAATTAGCGCAATAGCTTCTACCAATCGAACGGCCATTGACGGCCTTCGGATCCATGAATCCACCATCCAATCGAACCAGCGCCAACTGCGTGCCTTCATCTCAAAGCGCTGGGCTAATGCAAACTGATATTGTCGCAACAACGCCCTATCCGGCTCATCGCGACGATGATGTTTCAGGACACGCTTGGTCTCAGCCATCGTGCGGATATGGCTCTGACACACGGGACAATCAGCCAGATGACGCCGATATTGTTCCTGAATCGTTGGATCAAGTTCTTTAAAAAAATAGTCAACGGCAAGAAAATCCTGATGACATCGTTTCATCGTTCATCCTTCAATTGTTTTCTCAACTTAAGGGTCGCCCTTAAAATGTGCCCCCGGACTGTAACTGGATCACAGCCAATAATTTCTGCAATTTCATCGGTGGTCCGGTGATGAAAATATTTTAGCACAAAGGCCGCCTTTTGTTGCGGGGAGAGATTTTCAACCAGCCTCGCAACGTGTGCTTGCAAATCCCGCCTCTCAATTTCCTCCTCCAATCCCGGATGAGGATCTTCAATATTTTCGATCATCAGCCTTTCTTGTTCCTGATTGGCGGATTGATCGACAAACACCGATTTCCGGCGCTTTCGGCTGCGCTGAAAGTCAATCGCTGCATTGGTGGTAATCCGATAAATCCACGTCGAAAAACTTGATTCATCTCGAAAATAGACAATATTCTGAAACGCCTGGAGAAAAACATTCTGCGCCACATCCTGAGCATCAATGTAATTCCCAATCAAGTCATAAGCCAGATATAGAACTTTGTTCTGATATCTTTTCACTAATTTACCGAACGCACTTCGATCGCCTTGTTTGGCTCTCTGAACCAATTTTGCGTCGCTTTCCTTTATCATCTCTGCTATATTGACGGATGAATAACTTCTTTCGTTTAATTGAATTATTGGAGGATCAGCTATTCACTTGATCCGTCGCTCCCCAGGCAATCATTGCATAAGAGCGTAGCGCGTCTCAATCATCATCCTCTTTCATAGCACCACAAAAACTTTGCCTGAACAGCAATTCAGCCCAGCTTCCACGAATACCTGCCTGAATAAGGCCTGCTTGGAGCAAAACCGGCAATCAGCCATCCACCTCAGCGCTGGTAAGCCCCGCCGATTTAAAGGCCAATCGTTATAAGGTTCAGGCGTTTTGTTATGTCCAATTCAATCTATTGACTTTTCCTATAAAATGCAAGGACTTTCTCATTTGCTTGGCAAGACATTCGTCACGATTTGGTCCCCCAAAACAGCTTTCCTAAATCTTTGAGGTTTAGAAAGGCTTGCCACCAATACCTGAGCTTCGAGTTTGGTCGAACTTTTCGACCATTTGGGCGAATTGACCTGATCTTTGATCATCGTTTCGTTCAATTTTTTAATAACCCAGCTCTAACGAAAATAAAGGGTTAATGCAATCATTAAAAATTGTGGCACGCAAATTGTATGAATCAGGGCAAAACAAATCGTAATAGGAGTAACCAATTAACCAATTACCCTATTACCCAATTACCTAATAACCAAATTCAGGAGGTTCATCATGAAACACCTAATCAAATTATCCGTGGTAGCGATGGCGGTCGCTGTTCTGGCTTTTATGACGCTAAGCGACGAGAGTTTTGCCCAAAGCAAGACGCCAAAAGGTAACAAAGTCGCTGGCTTCGTCGATGCGAATGGCGATGGCTACAATGACAATGCGCCTGATGCCGATGGCGATGGCATTCCCAATGGACTCGATCCCGACTATAAGCCACTGAATCCAGGCCGTGGTAATCGCTTCGGGTTTGTGGATGAAGATGGCGATGGTATCAATGATCAGTACCAGGATGCCGATGGCGATGGCGTGCCCAATTGTCAGGATCCCGACTATGTCCGACCCCAGGATGGCACTGGCAACAAGTTCGGCCACAAGGTTGGCGCTGGCAATCGCAATGGCCAAAAAGGCCCAGGTTTCAAGGGCGTTGGCCCCAATGCTGGCACTGGCACGGGCGAATGTGACGGAACTGGCCCAAAAGGGACGGTTCGCCAGAACAAATCGGGTAAGTAATTTAACTGTCATTGCACCCTTCCGAAGGTTCTGAACCTTCGGAAGGGTTTTTTAATAATAAGGGTTATTAAAATGAAAATTAATCATAAATCGTTATCAGTCATGATGGCCGTTATACTACTGATTCCGCTGTCGAATTTATCAGCTCAGACCTCGATCGCTCTGTCTCAAAATTCATCCTACTATTCGAATTCATTCTACAATTATCAGCAATTGCCTGATATGAATAACGAGATTGGCCTGACGATCGCCCATGGTTTTGAAGGTGAAAAAATTCATTCCCAGATTTATTATCAGGGAGATTTAAACCTGTTTCAAAGGTTTTCGGATCGACTCTACCACAATCAGGCAGTCGGATACGATGGCTATGCCGTTAGCGCCGATGAGCAAAAAACACTCTACTTTGGTGGCAATCTCATCTGGCATGATGGCCAGCAGGACTACAATAGTTACGATTATTGGAAGTTGCAGGGCTATTTCAATTCAAAACTCAATCTCCGAGCCAATCTGATCGGGCGCTTTGGGTACATACTGAACCATAAAGCTTATCAGGAATTGCCTGAATTCAGCTATTGGGAGCATTTGCTATGGGCACGGTTCAATACTTTTTTTCAAACAGGAACTTCCTTCACGCTGTCATTCCATTATGGTTTGAAGGATTATATTCCGCTGCCCACGTCTCAGGGGCAGGGCCGAGGTAGACGGATGATGGTTGAATACAGCGATCTGCCCAGCGTCGATCAATTGACTATCAGCTTCAAAGTGGCGCAGTCATTGGGAACGAAAACCTCTGTGAGCGTTGACTATTTGAATCGTATCCATCCAGGTCTGGCCGATGGCTCGACCGCGGTGATGAACAGCGACAACCTGTTTACCGAAGATGAATTATTCGATGATCGCTACGGCTATCGTGGCCATGAGTTGACCGCTACTTTTACTCATTTTCTCCCTGGATATGTCAAATTGGAGTTGAGCGGCAGCCGATTATGGAAAAATTATCTCAATCGCCAGGTTTATGATCTGGAAGGAAATCTCAATCTCGCCGATCCCTCGAGGCGGGACCTGCGCTGGCTGGCCTGGGCGGAAATTAGCCGCAGCTTTAAATTGAATTGGGGTGTCAAAAATGTGAGCGTTTCGCTGCAAGGCGGCTATTTGAACAATGACTCCAATGATCCCTACTATCGATTCGATAATTATTTCGGCTCGCTGGGGCTGGAATTTAGATTGAGATAATTTGATAGAACCAGCGATAATATTTCAGGCGATGAACAGCAGGCCTAAAAATCTTAAAAATCTATTTTCTGTAAATTAATAGCTTATTAATTTGCTTAACAAATAACTGACAAGAACATGATTGTGGACGATAGCATCACCTGAATATTGCCTGGCCTCTAACATTTTCCTTGTGCACTAATATGGGCTAATTTGCTATCAAAACTTTTTTCAACGCTCTAAAAATTATCGCCAGCAACAACAACACCCCCAGGAACAAAATCACCGTCGGCGAGCTGGGCACATCCATGATCCACGATAAATACAAACCAAAGATGGTCACGATGGTGCCCAATCCCCAGCCGATCAAAATTCTCGTCGCCCAATGATTGGAAAATAAGGCCGAGATGCTGGCAGGAATAATCAAAAAGGCGAAAACCGTCAGGATGCCGCCTACCTGGACCGAATGGACCACGGCGATGCCGAAGGTCGCATAAAATAAGAAATCCCAGATCAGAAAATGATTGGTGCGATGGGCCTGGTTATAATTATCGGTTAGCTTGATAAATTTCTCTCGGAAAATGAAGTGAAATAATCCGACCAGCGCAAACACGATGAATAACTCCAGAATCTGCCGCCACGACACCCACAGAATCGAGCCTGCGACCATTTCGTGAACATGCACATCGCTGCCCGCTGCTTTGTCGAGCAGGATCACAGCGCCTGTTGCGGCCACGGCATAGGCGATGCCGATCAGAGATTCCAGCGGAATGGATAGCTTTCGGCTCTTCAATATCGTGAACATGGCCGCCGCCACAGTGGTAAAGCCGAGCGCAAAGAGGTAGCCAATCAAGCTAAAGCCACCGTCTGCCTGTCCTGCATGTTCATGCCCCGTTAGGCCCAGGATCATGGCTACCGTGCCGCCCAGCGCTGCCACCTGGGCCATGGCAATGTCGATAAAAATAATCTCCCGTTTGATCACATGAATCCCAAAATAGATGTTGATGCCAATTAACAGCAAGCATGCCACAAAAGGCGCAAACATGAATTCGATGGCGGTCATTTTTTCTTTTATCTCCTGATATTGTGTAAATTAATGATCTTTCCTTTTGATTAAATGGACTGCTAAAGAATAGTCCCCAACGGATTGAAACAACCCAACGGATGAGAATTTTTTATATTAAATCTGTTGGATTGTTTTTATCCATCGCTGCACCATTCAACAAGTCCAGCATTTTATTATAGTATCTGATCAATAAGTTTTGTGTATAAAATTTTAAAAGCCAATAGAATCGTCACCAACGGATTGAAACAATTTTCCTTCGGCATATTTTTATAATAAATTGATTCGTCGAAGGAGAACCCAACGGATGAAATTTTTTATATCAAATCCGTTGGGTTGTTTCTATCCGTTGGAAAAAAATTGGATTTCACTTTTTCAGCTTATTTGAAAAGCCGAATTATCTCTTTAAATCAAACTCCTTTTAAAATTCAACAGCTTGATAAAAGCTAACACAAACACAGCGATTCCCATCAAACAAACGATGGCTGGCCCGTTGGAAATATCGATTTCATAGGAAACATAAATTCCGAGAATGGAGCCAGCGATGCCGATGATCCAGCTCCAGAGAAAGCGCCAGCCCCAGCGCTGGGTAAACAGTGTCGCCATCGCCGTGGGGGCGATGAGCAGCACAAAGATCACAAAGATGCCCCCAATCGGAACGGAACGAACCACGACGATGCCGAACGTGATGTAAAAAATCAGCTCGTACATTCTGACTTTTTGGAGCGAATAGGGCAGGTTCTCTTTGGATTCGGATATTTTAATGAATGGGCGATGGAGCAAAAGATGAATGATGCCAATCGGCACGAAGATGGCAGCGGATTTCAGCACATCGTGCCAGGTCACCCACAAAATATTTCCTGTGATGGTTTTGGTGATATAATTGGATCCGCCTGGAATTTTTTCGGCGAGCAGCATGGCAATGCCCAATCCCAGACCATAGATGATGCCGATGATCGCCTCCTGGGGCACGACCTGCTTTTCAAATTTGGTCAGGGCAAAGATGGCGATGATGATCAAGGTAAAAATCAATGAGATCAATTCGACGGAGGTGGAAGCCTCGGCATAGCCCAGCAGCAATCCGATCATCGTGCCCAGCGCCGCAATCTGGGCCAGAGCGATGTCGATAAAAATGATCCCTCGGGTTAAAATATGATTGCCGAAATAACTCAGTACGCCTGCCAATATGATGCAGGCCGTTAATGGAGCAGCAAGGAATTGGATGTTTTCGAACATTGGTACTCCTAATTTTGGGAAATGGCAAAAGGCAAACGTGAAACGGCAAATGTGAGACGTGGGAACGTAATAAAATTGTCTAAAATCAACCACTCAATACCAATGACTGCCAACTGCCGACTGGCGACTGGAGACTGAAGACTGCCGACTGCCGACTGGTGACCGCCGACTGAAGACTGCCGACTGCCGACTGAAGACTGCCATCTACCGTCTCACGTTTCCCATCATTTGATATTTGCATTAATCTGATCGATCCAATAGTCCACCAGCTTAAAATTATCGGTCGCTTCGGGGACGCCATGGACATGGAGCGGCAGCGATAGCGCCTTGATGCCTGTTTTGCTTTCGATCATCTGGGCTGTTTTCTTTTCAAAATAGCTGGCAATGATCATAAGTTTGATGTTTTGATCCTGAATCAATTGAATCATGTTTTGCACATGCTTGGCCGATGGCGGAATGCCAGGCTTGGGCTCGATAAAGCCGAGGATCTCCAGGCCAAAGGTGTCAGCAAAATAAGCCCAATTTTTATGATAGGTGATGATTTTCATGCCACGAAACGGTAACGCCTTTTTGAGCCAGCCGCCCAATAAGTCGATCAGCTTGCCTTCGCCATATTTCTTTTCCAGAAAGGAAAACAGCGTTTTGTTTTCCAGCAGTTTGCACAGCGTTTCGCCGCCAAACATATCGACCAATTGGTCTCCAAATAATGCCCGATCCACCTTATCTTTGAATTTATCCCGTTGCTGGATATAAAAATCGCTATTGTCGGGATCGACTTTGCGCAGACCAATCGTCAGATTATCAGCGATAATTTTCCAATTCAGCGGACCCGTGGTGATATGCGGATTGCCCATGAGATGGATGTCGCCTTCGGTGCGATCGGCTTTTTCGACTTTTTCCAGAATCTTTACCCCGTCGGACACAGCGACAAAGCCGACTTCGCCATCCATAATCTTTTTGTTGCGAGCCTTGTCCAGCAGGGTTGGCGCCCACATCTCCAGATCCATGCCCGTGGTCACCCACATATCGGCGTCTCGCAGCTTCATCGCAAAACTGGGCTTGGGCGGAACAAAATGCGGGTCTTCCTGCCCCGAAGCGATGTAATCCACGACCCCATTATCCTGCACAATGAATTCTGCAATGGTGGCATAGTCTGAAAATGAGGTCACTATTTTGAGAACGTCGCTGCCATGGCGGCGCTGATGACGCTCACGATGTTGATGTTGCTGCGCCAATAGATTCGAAAATAGCAATAGAGTTAAGAGCGGTATCAGGTAAAAAAGTTTTGAGCTTTTCATGTCAAACTCCTTCTAATTCGTTTGAAAAGACCTGCCATAAAATTAAACCGTGGGACGTTATTCATATAATTCTGGTAAGGTTCGCCCAATTTTTCCAGCGTAGCTTTCTCCTCATCGAAAGCACTCAGGTAATAGATGACGATCAATATTGCTCCTAAAATACCAATGATCCAATGCTGGGCGATTAGAAAAAGGGCGATTGCCATTAAAATACCCGCCACATACTGGGGATGCCGCACGATGGCATACACGCCTCGATCCACCAGTTGCGTGGTGTGGACATAGCCTTTGCCCTTGGGCACGTTGCCATATTTTTTGAAAGCAAAAATGGGCAGCCAGCCAAATAGGGCTGAGACCCAGAGCAGCATCCAGCCCGCATTTCGGATGATCATATTTCCATTTTTATCATAAAGCACAAACGATAAAATGATCTGTCCCACAGCAACGATGGTTAGAACGATTTCGATGATAATAATTTTAATGCTTTTTTCTTTCATAGCCCAATCAGCTTTCCGAAACCTTTGAGGTTTAGGAAAGCTGATCTCTCTTTGTATTTTGTTTTTTGACCATTGGAATTTTAATAAGCTTCATGCTTATGCGGCCCCATGGCCCAGCAGGCGTGGAACAGAAACGTATGGTCATCGGGAAACGGTCCCGCATAATCCAGATAGCGGGTGAATTCCCTCATGGAATACTGGTATTGAAACCGATAGAACACAAACTCGCTCTGCCAGAAATCCAGACAGGTGGTGAAATCCCACTCGTGCTGCCTGTTATCCCAGGGCAATTCCGAGTAGCCGATCCTGCCCGACAGCCAGTAGCGGGCATTCAGTTTATTCTGGAGCGAGGTGTAAAATCCCTTCGATTGAATGTTGCCCGTTGGCGTCTCTCGGTGATTGAACAGTAATTCGGTTTTCCAATCAATCGTCCGATATTTGGAGCGACCGATGGGCACCCATTTCACCGTGAAGGCCAGATCGCCCACATAGCTCCACAATTTTTCCGAGGCATCATTTTTGCCAGCCGCCCCACTCAACGACCATTCGAAATAGGTGGCATCGGTGATGTCGTAATAGTTTTTGAAATGACCAATAGCTAACAGATTAAATTTCCCTTCGCTGGTAAAGCTATGGTCGTCGCCGCCGTTGATCAGCGAGAGGTCGAAGCTGCTGGCGTCGGCAAATAACACAGGTGGCAGCAGAAAATTTCCCGCCAGGCCCCAGCCGCCCAATGCTTTGTTGCTGAACATATTCACCAGCACCTTGGGCCGATCAAACTGCGGCAGAGCATGATCGTGATAGCGATTGAGCGTACCGAATTCCGTATAAAAGATGCCAATTTTGAGATTCAAATTCGCAGGCAGATTCAGCCATTCCATGTACGCTTCCTCGATACTGATGTTATGTTTGGTCATGGAAATGAAGCTCTTGCCTCGGGTGAACGGATCAAGAGGAGAAACCAGCTCGATCTGCAATTCCCGCAATTCAAAGCGATTATTGCCATACGACACTCCGCTCGGCTGGCTGATAAAACTGCTTTTCGATGAACTCACCGCTCCAAAGAAATCGCCGCTGAGGCTGATGTTGGGATTCAGTCCCGCCTGCTGCCGTTCGCCCGAGAAAAATTTTTTGCCAACTCCGATCTCCTCTTTTTTTTCGGCAACAGTCAATTGATTGGCCTCCTCGAGCAATTTTTTCAGCTCGTCTTCCTGTTCTTTTTTCAGTTTCGCCTTTTCGAGTTCGGCGATTTTTTCTTGAAGTTGTTTCAGCAATAGATCGTGGTTTTGTTGGGTCTCTAAAAGTTGTTGTTCCAGCGCCTTGAGGTCCTTTTCCAATTCTTTGACATTTTTTGGTTCTTGCGCCTGAAGCGCTGAAATCAAAATGAAACACAACAGCAAAACCAGCCATAACCCTATGGTTCGGTGCATGTTTTCCTCCAATGAAATATAGCTTTGCCGTTTCAACCAGACATTGAAAATCCCCCAATTATTGGGAACACGATGTATTTTGAAATGGAATTGTGTCACTCCGATCCGCCCTGGCGGATGAGGAATCTGACTTTCTCGCAATTGTTCAATTTACAGATTTCTCCCCGCTATTGGGCGGGTCGAAATGATACAAACATGCCAACTGCTTCATGCTCTCAATAGTAAGAACAGAATCATGTTAAAAAAATGGCCCTTGAAAGGCCCATCATTCTGCCTTCGAGGAACATCAATTATTGAATTGATCAATAAACTGCAAAGATATCAAATTGTGAATTTGAGTGAAAAAACAAAAATTAATTTATGAAGGAAAATTTGACAGGTGGTGCACGAAGGATGGGCGAAAGAAAAATGAGATTGTCGTGGTTTATCCTATCCGTGGTGATGAAAAAATACTTGACCAAAGCAGAGAAAATCAAAATCAACAAAACGAATAAAATTAAACCATCATTGGTGACAACGGAATAATAGACTAAAAATTCAAGTTGAGAATGCTGGTGCGATTTAATGGGAGAATTACCCGCATGGCTTTTATCGTAAGGATGGCTGTGCGAGATTAAAAAGCTATTACCGATAACATGGAAATGGAGATTAAAAACCAAAATAACCAAACTTAATAAAAAGAAAAAACAGCAGATGAAGGCAATAATTTTTAATAACGTTTTATTTCGCATTGGCATCATTTGGGTTCATTTTTAACAACCAGAAAAATATAACATATTTTTTGAATAATGTCAAGCTAATTGTTCAGTCTTTGAAAAGAAATACCCTTTCAAAGGTTTTAAACCTTTGAAAGGGTCCACCTCGTTGCATCACCAGATACACCACTGAATTTTTTCCTTGAATTCATGGTTTATTTCATTTATATTAGGACACAAACTTTGCAAATTGAAGATGTTCCACTTTTAGGGAGCGTTGATTCATCAAAATGACGATCGAGGGTTGATGCTGAATTTTAAAATCCAGTATCGCTTCGCTATTTAGAACACTAAAATTCTGATAGGCAAAATTTATTTTCCCAATGAACACCAAAAACTCCATCTCCTCCAAACTGCAAACCGATGAGATCCTCAACAGCATCGCCGATGGCGTTTTCATCGTCGATACCGATTGGCGCATCATCTCGTTCAATCGTGCTGCCGAGGCCATCACGGGCGTGCCCAAAGACGAAGCGCTGGGCAGCACCTGCCGTGATGTTTTCCATTCCAACGTCTGCGATGCCCATTGTGTTTTGAAACAGAGCATTCAAAATGACCAGCCCATCACCAATCAGCCGATTTATATCGTCAACGCCGAAGGGAAGGAAATCCCCATCAGCATCAGTGCGGCGCCGTTGAAAGATGTGGCAGGCAATATCATCGGCGGCATCGAGACGTTTCGAGATATTTCCGAGATCACCGAACTGCGCAAACAGTTGACCAAACAATATTCCTTTCAGGACATCATCAGCAAAAGCAAAGCGGTTCAGAAAATCTTTGAGATCCTGCCCGATATTGCCACCAGCGATAGCACCGTGCTGATTCAGGGTGAGAGCGGCACAGGCAAGGAATTGTTCGCCCGTGCCATTCACCAGTTGAGCCGCCGCAAAAATAAGCCGTTGATCACGGTCAATAGCGGCGCCCTGCCCGATACGCTGTTGGAATCGGAGCTGTTCGGCTACAAGGCGGGCGCCTTCACCGATGCCAAAAAGGATAAGCCTGGTCGCTTTGCCCTGGCCCAGGGCGGCTCGATTTTTCTGGATGAGATCGGCGATGTTTCTCCTGCCCTGCAAATCCGTCTGTTGCGTGTGTTGCAGGATAAAATTTATGAACCGCTGGGCGGCACCGAATCGGTTAAAGCGGATGTGCGGATCATTGCAGCCACCAATAAGAATCTTGAGCAACTGGTCGCTGAGGGAAAATTCCGAGAAGATCTGTATTATCGACTGAACGTCGTTTCCATTTCTCTGCCGCCGTTGCGAGAGCGAAAAGAAGATATTCCCTTGCTGATCAACCATTTCATCGATCGATTCAACAAATTGAAAAACAAAAATATCACCCGTGTCTCTGATGAAGTCCTGGCCATCCTGATGCGCCACGAGTTCCCTGGCAATATCCGTGAACTGGAAAACATCATCGAATACGCCTTTATCCTGTGCCACGATCAAATCATTCGAGTGACCCATCTGCCCGAACATTTCCGAACCAAGTATGCTGACAAAGATCTGAGCGAACTGGCAGGACAAACATTGGCCGCCATCCAGAAACGGGCCATCGAGCAGGCTTTGATCCGCAATAATTGGAAGCGATTGGCCACGGCACGGGAACTGAATATTGATAAAGGGACGCTGCGGAGGATGATGGAAAGGTTGGGGATTAGGGAGTGATTGGGTATTCGGGTAACTGGGTAATAAAGGTAATTGGGAGGAATGGCTAACTCGTTTCTAAAAAGCTCCTTTTTTGCCCGAAGAACAAAAACTTTTTAGCTCTCAAAAATAAAAGGTCTCAAAATTCAAAGATTCATTTCTGAGAGCATTCAATTCTGAGACCAAAATTCTCTTTTTGACTCTGGCTTATCCAGGTTGGGTAATTGGGAATAATGAAAATCAATTTTCTAATTTCAATTTTGTTCGGATTGCGAACCAGTTAGCTTCAAGGCCTGGTATTCAATCTAAAAAAAATCTACACCAATTCCGCCTCTTCCATCATCTGAAATTGAGCAGTTACTGGTAACGCTCTCTCCTCCTGAACATTGCTGAACCTTTCAGCGAAATTTAAAATCGTAAATCCCACGATCTCTTGAGTCGTTGGATCCATTCTGATTAAAATGTCATCGCCTGTTTCTCTGGAAATCGCTTCTCGAGGTGAGCCAATGGAGATATAAAGCACATCACCTTTTCGATCATAAAATATTTTCATCATCTTATCTGCCATCATATTTCACCTTGATCTAAAGCCCAAGCCACAATCGAACAGATTTTTCTATTTCAGCAAGTTGTTCAGATGAAAGATCTCCCAATTTTCTCATTAGCTTTGCTTGGGGGATTGTGACCAAACTTTGCGTATCAAAGACACCAGGGCGTAAAAAGCGAGCGTCAATTGGAACTTCAAAGCGTGAATTTCGAGGACTGGTGGTGTGTGGAATAACAGTAACCAAGGCACGATCCTGATCCTCAAATGGAATGCTCAACACAAGACAGGGTCTAATTTTAGCGGCAAGTCCCAGGTCGACGAGCCAGACTTCACCACGATTGGGAGCTATCATATTGGGATTCTCTTCGATCGAGTTCTAAGAAAAGCTCATTTGCATTGAATAACAATTGCTCATCGGAAAGAGGAGGCATATCAAACATAAGGCTACGTCGTATGATCTGGTATGCCAATTCACGTTTTTCAGGCTCTGGTAATAATTCATACGATCGAAGAATTTTTTTAACTGCTGTAGTCATAGTTCAAGAAGTTTATTGGTTGATTATGTCTTGAAATTCATTCTCGATGGTTAATCGAGTCGATACTTATTTTATAATTGTAATCATGGCCAGGCCTAATTCATTTGGCATTTAACTAAGTAGAAATATAGAAAATTATTAGCATGATGTCAAGCTAAAAATTAGATGCGGAAAAAAAGCAAAAATAATCCTGATTCAGCTATACTCATTGCTATATAATTTGCAATATCAATGGAGCAATCATGAGCGGCGCTCAACCTTTCCCTAAATTGATGTTGCAGTTGTCGAATGGCACTGCGGTCGGCGATAACAGATCAGAAGGTGGTGGCAATGATGCTGTTAAAGAAATCCTACGAGACGACTGGTCCCAGCGGTAAATAGATTCATATCAGCACGTCTTTAGTGCTTCGCTATGATGGTTTACCGATAGAATGGAACGAGTTGTCAAGGGTGGATAACATCTGTGAACTGGAAAACATCATCGAATACGCTTTTGTCCCGTGCCACGATCGGGTCATTCGAGTCGTCCATCTGACCGAACATTTCCAAACCCAATATGCTGACAAAGATCTAAGCGAGCTGGCAGGACAAACCCTGGCCGCTATCCAAAAACGGGCCATCGAGCAGGCATTGATCCGCAATAATTGGAAACGATTGGCCACGGCACGGGAACTGAATATTGATAAAGGGACGCTGCGGAGGATGATGGAAAGGTTGGGGATTGGGGAGTGATTGGGGGGTTAGGTGATTGGGTAATTAGGTAATTAGGTAATTAGGTAATTAGTAACTAAACAGTTCATTTCTTGCCCAAAGAGCAAAAACATTTTTGGACACGGAAATGAAAGTACACGGAAAAAAACCATAAGAATTTCAATTCCGTTTCTTTACAATTCCGTGTACCAGATTTTTTCGTTTTGGTTCTGGCTTATCCAGGTTGGGTAATTAGAAATTTGTTATCCTGCAAAAGTCATACAATTACCCTTATTATTACATCTATCAAAGTTCATTACCCTTTCTTCTCTATTAATCTTAAAATCATTGCCTATTCAAAAGATTCATTTTGCACCTCAAAAACCTCGAAAATGGGTTTAAAATGCACCCGAAAAATTGTTAAGCCAATTTGAAGCGACATGATAACTCATTAGAAATCTTTGATTAAATCCACACTCCAAATCTCTGGCACCATCCTTGTATACTCCCAGATAGCAAACTCAAGGAGAACAACCCATGTGCCTGGCATTAGCGGCTTATGATAATCGGATGGCATCATTGCTGGAGACGGCCAATCAATTGGTGGTGGTGGATTTGCCGCCGATTGATTCCAAAGCGAAAAAGATGGTGGCGGTCAGCGATCATACGCTGCCCTATCTCATGCAATTGCTCCACAGCAACAACGTCACTGTCCTCATCTGTGGGGCGATCAATGGCTGTATGTTTCGTGCCATTGAAAGCATGGGCATCAAGGTGATTCCCTGGATCAGGGGCAATATCGATGACGTGATTAGGGCATTTCAAAATAATACGCTGGAGCAATGGGTGATGCCAGGATGCTTGAAAGGACATAGGTGGGGGAAGAGAGGGAGGCACGGGTGGGATAGATTTGGGCAAATTTCTAAATGAAATGAAAAATCCCAAATCCCAAAATTCAAATTCCAAATAAATTTCAATAAACAAAAATCAAATTTCAAACCATAAGGGGAAAAGAAAGGCGCTTTATGATGGACCGATTTATATTTTGGTCATTGAAAATTATTATTTGTGATTTGTTTGGCGCTTGTTATTTGGTGCTTGGAATTTAATAAATTAAAGATTAACTTATATTGAGGAGGTTTTAAAGATGGGTCAACATCGATATCGCAACATGTATTACCTGACAGGTTTGCCTGGCTGGATACGGTTTGGTTATTGTCCAGGCTGGGCTGGTCGAAGCGCTATGGGTTTGGGTCCTGCTGCCCAGTTTATGATGACAGGGCAATGGCCCACGCCACAGATGCAGGCTTATTGGAATGCGGTTCAAAGTGGCACTGTTCCTCCACCTGCTTTTGGTCAGCCTGGTTTTCAACCGTTTGGGGCGCCGATGACGGCTGAACAGGAATTGCAGTGGCTGAAAAATCAGGCGGAGATGTTAGCGCAGCAGTTGGAAGGGATCAATCAACGGATTTCAGAGCTGGAGAAGGAGAAATAATAACCTGTCAAACCAGGCAAATTAATGGAAATCATAATGGAGTGCAATCCCTTTATGGATTGCATTGCATTGTATCGTAACGCATCGCATAAAGGCGATGCACTCCGATTATTTATTTTTTAAAGGAGAAATCATCATGCCAAGAGGTCGTCATTTTTTCGGAAGGGGATTCTGGAAGGCTGGATATTATGGCTATCTGTTCCCCATGGGCGGAGGCAGAGGCCGTGGGAGAGGTATTTGTCGGGCCATGTACCCGTATTGGGCGGCACCATACGTGCCCAACTATCCACCAGCTTATCCAGCATTTTACAGGGGTGGATATTATCCGCCGACTTTTGCGGGCTATGGTGGCGTTCCGCCAGGTGCACCGTATTTGTTTTGATATTTCTTAAACCGCAAAGACGCAGGTTGAGAAATTCTAAAAATCAAAGAACAAATGACAAATAATAATCAATATTCAAAATTCAATTATCAAAAAAACAATAGCAGTATATAACATCCTCTAAAAGGAATGATGCTGACTGTATCACGAGGGATGGGACTGCATGGATATTTTTACTATCGGGATATTAGCGATACAATTGGAAGAATAAAAAGCAGTCGGATCAAAATTAGGTAACAGGGTATGGAATTAGACCAGAAGCTGATCGATCAAATCATCATTTTTCAACGGGACGAGATTACCGAGCACCATATCTATCGGCGATTAGCTGCGGCCATTAAATCGCCTGAAAACAAAAAAGTGCTGCAGCGGATTGCGGAGGATGAGCTCCGTCATTATCAGAAATGGCAGCGTTACTCCCAGCAGGACGTCACGCCTTATCGGTGGCGAGCGTGGTGGTATTATTGGATCAGCCGAGTCTTCGGGATTACCTTCGGGATCAAATTATTGGAACGAGCCGAAAAATCAGCCGAGGCTAACTACGGTCACTTTCAGGGACAGATTCCTGATCTGGAGGCCATTATTGCGGATGAGAATAAGCATGAGGCCGCACTGATTGCCATGGTGGATGAGGAGCGGCTGCAATATGTGGGCTCTATTGTGCTGGGATTGAACGATGCGCTGGTGGAGCTGACTGGAGGATTGGCAGGATTGACCCTGGCCTTGCAGAACACACAGTTGATTGCGTTGAGTGGCTTGATCATGGGCATCGCCGCTGCACTTTCGATGGGTGCTTCCGAATATCTTTCGACCAAAGCGGAAAAAATGGGCCGAAAGCCATTGCGCTCATCGATCTATACTTCTGCGGCCTATGTGGTTACGGTGATCGCATTGATTCTGCCCTATCTGCTGATAGAAAATCATTTTATTTGTCTGGCCTGCACTCTGGTCGTTGCCGTATTGATCATTGCTCTGTTTAATTATTACATATCCGTAGCCAGGGATGAGCCGTTCAGGAGGCCATTTATGGAGATGGCGGGTGTCAGCCTGGGCGTGGCAGCCTTTAGTTTTGCTCTGGGTTATCTGATTCGGATGTTTCTCGGCGTGGAAGTTTGAGCAGAAGGGGGTTAAGCAGAAAGGGAGTTAAGCCGTA
>Ga0209162_1000342_pt1 | contig 51981 bp, 43 predicted proteins | sample YNPNPMetaG_FD_187121 | JGI IMG/M metagenome (GOLD analysis project Ga0209162, IMG submission 187121) | Anoxygenic and chlorotrophic microbial mat microbial communities from Yellowstone National Park, USA - YNP NP MetaG (SPAdes) (version 2) ...
AGCGATGTTTTCGGAAGATGAAAGTTGGTGATCATGGCGTCCACGACGCGAAAGGCATACCCGGGGTAGATGTAATGATCGCACAAGCCCGAGACCGTGCGGACTTCACCGAATCGGCATGCCGCCCATTCCAGGGTGCGCACCACGGTCGTTCCCACAGCAATCACCCGCCGCCCTTCGTTCTTGGCCGCTCGAATCCTTTGCGCTGCTTCCTCGGAAACCCGCACGTATTCCGAATGCATGACATGCTCTCGAATGTCTTCCGTCCGCACCGGGGCAAAGGTGCCGAAACCCACGTGCAAGGTGACCCGCACGACATCCACGCCCATGGCGTCTAAGGCATCAAGGAGTTCCCGGGTAAAATGCAAACCCGCCGTCGGCGCCGCCACGGCCCCGGGTTCCCGAGCATAGACCGTTTGGTAGTCGAATCGGTCCTGTTCCCTTTCCTGGCGCGACGGGCGCCGAATATACGGCGGTAACGGCACGCGACCCTTGTGTTCCAACATGTGAAGAAGATCGTCACAATCGAAAAGGAGCACAACTTGCCCGTCCTCGACCCTCTGGACGACGGTCGCCGTCACATCCCCTTCCAGGATGAGGCGGCCGCCTTCCTTGGGCGGTTTGGAGGACTTCACCAGGCATCGATAACCGGTCTGTTTTCCTTCTTCGGACGGCTTGTAGGGATCGAGGACCAGCACTTCCGCGCGACCGCCCGTCTCTTTGGTGCCCACCAAGCGGGCGGGAACCACACGGGTGTCGTTGAGCACCAGGACATCCCCCGAGCGGAGATAACATGGAAGGTCCCCAAACCGGCGGTGCTCCACCCGCCCGGAAAGGCGATGGAGCACCATGAGAGCGCAACGGTCCCGCGCGGGGCTGGGCGTCTGTGCCACCAGGTTTTCGGGAAGATGGTAGTCGTAATCCTCCAAACGATAGCTCATTTACCGCACTCCATGGCGCCGCCCCAAAAACACCAGGAGGAGCCCAAGGATCATGAGGGCGGCGCCGAGCATTCGCAGCTGCACCGAAGGAAGCCGAAGGATCTGCTCCAACCACCGCTTCATCCGATCGGGAAAAGCGAAATACGGCAACCCCTCGAGAAAGAAAACAAGCCCTAAGGTCGTGAGAAAAAGTTCCATCTTCCACTTCCTTTGGCTGGAGCGCGCGCTTCAGGCAACATCTTGGCACCAAGGCCGGGATCGCCTATCATGTTGGCTCGATTCTGTAAAGAGGCTGCATTCTTATCAAAGTTGGCAGCTCACGGTGTGTCGTGCCCGAAGCACCGATTTTCCACGGGGAGGAGCGCATGGCGTTAAATTGGGTGGAAATCGATTTGGCGGCTTTACGGCATAATTTTTTGCAAGTGCGCGCCCGAGTGGGTTCTCGAGCCGGAATCCTCGCCGTTGTCAAATCGGACGCCTACGGTCACGGCATGGTTCCTGTCGCTCGGGAATTGGCCGCGGCGGGAGCGGACTTTTTCGGGGTCAGCAAATGCTGGGAAGCCCTCAAGCTGCGCGCCGCCGGTATCGCTCAGCCCATCCTCATCCTGGCGGGGATCGAACCCGAGGATCTTCCTCATGTGGTTGAAAAAGACCTCCGCCCCGCCGTCTACCGGCTGGATCATTGCCGAATGCTGGAAGAGGCGTCCCGCCACGCGGAAAAGCGCGCCCGGATCCATTTGAAAATCGATACCGGCATGGGTCGACTGGGTGTTCCGGACCGGGAATTGGGTCCGTTTCTCGACCAATTGGCCGGGCTTCGGCATTTGGAAATCGAGGGCGTCTTTTCCCACTTGGCCACATCCGACGAAGCGGACAAGACCTTCAGCCACGAACAGCTCCATCGGTTCCGAACCGCACTTCAAATGTTTCATGATCGGGCCATCCCCTTCCGGTATGCGCACATCGCTAACAGCGGCGGTGTCTTGGACATCCCTGAAGCCCATCACCAGCTGGTTCGCCCCGGCATCATGCTCTACGGCTCTGCGCCTTCCGACGAAATCCGCGATCCGGCGCCCTTGCAGCCCGTCATGACCTTGAAAACCAAGATCCTTCAGATTAAATGGGTCGCAGCGGGCCAAAGCATCGGCTACGGGCGGACCTTTGTCTGCCCGCAGGACATGCGCATCGCCACCGTCGCCGCCGGCTACGACGATGGCTACCCTCGGGCGCTTTCCAACCGCGGGGAGGCTTTGGTGCGCGGGCGTCGCGCCCCGATCGTCGGGCGGGTTTCCATGAACCTCATCACCCTCGATGTGACCCATATCCCCGAAGCCGCCGAAGACGACGAAGTCGTCCTCCTGGGCGCTCAAGGATCCGAAAGAATCACGGCCGAAGAAATCGCCGAGAAGGCCGGGACCATCAACTATGAAATCTATTGCGCCGTCGGAAAGAATCCTCAGCGCCTCTTCCGCAACCGGACCAACGGGCTTGCGTGAGCTGGCACGGCGCATTATAAAGGCACGCTTTACGCAGGAATCGCCATGTTTTTCCGTCGAGGAGGACATCCGTCATGAGTCTCGTTCGATCCCGATTGCACGCCATGATTCATCGAGCAGCACGATCGCTCCTGCAGGATCAAGGCATCCGCAACGAAGAAGACCTTGCGTTGGAACTGGAAATCCCCAAGATTGCCGACCACGGCGATTATGCCACCAACGCCGCCATGACCCTCACCCGGCTTCTGCGCAAGAACCCCAGAGCCATCGCGCAAGATCTGGTCGAACGCATGGAGGGCCGCGACGATCTTTTGGTGAAAACGGACATCGCCGGGCCTGGGTTCATTAATTTCTTCGTGCGGCCCGAACTGTGGGGCGATATTTTGCACACCATTCACGCCGAAAAGGAAGCGTTCGGCCGGCAGGATTTCGGGAAAGGCACGCGGGTTCAGGTGGAGTTCGTCAGCGCCAACCCCACGGGACCGCTCCATATCGGCCACGGTCGAGGGGCCGCCGTCGGGGACGTGCTCGCCAACATCCTGAAAACGTGTGGCTACACGGTAGATAAGGAATACTACATCAACGACACCGGAAAACAGATGGAAACCCTGGGGCGCAGCCTTTACTTACGCTACGTGGAATGCTTGGGGCGGCCCGTGGATTTTCCCGACGATCACTACAAGGGCGACTATATGAAGGATTTGGCCCGAGAGGTGGCGGACAAATTCGGGGATCGATACCTGGGCGTTCCGCAAGAAGAGGCTTTTGCCTTCTTCACCCGCTACGCCGGGGACCGCATTCTGGAAGGGATTCGGGAGGATCTGGAAGTTTTCGGGGTCAAACACGACATTTGGTTCAGCGAACGGACGCTTCACGAAAACGGCGCGCTGCAGAGGACCATCGAAGCCCTGGAACGAAGCGGCATGATCTACGAACAGGATGGCGCCAAATGGTTTCGCAGCACGGCCTACGGGGACGAAAAGGACCGCGTGGTGGTGCGCGCCAATGGAATGACGACCTATTTCGCTGCGGATCTGGCCTACCACAAGAACAAATATGAACGGCACTACGATCTGGTTATCGACATCTGGGGGGCGGACCATCACGGATACGTGCCGCGCATGTTGGCCGGCGTTCAGGCTTTGGGCCGACGTGCGGCGGATCTTCGCATTATCCTCGTGCAGCTCGTGAACCTGCTCCGCGGCGGAAAGCCCGTGGCCATGTCCACACGGGCCGGCGAGTTCGTCACGCTGCGGGAAGTGGTGGATGAGGTGGGAAAAGACGCCGCCCGGTTCATTTTCCTTACGCGCCGCTCCGACAGCCCTCTGGATTTTGATTTGGAAACGGCCAAAAAACACAGCAACGACAACCCCGTTTACTACGTTCAGTATGCCCATGCGCGGCTGTGCAGCGTGTTCGACGTGGCCCAGGAACGGGGCGTGCCCACCTCGTGGAACGTCCCCCCGGATCTGAGCCGGCTCACCGAACCCGCCGAATGGGACCTCATGAAGCAACTGGGAGAATTCCCCTATGTTTTGGAAACAGCAGCGCGTCATCTGGAGCCGCATCGGATTCCCTATTACCTGACGGATCTGGTTTCCGCTTTTCACAGCTATTACAATCACAACCGGATTTTGAGCGAGGATACGGAGCTGACGCAGGCTCGACTTTACCTCGCCGACGCCCTCAGAACGGTCATTCGAAACGGGCTTGCCGTGCTTGGGGTTTCGGCGCCGCAAAAAATGTGACGGGGCGAAAGAAGCGGGCACTCGGGCGCCGCATGTCGAGGAGTGCCGATCATGAGCCGCCTCAAAGATCGCATCCAACAATACGAGGACGAAAACGAACCGCGCCGCATTCGGGTGGAGTTGACCGGGATGCAGGCCTTTGTGTGCGTCCTCGTTTTCTTCTTTTCGCTGACAAGCGTGTTCGTGGCGGGCGTTTTGACGGGACGCGGCGTTTCAAGGGAAGCTCGAGAATCCACGACGTTCCAGGGCACCCTTTACCGCCTTTTGGGACTGCGCCCAGCGGAGGAAGAACCCGTGGACAACGCCTCCCAAACCTGGATTCCCGCAGAAAAGATTCTGGCCACCTTGGAATCGGAAAAGGAACTGACCACGGTCCAGAAGCCGGGCTCGTCCAAGGCCACGCCGACGGCACCTCCAGCTTCCCCCACCGGCAAGCCCACGGCTCCTTCTTCGAGTGCTGAAGCCCCGAACTTTGCGGAACAACCCCCGCCCCTTTCGGGGCAGGAAGAACCGCCGGAAACGGCCCTGCCCACGCCTGCCGCTTCCGGATCGTATGCGCTGATGGTGGCCTCCATGCGTCGCCAGGAAAACGCCCTTGCGCTCCTGGACCGCCTCAAGAAGAAAGGCCATAAGGCGGCCATGGAACGAGTCGCCGTCAGCGATCAGGATGTGTGGTATCGCGTGATCCTCGGCGGGTTCGACACCCGCCAAAAAGCTCTGGAATACGCCGCCCGTCTCAATAAGGAAGAAAAGCTCGAAGCCATCGTCATCCGCCGCGAATCCTCCGGAACCTCGGACAACTAAACCCCGCGCCTTTCAGCGGACGTGCCGACCTCCTTGTTCCGGCGGAGCCCCTCCGTATCGGCCGAGAATGGAATGGGCCATGCGGGTTTCTTCTTCCCCGTAAAATTTGATGTAGTGCTGCACCGTGGTGTTTTCAAAACCCCGGTACGTCTTGTGTTCCCCGCCGAAACCCGGGTCGAAGACCTGAATGCCCTGGGCGATGGCATAGCGAATGGGCTGATAATAACAGACGGCAAAGTGAAGAAAGGGGACCAGATCGTAGCTTCCCCAGTAGCGGCCGTAGAGGTGATCCCCCTTGCGATAAAACAGAGCCAGAGCCACAAGGTCGCGACCTCGATGCGCGACCGAAAAAAGAAGCCGGTGCCGAAACAGGCGCCCCAGCATGTGGAAAAACCCGCGGTTGAGGAACGGGCGCACGTCGTCGCCCATGTACTTTTTCCAGGTCAGCTCGTACAGGTCATACATGATGTCGTAATAATCTTCCGGGGCATCTTCCCCGGAAACCATGGCCAAGCGAATGCCTTCCGCTTCGATGTCTCGCATTTCCCGCCGGATTTTGTGCCGCCGAGGGGATCGGAAATCCTGAAGGAAATCATCGAACGCGGTGTAGCTCTTATTGCGCCATAGACAGTAATCGCTGCGCAGGCTCACAAAGCCCTTGCGGAGCAGAACTTCGTGAAGTCCTGGGGCAGGGTCGCAAAAAAAGTAGATCCGGCACGTGGCAAACCCTCGCGTCTCGCACACGAAGTCCACATATTCCCCGACGATGCCGTAGACCTTCACGGGATCGTGTTCGGACCCGTACAGGAACTGATAAGCCGGCACCGGCGTCAAGGGCACCGTGGCCATGAGCCCCACGTAGTAGGGATAACCGGTCAGTTCCCCAAGAAAGCGCAAGAGGCCACCGTCGCCGAATTCCACCCACGGGCGCACTCTTTCGTACAGCGGCGCAATGGCCATGATCTTGCCGTCTTCATAAGCCAAAATATGGCGCGGCACAAAGCCACGTTCCGGGGTCAGCACGCCGGAACGTTCCAGGCAATAAAGGTATTCCCACTCCATCATGGGGGCGGCGTTGCGACTCAGGCGGTTCCATACGGCCGGATCCACCCTCTCGACGCCGGAAACCATTTCAAAGCGCACTGCCATTGTCCTAAGCCCCTCCGTCTCGGCCCTTATGGTGCGCCGATCCTAGTCCAGGAGCTCGTTCAGGTCAACGGACAGGAAGGTTCTTTGCGAAGTGGCCAAAAGATTGTATGGTGCCTCCCGGCCCACAGCGGCCGATGAAAAAGACCGTGCCCACAAGGAGCGAGCCCCATGCATTTGACGGACATCTTTCAAAAGATCGATTCCAACCACGACCGCTACGTGAGGGAACTCAAGGAACTTCTGGCGATCCCCAGCGTCAGCACATACTCCCACCACCGCGGCGACGTGCGCCGCGCCGCCGAATGGGTGCTCAACCACTGCAAGAGAATCGGCCTCGAAGCCCGTCTTCAGGACACCGGAGGACACCCCGTGGTCCTCGCGTCCCGGTGCCCTCACCCGCGCCGGCCTACCCTGCTCATCTACGGCCATTACGACGTGCAGCCCGCGGAACCGGAAGAGGAATGGAACACGGCGCCTTTCCAGCCCACCGTGCGGGACGGTTTCCTCTACGGCCGAGGTGCCAGCGACGATAAGGGGCAGTTTTTCACCTATCTCAAAGCCATCGAGGTCATCCTGGCGGTCAAAGGCGATCTGCCCATCAATGTGAAGATCCTCGTGGAAGGGGAAGAAGAAATCGGCAGCCCTCATCTGGGCCCTTTTCTCCAAAAGAATCGCGAGGCACTGCGCGCGGACGCCATCGCCATTTCCGATGGTTCCCAGTTTTCCGAAGACGTCCCGGCCATCACCTACGGCCTTCGCGGTTTGTCCTACGTGCAACTCAACGTGCAAGGGCCCCGTACGGATCTCCATTCCGGAAGCTTCGGCGGCATCGCTCCCAACCCCATCAACGCCCTGGTTGCCATCCTGGCTCAGTTGAAAAATCCCGACGGCACGGTCGCCGTGCCCGGCTTCTACGACACTGTGGTCCCCTTGGAACCCTGGGAGCGGGAGGCCATGAGGGCTTTGCCCTTCGACGAAGAAAAACTCAAAGCCTATCTCGGCTTGGAAAGCCTTTGCAAAGAGCCGGGCTACAGCGCTTTGGAATCCAAAACCGCCCGGCCGACGCTGGACATCAACGGCATCTGGGGCGGTTTTTCCGGTGAAGGCGCCAAGACAGTCATTCCCGCCAAGGCGGGGGCCAAGGTGAGCATGCGGTTGGTGCCTAACCAGAAGCCTCAAGAAATCGCCGCCCTTTTGACACGCTACGTCATGGAACTCTGTCCTAAAGACGTGCGCGTGCAGGTGGAAGCCCTCCACGGCGCCGAACCCGTTCTTGTCTCTCGCGATCTACCTCAGGTGCAGGCGGCCGCTCGCGCGATCCGTGCGGGCTTTGGGGTCGCCCCGGTTTTCATCCGCGAAGGGGGATCGATTCCCATCGTGAATCTGTTCAAGGAAGTGCTCGGTTTGGAAGCGATTCTTCTGTTGGGCTGGGGACGCCCCGACGATGGGGCTCACGCCCCCAATGAACGGTTTTCTCTCGACGATTTCAAGAAGGGGGTCCGATCCGCCGCCGCCCTTCTCTTCGAACTGCACTCGTGCGGCTGCCCCTGAGGGCTAATGGCGGTCGCCGTCGTGGAGCACGAGAGGTTTTTGATCGCCGTAGGCGGCGCGGATTTCTTCCAGGAGCTGGTTCGTCGCCTGCTCGATGCGGGTGACGTCCTGCTCGCTGACGTTTTCATCGGAAACATGCCGGAGCGATTCCTTGAGGCGAAGAAACTGCTTGATGACTTCAGGACGGATTTTTCCTTCACCCAGGTGGTTATTCAATTCCAGGATGGTATTGACACAGCTTTCCACCCGCGCTCGAAAATGTTTCGAGCGCTGGGAATCCCCCCCGCGACGGAACATTCGAGTCCACGATTTCAGGATCAGAGCTGCCCCCTTTCTTCCAAAGCTTCCTTAAAGAGACGATAAAAGCTGCGCGCGCTCTTCAGTTCCCTCTGCAGCACCGGCTGCGTTTTTGCCAAATCATCCACGTGGATGACCAGATCCACCTCTTTGCGAAAAGCGGCCAAAGAATCCATGGTGCGCTCTCGAGGGCTGATAAGGCAGGCGAAAAGGGTGCGGCGTTGGGCCATGGGAAGGGCCTTGAGAAAATCGACAAGAACGTGGCGGCGATCCTTGTCGTCGGCCGGTTCCCCAAGAACGAGCACCTCGTAGCCCCCTTGGCGAAGCCTTCGCACCGCTCGATCGGGATCGTCTTCCACGTAAGGCTGAAAGCCCATGTCCCTCAGTTCTCGGACGACCGTCGCCTGCTGCCCAGCATCGGAAAGACAGACTAAAGCCGCTTTCGCCCCGTGCTCCAGGACGTCCAGGAAGGCATCATCCTCGTCCGCACTTCGTTCCGCCGTGAGCACCTCATCAAGCGGCGGCAGGCCTAAGCCGGCTTCTTCTGACGCTCCAGCGCGCACCACAATCGTGTGACGGCATCGGGGGCACTGGACCCGAAAGGACTTGCCCTGCGGGATCTTTTCATCGGGCAGATTGAGCGACGCTCGGCATTGTTCGCATGTCATCTTCACGGGCATCGGTCCTTTGCCTGCAGGGGAAAAAGCCCTCCAAACCCTACGCTCCTGAAGTGTTTTTATGCGAAGTGCCGCCCTTAGGTCAACCCGCTCTTGTTCGGCCGCCACTTCGGCATGTGGAGCACACCCCCTTTTCACGCTGAGAGTCACCTTGAGGCTGTTCGAGAATCTATGTTGTAGGAGCGGCTTCAGCCGCGACCCCGCAGCACGCCTTAACCCACTTTCCCTAAATCGCCCCAAAAAGCCATTCTCGGACAGGCTTCTCGGGCCTTGTCAGGGGCTCGGGCACCCGATGGCAATAGCGCCCCAGCCGCCCTGACAGGGCAGCGTGGTCCTGGCATGGGAAAGCAGAATGGGCGATTCTCAGGGCGCCGAGCGGTTCGATTTTCCCATGCGGACGTGAACAGACCGGGCGTGGGCGTCCAGCCGTTCCAGGCCCGCCAAGGCCGCGACAGCCGGCGCGTCCCGGACGAAGGCTTCCCGGCTGTAGGCGAGAACCGTTGTTTTTTTGACGAACGTTTCCACGCCCAAGGCTGAGGCGAAGCGCGCCGTGCCGCTTGTAGGCAGCACGTGATTGGGCCCGGCAAAGTAGTCCCCCAGGGCTTCCGGCGTGTGCGTTCCCATGAAGACGGCGCCGGCGTTGTGTACCCGCGGCAGCAGCGCCCAGGGGTCTTCAACGAGCAGCTCCAGATGTTCCGGAGCAAGGCGGTTGGCCACATCCACCGCCTCCTCAAGGCTTTTCGTTAAGATGATGGCCCCGTAGCGGGAAAGGGCCTCCCGAGCGATCTCCTGCCGGGGAAGTTCTTTCGTTTGGGATTCCAGAGCCCCAAGGACCTTGTTGGCGAGCTGAGCGTCATCGGTGAGGCACACCGCACTGGCCATGGGGTCATGCTCGGCTTGGCTCAGAAGATCCGCCGCGACGACGTGCGCATCGGCCGTCCTGTCGGCAATGACCACCACTTCGCTGGGGCCGGCAAAACTGTCAATCCCTACGCGGCCCGAGACCATTTTTTTCGCCAGCGTCACATAAATGTTTCCCGGCCCCACGACCACATCCACGGGCGGAACACTTTCCGTGCCGTAGGCCAGGGCCGCAACGGCCCAAGCGCTCCCCACCTTGTGGATGCGATGAACCCCCGCTTCCTGAGCCGCGACGAGCAAATAGGGGTTGAGCGTTCCGTCGCGACGCGGCGGCGTCACCATGGCGATGTCCGAAACCCCGGCCACCACGGCAGGCACGGCGGTCATGAGCACCGTGGACACCAGAGGCGTCTCGCCGCCTTGTCCTCCGGGCACATAAAGCCCGGCTGCCGAGACCGGCCGCACCATTTGGCCCATGTAGCAGCCGTCGGATCGGGTCATAAACCAGGACGACGGCCGCTGATGCTCATGAAAACGGCGAATGTTGTCTCGAGCCTTTCGAATGACGTCCACAAGTGCGGGCTCGACGTTTTCGTAGGCTTCCTCGATCTCTTCGGCGTGCACTCGAATCTGAGCCTTCGTAAAATTCGGCGCGTCGAACCGCCGCGTGAAATCCACCAGGGCTTCATCGCCGTCGTGTCGCACCGCTTCCACGATGTCTCGAACCCGCTTTTCCAGTTCCACATCCACAGCCACCTGCCGTCCCGTCACCGCGCACAAGAACCCCTCGGCCTCTGCGGACGGATAGTTCACCACCGGCACCATTTCACTGCCCCTCCAAAGCGATCACGAAGGCATCGCGATAGCCGTTGCGTTGTAAGGTTTCCATGGATTGCATCGCTCGGTCCAAATCGGGGAAAACCCCCAGCTGCACTCGGTAAAAGGCCGTGCCGTTGATCAACGCCGTGCGCACGGCGGCCGAGCCGTATCGCTTGTCCATTTCCCTTTTCAGGCGCTGGGCGTTGTCGGCGTTTTGAAAGGATCCCACCTGGACCACAAAAGGCCCTTGCCGATACGGACGCACCGGCTCCACCTGCCATGACGGCGCCGACCCCGCGGCCATCACGGGTGTGGTCACGCGAACCGCTTCCACGATCACCGGTGCCAGCCCATCGTTATGAATGCCCAAAGCTCGCGCCGCCTCATAGGATAAATCGATGATTCGGCCCGCCACAAAGGGCCCGCGGTCGTTGATCCGCACAATAATGGAGCGTCCCGTTCTCTTGTCCGTCACCTTCACGTGCGTGCCGATGGGAAGGATCTTGTGGGCGGCCGTCATGGCGTACATGTCAAAGGGTTCGCCGCACGCCGTGGCCCGGCCGTGAAAATCCCGACCGTACCAACTGGCGTAGCCTTCTTCTCGAAACCCTTCGGCGCTGGGGATGGGGTAATACCATACGCCGTTGATTTGGTACGGTCTTTGTGTGCCCAAGGGTGGGGGAGATCCAGGCGGAAGGGCGCCGGGGGACGGGGGTTTTTTGGGCGTGCAGCCCGCACCCAACACGGCGACGGCCACAAAGGCCGCCACGGCCAATGCCGAAGCCGCCCCGCTTCTTGGTGTGCTCCGCCCCATTCCCTGCCCCGCGCTCCGGTTCTAGGCCCGGCCGTTCTTTTCCATTTCTTCCATCTTGGCCAGATCTTCAAAGCGGATGTCGATACCCAAGATGCCCACGATTTCTTCCAAATCGTTTCGAATGGGCGCCGAAACCGTAATGCACAACGCCCCGGTGTAACGGGACGTGTAGAAATCGGTCACATGGACCTTGCCGTCCCGCATGGGTTCGATGAACCATGGACGGTCCGACAGGTCCTCTCCCACCTGGGCCGATTCGTATTTGGCCCGATCCGTGATGTGAGTGATATTGCGAGTGATCTTTCGCCCTTCGGCGTCCGTCACGTAGACGTACTGGATAAACGGGTTGAGTTCCAAAAGGGTTTGCAGGACGGGTTCCTGCAACGAAGGATCCATGCTCTTGACGGCCGCGTTTTCCACCACTTCCGCCACCAGATGGGCCGCCAGAGACCGGGCGCGCTCTTTGAGCCGATCGAATTCGCTCACAAAGTACTCGGGCAGGTAGCGCCTCGCCCACCTTTCCAATTCCTCGTTGGAAATGGACGTGGTGCGCCCCGCTGCATATTCTTCCATGACGCGCTTGTGGATCTTCACAATGCCCGGATGGCGCTTGTCCAGCCTCTGATCGCCGCTCAGGCGCAGCCGGTTGTTCACCCAGTAGGCGATGCCGGCCACGCCGGACTTGTCCGTAATGATGACGCTCACGGGCCGTTTCAACAGCCGCTTGGTATCAAAGATGTTATAGATTTCTTCGTCTTTGACGAGGCCGTCGGCGTGAATGCCGGCTTTGGTGGCGTTAAAGTCTTCGCCCACAAAGGGGTAATTGGGCGGAATGCGATAGCCCAGCTCCTTTTGGAAGTATTCCGCGGCATCGGTAATGGCCGTTGTATCGATCCCGTCCATGGACCCTCGAAGGCCGATGTATTCCATGAGCAAGCCTTCGATGGGGGCATTGCCGGTGCGTTCCCCAAAGCCCAAAAGCGTGCCGTTGGCGCCGCTGCAGCCGTAGAGCCACGCCGTGGCGGCACACACGAGCACCTTGTGGAAATCGTTATGGCCGTGCCATTCCAGCAGATGCCCAGGAACACCCGCTTCATCGATGAACGCCCGCACCAGCTTGGGAACGCTTCGAGGCAGGGCCGCCCCCGGATAGGTCACCCCGAAGCCCATGGTGTCGCACAGGCGGATCTTGATGTCGATGCCGCTTTCTTCGCGAAGTTTCATGAGTTCGATGGCAAAGGGGATGCAGAACCCGTAGGTGTCGGCCCGGGTCACGTCTTCGAAATGGCAGCGCGGAACAATGCCCTTGTCCAAGGCCGCTTTCACGATGGCAAGATATTTTTCCAGGGCTTCCCTGCGGGAAATCTTCATCTTGAGGAAGATATGATAATCGGAGACGGACGTGAGAATGCCCGTTTCCTTTAAGCCGGCATCCACCACCAGTTGGAGGTCGGCGGCCACGGCCCGCACCCATCCCGTGATTTGCGGATAGCGGTAGCCCTTGGCGAGACACGCTTCCAAGGCCCGGCGGTCCTTTTCCGTGTAAAGGAAAAATTCCGACTGGCGGATGACCCCCTTGGGCCCCGCCATGCGATGCAGGAACTCGAAGACCTTTTCGATCTGCTCCACCGTGTAGGGCGGCCGCGCCTGCTGTCCGTCCCGGAACGTGGTGTCCGTGATGAAGATGTCTTCCGCCGGATCGATGGGAAGCAGCTTATGATCGAAATCGATCCGGGGCACTTCCACATAGGGGAAGACGTTGCGCATCAGGTTGGGTTCCGGAACGTCCACCAGGCGGTGGTGCCAAAACCCGGAATGCTCATGGTCCAAAACGCGTTTCTTCTCGTTCCATCGGGCCATGGAGGGTTACCTCCCCTCTTTTTCCACCTTAATGCACAGCTCCAGGAGCTGGCTCACGTCGGGTTCCGACGGCGCCCCGCTCATGAGGCACGTGGCTTTTTGTGTTTTCGGGAACGCGATGACATCCCGAATGGAGGAAGCGCCCGTCATGAGCATGACCAATCGGTCGAAACCAAAGGCGATCCCGCCGTGGGGCGGTGCGCCGTATTGCAGCGCATCCAGCAGAAAGCCGAACTTTTCCCGGGCTTCCCGTTCACCAATCCCCAGGGCCGCAAAGATCCTCTTCTGGATATCTTCCCGGTGGATGCGGATGCTTCCCCCGCCGATTTCCGTTCCGTTGAGCACCAGATCGTAGGCTCGGCTGCGCACCTTGAGCGGGTCCGCTTCCAGAAAATCCATATCCTCTTCCAGCGGGGATGTGAAGGGATGATGCACCGCCACATAGCGTTTTTCGTCCGCATCCCATTCCAAAAGCGGGAAATGGGTGACCCAGCAGAACCGGTATTCTCCTTTGGGAATGAGGTCGATCTGGTGCGCAAGCCGTGTGCGCACGTTCCCCAAGGTCTCGTGCACCACGGCGGGCTGATCGGCCACGAAGAAAAGGATATCCCCGGGCATGCCCTTCATCCTTTCCGTCACGGCGTCCCGCACGGATTGGGGAAGGAATTTGGCAATGGGCGACTGCCATCCGTCGGGTTGCAGCTTGGCCCAGGCCATGCCCTTGGCACCGAATTCCTGGGCGTACTGCACGAGATCGTCCAGGTCTTTTCGGGAAAGCCGTCCCCCGTCGGGAAGGCGAAGGCTTTTCACCATGCCGCCCCGTTCCACCGCGTCCCGAAAAACGCGAAAATCGCAGCCTCGAACGATGTCGGTGAGGTCCGTCAGTTCCAAACCGAAGCGCAGATCAGGCCGGTCGGTGCCGTAACGGCTCATGGCCTCCCGGTACGGCAGCCGCGGAAACGGAACGGGAAGATCCACGCCCAAAAGGTCCTTGAACAAGACGCCGATCCACCCTTCGATGAGGGGATAGATGTCTTCTTCGTCGATGAAGCTCATCTCCAGGTCCAGCTGCGTGAATTCCGGCTGCCGGTCCGCCCGCAGGTCCTCATCCCGAAAGCACTTGACGATCTGCATGTAGCGTTCAAAGCCGGCCACCATGAGCAGCTGTTTAAAGAGCTGCGGCGACTGGGGCAGAGCGTAGAACTTGCCGGGGTTGACGCGACTTGGGACAAGGTAGTCCCGGGCTCCTTCCGGCGTGCTTTTGGTCAGCACGGGTGTCTCCACTTCAATGAAGCCCCGTTCGGCGAAATAGTTTCGAGTAAGAAAAGCCGCGCGATGCCGCAGCCGCAAATTGGCCTGCATGGACGGCCGCCTGAGATCCAGGTATCGGTACTTCAGGCGCACGCTTTCGCTGGCTTCCGTGTCATCCTCGATGAGGAAAGGCGGCGTCTTGGACACGTTGAGGATTTTGAGGCCATGCACCAGAACCTCGATCTCCCCCGTGCGCAGTTTGGGATTGGCCATGCCCTCGGGACGCGCGCGCACCGTGCCTTGGACGGCAATGACATATTCGCTGCGCAGGGCATGGGCCGTCTCATGCGCCTCGGCGTCGGCCTGCGGGTCAAAGACGATCTGGGTGATGCCTTCCCGGTCCCTTAGGTCCACGAAGATGAGGCCGCCGTGGTCGCGGCGCCTTTGGACCCAGCCCATCAAGACCACCTGCAGGCCCACGTGCTCGGGCCGAAGGCTGCCGCAGTCGTGGGTGCGGTGCCAACCGTTTAAGGATTCCAGGACGATCGACGGGGATTCCATGTGTTTCGCTTCTTGATCCACTGCGCGCTCCTATTCGTTCAACGCCCGCTTCCCTCGGTTCATTTCGAAGGTGTCGGGTCGAACCCAGAGGTCTGGACTCGGGTTGCCATGATGTGCCTTTTGAAAAATTCCACCAAATCCGACAGCGGAACTTCCGCCTGCGATTTTTCTTTCATGTTGCGCACGACGGCCACACCCTTTGCGAGCTCCTCCTCTCCGAGAATGACCACATGGGCCGCGGCCAGCTTGTCCGCCCGCCGCATTTGGCTCTTCAGGCTGCCGCCGCCGTAGGCCATTTCCACGGCGACGCCGGCGCCTCGAAGGGCCTGGACGGCACGAAAGGCTTCCAAAACGGGTTTTTCACCCAGAACGGCCATGAAGACGTCGGGTGAGCCGGCGGCAAGATGCTGCCCTTGCTGCAGCAAGAGGATCAAGCGTTCCATGCCGATGGCGAAGCCGATTCCTGGAAGATCGGGCCCCCCGAGATCCCGCATGAGGCCGTCGTAACGGCCGCCGCCGCCTACGGCGTTTTGCGCTCCCAAACGGTCGGTGACGACCTCAAAAGTCGTCCTCATGTAGTAGTCCAAACCGCGAACCATGCGCGGATCCACGGTAAAGGCCACATCAAGCCCCGTCAAATAGGCTTGAACCTTTTCAAAATGGCGGGCGCACTCATCGCACAGATACCGCACCAATTCGGGCGCCCCCGCAAGCGCCTCCCGGCATCGATCCACCTTGCAGTCAAACACCCGAAGAGGGTTCACGTGACGGCGCCGATCGCAATCGGGGCAGAGCTGTGACGCCCTTTGGTGCAGGAACTTTTTCAGATCGTCCCGAAAAAGGGGACGGCATTTCGGGCAGCCCAGAGAGTTGATGTGAAGCCCAACCCCGTCGAGGCCGAGGCGCTGGAAAAAATCGCACAGCATGATCATGACTTCGGCGTCCAGCAAGGGATCGTCGATACCGAACACCTCGGCGTCGATCTGATGGAACTGACGGTAGCGGCCCTTTTGCGGCCGTTCATGGCGAAACATGGGACCGATGGTGTAAAATTTCCGCGCCAGCGGGTCCGCCTGCAGGTTGTGTTCAATGAAGGCGCGGACCACGGATGCCGTCGCTTCCGGACGCAGCGCCAGCCATTGGCCTTTGCGATCCGCAAAGGCGTACATTTCCTTTTCCACGATATCCGTGCTTTCGCCGATGCTGCGCGCGAAAAGCTCCAACTTTTCCACAACCGGTGTTCGAATCTCCCGGTACCCGTAAAGATCCAGAACCTCCCGCGCCGTCTTTTCCACCATCTGCCACCAGTGGACGGCGTCGGGCAAAATGTCGTTCATCCCCCGAATCGCTTGCACTCGCTCCACCACTGCACCTCAAGGTTCGCAGCCGACAGATCGAAACCTGCCGCGCTCCGCCGAGCCTCTGCCTGAAAAACCTTCACAAGCCCCAAATCATAAACGGTTTCTAGTAGAAAAGGGCCATAATAAAGTCAAGGAAAACATCGGACGGCCGCAGGACCACGGCGCTTCACGGGTTTGGGCGACGCCCGCGACGTCAAAGTCTTGACTGCACACCAAAATGCTTTACACTGCAGGACAATGAATGCACGGCAACCCGGACAGGCCTTTCACAACAGGGAGCGGCGGATGGAGACACGGGCCCCTCTGAGCGAGATCCTGGTGGTGGATGACACGCCCGAGACCCTCCAGGTGGTGGTGGAAGGGCTCCAGGAAGAAGGCTACCGCGTGGACATGGCCTCCAGTGGTCTGGAAGCCGTCAAGAAAGCGTCCCAACACGTCTACGACATCGTCCTGACGGATCTGGTCATGCCGGGCATCGACGGCTTGCAGGTGCTGGCCCATTTTGCCGAACACCATCCGAACACCGTGGTCATTGTTCTCACCGGGTATGCGACCATTGAAACAGCCGTGGAGGCCATGAAGCGGGGCGCCTTTGATTACCTCACTAAACCGGCCAAGTTGGACGAAATCCTCGTGGTCTTGGAAAGGGCACGGGAATTCATCGCGCTGCGTTCCGAAAACGATTTGCTCAAATCCCAGCTTCAGGCCCGATACGGATTCGATAAGATCATCGGCCAAAGCCCGGCCATGCAGTCCATCTATCGCGTCATCGAACGGGTGGCTCGCACGGAAACCACCGTGCTCATCACGGGGGAAAGCGGCACGGGCAAGGAACTCATCGCCAACGCCATCCATTACAACAGCGAACGGCGCGATAAGCCGCTGGTGCCCATCAATTGCGGAGCCATTCCCGAAGAGCTTCTGGAAAGCGAGCTTTTCGGCCATGAAAAGGGGGCCTTCACGGGCGCGCTACGGGACCGCAAGGGACGTTTCGAACTGGCCCATCAAGGAACCGTGTTCCTGGACGAAATCGGGGACATGAGCCCGAAGCTTCAGGTGAAACTTTTGCGGTTTCTGCAGGAGCGCAAGTTCGAACGGGTGGGAGGCTCCCGCACCATCGAGGTGGATGTGCGCATCATCGCCGCCACCAACAAGGACCTGGACAGCGCCGTAAAAAATGGCTCGTTTCGAGAAGATCTCTATTTCCGGCTCAACGTCATTCCCATCCATGTGCCGCCCCTGCGGGAGCGCGAAGGGGACATTCCTCTGCTGATTCAGCACTTTCTCCGCCTCCATTGCCAGAAGAAGAACATGCCCCTGAAAAAAATGGACAAGGACGCCGTCCGCTGCATGGAAGCCTACGAGTGGCCGGGAAATGTCCGCGAGTTGGAAAACCTCATCGAACGGCTGGTGATCCTCACGGAAGGAGACATCATTCAGATGCATGACCTTCCGGAGCGCATTCGCAAGGCCGCCCCCAAACCCACCGCTCCGGCCGTGGAAATCGGCGAGGAGGGCATCGACCTCAAGCAGATTCTCGAGGACCTGGAAAACAAACTCATCCTGGACGCCCTGAGAAAAGCCGGCGGTGTCAAAAACCAAGCGGCCAAACTTCTCGGGTTGAACCGCACCACCCTCATCGAAAAGCTGAAGAAAAAGCAGCTCCAGATCCCCTTCTGACCCCACCCCCACCCCATAGCCCGTGGTCATGTCGGTTGGGGTGAGCGCGCCAAAACCTTGCACCTCTGCTCTCTCTCCGCACGGCGATCGCCCCCGCACGTTCTCTGGATCCGTTCGCAAAAGCCGATCTCCCCCCATACATAGATTCTGAGACCGTTCACGACCTTTGGTATCGTGATCGCCTTTGCCATTCCGTGATTCCTTGAAAACGGGTGACCCGTCCCCGAAACCTTTCGCAACCAATGGACGATCGCTGCCTTACCTTCAAAAGCCCCATCGGCCTCGAGGGCCTTTTCCCTTCTTGGATTGCACGGGCAATGGGTGTATAGATCGCCTCTTTCCAAGAAAGAAGGACTCGGCACGTCATGTCTTTCTCTTGAAGGAGACCCCTTTTGGAAACCTCTATCATCGCCGTTTTCGTCATCGCTTACCTCGGGGTGGCCCTTGGGCGGATTCCCGGGCTCGCCCTAGATCGCACGGGAATCGCGCTTCTCGGGGCCATGACCATGGTGGCCGTCGGCGCGGTGAGCACTCGAGAAGCCCAGGATGCCATCGACATTCCGACAATTCTGCTCCTCTACGGGCTCATGGTCCTTTCGGCCCAATTTCGATTGGCGGGTTTCTACACGTGGACGGCCTTAAAGATCACCCGGTGGCTGGATCATCCCTTGCGTTTTCTCCTGGTCTTGATGCTGACCACGGCTCTTTTTGCCGCCGTGCTGGCCAACGATATCGTCTGCCTGGCCTTTACGCCCGTGCTCACGGTGACCCTGGCTCGAAGGTCCCTCAACCCCGTCCCCTTTCTCATTGCCGTGGCCGTTGCCAGCAACATCGGATCGGCGGCCACCATCATCGGCAACCCTCAAAACATGCTCATCGGCCAGGTGGGGAAATTGGATTTTCTGAAGTTTTTCCTGTGGAACCTGCCCCCGGTGCTTGTTTCCCTCGCGGCCGCCTACGGCCTGATCGTCGCTTTGTCTCGAAACCGTTGGGTTTTGGGCGCTCGCCAAGCCGCGGCCATCGTTGAAGGAAATTGGCCGCCCTTCGACGGCCATCAGGCCCGAAAGGGACTGTTCTACACCATGCTTCTCATCGTCCTTTTCTTTTCCCCCATCCCCCGTCATGTGACGGCTCTCGCCGTGGCGGGATGTCTCCTGTGCAGTCGACGGATGAAAACCCGCTCCATCCTCGGCCTTGTGGACTGGCATCTCATTACGCTGTTTTGCAGCCTTTTCATTCTGGTCGGGGCTGTGGAAAAGGCCGGACTTCCCCGCCTGATCATGGGGGAACTCAACCACCACGCCCCGCACATCACCGACCCGTATTGGCTCACCCTGGTTTCTGTGGTGCTGTCCAACGTGACGAGCAATGTTCCGGCGGTCATGCTCCTGTCCAAATTTCTTCCGCCGGGCCATGAGACCCTTTGGTACGTCTTGGCCGCTTCCAGCACCTTTGCGGGAAACCTGGTGACCATCGGCAGCATCGCTAACCTCATCGTCATTGAAGAAGCCGCCGCCCACGGCGTCGGCATCTCCTTTCGGGAACACGCCCGCTACGGTATCCCGGTCACGATCGTGTCCGTGGCCCTCTTGGGTGCGTGGATCTTTCTCAGCCGTTAAGGTCTTGGACGGGAAAAAGGACGGAGGCTCTCTTCCCGGAAACGCCGGCCTTTGGCCTGCGGAAAGAACGGGCGGAACGGCGGCGCTTTCCAGGAAAAGGTCGTGATCCGAGGGATCCTTTTTTCAGAATCTTTTTAGTATGGGCAGGGCTTTTCGGAATTCCGTCGTTCCGGCTCGGTTCAGCCACTCGAAGGTGACCATTTCCGTGGACGTGATCACAGCGCCGGCACGATCGAGCCTCTGGAGGCCGATTTGCCAATTGTGTTCGCTGCGGCTCGTGACGGCATCGCTCACCACATGCACCGTATAGCCCAGGCGCACCCCGTGAGCCCCCGTGTGGAAGATGCACACGTGGGTTTCAATTCCAGCCAAAACCAGGGTCTTTCGCCCCGATGCCGAAACAGCCTGGGCCATGGCCTCATTTTCGAAGCAACTGAATTCCACTTTGTCCAAAATGACGGGGTTGGCGACTTTGGCCGTGAGTTCGGGCAGAAACCCGCCCAGTTTTTCCGCGTTATGCTGGGAAAACAACACGGGAATGTTGAGCACCGCCGCCATATCCAAGAGGGCGACGACATGGTTCACAACCCGGTCTTTGTGAACGCACAAATCCAACATGACGCTTTGCAGATCCACGAGAAAAAGCAGGCTTTCTTCCGGACGGATAAAACGGCCGTGCACGTTTTGACTCATGGCGTCTCCTGTGCGCTGCGCCGTGGGCCGGAAAAGAGAAAGCCCGGAGCTCTCTCCAGGCTTTCTCCATGACCGCCGCAGGCGTTTTCTAGAACTTGTAAGAAGCGCTGATCCCGATGAGGTGCGCGTCTCCGTTTTCAAATTCGGATTGGTAGACGCCGTCGGCAAGGCGCGGCTCCACCGTACGGTCTTCAATCATCAAATAGGTGTAAGAAAGATCCAGCGAATAGTTATTCCAATGGAACCCGGTCCCGATGCCGAACATGTGCCGGTCGTTGGCCGGCACCAGATAGTCCACCGTGGAATCGGGAATGGGCGATTCATCGAAAATATAACTCGCGCGAAGGTCGAACCAGTCGGTCAGCTTATATTCCGCCCCAATGCTGAGGCGCCACACATCCATCCAGTTTTTCGCCTTGGTCACGCTCGTCACACCCGGCAAAATGGCTTCGTCGTAGTTGATGGTCAGGTCTTGGTAACTGCTCCAGCCTGTCCAGATGGCGCCAAGCTCAATGAGCAGTCGGTCCATGGGTCGAATGCCCGCCCCCAAGAAGAGCATATCCGGCAGCGTCACACTGCCTTCGGCTCCGGTGTCGTTAAACCACGTGGCCGATGGGGCGGCGAGAGGGCCGGAGGTGAGGGCCGCCGGCTTGGTGAAATCCGCGTCCCCGTCGATATGTTGTTTCACGTTGCTGTGATAGGAAGCGCCCAGAGCCAGCCAGTCGGACGGTTTCACATGCAGCCCCAACGTGAACCCGTACCCGAAGGTATCCCCCGTGAGCTTGCTCTTGACATCGAGGGCGCTGGTGGTGGGGTCATTGATGTTTGTGGAATAGCCCAAAGCCGCCAAGGTCGCTCCGGCCCCGCCTTTCACAAAAGGCGCCGTGGCATCGATCTTCTGTTCCAAGGTTAGGTCGAACCACATGACTTCGACGCCGGCGGCAATGGAAACCATGTCGTTGAGCTTCACCGCCACGTTGGGATTAAAGGACAGGGTCTGAATGACGGCGTTGTAGTTGTTGTAGCGCCCCCACCAGTTCTTGTCGAATTCGGTGCCCAAGCCGAAGCGGGAATAAAAACCCGCCCCGAACCAAAGCGCATCGGAAAACTGATAGCTGGCATACACGTGGGGCGGAATCCACACGTTGCTTTCCGCCGATTTGGTGTTGCTCTGTCCGGAATAAGGATTGACCGTCGTCACATCCGTCATGGGCGAAATAAAGGTGGCGCCGGCCATCACCTGCACGCCGGGAAGCTGCGTGATTCCCGCCGGGTTGAAAAACAAGGCCGACACATCATCGGCGCTTCCCGTAAGATTTCCGCCCAAAGCATTGCCGCGGGCGCTGCCTTCATAGAGCGCAAAACCCGCCGCACCGGCCTGGGAGACCACCATAAAAAGCAACGCCCCAAGCCCCAAAAAAGCCACACACCAACGCTTTCCTTTCATCTCCTCCTCCTCGAAAAGCCCAGACGTTTTTCACAAAGCCCCCTCTTCCATTGGGAAGCTCGCCCGCACTGTCTCGTGCTTTTTCGGACGAACTTCCACCCCTGAATCGTGCGCTCTCACCCCCTTTCCCCGCGGGGCTTTCCATTAAGGGTCGATACACTATCGAGCCTCAAGGATCCCCGACTGCCAGGCCCGCCGACCAATACCCCCCTTGCCCTCTTGCGCATCGGGGTTGTCAACGGGCCCATTTTTGATCACATTGAAAGCGATTGGCCCGGAGCGTGATGGCGAAACCAAAGGCAAAGGAGCCGCTGGGTTTTTCAAATGCCGGGCCCCATCACCCTATCGAAGGCCCGAAAGGCGGTCAATGGGAAAGTGAAGAAAATAACGCATCAAAGCCACCATTGTTCGCCGCGGATCGGGGAAAAGTCATGACACGAGCCGCCGGTTTGAGCCCTCGCCCCTATCGCCTGAAGAATCCCATCCGCCACTATGACTGGGGGGAGCGGGGCCCATCGGCCTTTATCGCCACGCTTTTGGGCATCTCGGACCCGAATCCGATCCCCTATGCGGAGCTGTGGGTGGGAGCCCACCCGTCGGCACCCTCGCTGATCGTGCGGGAAGAGGAGGATCCCGTCGCCCTGAACGACGGGGTCCGCCTCTGGCCTCTTAAAATCTTGGGGGCTCGAGTCCACAGCGCCTTCGGAGCACAGTGGCCGTTCCTTTTCAAAATCCTTTCCGCCGCCCAAGCCCTGTCCATCCAGGCGCATCCGGACCGCAGCCTGGCCCCTCTTTTGCGAGCCCAAGATCCGGACCATTACCCCGACGCCAACCACAAGCCGGAAATCGCCGTGGCTTTAGGGCGTTTCCAGGCCCTTGCGGGATTTAAATCTGTGGACGGCTGGCAGGCGGTTTTTCGCGCCTTTCCGGAAATCGCTTCCTTTATGGGCGGGGTCATTCGCGGCGCCGATGCCACGATGCCGACACCTCCCTCAAACGCTGCAAGGATCCCATCCGATCCGGATGTGTTTCCATGCAACCCCTCGCGGATGCGCTTCGAAGCCCAAAAATCCCGAATCTCGCGAAAGCCCACCGAAGCCTCACCGTCGTCTTGGGCTGCGGACTTCGTGCGCAACGCCTTTTCTCGCCTGCTCTTTCGAGCCCAAAACGATCCGAAGGGTCTCGCCTCCGCCGTTCAGGCCACGGCACGGCGAATGGGGAAAGCTTCGGAACCCTTTTCGGCCATGGCCGATCTTTTCCACGAACTCCTCGCCACATACGGTCCCGAAGACGTGGGGCTTTGCGTGCTTCTTTTCCTCAATCGGGTGGAACTGCTCCCGGGGCAGGCCCTCTTCCTGCCGCCGGGCCTTCCCCATGCGTACCTTCGGGGAAACATCGTGGAATGCATGGCCAATTCGGACAACGTGGTGCGCCTGGGCCTGACCCCCAAGCATAAGGATTTCCGCGCGATTCTTCAGGTTCTGGACTTCCGTCCCGTGCGTCCGGCGGTGCTGACACCACCCGAGGAACCCCACACGGTCTATCCCACCCCGTGCGCGGAATTCCAGGTCCACCGCTGGATCGTTGAGGCAGGACGCATTCTTTCCCTGACGCGTCGAGATGGGCCGGAAGTGATCCTTGTCATCGAAGGGCGCGGGCGGATCTTTTGGCGGGAAAAAGAGCACCCCGAGGCGCAGCCCTACGACCGCGGCCACAGCTTTCTCGTCCCGGCCCTGCTCACGGATTACGGTCTGCAAGCGGAAACGCGCACCCTCGCCTTTAGCGTGCGCGTTCCCGCATGAGTCTCCCTCAGCCTTTGACCATGCCGTAAAGGAAAAGGTCGGCGATTTCCTGGGCCACCTGTTCCAAGCTCAAGGATCCCTGGGGTTTGAACCAGAAATAAAGCCAGTGCAGGGAACTGATGAGCGAAAAGGTCATCACGGTGGGGTTGATGGGCCGAATGATGCCCTGATCCATCAAGGAAATGAGAAACGCCCGCAACTGATGGACGTTTTCCTTTTCCTTGTCCAGGATGATGCGCTTCTTGTCCTCCGGCAGATACTCCATGTCATGAAAGAGGATTTTGTTGAAGTTTTCGTTTTTCAGGTATGTGCGCAGGTATTCGATGAGAATGTCGGTGAGTTGCTCTTTGAGCGGCTTTGCGGACTGGACGTTTCGAGCGATGGCCCGGCGCATGTTGCCCACCAGTTCGTCCGCCGCTTCCAGGCAGATTCGAAAAAGGATCTCTTCCTTGTTCTTGAAATGGTGGTACAGGGCGGCCTTGCTGATCCCAACCCTAGCGGAGATCTCTCGAGTGCTGGCCGCCTCGTAGCCTTTTTCATAAAAAAGCTGACGGGCGGCCTTGAGAATTTCGGCCGCCGTATCCTTCCTTTCGTCCTTCACTCGACGCCCGCCTTGTCGTGGAGGGTTAGCCTTTGGTGTGCTCTTTCAGCACGATCTTGGCGATCGTGAGTTTTTCCGCTTCCTTGGTGCCTTCGTAGATTTCCAGGATCTTGGCGTCCCGGTAATAGCGCTGCACGTCGTATTCGTCGATATAGCCATAGCCGCCGTGCAGTTGCAAGGCCTTGTCCGCCACCCACACGGCCGTTTCCCCGGCGTAAAGCTTGGCCATGGCGCTCAGCTTGGGATCGATCCGCCCCTGATCCACCAACCATGCGGCCTTGTAAGTAAGCTGGCGGGCGAGTTCGATGCGGGTGGCCATTTCCGCCAGCTGGAATTGAACGCCTTGGAAATTGGCCAAAGGTTGCCCAAAAGCGGTGCGTTCCTGGACGTACTGGGCGGCTTTGTCCAAGGCCCCTTGGGCCAGCCCGACCCCCTGCCCGGCCACCATGGCCCGGGTGGTGTTGAAAAAGTCCATGAGTTGGTAAAAGCCGTTGCCTTCCTGGCCCACGAGGTTTTCCACCGGAACTTTCACGTCTTCAAAGCTGATTTCCGCTGTATCGCTGGCGCGGATCCCCATTTTGCCGTGGATCTTGTTGCGGGTGATTCCGGGGGATGTGGCATCCACGATAAGCAGGCTGAAGCGCTTGTGGCGCGGCGCGTCCGGATTGGTCACACAAAAAACGCAGAAATAGTCGCAGATAGTGCCGTTGGTGATGAACATCTTTTGCCCGTTGAGGATGTAATGGTCCCCGTCGCGTACCGCCCGCGTGCGAATGCCGGCCACGTCCGTTCCCGCATTGGGTTCCGTGTAGGCCCCGGCGAAAATGATTTCGCCGCTGACGATCTTGGGCAGGTAGGTCTTCTTTTGCTCTTCCGAACCGTAAAGATAGATGTTTTCAGACCCGAAACCGGCGGCCGTAATGAGCCCGATGCCCATGTCGATCCGGCTGAACTGTTCCGTGATGATGGTGTTACCCAAAAAGCCCGCACCCGGTCCGCCGTATTCTTCGGGAATCCATGCGCCGATAAAACCGTATTCGCAGGCCTTCTTCCATACCTCACGGGGATACTTCTCTTCCCGGTCACATGCCTTGGACACGGGCGTGAACTCCCGCACGGCGAACTTGTAGGCCTCTTCTTTCAAAATCTTCAGTTCCTCGGGCAGATCGAAATTCATAGGGACCTCCTCTTTGGAAGATTCAAATGAGCTGCATGCGTTTCGCGACAATGAGTTTCATCACTTCGGTCGTCCCCGCAAAAATGGGGATGGGCCGAACATCCCGGTAGAAGCGGCTGATGGGGTATTCCTCCATGTAGCCGTAGCCGCCGTGCAGTTGGACACACTGATAGGCCACTCGGTTGGCCATTTCCGCAATCCAGGCCTTCCCCATGGACACATCGGTGACGATCTCTTTGCCGGCCATGTGATCCGCGATGAGCCGGTCCAGAAAGGTGCGGCCCAGTTTCACTTCCGTGACCATGTCCACGATCTTGAAGGCGTTGTGCTGGAACGAGGCGATGGGTCTGCCAAAAGCGGTACGGCCCCGAGCGTACTCGATGGTCATGGCGAGCATGGCTTCGGCCATGGCCTGGGCCATGATGCACGCCATGAGCCGTTCCTGCTGCAGGTGATCCATCATGTGATAGAAACCGCGGTTAAGCTGCCCGAGAAGGTTTTCGGCGGGGACTCGGCAGTCATCGAAAATGAGTTCCGCTGTATCCTGGGCGTGAAGACCCATTTTTTTCAAATTTCGGCCTCTGTGGAAGCCCGGCGCCCCCCTTTCCACCACAATAAGGCTGATCCCCTTGGCTCCGGAATCGGACGATCCCGTGCGGCACGCGACGATGACCACATCCGCCAGAATCCCGTTGGAAATGAAAGTCTTTTGGCCGTTGATGACCCAGTGGTCCCCATCCCTTTCAGCTCGGGTGCGGATCGCGGCCAAATCGGAGCCCGTGTTGGGTTCGGTCATGGCCACCGCCAGGATGATCTCCCCACGCGCGGCTCCGGGAAGCCATCGCCTTTTTTGCTCTTCGGTCCCCAAAGCGGCGATGTAGGGCGCTACAATGTCGCTGTGCAGCGGCGCCATGAGGCTCACTGCCCCCGCTTTGGCCAGTTCTTCGGTGATAATCACCGAATAGAGAAAGTCGGCCCCGCTTCCGCCGTATGCCTCGGGAACCCACGGGCACAAGAAGCCCGCTTCCCCCATGGCGCGCCACACATCCCGGGAAACAAGGCCATCTTCCTCCCACTGCTCGATAAACGGCAACACCTGCCGTTCCACAAAACGCCGAAAGGCTTCCCGAAAAATGTGGTGCTCTTCCCCATACAATTCCGCCATCATTTCCCCCTCGGCCTGCCTGGCGCCCCCCTTATGCCTTACCGAACGCTCGTTCGTCAACGCACGAATCTTTCGGTGTCGCCCCCACGGATCGCCCCCCGATCCTAGCCAACTTCGGCCACGGCATGAGAAAGGACGACGGAGCGTTCCGTGGCCGCTTCGATAACATACCGCCCGTCTCCCACATGCCAGCCTCGGGTGGTAATGGCGTCCCCGGGATAGACCACGTCGGCGAAGCGCACCTGAAACGCCTTGAATCGCGACACGTCCCCGCCGCAGGCTTCCGATAAAATGGCCCGCGTGGCAAACCCGAAAGTGCACAGCCCATGGAGGATCGGTTTGGCAAAGCCTGCGGCCTGGGCCGCCTTGGGATCGATATGGAGCGGGTTCACATCGCCGGAGAGGCGATAGATGGCCGCCTGGTCTTCCGTCGTCCTGTAAGAGACCTCAAAGTCGGGGCTCCTGTCCTTGGGCACTGGAACCGCTTCCGCCTTAGGACCGGGATCGCCCCCCCATCCGCCAAGACCTCGGCAGAAAAGGCTCATGCGCGTGGCACAAACAAGCGCGCCTTTTTCGTCCGTGCTTTCCGTCTCCAAGACCACCAAGGCCGCTTTCTTTTTGTCGTAAATCCCGGCCACTTTCACGGTGCTCAAAAGTTTTCCCTTGGAGGGCAGGGGCCCGTGAAGCCGGATCGCTTCTTCCCCGTGCAGGACCGTTTTCAGATCGATCTTGAGCTTTTCCAAGACTTCGAAAAACGGGCGAAAGACAGGGATCACCGCATAGGACGGGCAGACCTTGAGGCCCCCCTCCGCCCGTTCATAGACATAGTCCACATCCGAAGCGCCGAATCCGATCCCCAGGTGATACAAAATAATGTCCCGCCAATGCAGCCGGTGTTCGAAAGGGCCGATGGTGAGCCCCACTTGGTTGACGTCGATCATGGCATTCCCCCTTTCTCGCTTTCACCGCAGAGGCCCGGAGGCCACGGAGCGCCCCCTCCCTTGCCGACCTGCCAAGGCATCGCCCCCATGCCCCCCCTGCCGCCTTCCAACTCATGACGTGCGACTCACGACTCACGATTTACGACTTGCGAGCTACCACCCTCCGGTCACCTTGATCACCTGCCCGGAGACGTAATCCGAAAGGGGCGATGCCAGGAACAACATGACTCGGGCGGCTTCTTCGGGCGTCCCCGGCCGACCCAGAGGGATCATCATGCGAAAGGCTTCCAGTTGGTTTTTGGGCACGCCGATGGCGATTTTCTTGCCGTCCTTTTCCAGCACCGTGTCTTCCGCTTTTGGTTGGGTAAGCCGGGTTTCGATCCAGCCGTAGGCCACGGCGTTGACGTTCACGTTCAACCGGCCCCATTCCTTGGCCAAGGTCTTCGTAAAGCCCAGGATGCCCGATTTGGCCGTCGAGTAATTGGCCTGGCCGGCATTGCCGTCCGTGCCGGCCACGGAACTCACATTGATGATCTTACGCATGACGACCCGGCCTTGTTCCGCTTCCTTTTTGGCGTTTTCGCGGATGTAAGGCGCCGCCGCGCGAACGATTCGAAACGGGGCCGTGCAGTGCACTTTCAGCATGGCCTCCCACTGTTCGTCGGTCATCTTGTGCACCACGCCGTCCCAGGTGTAGCCTGCGTTGTTGACGATGACGTGAATATCCGGCCCAAAGGCGTCGACAGCCGCTTGAATGAACTTTTCCGCAAAGCCGTCGGCGGTCACATCTCCCGCAATGGCCACGGCCTCACCGCCCCGATTCGTGATTTCCTGCACCACCTCCTGCACCGGGCCGGGATCCAGATCGCTCAGAACCACCTTGGCCCCTTCCGAGGAAAAAAGCAACGCCGCTGCGCGGCCGATCCCTCGGCCGGCTCCCGTGATCAGGCACACCCTTCCTTCCAGCATCTTCTCCATGGATTCTCCCTCCTTGTTCAACCGCAATTGGGCTCCCTTCAGCGCACGACCCATTCCTGTCGACGACGTTTCATCGAAAGCCGCCTAGGCCCCGATCTTTTTTCGGATATCCTGGCGCAGCTCCTTTTTGAGAATCTTCCCCACGGGGTTTCGCGGAATGGCCTCCACCACTTCCAGCCTTTCGGGCAGTTTGTAGGTGGCCACCCCCTGGTCCCTCATGTAGGCCGTGAGGCTTTCCAGCGTGACCGTCTGGCCGGGTTTGGGCACCACGTAAACACAGGTGCGCTCCCCCAGGTTTTCGTCGGGCATGCCCACCGCCGCCACGTCCTGCACGGCCGGGTGGGCCAAAAGGACGTTTTCCACTTCCTGGGCGCTGATGTTGTAGCCGCCTCGAATGATGATGTCCTTGGCCCGTTCGAAAAACTTCAGGTATCGGTCTCCGGCGATCTGGAAAAGGTCTCCCGTGCGAAAATAGCCTTCCCCGTCGAAAGCCTGGGCGTTGAGATCCGGCCTTTTGAAGTAGCCGGGAATCACGTTGGGGCCGCGATAGAGGAGCTCGCCGACGGCGCCGTCTTCGCTTAGTTCTGTCCCATCGGGACCCACCACCTTGGTTTGGACGAACCGGGCCATGGGGGTGGACCATTCCACGCCGGGAGCCCCGTAACGGGGCAGGTGGTCGACGCGGATTTTCATGTCCGGCACTTCCCGAACCCCGGAGACCAAGGCGGTTCCTTCGTTTTGGCCCCAGATGTTCCCGATGTCCACGTTCCAACGCCTCTTGAATTCTTCCATGGACCACAGGGACGGCGGCGCCGAACCCACGGTGATCACCCGCACGGAACTCAGATCCACCCCTTGGGCGGCGGGATGCTTGAGGATGAGGTTCACCACGGCGGGCACAAGCAGGGTGTACTGGATTTGTTCCTGCACCATCTGCTTCAAGAGGAGCTGGGGATCGAAGGGATGGTGGAGGATCACCGTGCCGCCGAAGCGCAGCCACGGCACGTAGACCGTCCCAACGGAGGCCATGTTGACCAAAGGCCCGGCGGTGAGCATGACATCCCCCGGCTCCATGCCGCTGGCCAGAGCGATGGCCGCCTGGCATCGCCAGTTGTTGTGGCTCAACGGGCAGCCTTTGGGGTCGGCTTCCGTCCCCGATGTCCAACAGAGGGTGAAGATATCGTCTGCATCCACGCGGATCACATTGAGGGCGGGATCCGGTTTTTCTTGGATCATGCGCCGCACATCCTCGTAGGTGTAGATTTTCTTGAGGGTGGGCACCTTTCGGGCGACCTCTTCGGCCATGGCTCGATGCCCGAAGCCGTGAAACGTGTTCACGGTGATCATGGCCTTGGCTTGGGTCAGTTCGGCGACGTAGGTGATTTCCTTGGCGCGCCATTGCATGGGCATGGGAGAAATTACGGCACCGGCGCGAGCGACGGCGAGATAGAGCATGGCCAGTTCCCAGCAGTTGGGAAGCTGCACGAGCACGATGTCGTCCTTGTCGATCCCCTCGGCTCGCAGCGCCGAAGCCGTCGCTTCCACGGCCCGGTCGAAATCGGCGTAGCGCACCCGTTCCGAAGCCGTCCCAACGAGGGCCTCCTTATTGAGCGGGTCCACGATGGCGGTGCGTTCCGGCGTCGTGCGGGCGTGCTGCTTGAAGTCGTCCAGCAGCGTGCGGGCACCCCAGCATCCCTTGGTGGTGTATTCCAGAATCCGTTCCGGCGAAGCGAGAATCATGGCGTCCTCCTAAGCTCCACTAGGTTTAGAGGCCGAAAATGCCCACACTGCACACGCTGAACGACGGAATTCCGCCCAGGTTGTGGGTGAGGCCCAGTTTCGGGTCCCGAATCTGACGCGGCCCGGCCCGATGCAGCAGCTGCGTGTAGACTTCATAGATCATGCGAATGCCTGAGGCTCCGATGGGATGGCCGAAGCACTTCAGGCCCCCGTCGGACTGGCACGGGATCTTGCCTTCCAAATGAAAGAACCCGTCGTTGATGTCCCGAATGGCTCGACCCCGTTCGGAAATCTGAAGATCCTCGTAGGTGACGAGTTCCGTAATGGAAAAACAATCGTGCACCTCCAGAACGCTCAGCTCGTCCCGCGGCCGGCTGATGCCGGCTTCCGCATAGGCCCGTTTGGCCGCTTCCGTTGTGGTTTTGAGATAGGTCCCGTCCCAGCGGGTAGTGACCATTTCCTCACCCGATGTGGCGGCGATCTGCAGCGCCTTGACGAACACAGGAGTCTTTCCCAATCCCCGGGCCACGTCCGGCGTCGTCACGATGGCCGCGGCCGCTCCGTCGCTCACGCCGCAGCAGTCGAAAAGCCCCAGGGGCCAGGCGATGATGGGGGCCTTAAGGACCTGTTCCGGGGTGATTTCTTTTCGCAAGTGGGCCTTGGGGTTCATGGCCCCACAGCGGTGGCTCTTGGCGGAAATCTTGGCCAGAGCCATTTTGCCTTCTTCAGGGGCAATGCCGTACTTGGCAAAATAGCGCGTGGCCATGAGGGCAAAGCCACCGGGGGCCGTGAAGTTGGGCAGGATGAAGCGATTGAGGGTGCCCATGGCCGTATCAAAACCCGGCAGGCCACCGTAGCCCGTGTCCTTGAGTTTTTCCACCCCCAGAGCCAAGGCGATGCGGCAGGCGCCTGAAGCTACCGCATAGCAGGCACCGCGAAAGGCTTCGGTTCCCGTGGCGCAGAAATTTTCCACGCGCGTCACCGGAATGTTGGGAAGCTTCAACGCCTGGGCCAGGGGAATGGCACTCTTGCCGATGTTCACCTCATCGAAACACGTGCCCAGCCACGCCGCCTCGATCTCTTTCTTTTCAATCCCCGCATCCTGCAAAGCTTCCTGGAAGGCCTCCACCATGAGGTCTTCGGCGCCGTCGTTCCACCGCTCCCCGAACCGGGTGCACCCCATCCCGATGATCGCCACCTTGTCCTTGATTCCCGTCGCCATGGTCATTGCCTCCTTATCGTCACGCCGATTCCACGGGAACGGCCTTCCAAAAGTACGTGTGCACGCCCCGGTGAGGATCGTGGTATTTTCGCCGCAGATGCAGCTCCACCGGCTGATCCACCCGAATGGCCTCCAGTGCGCAGTCGGTGAAATCCAGCATCATGCGGCCGCCCCCTTCGAAATCCACAATGCCGTAGATCTGCGGCGGATCCAGGGAAAAGGCCAGGTTGTCTCCCGTGTAGCTGAAGATCCGTGCCGGCTTGTCCGAAAAGAGATACGGTTCCGTTTCGTCCACGGCTTGGCATTCGGCCACGGCACAAATCCTTTGCGGCGGAAACTGCGGGGTGCCGCATCGCCGGCACCGGGTGCCTTCCAAGCCCAAGATCGCCCGCCGATAGCGCCACTGCACCGATAGAGGTGTTTCCGCTTGGAATTCCCCGCGAAGGCCTGTTTCCACGGGAATGAGCTCCCGAAAGGCCGCCGCTTTTTCATACGGGGCCAGCACGGCTTTGCGCGCGGCAAGGGCCTCAAAAGTCCAGGCGGGCTGAAAAGACGGGGCCGCGTCGGTGACGCGAAAATGGAGCACGTCCACGCCGCTTCCGTAGCCCACGACGAGGATATGGGACCCGGGGGAAGCCGATTCCAGGGCTCGGCACAGCATGAGCAGCGGATGGGCGGCGCCCGTGTCGCCCACCTGAGCCGCCAAGGGGTCGGCAATCCGATCCGGGGCGAAGCCCAGCTTGGCGCCGATGACGGCATGCTCCCGAGGGTAGGGGCAGGGGTAAATGATCGTGGAAAAGGCGTCCGGGGCCATGTGGGCTTGCGCGAGGTATGCCTTGACGGCCTTGGGGATCAGGGAAAGATAGCCTTCCTCTCGCATCCAGCGCTCTTCCCACGACCGGGCGAGCTTCTTTTCACTGTCTCGAAGGGGTCCCGGAAAATCGGCGCTGAGGCCGTAGGATCCCACGAGCTCGGCAAGAACGCCTTCGCGGCCCAGAAGCAGCGCCGCTGCGGCGTCGCCGTACAGAAGTTCTTCCGCGCTGCCCATTTTGGCACGCCGGGCATCGGAAGCCACGGCCAAGGCCTGGGAAGAGGCACCGGAAGACACGTGGGCGGCTGCCGCCAGAACAGCCGATGTGCCCGCCCGCGTGGATCCCGTCACATCCAGGGCCAAAGCCCCTTCGGGCAGACTGAGTGCCTCTCGAAGGATCGCCGCATTCTGGCGTTCCGCATAGGGAAAGGTGCACGATGCGGCGAAAAGAGCCGTGCAGGCGGAATCGACCCGAAAACGACACGCATTTCGAGCCGCCGCCGCGGCCAAGGTGACGGCGTCTTCGTCCGCTCCGGCCACGGCCTTTTCCCCGCCGGCAAGACCCCATACGGCGGGGTTGATCCACGCCATGGCTTTCGCCGCGGTTTTTCGCTCCAGCCGATATCGCGGCAGATACGCCCCATAGGCAATAATGCCGACCATGGAGACCTCCTTTCATTTAGGTGAATGGGACCGAGGGACACCCAACCTAACCGAGCGCTCGTTCAGTTCCTGACAGACCCGAGGGGCCATGTCAAGCAAAAGATGACGCTTGGGCGCGACGGGTTCTCGGGCTAGAATGGTGTCGGCCGGTGGTGAGTTTTGAGATCACCCTGCGATTCCCCATCGAAAGGCCTTGAAGGACGAATCCATGAGCACGAAGACGCTTAAAAGCCCCGGTCCGCCGGATCCGGCGCGGCATGTGTTCCAGGCCTGCCGGCTCTACGACGCCATAGGCCGGGAAATCCTGGCGGACGCCGAGATCGCTCGGGCTTTGGTACGATATCGATCGGCCATCCGGGAAACGCGGGCCGCTTTTGCCCAGGCAGGCGTTTTCGACGCCTGCAGCGCCTGCGCCGCCCACGTCTTCGGGGGATGTTGTTTCCCTGACATGGAATGGAACTATACGGTGGTCCATCTTCTGATCAACCGGCTGCTAGGCTGCGACCTTCCCACACACCACGCTTACGCCGACCAATGCCTCTTTCTGGGCGACAAGGGCTGCCTGCTTACGGCCAAAAACCATTTCTGCCTCAATTACTTTTGCCAGGACGTCCAAAGAAACCTGGGCCCCACCACGCTCAAGGCGCTCCTTCAGATCGTCGGCCGGGAAATCATGGCGGGCTGGGAAGTGGAACTGCTCCTGCTGCACCGCTACCGGTCCGAAATCTTCGTTTAGTTTTCAAAGTCCCGAGGGCCGTTCTCGAACACGACAAGGATCCTCGAAAAACCGCAGGGAGACAGACCAGTCCCTTGAGCACCTCGCGGCGGGCATGGGCCATTGGCGTCGCGGGCGGGCGAAAATTGTCTCAAGTTCGGGCCGCTTTGTGCCGTTGACTTACCCGTAGGGATCCCAACGGATGGAAAGGACGACCCATGGGAACAAACAATGTGGTTTTCTTGGAAGCCATCGAGTGGTTCGACCCCACCGGAAAGGACATGCTCCATCGCATCCCGGAAGAGGGATCGGGGGAAATCAAGTTCGGGGCGCAGCTCACCGTCCGGGAAAGCCAGGCGGCGGTGCTTTTCTATCAGGGCAAAGCCGTTGCCGCCTTCGGCCCGGGACGCCATACGCTGCGCACGGCCAACATTCCCGTCTTGACCAAGCTCCTCAGCTTTCCCTGGGGATTCACCAGTCCGCTTCGCGCGGAAGTCTATTTCGTCAACACCAAAGTTTTCCCCAACCTCAAGTGGGGAACCCGGGATCCCGTCGCCTTTAAGGACGCTTCCTTGGGCCTCATTCGGCTTCGAGCCCATGGGGTGGTGAACGTGCGGATCGTTCAGCCGCTCCTTTTCATCAACAGGCTTGTGGGCACTCTGGGCCGCTTCACCACGGAGGATGTGGAAGAATACTTGAGCCGCGTGATCGTCTCGCGCCTCAATGACCTCATGGGCGAGGAACTCACCTCCATCCTGGATCTTCCCGGCCGTTACGACGCCTGGGCGGCCCAACTCAAGGCCCGCCTTGCCGAGGACGCCTCGCACTTCGGCATGGCCCTCACCCATCTGTACATCAATGCCATCACGCCGCCGGAAGAGGTTCAGCGGGCCATCGACGATCGCAGCAAACTGGGCGTCTTTGACGACTTGAACAAGCTCCTCAAACTCAAGGCATCCTCAGCCATGGAAAAAGCGGCGGAAAATCCGGGCACGGGCGGCGAAGCCGCAGGCATCGGCCTCGCCTTCATGATCCCGGGCCTCATGGCCGAAGCCCTTCGGGAACGAAGAGCTGATCTCCAACCCGGTCCCACAGGGCCCCACTGCCCCGACTGCCGCCGTTCGGTGCCAGAGGAGGCGCAGTTTTGCCCCTATTGTGGGCACCACCTGGTGGTCTTCAACCAATGCCCTTATTGCGGCAAGAACCTGACGCCCAACGCTCGATTTTGCCCGCGCTGCGGGAACGCCGTTTCCAAAGAACTTCTAGAAAAGAAATGCGCGCGGTGCGGCGCGTCCAATCTGCCGCAGGCCGTCTTTTGCGATCAGTGCGGTGAACGGCTCTAGCGTCCATATTCACCATCCATGCCCTCAATGCGGCGGTCGTGTGACTCTGGAAGATACGGATCGCCTCTTCCAGTGCCCCTACTGCCGCATCCGGCTTGTGCTCCGCTCGACCCCGCAGTGGACCTACGTCCTTCCCGCCGCCGAACCCTACCGGATCCGTCCCCTCGTTTACGTGCCCTATTGGCGGTTTCGAGGGCTGGTTTTCGCTTTGGACGCGGCTGATGTGACGGACCGAATCCTGGATACCAGCGCGCCGGCCGTGACCGCCTCCGGCCTTCCTCCGTCCCTCGGCCTTCGCCCCCAAGCCATGGCGCTCAGCTTTTACGATCCCAACGAACCCGGAACCTTCCTCGAGCCGACCGTCCCCTTGGCCTCGTTCCTGCGCTCTTTGGGAAGCGGTCTGAGAGGCCGCCTGAAAGGCCCGGCCGCCAAAATCTTTTACCAGGCCTTTGTCGGCGAAAGTGTGAGTGTGGTCTATACGCCGTTTTTTGAACAAGAGGGGCAAATATGCGACGCCGTCACCGGGCGCGCCGTGGGACCCTGGCCGAACGGGATCGCCCCAGGAGCCCCGGCATCCAGGCCCAAGAGTCGGCTCCTCTTCGTCCCCACCCTTTGTCCCCAGTGCGGCGGCGATCTGGACGGAGAAAGGGACGCCGTCGTCCTTCGATGCCGAACGTGCGGCCGCTTTTGGGAAACAGGCGGCTCGAGCTTTCACGGGGTGGAGGCGTTGTTTTGTCCCGGTTCCAGCGGCGCATCCGTTTGGATTCCCTTTTGGGAACTGGACGCGGCATGTCACGGGTTTTCTTTGGAAACTTTCGGCGATTTCGTCGGCCTGACCCGAATCCCGAGGCACCTTTCACCCCAGACGGCCGCGCACCCTTTTCGCTTCTACGTCCCAGCCTTCAAGGTAGCTCCGCGATTTTTCCTTCGGCTGGCTCGGGCGGCCACCATCGGCCAAACCGATACCGACGCCTCGGAGGCCCTCCCCGACGGCCCCCTGTATCCGGTGACCCTGCCCTCCGTGGAAGCCTTTCAGGCATGCCCCATCCTTTTGGGCGCCGCAAGCCCCGCCAAGGAAGAGCTCTTCCCCAAAATCCGCAAAGGCCGCCTGGCCTTTCATGGAAAGCGCCTGCGCTATCTGCCTCTTAAACGCCTCAGCACCGAATGGATCCTGGACCTTTTCGGCCTCACACTTCCTTTGAATGCGCTCCACTGGGGCCGCACCCTCTGAAGGAAGGGTCGCTTTGGGCACAACGGCAATTGCCGGTGCCCGTCAAGGCGGCGCCCCTCTTTCACAGGCACGGCGCAGGACCGATGGGTTCAGGAAAACAGGCCGCCGTAGTGGCGCCGAAGATCCCTCTTGAGGATTTTCCCCGTCGGGGTTTTGGGCAAGGCGTCCACCACGACCACGGCTTTCGGCACCTTGAAAGCCGCCAATTCCTTCTTGCACAGGGCGATGATTTCCTCCTCCGAAATCGCTTCGCCGGCCTTGGGCACGACGATGGCCGTGACCGCCTCCACCCATTTGGGGTGCGGCACGCCGATCACCGCCACTTCCGAAACCCGCGGATCTTGGTAGATCACCTCTTCCACTTCCCGGGTCGACACGTTTTCGCCGCCTGTTTTCACCATGTCCTTTTTTCGGTCCACCACGGTGATGTAGCGATCGGCATCGTAAACCCCGACGTCCCCCGAATGGAACCAGCCGCCCGCCATGGCGTCTTCCGTTTTTTCGGAATCCTTGAAGTACATGAGCATGACGTGGGGGCCGCGGCCGCAGATTTCGCCGGGAATGCCGGGACCGTGAACCGGGCGACACAGGTCGTCCAAAAGCGCCGTCTCCATGTTCAGCCCGCCCATACCCGCCGAACCGGGTTTGGTCAGCTGATCGGCTGGTTTGAGGATGGTATGATACGGGGACAGTTCCGTCTGGCCGTAGTAGTTGTATAGGCGGCGGCACGAGGGAAGCCGTCTCTGGATTTCCTTGAGGATTTCCACGGGCATGATGGACGCGCCGTAGTAGCCTTTCTGCACCGAGGACAGGTCCCGTTTTTCGAAATCGGGATGGCGAAGCAGCCCGATCCACACCGTCGGGGGCGCGAAGAAAACCGTCGCCCGATGTTCTTCGATCTTCTGCAGGATCGTGGGCACGTCGGCCGTGGCAAGGAGCACGTTGGTGGCGCCGAGCCACAGGAACGGGGTGAGAAACACGTCCCGCTGAGCGCAATGGAAAATGGGCAGCGCATTGAGGTTTACGTCCTCCGGGCTGTATTCCCCGTCCACAATGCAGCCCATGTATTGGGCCATGAGAGACTGGTTGGTGAGCACCACGCCCTTGGGCAGGGATTCCGTGCCGCTGGTGTAAGTCATTTGCACGGGATCTTCGATGAAGAGTTCCACATCGGGTTCTTCGGCCGATTGTGCGTCCACCCAGGCGTCGAAGTCGAGCCATCCGTCGGGAGCCGGTCGCCCTACCCCTTGGATGGACCAGATCCGATGGGCCACCGTCGGCATATCGTTCAGAACGCCGTCCACCAACTCCGCCAGGGCGTCTTCCACGATGAAAAACCGGGCCTCCGAATGGTTGATGCAATAGGCAATGTCTTTCCCGCGAAGGAGGTAGTTGATGGCCAAATAAATGCCGCCGGCCTTGGCCGTGCCGAGCCAGGTGAGCACATGGTGAATGGTGTTGTGTGCCAGGATGGCGACGCGGTCGAAACGCTTCAGTCCGAGGTGGAGCAGCCCTTGGGCCACCCGGTTGGTGGCTTCGTCCAGTTGGGCGTATGTGAGCACCTGGTCTCCGAAGATTAAGGCCGGTTTATCTGGGTAACGGTAGGCGCTGCGGCGCACGATGTCCGCAATGACCCAGCGGGTGATGCGGTTGTAGCGCGAACGCAGAAACGCGATGCTCTCCCGGTCGAACTGGTGGTAATGTCTCTTGGCGTCCTCTGTGAGAGGATTCCTTTGTAACATGAGCACTCTCCTTTGTCCCTCGTGGCCCATCGTCCGTGAATCTCCGCTCGGCGGCGCTACGCCGCCGGCCGCGGTTCTCTTCCCCGGTCCCGATCCGCAAAAACGTTAAACAAATCGAGGCGGCCTTTTTTCCACAAAAGCCCGAAGGCCCTCCCGTCCGTCCTCATGGCGGGCGCACGCCGCCAGATAGCGACGTTCCCATTCCACCTGCTCTTCCAAGGCCCTTTCAAAAGACTTGTTCAAGAGATCCTTACAGCATCGAAAAGAATGGAGAGATCGGCGCGCGAGATCCTGCGCCATGGCCAGGGCCGTTTCACGGCCCGTGCCGTCTTCGGCCAGACGTGTCACCAGACCCCACTGCTGAGCCTTCTCCGCCGGAATCCTTTCGTCAAAGGCGGCGATTTCCAGGGCCCGTGCCATGCCCACGAGACGAGGCAGGGAAAAGGTTCCGCCGCCGTCGATGCACAGCCCGCTGGAAGTATAGGCCTGCTGGAAAAAGGCATTTCTTTCCATCACCCGAAAGTCACAGGCCAAAGCCAGCATGAACCCGGCTCCGGCCGCAGCCCCCTGGATCGCCGCCACCACGGGCTTGGGCATGGAACGGATTTCCACCACAAGGCGGTTGAGTTGCGCCGCCAGCACATGGAGCGACCGCCCAGGATCGTTGCCATAGTCCATGGCCCACTTGAGATCCCCACCGGCGCAAAAAGCGCGCCCGCGTCCCGTGAGCACCACCCCGCGAACAGCGGAATCCACGGCGGCCTCCATCATGGCGTCGGCCAGTTCGGTCATGAGCTCAAGGTTCATGGCGTTCAGATTCTTCGGGCGGTTCATCGCCACTTCCCGAATCGCTCCGTGCTCCACCATCTCGATAAACTCCGGCATGAGCCCCTCCGTGTTGTGTGCCTGGGCACGAATCTTGGCCAGGCCGCGCGGGCGGTTACCCTGTGTAGTGGTCTGCGTACTGCTCCCGGGCGACGCGCTTGGCGAATTTCCCCACGCTCGTCTTGGGAATGGCGTCCACAAAGAGGATGTCATCAGGAAGCTGCCATTTGGCAAAATGCGGCCGAATAAAATCCAGGACGGCCTCCTTGGTCAGAGTCCCTTTGGCGCCCTCTTTGGGCACCACCAGGGCCAAGGGACGTTCTTCCCACTTGGGATGGGGAATGCCAATCACCGCCGCCTCCAAAACATCCGGATGCGCCATAATGGCGTTTTCCAAATCGATGGAGGAAATCCATTCGCCGCCGCTTTTGATGAGATCCTTGAAGCGATCGGTGATCTTGAGGTATCCGTTGGCATCAATGGTTCCCGCATCGCCGCTTCGCCAGTAGCCGTCTTCGGTGAAGGATTCGGCGCTTCGCGGATCGTTGTAATAGGTGCGCGTGATCCAGGGACCCCGAATGAGAACTTCCCCGACACTCTTGCCGTCCCGGGGCAGCTCTCTGCCGTCGGGGCCGGCGATGGTCACATCCAGGCCGACCACGGAAAGGCCCTGCTTCTTACGCAATTCCCATCGCTCGGCTTCGGGAAGGCTTTGCAGCGACGGCTTCAGATGATTGACGGTGACCAGGGGAGCCGTTTCCGTCGCTCCGTAAGCATGAATGACCTGGGCTCCGCCCAGTTCGTGATAGCCTTTCATCAAAGCCAGCGGCGGTTCCGTGGCGCCGCTGATCATGCGCACGCCCGTTAGATCCGGTTTGTCGGGCAGGCTCTTGATGTAGTGCAGCATGGGTAAGAAGATGGCCGGAGCACCGCAGGTGACGGTCACCTTTTGGTCCACGAGGAGGTTTACGAGCGGCGACGGGTCATCCATGGTGTAACGGCCGGGAAAGACCAGCTTGGCTCCCAGCATGGGCCCGCAAAAGAACATGCCCCAGCCTTGGGCGTGGAACATGGGCACGATCTGCATGATCACATCGTTCTGGGTCATGTGCAGCGCTTGAGCGATGGCCAAGGTGTGCAGGTACATGGCCCGATGGGAATTGTAGACGCCCTTGGGCTTTCCCGTGGTGCCCGATGTGTAGCACGCCGTGCAGGCCGACCTCTCGTCAACCCATGGGAAATCAAAGGCCTCATCGCTTTCGGCGATGAGGGCTTCGTAGTCGTAGGCCGAGGGAAAGGCGCTTTCGCCCACGCCCTTTCCCATATCGTCCAGGACGATGAGCCCCTGGACCGTGGGGCATTCCGCCGCGAGGGGTTCCATGAGCGGTCGCAGGGAAGCGGCCACAGCCACAAACCGGGCTTCACTGTGGTTAACCACGTAGGCGCGTTCGGCGGGTGAAATGCGGGGGTTGAGCTCCAAGAGCACGGCTCCGATGCCGGAAACGGCAAAGTAGAGTTCCATGAACCGATGGGTGTTCCAGTCCAAAGCGCCTACCCGATCGCCGGGGGCCACCCCGAGCTGGGTGAGGGCTTTGGCCAGTCGACGCACGCGCCGGAAAACCTCTCCATAGGAGCTCGTGTGCAGGCTGCCGTCCAGGTTTCGCGACACCACCTCCGTTTCCGGATAATTTCGAGCGGCGTGCTTCACAAAGGTGATCATATTTAGGGGATAGGCATCGTTGGACGTGGCGGGAAAACCTTTGATGATGTGGTGGGGCATGGCAAGACCTCCCGTGTGTGGTGGCGGGGCACATGACGGCCGCATTTTTAACGAGGCGGCCGAAACCCATGGTCGCGGCGGCAGGTCTGAAAACGCTCGAGACTGCCGCCGAAGACGCACGCGCCGGTCGAAGGGTGGCGCTTCGGCCGGGACGGAAGAGGCAGCGGGAAAGGGGAAGCGGACACGCGGCGAAGAAGGCTTTCCGAAAACAGAAGGATCCCATGGCGTCCAACGGGGCATCCCGGCTGATCCAACTGGGCGCTCGTTCAGTTCAATGCCCCAAATCCTCGAGCGCGTCAAGAAGAAAGGATTCGGTGGCACAGGGCTCTTGACGGAGAACCATACTTACCGTTAACGTTAGGGTTACAGGAGGGGTCGTCATGACGGCGCAACGCACCAAAGCGAAACATACCTTTACCATTTCCGAATTGGCCGCCCAACTGGACATCAGCCCCAGGACCATTCGGTTCTATGAAGAAAAGGGGCTGATCCGCCCCCGCCGCACCCCGGGCAACCAACGCGTGTACACCCTCAAGGACCGGGCGCGCCTCAAACTCATTTTGCGCGGCAAGCGCTTTGGCTTTTCCTTGGATGAAATCGCCGAAATGATCGGCATGCCCGACGCCGAGCTGGGCGAAGCGGAACAAATCCGCAAAAGCCTCGATTACGGCCGCAAGAAATTGGAAGAAATCCGCGACCGCATGAAGGACCTCATCATTCTGGAACAGGATCTTTTGGCCGTCCAGAAAAAGCTCCTCAAACGCCTGGAAGAAATCACCAAGGAGGAAAGTCCCTGAGTCCCGGCCGGTCGGCGTCACTGCCCTGCCCCATGGACTCGCGGGAAAAGGGATGACCCGATCGGTTGAGGAAAAAGGTTTTAAAAATCGGAGGCCCCCTGATGTTCGACTGTTTGATGGATGAAAAGACCCGGCGGTGGCGGGATGAAGTGCGGGATTTCGTCAAATCCATTCCCCGCCAAATGATTCTGGACATGGATGCGGACAAAATCCGCTTTCCCAAGGAATTCTTGCAGGAAGCGGGCCGGCGAAACCTTTTGGGGTGTCGGTATCCCAAACGGTGGGGCGGCCGGGATATGGACTGGGTGAGCACCTGTGTGGCCATGGAAGAAGTGGGCACCCTGGGCTACATCTTTGCCTGCACCTTCGGCGTCGGCGCGGAACTGGTCTGTGACGCCGTGGTCCTGCACGGCACCGACGCCCAAAAGGAACGTTACGTCACACCCCTGCTCAAAGGGGAAATTTTTGCCGCAGAATGCCTTACCGAACCGCGAGGCGGATCCGACTTTTTCGGGACCACAACCACCGCCGTGGACAAGGGCGATCACTTTGTCCTCAACGGACAAAAGCGCTTCATCGTCGGCGGCGAAGGCGCCGACTATTTCCTCGTCTACGCGCGAACGGATCCCACGGCCAAGCCCCACGAAGGCATCACCTGCTTCATCGTGGACCGCGGCCCCGGCGTGGAAACGGCTTATCTCTACGGGCTCATGGGCTGCCGCGGCGGCGGCACCAGCCGATTGGTCTTTCGGGACGTGAAAGTCCCCAAGGAAAACGTTCTGGGGCGGGTGAACGGCGGCTTTGAGGTGTTCAAGACCATGATGATCCCTGAGCGGCTGGGCACGGCCGCCATGACCATCGGGGCCGCTCGACCGGCGCTGGAAGTGGCCACGGGGTATTCCACGCGCCGCAAGGCTTTCGGGCGCCCCATTCACGAGTTCCAGGGGGTCAGCTTTCAAGTGGCGGAAGCGGCGATGCTCCTGGACGTTTCCCGCGCCATGGTCTACGCCACAGCCCAGGCCGTGGACCGCAAGGCGCCGGCGGCCACCGTTCGGCGCCTGATTTCGGAGACGAAAAAATTCGTCACCGAATCGTGCCAGAAGGTGGTGCACAACGCCATGCAGGTCATGGGAGGCATCGGCTACACCACGGTTTTCCCCGTGGAGCGCATCTACCGGGATCTGCGCCTGGCTTCCATCTGGACCGGGACCAACGAAATCATGGCCGGCATCATCGCCCACGAATGGTACAAAGAATACTGGGCCATGAAGGAAGCCCGCCTCACTCGGGACGCGGAACAGGACGCTCCGGGAGCCGACGACGTGGAAGAAAAGGTTTACGAATAAAAGGCTATCCCATACGGGCCCAGTACCGGCCGCCGTCGCACGAGACCCGCAGGGGCACACCGAAAGCAGACGCCAGGTTGGCGGCAGTGAGCACGTCCCTTTTCGGCCCCCAAGCGGCGCACCGGCCGTCCTTAAGCAGCAGCACGTGAGAAAAAACGGGCATGATTTCTTCCAGGTGGTGGGTCACCAAAACCAAAGTCGGCCCGGAAGGCGTTCGGCCCATGCCATCAAGAGTCTCCAGGAGCCGCTCCCGAGCCACCAGATCCAACCCCGAACACGGTTCATCCAGGATGAGGAGCTGCGGGTCAGCCATGAGCGCCCTGGCGATAAGGATCCTTTGTTTTTCCCCCTGAGACAGCACGCCGTAAGGGCTTGAGAGGACCGAGGCGCAGCCCATGACCTGGGCCAGGTGTTCCGCCTTTCGGTAATCTTCCGGCAAGGGCTTTTCAAACACGCCGATGGAAGCGAATTTGCCGCCCACGATAAGCTCCAGCGGCTTTTGTTGGGCCGGTACCTGTTCCTGCAAAAAAGACCCCACCCAGCCGATGCGCCGACGCACCGCCCGAAGATCCACGGTGCCGAAACGGTGTCCCAAAACGGTCACGGAACCGCGCGTCGGCCAGAGATAACCGGCCAAGAGCAACAGCAGCGTCGTCTTTCCCGATCCGTTGGCGCCGAGGACGACCCAGTGCTCCCCGAGTTCCAGCCGCCAGGTGATGTCCGTAAGGATGGCCTTTTTGGACCGAACGAAATGGACCCCTTCAAGAACGATCCATCCCGAGCCGTCCCCGTCTCCGCCCTGCCGTGCCTGCACCTCGGTTTTTTCATCCCTCATGGTGTGCGGCTCACTCCTTCCATCGCACAACCACCTTTCCGAAATGTTTCCCTTCGCGCACGTAAAGGTGGGCCGCTTCCACCTCGGAGACGGCAAAAATCGTGTCCACCACAGGCCGCACGACCCCTTTTTCCAAAAGAGGCAGCAATTCGGCGCGACACCGGGCGATGATGGCCGCCTTTTCCGCGTCCGATCGACTCCGCAACACCGAACCGATGATGCGGATTCTTTGGGTCAGCACGGGCGCCAGAGAAAACGACGCCTGGTGCCCTCCCATCAGCCCGATGAGGACGAGGCGGCCTCGGGGGGCCAAAATCTTCACGTGTTTTTCTATATAAGGAGCCCCCACGAAATCCAGGATCACGTCCACGCCCCGTCCTCGCGTCCAGGACAAAACCGCTTCGGCGAAGTCTTCGCGTGTGCGGTCGATCGCCAGGTCGGCGCCCAGAGCGCGGCATCTTTCCGCCTTGCTCTCGCTGCCGCATGTGGTGGCCACGGCCAAGGCAAAGGCCTTGGCCAGTTGGATTGCCGCCGTCCCCACACCACTGGCTCCGCCATGGACCAGCAGGGTCTCTCCCGCCTGGGCGCCCGCTTCGTTAAAAATGTTGGTGTAAGCGACGACGAAAACCTCGGCCGCCGCCGCCGCTTCCACGAAGGACAAATTATCCGGAACGGGCATGAGATGATCGGCCTTCACCGCCGCATACCGAGCATAGCCGCCTCCGGCCGTAATGCCGAAAACGCGGTCCCCCTCGTGCCAGGGCACATCGTCCGATCCCCTGCGGATGACATAACCCGCCAGATCCAACCCCAGGATGGGCGAAGCCCCGGGCGGCGGCGGGTACAGGCCGCGCCGCTGCAACAGATCGGCCCGGTTGACGGAAAAGGCTTCCACTTGGACGAGCACTTCTCCCGGTTGGGGTTCAGGAATGGGAACCTGGTCCAGGGCCAGCGCGTTCCATCCTTTCGAATCGTCCGTCTTGCGCACCACAACGGCGGGCATGGTCCGTTCCATCAGTCCATCTCCCCTCTTTCCGCAAAGGAATAATACCGTTTTCCCGCCAGGATGATGTGGTCGTGCACGGCGATATCCATATCCTGGAGGAGGCGCTTGAGTTTCTTGGTCAATTGACGGTCGGCGGCGGACGGCTCCGGGTCGCCGCTGGGATGGTTGTGCGCCAAAATCACCGCCGTCGCCCGATGGCGCAGGGCGGCTTCCACCACAAGGCGGGGAAAGACAGCCGTACGGTTTACGGTGCCTTCCTGAATGCGTTCCATGGCAATGAGGCCGTTTTGGCTGTTCAAGGCCAGAAGGCAAAACACTTCGATCCGTTCCGCCTCAAAATGCCCCATGAGGTATCGAACGGCTTCCTGAGTAGACCCCAGCGTCTTGACGGACCGCCACCGATCCTTGTGGTAGCGTTCCAGAAGGCGGGGCACCAGGCTGAGCAGGACGGCCGCCTGCTCGCCGATTCCCGGAACCGCTTTGAGTTCTTGCGGTCTGGCGTCCAAGACCGCCGAAAGGGAGTGGAAATGTTCCAAGAGAGCCTTGGCGGCGGGTTTCACATCTCGCCGGGGGATGGCGAAGGTCAAGAGCAGCTCCAGCACTTCGTGGTCATGGAAGGCGTCCAGCCCTCCGGCCAGGAAGCGTTCCCGGAGCCGCCGTCGATGCCCTTCAGCTCCCAAGACGGTCATTTTTCTCCAGCTCCGCCACCTTTTGCCGCAACGAATCGAGAAAATCGGCAACCGAACGATTCACCAGAATGCTGTCGAACTGCGACCGATAGTTGTTCACGTAACTGACGCCTTCGATGACCACGTCATAGACCATCCATCGGTCGCCGTTGAGAATCATGCGGTATTCCACGGGAACGTCCTGATTTTGGTAACGCACCCGCGTTTTGACCAAGGCAAAGCGGCCTTCCACACGCTCTTCATCGTATCGAATCACATCCCCCTGACCGCAGGTGTACGTATCCACCTTGCCGATATAGGTGAAGTACAGAAGGTCCTTGAAGAGGCGGATGAATTCGGTGCGCTGTTCCGAACTCAAGCTTTTCCAGTGTCGGCCCAGCGTGCGCTTTCCCGCTTCCTCGAAATCCACGTAGTCGTCGGCGATGGCCCGCGCAGCCTCCCGCCGGGCTTTAATGTTTTCCGGAGTGCTGCCGGGACACGTCTGCAACACGTGGAGCGCTCGATCTGTCGCGCTCTTGATCACTTCCTTGGGGCTTTTCTGAGCGGAAGCGGAGGCGACGCCCAGTCCCCCCACGAATATCATGAGCGTGAATGCCGCCGAGGCGCCAAACCTTCCCCATGCCGTCCTTTTCATCGAGACACCTCCTTGTCGTTCGCCGTGGGCACTGCCCATTGTTAATGCACGTTTCGATCGCTTGTAAAGCCTTGCGTCGGCCTTCAGCGCACTTCTAAAACAGCGCACTTGAGGTAACGCGTCTCCGGCATGGCCAGAAGCGCCGGATGATCCAAGGCCTGCCCGCGCGCTTCCAGCAGCCTTAGAGAACGCCCCGCCGCTTGGGCTGCTCGCAGCAGCATGGCGTAGAAGGCTTCCTCCTTCAGGTGGTAGGAGCATGAACAGGTCACGAGGATGCCGCCTCGACGCACAGCGAGCATGGCTCGGCGGTTGAGATCCGTGTAGCCCTTGAGGGCGTTCGGAAGGGCGCTTTTGGTTTTGGCGAAAGCCGGCGGATCCATAATGATGACATCGTAACTTTCCCGCGGGCTTCGTTTCAGAAAATCCAGAACATCCGCAGCCTGAAAACGACACCGGTCGCTCAAGCCGTTTTCCCGCGCGTCCCGTTCGGCCCGTTCTATCGCCTCGCGGGACTGATCCACACCGAGCACCCGAGCGGCGCCCGATGCCGCCGCCACGAGGCTCCACAAGCCCTGATAGCAGAAAAGGTCCAAAACCTCCGAGCCCAAGACATACCGCCGCACCGCTTCCCGATTGTCCCGCTGGTCCAGGAAGAGACCGGTCTTTTGTCCCTCCAGAGGATCCACACGGATGGTAAGGCCGTGCAGGATCACATCCACCGGGCCGTCCGCCGCGCCGAAAAGAACCCCTTTGGTCAAGGGCAGTCCTTCCAAGGTTCGCGCCGTCGTCTCGTTTCGCGCAAGGACCAGCCGAGCGCCGTGCTTGTGCACGAGCACCTCGGTGATGACCGGCTCCATGGCCGCCATCCCCGCTGTGGTCGTTTGCATCACCCATGCCCAATCGTAGCGATCCACGACGAGGCCCGGCAGGCCGTCCGATTCGCCGTAGACGGCTCGGTAAACCTTTTCTCCGGGATAGATTCTCTGACGAAACGCGACGGCCTGCCGCAGCCTTTCCTCAAAAAAGGCCGGCGTCGGTTCCGTGCCCGGAGGAGCTACGATTCGGCAGGCGATGAGCGAATGGGGGTTGACGTAGCCCGTGCCCCAACGAAGTCCCGAAGCGGATACCACCTGAACCCATTCCCCCGGAGAAAAGGCTTTCAGCGGGCTTTCCACTTCGTTGCTGAACACCCAGCGATGCCCTTGGAGTAGCCGTCGTTCGCAGCTCTTTTTCACCACCAATGCCTGCATGGTTTTTCCTCCGAAAAAAACCCCGGGAAGGAATCCCCCCGGAATAAAAAAAGCGCTCCCGAGGAGCGCCCGCGAGATGACAGGCCGCGCCGAGGGCTAGCCCGCATCCGATTGGATCGACTCCAAGAGAATCCGGTAATCTTCGTAGAGGCGCGCGTCGCTTTCAATGACTTCGTAAAGATCATCGAGATCCATGGCAATGACGGCGTCCTTGTCCGGCGCCTCTTCTTTCAGTTCGATCCAGATCCAATCCAGAAGCATTTCCTCGGGATCGTTGTAGCCTTCCTCATTTTTGTCTAAAACGCCGTCGGCCAGCTTGCGGCTGACTTTCTTCAGAGCCGCTTTCACGAATTCCTTCATTTCCATGTCCTATCGCCTCCATGTCCTCCCCGGGGAAAAAGCCCTTTTCAGGCTATATCGCCCTTTATTCCAAAGCTACACCGTCCCGTCCCCATGCCTCACCTCACGGGAAATCATGGTGCCCCATAGGTTTTGCGACGCACATCAAAAAAGGCCGTCCCATGGTGCACACGGCTTGATAGCGGATTTGACACCGCTTTTCAACATGCAAACATGGCCATGCCCAAGAAAACGTGTGCGTTTTTCTTTTCGACGCAACGCACCCTATGCTAACTTCTCGGCGCTTTTCACCCCCAACGCCATGACACCAAGGAGCCGAAAGGGACCATGAGAGAGCGTCAATACGTGATCGATGCCATGACCATTCAGGATTCGTGGCGGCTTTTCAAGATCTTGGCGGAATTTGTGGAGGGTTTTGAAATCCTAGGGGATATCTATCCGGCGGTATCCATTTTCGGTTCGGCCCGCGTGCGTCCTGGAGACCCCACCTACGAATTGACGGTGGAGATCGCCAAGAAGTTGGCGCAAAGCGGCTACAACATCATCACCGGCGGCGGGCCGGGGATCATGGAAGCGGGCAATAAGGGCGCCCGGGAAGGTGGAGCCCGCTCTGTGGGTTTAAACATCGAACTGCCCATGGAGCAGGAACCCAACCCCTACGCCGATGTCAAGATCAACTTCAAGTACTTTTTCGTCCGCAAGGTCATGTTCGTCAAATACGCCCAGGCTTACGTGGCCATGCCGGGCGGCTACGGCACTCTGGACGAAGTCTTTGAAGCCCTCACGCTCATCCAGACCAAGCGCATCAAGCCCTTCCCCATCATTCTCGTGGGCAGCGAATACTGGGGCGGGCTGCTGCACTGGATGCGCCACACCCTTTTGGCCCGGGGCCTCATTTCTCCCGAAGATCCCGAGCTGGTCATGCTGGTGGACGAACCCGATCAAGTGGTCAAGATTATCAAGAAATACGTCATTGTGTAGGCACGCTGGAAGCCTCAGCGGACACGAATTCCAAATGGCCTTCGTGGGGCGCCAGTTGGGCGCAGGCTTCGATGTGGACCTCTTTCTTGAAGTGCTCTTCCAGCGCCACGAGGTCCTTACGCTTTCGGTTCAGCAGATAGTGGGCGACATCGGGGGACAGGCGGGCATGGACGGCGACCACGTCGTCTTTGAGGAAGCCGTTCCAGATTTTTCTTAGATACCACACGGCCGAGGCTTCCGTGGAGCGCACCATGCCGGTGCCTTCGCAAAACGGGCATGGCCGATAGGACCCCAGCTGGATGCTCAGTCCCAGGTGTTCCCGGGAAATTTCCAAAAGGCCGAAGGCGGAGATCTTTCCGACTTTGACCTTGGCCTTGTCTTTCTTAACCTCTTCCCGAATGCGGCGTTCCACGTTGCGGATGTGCTGGACCTGGCGCATGTCGATGAAATCCACCACCACCAACCCACCCAGATCCCTCAGGCGCAGCTGTCGAGGAATCTCTTCCGCCGCTTCCATATTGACACGGTAGATGTTTTCTTCCTGGGCCGTTTCCCGAGTAGCTCGGCCGGAATTCACATCGATGGCCACCAGGGCTTCGGTGCTGTCGATGACGAGATAGCCGCCTGATTTGAGCGGCACTTTCTTTTGGAAGAGCTGGTCGATTTGGTCTTCCAGATGAAATTTGTTGAACAGCGGCGCGTCCCCCTTGTAAAGCTTGACCAGTCGTTGGTGCCTGGGGCTGATGATGCGGAGGAATTCCTTCACCTGCCGGTGCACTTCCGGATTGTCCACCACGATGGACTTGATGGCCGGGTGAAAGTAGTCGCGCACCACGCGAATGGCCAGATCCCGTTCCCGATAGATCAAGGCCGGCGCCTGGGCTTCCTTGACCTTTTCGAGGATGCCTTCCCAGATGCGAATGAGGTAGCGCAAGTCCTTCTGAATCTCGCGTTTTGTGCGGTTTTCGGCGGCCGTGCGCACAATGATGCCCATCTCTTCGGGAACTTCCAGTTCCTGGGCCATTTGCTTCAAGCGTTCCCTTTGGGCTTCGTCGTCGATCTTTCGGGACACCCCTCTTTGGTTCTGTCCGGGGGCCAGGACCAGATAGCGCCCGGCCAGAGACACATAGGTCGTCAGGGCAGCCCCTTTGGTGCCGATTTCCTCTTTGGTCACCTGCACCAAAACTTCCTGTCCCTGGCGAATGACGTCCTGGATCTTGGGCGGCCCTTCGATCTCCACGGCATAATAGTCGGGATGAATCTCGCTCAAGGGCAAAAAGCCGTTGCGTTCTCCGCCGTAATCCACAAAGGCGGCCTGAAGCGACGGCTGCACGTTGACCACGATGCCCTTGTAGATATTGCCCACCACTTTGCCTCGCGTGGCCGTTTCGATAAAAAAACCTTCCAACGACTGGCCTTCCACCAGGGCCACACGGAGTTCTTCGGGATACTGGGCATTGATAAGAAGATGCTGGGCGCTCATAGGCTCTCGTTGCGGGATCCCCGCGCCATGCGGCGCTGGTGGGCTTGATAGAGAAAGGTTTTTAAAATGACGTCCCGGTTGGGTTGGGTCGTCCCATCGTAAGGGGCGTCCACATAAGGGATACGTTTTTCCAAAAGGATCGGTTTGAGCACCGCCGAACAGACGGTGCTGGGCATGCAGGTAAAGGGAAAGACGTTCACGATACCGTCAAAACCTTCATGGACGTAGGCCAAAGCGCCGCCGATGCTCAAAGCCGCTTCGGTGCCGATATCGAAACTGAAATGGCGATTGTTATCCAGAAAATGTTCGATATGGCGCACCGAATGATCAGGCTGAATATCCAGATGGCGTAGCACCCGGGCATAGACCTGATGCTGGCGCCACGACTGGTAGCCGTTTTCCAGCCGCTGGTGCAGCACCGCCTTGGCCGCGCGCAAAGCTTCCGCTCGGCGGCCTCCACGCCACGCCTCGGCACAGCGCTTCTTTTGCTTGCGTAGCCGCTCATAACTGACAAAGTTGATCCACTCCGCAATGGAAGCGTCCACCACCTCTGCGCCGTAGGCTTCCAGCTGGCGAATAATGTTCTGGTTCGACTCCGGGTGGCTTCTCAGGTAAATTTCGCCGATGATTCCGATCTTCGGCTTCCTCGGCTTTCTCGGGTCGATGAAAGAGGCCGCCGTTCGGGCCACGTCTTCCACCAGATCGTAAAGACGACCGAAGTCCCGCGCGGGGCCGTATTTCCTCACGGCCTCTTCCATGGCCTGCAGGGCTTCTTCCATGAAGGCGTCCGTCATGCCCGAGCGCAGTTCGTACGGGCGCACCCTCCAGACGATGCGATCGAACACGTCGGCGATCACGGACGCCACGTAGGCCACCCGACGAAAATAGCGGGCCTTTTTCTTGGGCAGCAACCCGGCGACGGAATAGGCGTCCTGGGTGGATAGATACGTGATGGGAATTCCACGGTATTCCGGAAACCGATCCAAGACGATTCGCTGGAACTTGTTATACATGCCGAACCGACACGGCCCGTCCGATTCCGGAAGAAAATAGACATAGCGTTCGGGGTCGAAGTTCTTGCCCAGGCGGCTTTTTTCCTGTTCCAGAAAATAGAGAATGTCCCCGAGGGTCACCTGGCACGGGAAACATTCCTTGCCCGAGGTAAATTCCTTGCCCAACGCCAGGCCCTTGTAGGTTTCCAGCACCATGGCCGGAACATCGAAGGCCCGGAAGCTTGCCGCCAAAAGTCGCGTGCCGAAGGGAGTCATCTGAGGCAAAAGAAGCACACGTCCGGTGACGTCGAAACGGTGAACCCCTTGATACAGACGATCCAAAACCCTTTCCTCGGCGAGCATGAAACCTCCCAGCGGCTCTTTCAGTTGCTCAATTTCCCGGCCAGCACATCCCAATCGGCCGAGCCGAGCAAGCCCTCATGGACATTTTTCACCACGTTGCGAAACGCCTCCACACGGGTCAGAAGCCCCGCGACGGCGCTGTGTTCGTCCAGTTCCAGGATGAGGGCCGGTTTGTCTTGCAGGATATGACGGTAAAAATGTTCGATAAAGGAATCGGGCCCGCAACTGAAATTGCTCAAGTGCACGCCGAACCACTGCGGAGTGCGGGCGATGCGCTTGGCGCTCTTTAGGATACGGGCGCCCAAGCCCCAATACATCCTGGGGAAATCGCTCAGGTCTTCCCGATCCATTTCCAACATATCCGCCGGAACGGCCCAGATCCCCAGCTTGGCCAAATGCCGCCCCAGCCGCAGGTTCAATCGTTCATCGTAGAGGTTGTACGGCCGGCCGGTGACAATCCAGATGGGCTCAAGAGCGGGCACCTGAGCCAGCATTGCGCGGCCCAGATGCACAAGGCGCTTTCGAAACAGCTGCTGATAGGCCCAGGCGGCGCGAACGGCGGCTTCCACGCGGCTTTTGCCCATCCGCCAGGATGGCGGCAGCGCCGCCACAACGGACGGGACCAGCGCCTCGGGTCCCTGCTTTAAAGAAAGGGTCGGGCGGATGAGCCGCGCATCGGGAAGGCCGAGGGCCGCCCGGACCATGTACTGGGAACTTTCCACCAGCGGGCAGAACATGCCCGCTTCGTTTCGGCCGGAAATGGGCATGTCGATCACGTTGGGCAAAAAGAGATAGTCGCAATGGTCCAGCAGCACGCGCACATGCCCGTGAAACACCTTGACGGGAAAACAGGTTTCCGCCGTCATTGATTCCACGCCCT
>Ga0209162_1000343_pt1 | contig 51876 bp, 43 predicted proteins | sample YNPNPMetaG_FD_187121 | JGI IMG/M metagenome (GOLD analysis project Ga0209162, IMG submission 187121) | Anoxygenic and chlorotrophic microbial mat microbial communities from Yellowstone National Park, USA - YNP NP MetaG (SPAdes) (version 2) ...
AAAACCTTTACCGCGCTGCTCGCCGACGACGGCTCGCGCTTCCTGACCACGTTCGAGACGCCGGATTCGCCGCCGAATCTCTACATCCGCACCCGCGGCAGCGACGCGCGGCGGGCGCTCACGGATTTCAGGGACACCACGCCGCAGCTGCGCGGCATCCGCCAGCAGCTGGTCACCTACAAGCGCAAGGACGGCGTGCAGCTCTCTTTCACGCTCATGCTTCCTCCGGGGTACAAGGAAGGCCAGCGGCTCCCCGCCATCCTCTGGGCCTACCCGCTTGAGTACACCGACCCCGACACCGCCGGCCAGATCGGCGGCTCCACCCAGCGCTATGTGCAGATGCGCGGGGCGAGCCACCTGTTCCTGCTGCTGGCCGGCTACGCGATCCTGAACAACGCCACCATCCCCATCGTCGGCGACCCCGAGACGGTAAACAACACCTACATCGAACAACTGGTCATGGGCGCCGAGGCGGCCATCGACAAGGCGGTGGAGTTGGGCGTGGCGGATCGCAACCGCGTCGGCGTCAGCGGCCACAGCTACGGCGGTTTCATGACGGCCAACCTGCTTGCGCACACGCGCCTGTTCAAGGCGGGCGTGGCGCGGTCCGGCGCCTACAACCGCACGCTCACGCCGTTCGGCTTCCAGAGCGAGCGGCGCACGTTCTGGCAGGCGCGCGACATCTACATCAAGATGTCGCCGTTCACTTACGCCGACCAGATCAAGGACCCGCTGCTTCTGATCCACGGCGAGGCGGACAACAACCCCGGCACGTTTCCCATCCAGTCCGAGCGCATGTATCAGGCGGTGCGGGGCAACGGCGGTACGGTTCGTCTGGTTATGCTGCCGCACGAAAGCCACGGCTACCTGGGGCGGGAGAGCGTGGAGCATACGATCTGGGAGATGCTCGCCTGGTTCGACCGCTATGTGAAGAACGCCGGGCGCAGCTCGCCAACCGAGTGATGCGTAACGGCTTGATCCGTCTGCTCGTCGTAACATAGGGGCAGAGAGTCCCTCTCCCAGGCGCCGCTCCGCCCCGGAGACGGGGAGCGGACCCGGCCGGATCAGGACGTGGAGGTGGATGAGAAATGAAGGCGGTTCTGTGTGTTTTCGTTCTGGGCGCGGCCTTGGCGCAGGCGCAGACGGCGCCGGCAGCCCGGGACCTGGGCGCCGTGGCCCATGAGGTGCTTGGCGCCATCCAGAACGTGAGGAACCACACGGGAAGCCTGCTCAGGGAGCTCGAAAAGAAGCAGCCGGACCAGCAGACCGTGCAGACGCTGGCCGCGGAAGCGGTCGCGCAGACCAGGCAGATCCGGAAACTGATCGAGGAGCTGGACGCCTTCTACAATTCGATGCCGGAAGACCAGCAGAGCGCTCTGCGCCGGTCGTGGTCCGTGGCGACCATCCTGAACGGGTGCATGGAGTCCGCCCTGGATTCCCTGGCCGAGCCTTCCGGCGACGTCTGGAGCGAAGTCCGCACAGGGGTCGAGTGCGCGGAGAGGCGGTCCCGGCAACTGGAGGAGGTTTTGGCGCCGTTCCGCGAGCCGGGCCGAGGGCCGGCAGGACGGTGAAACCCGGCGGCGGACTCAATCGTCCCATCGAGTGCGTGGCGGCAACGGCCCCGCGGGGCCGGGCCTCGCCGGCACGCATCCCCGAAATCCACATCCTGCTGTGAGGAGGTTTTGCAATGCGGAGCTTGTGGAAACTTGGCTTGGCGTTGCTTTGCGCGACAACCCTCCTGGCGGCCGATGCGGATTCGAAGGCCGCGTTGAAGGACACGGCCCAGAAACTGATCACGGAGAGCCGGACGACGCGCGAAATGGCGATGCAGATCGCCGAGCAGCTGCGCAAGTCGGCTGACACCGGCGCGATCCGTGACCAGATTGCGACCCTGGAGCAGCATGCCGCTTCGATCCGCCAGCTGATTGCGGATCTCGAGACCAAGGGCACGGACCTGACGGCGAAGCAGCGGCAGCAGCTCGAGACGGCTCGCAAGGTGGCCGAGATCCTCAACGTGTTCATCGAGAACAAGAAGCAGATGCTGGCTTCGGTCACCTCGCCGCGCGACCGCGAACAGGTGCGCTATCAGGCCATCGGCGTGGCGCAGCGGGCCGAGATGATCGAGAAGACGATCAGCAAACTGGGCCTGTAATACCGGCCTTCACGATGCGGGCTCCGGGCGTCTCGCCCGCCAGCCCGTTTGCGACCCCTCTCGAGGGGTCACTTTTTTTCTTCAGGCGCGCCGCCCCGCCGGCCCGTTCCGGCGGCAGAGCCGGCGAAGCGAGGACCGTGCCGGGCTTGTCAGTTCCGGTGCGGGATGACCCTCAGAACCGGAGCTCCGGCAGACGCTTGCGCAGCCCGTTCAGCTCCTCGTCAAAGGCCTGGGTCCCCGAAGGGCAGGCGGCGGCTTCCGTCCGCCCGCGGTGGATCAACTGGCGGGCTTCTTCGACGAGCCCCGCCTGTTGCAAGTATCGTCTCTGGCGGGCCTCCAGCAACGCAACCTCCGCGCCCACAAGCCAGGCTCGCGCCTTGCGGGTGCAGCTGTCTCCGCCCGGCTGGAGTTCGGCCAGGCTCGCGGCCAGGCGGTTGCATGTGGCCGACTCGGAGCGCGCCTCCCCGAAACGGGAAAGGGCCCCCAGCGTGAGGGCCATTTGGCAATGCACGTTGGCCGCGCCGGCCAGCACGCGCACATTCCGCGGATCGGCGGCGTGAAAGGAGTCGCGGATGGCGGCCGCTTCGGTGAAATAGCGGATCGCTCTGGCGGGGTCTTTCCGCCGTCTGGCAATGAGTCCCAGGTCGCTCAGGGTGAAGGTCAGGTTATAGCGCAGGGTCCGGTCCTCGGGCGTCCGTCCCAGCAGGTCTCGTTCCAGCGAGAGCGCGGCCTGATAGTGCTGTTCCGCCTCCGGCAGAGCGCCGCTCGCGATCTGCAACGCGCCCAGCCGCTTCAGAGCGAATGCCTGCTGGCTCACGGTGGAAGGTTCGGTGGCCTCGGCCCGGGGCAGGGTGCGGAAATTTTCCAGCGCCTCCAGATAGAGCTTCTCGGCCTCCCCTCTTTGCCCCAGCAGGTTGCGGACCATCGCCAGCTGGCTCCGGTTGACCGCCGCCAGCGCGCGAGCCTTCGGAACGGAAGCCGGGAGCTCGTCGATTTCCCGGATGACGGAGGCCAGCGCCGCGGCGTACCGCCCTCCCTCTTCCTTGCGTCCCAAGGCGACGGCGGTCAGCCCCGCTTCCACCAGTATGCCGGAATGAACCCGCAGCGAATCGTAGGAGGCCGCCCCGGCGGCTCGCGCGCGTTCCACTGCCGCGAGGCCTTTTTCGAAGGCCTGCATCGCCTCCTGCTGCCGGCCAAGGTTGTCGCTGAAGCTTGACCCGAGCACGTTGCCCAACCGGCGGTAGCCTTCCGCCAGTTCCAGCAGCAAACGGCTGTCATTGCCGGCCGTGCGGGCCGCGCCGTCGAAGAAGCGCATGGCGCGATCCAGCAGCATCGCCCGCGCTTCGGTCGACCCTGGCAACCGGTTGAGAGCGTCATTGATCTCGAAGACCAGCGCGCGGGAGAATTGCTGGATCTGCAACGCGCGCTCTTCCGCCTCGAGCCGCGCCACCCGGGCTTCGTAGGCCTGCCAGGCCGTGGCGGCGGCGCCGGCGGCAATCGACAGCGCCAGCGCGGCCAGTGCGGCCGCCTGGCGCCGGTTGCGCTTCACCCACTTGCCCAGCCGGTAAGTCAGGGAAGGCGACGTGGCCGTCACCGGCCTGCCTTCGAGCCAGGCTTCAAGATCCGCCGACAGCGCCTCCACGCTCCCGTAGCGTTCCGCCGGGTCTTTGCGGAGGCAGCGCAACACGATGTTGTCCAGGTCGCCCCGGATCAGGCTGCGCAAGGAGGGCGGGGCCACCGTGCTCGGTGGCGCAGGCTCGGTCTCCATCACCCGGCGCATCGCCTCAAGCGGGGACAGTCCGGCGAGCTCGCAGGGGCGGCGATCGGTCAGCAGCAGGTAAAGCAGCACGCCGAGCGAATAGACGTCCGATGTTGTTGTTGCAGGGTGTCCTTCGATCTGTTCCGGGCTGGCATATTCCGGCGTGAGCACATAGACGTCTGTCCGCGTGGCCTCGGCGGCTTCCACGGCGCCTCCGTCGAGGATCTTGGCGATGCCGAAATCAAGCAACTTGGGCCGCCCCTCGGGGGTGATGAGAATGTTGCCCGGCTTGAGGTCCCGGTGCACCACCAGCCGTTGATGCGCATGCCGGACGGCATCGCAGACTTCCACGAGCAGCCGCACCCGTTCGTGCAGCGCTGCTTCACGCTCGCGGCACCACCGGTCGATGGGTATGCCTTCCACATACTCCATCACGAGAAAGGGAAGTCCGTCCGGCGTGGCGCCGCCGTCGACCAGGGCGGCGATGCCCGGGTGCGAAAGCCTGGCCAGAACGCGCCGCTCCTGCCGGAAGCGTTCTGCAAAGGGGCCGGTACCGAAGACGGGCCGGATGATTTTGATCGCGAACCTGGCCCGGAAATCCTCGCCTTCGCGCTCGGCCTCGAAGACGACGCCCATGCCGCCCCGGCCGATCTCGCGCACCAGCCGCCAGGAGCCGAGCTGCTGGCCGGGTTGCGGCTCGGCGAAAAGGCTCGCCACCGCCTCGTCCATGCCCACGGTGGGCTCTTCGAGAAAGTCTTCCGACTCCGAGTATTCCTCCAGCAGGTGGAGCACTTCCCGCCGGATCCCGGCGTCCTCGCAGCGGGCTTCCAGCCAGGCGCGGCGGCCGGAAGGCTCGACTTCAAGCGCCTCGCCGAAAAGCCGCTTCACCTCCTCCCACGCCCGGGGGTCCATTCGTGGCTAGCCTCCCTCGCGCGGATCGCCCCGGCTGGCAGACAGCCGGCGATGGATCCACGTCTTGGCCACCACCCAGTCCCGTTTCACGGTGGCCGGGGAGATCCCGAGCACTTGTGCCGTCTCCTCGATGCTCAGGCCGCCGAAATACCGCATCTCCACAATCCGGGCCTGCTGCGGGTCGAACTGTTCCAGCTCGTTGAGCGCCTGGTCAAGGTCCAGCACGTCGACCGGAACGGGCCCGGCCGCCCCCGGCGCGTCCTGCAACTCGAGCTTTTCCGCCGCCCCGCCGCGCTTGGCCGCCTGGCGCGCCCGGCGGTAATCGACCAGGATGCCGCGGATGATTTTCGAAGCGACCGCATAGAAGTGCGAGCGGTCCGACCAGCTCGCTTCCTGCTTTCCCGCAAGGCGCAAATAGGCTTCGTGCACCAGCGCCGTGCTCTGTAGCGTATGATGCGCCCGTTCCTGCCGGAGATACCGCATGGCGATCCGGCGCAGCTCCGGATAGACGATCTCGACGAGCTGGTTCAGCGCCTCTTTGTCGCCCGCACTCCATCTGCGCAGCAACAAAGTGACTTCCTGCGTGCCTGGATCCGCCATGAGGCCTTTCGGCCATTGTAGCCTCCAGACTTGCCGGGATACCAGCAGCGCCGCGGGAGCGTTGCACACTCCCGCGGCGCCATGGCAAGCGCAGCGTGTCTCCTCCGCGCCGGACATCACCCGGCCACCGCGCTGCGCTGCCCGAAACTGCGAGCCCCTCCTCCGCTCGGGCTCGCCGGTTCGGAACTCAGGAGCCAATCAATGAACTTTGGCAGTCGCGGCCCGGCATCGTCCGACGCCAGGAAGCCCGCGGACCGGTTCGATCCGCATCTGCCTCTTTATAGGAACAACCGCAATCGGCGGCGATTCCGGCTCATGCGGGGGAATTTTTCGCCGGCGGGAATCCGGCTTCGCCCGTCCGCCTCACCGCCGCCGGGCGGGCAAGGCTTCGATGCGGTCGATCCACTCGGCGAGCTCGGCCCCCGCGGCAGCGCGGGCCCCGAAGCGGAAGTCGTGATAGCAGGCGGTGAAACGGCGCACGGCGGCGCCCGTCTCGTCCTCGGGCAGGCAGGCAGCGAACTCGGCCGCCGTCATCCACGGCGTCTTCTCGTAGCCGAGCTTTTTCAACCGGGCGAGCATCCGCTCATAAATCAAGGCGGCGTCATGGGTCGTTGCCGCTCCCTGGCGCAGCTTGCGGCGGCCGAGAACCAGCCGCCAACGCCGGACCAGCTCTCTCCGGAAACGGCAGGCGGCCAAGGCGGCCGCGCCGGCCGCGACCAGCAGGGCCCAAGGCACGGTTCCCGAAGGTCTGTGGAGCTGCTCCCGCACGCGTTGCACCCAGTCCGGCCAGCCTGACCAGCCGAGGCGGCGCCGGGACTGTTCCACTTGCATGGCCAGCGCCAGCTGCCGGTCCAGGTCGTAGCCGAGCACCCACTCCTGCCAAAAGACGCTGAAGGCGTCCGACCACAGGCTCAGCCGGTCGAACAGGCTCTCCGCCTTGCGCTCCGGGTCCGGCGGGGTAGGATCGTACTCCACCCAGCCCTTGCCGTCGATCCATGCTTCGACCCAGCTGTGAGCGTCCGAAGCCCTCACCACGTACCATCCGGTGAGCGAATTGTAGCCGCCCTCGCGGTAGCCCACGGCGACCCGGGAAGGCACCCACACCGCGCGCAGCAGCACCGCCATTGCCGAGGCGAAGTACTCGCAGTGGCCCCGCCTGCTCTCGAACAGAAACCAGGCCAGCGGATCATCCACCTCGCGCTCGGGCCCCTTCAGCGAGTAGCGGAAGTTCCCGAGCAGCCACGCCTCGATCCGCCTGGCCCTCTCCTCGTCCGATGCGGCGCCCGCCGTGATGCGGCGCGCCAGTTGGATGACCCGCGGATCGACCACCGGCAGGCGGAGATAGAAGTTCCTTTCGTCAGGCGCCAGACCCGCAGCCGTCCGGGGCGAGGCCAGCGTGGCGTGAACCACATAGCGGAAGCCTTCCGGATTGGCCAGCGGCACGCGGTAGCCCGTCGCGGCGGATTCGAGCACCACCGGGGTGGAGAGCCGCAGATATTCCGGCGTGCCCGCGATGAACAGCCAGTCGGAGGCCGAGTGATCGAGAAAGACCTCGTAGGTGAACCGCCTGCCGGGAAGGCGGAGCTGCTCGTCGTCGAGCAGCTTCACCAGGCCTTCCACCGGACGGAATGTCCGCCCCTCGCGGGACAGCGTGCTGTACCAGCGCCAGCCGTCAAATTCGCCCAGCGCGGTGGCGCGCCACTTGAGCGAGGGAAGCCGCCGGTCGAGAAACCGTGCGTGGAACACGGCGCCGGTCTGCCGGCGGATTTCCCCCACCTGCCCGAGCAGCACCTCCGGCGCGAAGCCGGAAGCCCTGCCCGAAGGTTTCAGCAGGTGCTCGAAAGCCGCCCGCGCGGTTCGCGGAAGGAAGAAAAACAGCGCCGCCGTCATCACCAGCACGCTGAGCGTGACCGCCGTGGTCAGCCGGCCGAGGCGCAGGCCCAGCCGCGCGCCCGCGGCGGCGATAGTCCGCCTGCCTTCCTGCGCCCGCAGCATCTCCTCGCTCGACAAGGCCGCCACCGCCGAACCGAGGAACAGGCACAAGAAGAGCAAAAAACTCAGGCTGGCGGAGACGATGGAGGCGGCCAGAATCGCCAGAAAGGCGATGACTTTCAGCAGGAGAAAGTCCCGGCCGGTGCGCGCCGTCAGGACCTTGATGATGAAAACGAAGAAAATCAGGTGCAGCGTGGCCTTCAGGAAATCGCCCGATATCCAGAGGTAATCGGCAGGATAAAAAAGCAGGTAGCCGGCGGTGAGGAGGTTGGCCCGGCGTTCCGGGATGTCGAGCCTCGCCAGCCCCGCGGCCGCCAGCGCGCGGGCCAGCAGCGCCGCTCCGGCCGCAGCCAGCAGCGCCAGATCCGCCGCCGCGCGCGAGAAAGCGCCCGAACCGGCCAGGGCGCAATAGGCGCTGGCCAGCATCAGCAGAACGGCGAATTCGTGGAAGCGTTCCGGCGCCCGGGCCACCCTGGCTAACGACCCGTTCCGAGCCATTCTGCTTCCAGTTTCGCAGAAAAATCGATCAGCCCCTGGGTCGTCTCCATCGGCGACGAACAGACCACGAACAGCTCGCCGTGTACGAAGGCCGCGGCGCCTGGCTCTGTCCGCCAGCGCTGCAAAGCCTCGAACGCCGATGCCGCCGAGCGCATCCGGTAGATGTCCACCAGAATCACCGCGGAGTAGGACTGATAGCTGGCGCGCAGCCACTCCCGCGGCGCGGCCGCGCGCAGCGCCTGCGGAACCGACTCGAGCGGCGGCCGCTCCATTGCTGTCCTCTTCCACACGACGCCGACCTGCGCGGGCGGTTCCGGGATGCGCGCCCCGCCGCGTCCCGAACAACCGCCAAGCAGGAGCACCGGCAGCAGCGCGGCTGCCGTGGCGTGAGTCCAGTGCCGCATCTTCTGCAACATACCATCTTTTCTCCGCGAGCCATGAACATCCGCCCCGCTTTGCATAGAATGGAGGACGCCATGTTGTGCCGACGCATGTTTCTCTCGCTGCCGGCCTTGCCCGCCGCGGCGCTGTTCCAGAGCGAGGAGGCCGGCTTCGTTCCGCTGCGCGAATGGGTTGTCGTCGACGGGCCGGAGTCCGCCTTCGCCGTCTCCGGCAATGAAATCGTCGTGCAGGCCCACGCCTCGTTTCCCGCCTGGCTGCGATCCGCCGGCGAGTACAGGAATTTCGAATTGCGGGGTGAATTCTTCATCGACGAGTGGAATGACTCCGGCATTTATCTGCACGCCCCGATGCACGGATACCCCACCGAGGCAGGAATGCAGATCAAAATTTTCCATCAGCCGGAGGAAAGGCCGACGCCTTATTCCTGCGGCTCGGTCTTCCCCGTGATTGCGCCGCGCAAGGTCACGGTCCGGAAAGGCTGGAACGCGATCCGCATCCTCGCCGAAGACCCCGTGCTGCGCGTCTGGATCAACGGCGAGCTGGTGCAGGACCTCAACCAGCGGACGCACCCGCAGCTGCGGGACCGGCTCCGCACGGGCTACATCGGCATCGCGGGGGCTTCCTCGGTGATGCGCTACCGGAACCTGCGAATCCGGGAGCTGCCGGGACGCGAGGAATGGATCGTCCTTTACGAGAAGCCCGAAGACCTCGAGAAAAACTGGCGCGTCACCGTGGGCAAGGTGCAGGCGGCCGCCATCGGTCCGGTGCTGCGCATCGACGGCGACGGGCTGCTGGGGACGAAGGAGCAGTTCCGCGATTTCTACCTGCAATGCTACGTGCGCGGGTGCCCGCAGCACAACAGCGGGGTGATTTTCCGCAGCGCAGGGAAGGGAACCAATCCCGCCTATGCCAACGAAATCCAGCTCCACCCCGTGCCGGATGCGCATTTCCCCACCGGGTCGCTGTACCATTTCCAGCGGGCGAAATACCCGCGGATCGAAGACGAAAAGTGGTTTCTGTTCGAGCTCTGGGTCCAGGGCAGGGAGTGCCGGGTCCGCATCAACGGCGAGATGGTGATGGAGTACGGCTTCCTGATGCGAACCGAGCCCGGGTTCATCGAACTCCAGGCGCACCGGCCGGGCTACTGGGTGGAGTTCAAGCGGATCCGCTTGCAGCGGCTGTGAAGGCAAGAAAACAGCCGCGCCCGAGGCGCGGCTGTTTTGCACACGATCCGGGGGAGGCCTTCCTCAGCGCGCCGCCTGCACCTTCGGCGTGGCCAGGTAGCCGACGATGACGTTCTTGCGGACTTCGTTGACCACGATCTCATAAGGCTGCCGCGCTTTGGACGTGTAGAACTGCACCGGCTCGTTGACCGTCTTGTCCTTCTTCTCCACCTTCTTGTCGTCGGCGAGAATCTCGATCGTGTAGCGGTTGCGCTTCGGGTCGGTGCGCTTGAGCTGGATGAACACGTCGCCCACTTTCTGCGGCTGCTTCGTCTTGCCGAGATTGAACTCGTAATAGTTCCGCTCGCCGAGCGCTTTCAATGCGGCCAGTTCCTTTGCGTTCGTCGCGATCAGCCCGCTCTGCACGCCCAGATCGCCGGCCACGCTCTTCAGCTGGGCGATTGTCTTCTCCAGCTCGGATTTCGTGCTGCTCAGCTCCGTCTTCACCGTGCCGACCTCCGTGGAGACCTCGCCGATTTTGGTCGCCGCGGTCTGCTCGACCTGCGAGATCTGGCCGCGGAGCTGCGCCTCGGCCGCCTTCTGCTGCTGCGCGAGGCGGGCGGCCAGCTCTTCGGCGTGCTTCTGCGCCTCCAGCTTGGCCTGGCCGGTGGCGGTGGCCACCTGCCGGCGGGCTGCCTCCAGCTCCTCTTTCAGCGCGTCGATGTTGCGCTGTGCGGCTGCGGAGGTCACCGTGGAAGCCTCACGCGCCTTGCTGACCTCGGCCATCAGCAGTTCGCGGTTTTGCGCCATTTCCTTCTTCAGGGCGTCCACCTGAAGGAACAGGTACACGTTGGCTGCGACCAATGCGATGACCGCGCCGAACAGAATGGCAGTCTTCACCCCGCCCCCGCTGCTCTGGGTCGGATACACATAGGTCGGCTGCTGCCCTTGGGGCGGCATGTAGTTCGGGTCGCTCACTTTTCTTCGTCTCCTTGCTCAAGCCTTGTCTGTTACCAGATTAACAGGTTGTCATCCGGCAGGGCCGCCGGAGCCCTCCCCGCCTTGCCGGATTCACGCCCCGGCGCCGGATGAGGTTTTCGCTTCGGCCGCTCGCGGGCGGGCGAATTCCAGATACTCCTGCTTCGGGACGCCCGGCTCGAAACACCGCCGGCAGCGCGCCTCGTACACTCCCGCCGCCCCGACGACGATCAGATCATCGCTTTCCACCAGGCGCTGGGTGTGCTTGGCCGGGTTGCCGCACCGCATGCAGATGGCCAGCGTCTTGGTGATGGACTCGGCCACGCACAGCAGGTCCGGCATCGGGGGAAACGGCCGCCCCATGTAGTCGGTGTCGAGGCCGGCGATGATGACCTGCTTGCCCGAGTCGGCCATTTGCTGGGCGACGGCCACCAGCTCCTGACCAAGGAAATTGGCCTCGTCAATGCCCACCACCTGGGTGCGCCAATCGAGCCGCTCCAGAATTTCCCGGGCGCAGGAGACCACTTCGGATTTCATCCGCACGTCGCCGTGGCTGACGATCTCGTCCTCCGAGTAACGCTTGTCCAGGGCGGGCTTGAACACCTGGACGCGCTTCCGCGCAATCAGGGCGCGCCGCAGCCGGCGGATGAGCTCCTCGCTCTTGCCGGAAAACATCGGGCCGCAAATCACCTCGATCCAGCCGAGGTGCCCCATCATGACTTCCATCACCTGACAGGATACGACGCCGGCCCCGCGCCGCGCGGGCATGCTAGCCTGAGTCCTGTGAAGCGCTATCTCGCCGTGGCGGCTCTGGCCGCCGCCGCCGCCCTGGCCTGGACCTATACCCCGCTGCGTTACTTTCTCGTGGCCGCCGCCGGCCGGGGGAACGGCTGTCCGCCGCGCATGGCATGGTCGATTCCCGAACACAAGGAGCGCCTGACGCGCACCAAGGACGAGATTCTCGAAAAGAGCCGGCTGCTCCAGAAGGAGTACATGGGGCTGGAGCTGTACGAGACGCCCTACGGCCGGTTCTGGGCCCCGGAAGGGAGCCGCTACACGCTGCCGTTCAACCTCGCCGAGCAGGCCGTTCATCTCTACGGCGGCGAGGGGCACTTCGTGCGCAAAGGCGAAGTGGTGCTCGACTGCGGCGCCAACGTCGGCGTCTTTACCCGCTTTGCGCTCAACGCCGGCGCGGCGAAAGTGGTGGCGATCGAACCCGCGCCGGACAACATCGAGTGCTTGCGCCGCAATTTTCCCGGCGAGATCGCCTCCGGGCGCGTCGTGCTGGTTCCCAAGGGCGTCTGGGACCGCCCCGGGGAGATGGAACTGAAGATCGAGCACGGCAACGAGGCTGCGGCCACGTTTGTCATCAACCTCAGGAAGATCGACCGCACTGTGCTTGTGCCCCTGGTGACCATCGACTCCCTGGTCGCGGAGCTGGGCCTCGACCGCGTGGACTTCATCAAGATGGACATCGAGGGCGCCGAGGTGCGCGCTCTTGAAGGCGCGCGGCAGACGCTGGCCCGGCACCATCCGCGCCTGTCCATTGCCGCCTATCATCAGGCTGACCACCCGGTCGAGATTCCGCGCGCGGCCCGGGCCGCCTGGCCGGGCTACACGGTCGAGTGCGGCCCCTGCGATGCCCCGGAGCCGGCCAAGGTCCGCCCGGATGTGCTCTACTTCCGTTGAAGCGCGTCCGGCTGCTTGAGCCCCTTCCTGCGCGCTCAATCCGCCAGCGGCTGCAACGCGCGGAAAGGCGCGCGCCAACGCAGTGGCCCTCAGTTGCCCTCCGGCTGCGCCGCGGATGACAAGACGCGGCTGCCGAAAAGAGTAATGCCGGTGAGGACTCGGAGGAAGATCCTCACCGGCGGATAGCCAGCCAGAATCGGAGGAAAACGCTGGCAATCGGTCAGCGTACGCTGTTGTTCCTCAAACTATACCATCAAGCCGGGGTTCGTCAAGAGCTCCCTTCGCCCGAATGGGGGATTGGGCGGGGGCGAGGTACCAGTGCACGGTACGGGCGAGGCAGCAGCGATTTCATATATCTTTTGGTCAAGAATGACGTGCCGCGCCGCGCCAACGGCGCCATGCAATTGAGCGCGGCGGCACGGCAATGCGCACTCCGGCGCCCCGGCGCGTGCGTCGCCCCCTGTCTGCCTGCGGGCCGCAACAGAGCTTGCCGCAGTGCTGGCGGTGTGGCCGGTCGGCGCCTCAAGGCGCAGGGATGGAGGAATCTTCCGTCCGGAACCGCTTCCGAATGCAGTTGCGGAGGGGGATGTATAATGCCCCCGATTGCAGCAATCCCGGCGAGCCGTGCGCTGCCACCAGAGGCCCACCGGCGGATCGGCGGCGCCGGCCAGGCGAGCACACTGCATCCGGCATCGAAGGTGGACTACCGATGAATCGACGAGCTTTCCTTCAGGCGGCGCTGCCCGCGCCGGCGCTGGCTCTGGCGGCACCAGCCCGGCGCCGGCCGCCGAACTTCGTGTTGATCTACGCCGACGACCTCGGCTATGGCGACCTGAGCTGTTACGGCGCCACGGCGCACCGGACCCCGCGCCTGGACCGCATGGCGCAGGAGGGTGTCCGGTTCACCGATTTCTACGCCCCCACGCCATATTGCGCCCCTTCGCGGGCTGCCTTGTTGACGGGGCGCTATCCATTTCGCAGCGGAATGGTCGTCAACCCGGCGCCGGATGCGGGCATCAACGACGTGGGGCTGCCCGCTTCCGAGATCACGATTGCGGAGGCGCTGAAGCCGAAAGGCTACTCCACGTCCTGCATCGGCAAATGGCATCTCGGCCACCTGCCGCGGTTCCTTCCTCGCACCCAGGGGTTCGACGAGTATTACGGGATCCTCTATTCCAACGACATGCGGCCCGTGCAGCTGGTGGAAAACGAGCGGGTCGCAAAATACCCGGTGATTCAGGCCGAATTGACCCGCGAATATACCGACCGGGCGATCGACTTCATTGAGCGGAACCGCAGCAAGCCGTTTTTCCTGTATCTGGCGCACGCCATGCCGCACAAGCCTCTGGCGGCCTCCGAACGCTTCTACAGCTACGAAACGCCCGGGCGTCTTTACTCCGATGTGATCCGCGAGCTCGATTTTGAATGCGGACGGCTGTTCGACGCGCTCCAACGGCTGGGCCTGGAGCAGGACACGCTCGTGATCTTCGCTTCCGACAACGGCCCGTATTTCGGGGGATCGACGGGCGGACTGCGGGGCATGAAGGCGAGTTCCTGGGAGGGAGGCATCCGCGTCCCGATGATCGCCCGCTGGCCGGGCCGCATACCCGCCGGGCTGGTGTGCCGGGAAATCGCGGGAGTCATCGACGTTTTCCCGACGCTCTGCAATCTGGCCGGCGTTCCGCTGCCTGCCGACCGGGTGCTCGACGGCCGGGACATCTTTCCCCTGATGACGCTGGCAGGCGCGAAGAGCCCGCACGAGGCGATCTTCTCGATGTCCGGTCCGAACCTGGTAACGGTGCGCTCGGGCAAATGGAAGCTGGCGGTGAGAAGACCCGCGGCCGGGCCGCAGCGTCTCGACCCGGATGCCGCGGCCAGGTGGGTGGACTCGCGCGGCCCCGACGGCGTCACTCTGATCGCACAATTCGAGCAGGCGCGCCCGCACCAGTATCCCGGCATTGCCACCGGCCCGGCGCCGAAGGAAATGATGCTGTTCGATCTGGAGGCCGACCCCGCCGAGCAGAAGGACGTCTCCGATTCGCACCCGGAAGTGGTGGCGCGGCTGAAAAAGCTGTTCGATGCAATGGACGCCCAGGTTCCCCGCATCAGCCGAAGCGAACGGCACGGCGCCGGCGGCATCCGCAGACTGCAAGGGGGCGAGCTGCGGTACGACAAGATGCCGGAGCGGCCGCAGCCCTGACGCTCCTGCCGGCCACCCGGAGAGCCGCCGCCCGCTCAGCCGCCCTGATCCCGGGCAGCGCCCCCGCGCCTGAGGGCGGGCTCCGCCCGCGCCGACGGGGCTGCTGTTTGATGGCGCGCCGGTTGGAAATTACGCGAGGTAAAAGAGACTGAGCCTGGGAAGCCCGGCCGTCTCATAAACCTTGCGGTCGAGGAACGACTTTTCGAGCCGCGCCAGCTGCTCGGCGCTCATCTTGCTGCGGTAGGGGCGCAGCTCGCGCTCCAGCTCGCGGCGCATATCGAGCAACTGCTCCTCGCTGAGCCCGGCGCGGGCGATGGAGGCCATCTTGTCCTCGAGCGCCGACAGGCGCAGCTCCAGCTCGCGCAGATCGGCCAGATGCTCTTCCAGCCCGGCCAGAACGGACTCGAGCGCGGCGGCGATTTCCGCATATTCCGCGCGCCCGGCGAGGGCCGCCAGCCCCTTCTCCAGATGGCGGCGGACCGCATCGGGCGGGATGGCAGGTTCCGAAGCGGCGGCGGACGGGCGGTTGTTGGCCATCGCCTCTGCTTCTTTCATCACCGCCTGCGCGCAGTAGGCGAGGCTGTTGATCATCTGCGTCTTCTGCTTGCGGGAACGCCACTTGTCGAAGGCGGCGTCGATGCCCCGCAGCACTGCCTCAAGCGGCACGCCGGCGTTCTTCCACGATTCGACCAGCGCCCAGTCGAGCGGCGACATGAGAAAGAGCGACGTGCCCCGCGCCCGCTGAAAATGCTCCTCGATTTCCGTGAAATAGCTGAAATAATTCAGCCGCCATTCGCTGTTTTCCTGCGGATCGCTCATCGCCGGCAGTTCATTTCCCAGATGATGCGCAAGCCTTCCAGCGTCAGGTCCTCGTCGGCTGTCTTCACCCAGCGGGAGCCGGGCGTGATCAGCGGCGCCTGCCCTCCCGTGGCCACCACCCGCGTGTCCGGCCCAAGCTCGGCCGCCATCCTCTCGACGATGCCGTCGATCATGGCGATCAACCCGTAATACAGCCCCGACTGCATGCTGGCGACCGTGTTGGTTCCGATCAGCCGGCCGGGATCGCGGAAGTCGACCATGGGCAGGCGCGCCGTCTTCTGGAACAGCCCCGCGATGGAAATGCCGATGCCCGGGCAGATGACGCCGCCGAGATACTCCCCGCGCGCGCTGACGGCGTCGAACGTGATTGCCGTGCCGAGGTCCACCACGACGCACGGCCCGCCGTATTTCCGCAGCGCCGCCACGGCGTTGACGATGCGGTCCGCGCCCACCTCGCGGGGGTTGTCATAGAGCACGCTCAGCCCGGTCTCCGTTGTGCCGGTCACCCAGAACGGCTCCACGCCGAAATAGCGCCGCGACATGGCCGTGAGGGTCGACTCGAGCGGCGGCACCACGCTGGCCGCCGCCACCCCGTCGATCTCGCCCGGGGCGCGGTTCTCCAGCGCGAACAGGCTTCGCAGATGGATGCCCCACTCGTCCGGCGTGCGCTCGTGCACCGTGCGGAGCCGCCAGCGGGTGACGATGCGGTCCCCGTCGAAAACGCCCACGGTGACGTTCGTGTTGCCCGCGTCAATGGCCAGCAGCATGATTCAAACCTAGGCTAGCACCGCCCGCCTGGCGCGTTGCGTCCCTGCGCGCCCGCCGCGTTGCATCGGCCCCGCGCCCGGGCGCGAGGCCGATTCTCGCGGCCGCCCGGGGCCGCCGGCGCGTCCGCATAAAACAATGATTTCAGGTTTTGTTACGCCCAGGCGCCTCTGCCCGCCGCCGGTCCGCGTCGCCGCCGGATTCTTTCGGGTAGCGCGGGTGGGCCCGCAGGAGGTGCCGTCTCATCGCCCGCGCGGCCGCCTCGGGGTCCCGCTTCTGGATGGCCGCCAGGATGGCGGCGTGTTCTTTCAGGGTCACGTCCTCCACGTTGGGCGCGTGCAAGAGGCGGGGAAAGAAGCGGAAGATCCAGCCGAGCATCGCCTCGCTGAGAGCGGGGTACAAGGGGTTTCCGGCGAGCCGGGCGATGGCTACATGAAACCCGATGTCGGCGGCCACAAAGCGCGCCGGGTCTCCGCGCGCTGCCTTCTGCGCCGCCAGCGCCTCGCGCAACGATTCCAGACCCTGCCGGCGCGCGCGGCGCGCCGCTTCGCGCACCAGAAACTGTTCAAAGGCGAGCCGCGCCTCCCGCAACGCTTCCCGCATCTCCGGCGAAGCCGACAACAACTGCCGCGCCGCCACATCCATCTGCCGCAGCACGCGGGAAGGCTCCAGCGCGACCACGCGCGCGCGCTCCCCGTGCCGGATCTCAATCAGGCCCATCTTTTCGAGAGCCTGCAACGCTTCCCGCACCGCCGGCCGGCCCACGCCGAACCGGGCCATCAGCGCGCGCTCCCCCGGCAGGCGGCTGCCGGGCGGCAGCTCGCCCTGCTCCATCAGGGCCAGCAGCCTGTCCAGAACCTGGTCGGCCAGCGTCTGGCGCACCAGCTTTTCGGCGGAGTCGGGGGCGGGGAACATCTCTCTCATCTTCCTACAGCCCCATGTGGCTGTTGACGCGGGACGGTGGTATAATCTCCATACCATCATGCCAGACACACGCTTCGCCCTGCTCGGCGCCGGCTTCTGGGCCGGCTTCCAGCTTGCCGGGTGGCTTGAGCTGCCCGGCGTCCGGTGCGTCGCCATCTACAACCGCACTTTGCCAAAAGCCGAGGCCCTGGCCCGGCGTTTCGGCGTCCCCGCAGCATACGACGACCCCGTACGCCTGCTCGACGAAACGCCGGTCGACTTCATCGACATCTGCACGGCCGTGGAGACCCACGCCGACTTCGTCTTTCTGGCGGCCGGCCGCAGGCTGCCCGTCATCTGCCAGAAGCCGATGGCGCGCTCGCTCGAGGAAGCCGAGCGCATGGTGGCCGCCTGCCGCGAGGCGGGCGTGCCCTTCTTCGTGAACGAGAACTGGCGCTGGCAGACGCCGATCCGCGCCCTGAAGAGCGTGCTCGTCTCGGGCGACATCGGCGAAGTGTTCCGCGCCCGCATCACCATGGTCTCGGGCTTCCCGGTCTTCGCCAACCAGCCCTTCCTGCGCGAGCTTGAGCAGTTCATCCTCACCGACATCGGCTCGCACCTCCTCGACACGGCCCGCTTCCTCTTCGGCGAGGCTGCCACGCTGTACTGCCAGACGCGCCGCGTCCACGCCGACATCCGCGGCGAGGACGTGGCCACCGTGATGCTGCGGACGACACGGGATGCCACGGTCGTCGTGGAGATGGGCTACGCGGAGAATTATCTGGAGCGCGACTGCTTCCCGCAGACCTTTATCTTCGTCGAAGGCTCGAAAGGTTCGGCCGAGCTTGCTCCCGACTACTGGATCCGCGTCACCACGGCCTCGGGCACCCATGCGCGGCGCGTGCCGCCTCCGCGTTACGCCTGGGCCGACCCGGCCTACGACGTCGTGCACTCCTCGATCGTCCCCTGCCAGGCCAATCTGCTGGCCGCCTTGCGCGGCGAAGGCGAGGCAGAGACCACGGGCGAGGACAATTTGCGCACCATGCGCCTGGTCTTCGCGGCCTACGATTCGGCCCGCACCGGCCAGGCGATTCATTTCTGAGGTCGAGCGGTGACGCCCCTTCGCGCCGGCCCCCTGGATCTGCTGTTCGGCGAGGAGGGCGATCTGCGCCGCATTCGCCTCGGCGGGCTGGAAGTGGTGCGCCGCATCTACTTCGCCGTTCGCGACCGCAACTGGAACACGATTCCGGCCCGCATCACCGGCCTGCGCCTCGCCGATTCCGGCGACTCTTTCGACATCCGTTTCCGCGCCGTGCACGAGTCCGGCGAAATCGGCTTTGAATGGCAGGTGCATATCCGCGGCGCAGGCGACGGCGTCGTCCGCTACGAAGCCGACGGCCGCGCGACAACCTCCTTCCTGCGAAACCGCATCGGCCTCTGCGTGCACCACCCGCTGCGCGAATGCGCCGGGGTCAAGGTTCGCATCGACGGGCGCGAGGCCGAATTCCCGCGCCTGGTCTCGCCTCACCAGGTGTTCCAGGATTTCCGGCGGATGCAGTACCCGTTGCTGCCAGGGCTGGACGTCGAGCTGGATCTCGAAGGGGAGGTGTTCGAAACGGAGGACCACCGCAACTGGGGCGACGCGGGCTACAAGACCTACAGCACTCCGCTGCGCCTGCCTTTTCCGGTGAGGGTTCGCGAAGGCGAAACGGTCCGGCAAACTGCCACGCTGAAACTGCACGGCCGCATCCCGCGGGACCTGCCCGGGCCCGCAGCGCCGAAGCTGGAACCGGCGGGCCCATGGCAAGCGGTGCCGCCCGTCGGCTTCGGCTATTCGCCGGGGGCGGATGTTGCCGAGCTGCGGCCGGCGCACCTGCGGGTCGACCTGCGCGAAGGCGAGCTTCCTCCCCGCATTCCCGTGCCTCTTGAATTGGCCGTGCATCTGGCGCCGGGCAAGGAGCAGGAACAACTCGAGGCCCTGTCCGGCTGGCAGCCGTCGCTGGCGCGCCTGCTTGTCTTCCATCAGGCGGAGAAGGTCACCTCGCCGCGCTGGCTCGCGCTGGCGCGCCAGACGCTGCCCGGCGCGACGGTGGTCGGCGGCACCAACATGTGGTTTGCCGAGCTGAACCGCGAGCGCCCGCCGTTGCCCGCGCCGCCGGTGGCCTTTGCCCTGTCTCCGCAGGTGCACGCCTCCGACGAACTCTCGATGGTGGAAAACCTCGAGGCGTTCCCGTCGATGCTCGACAGCGCCGCCCGCTTCCTCGATGGCGCGCCGGTGCACGTTTCGCCGGTGACGCTGAAGCCGCGCTTCAACCCGGTGGCGACGGACCCGTCGGCGCCGTTTGACAACACCGACCCGCGGCAGGGAAGCGATTTCGCCGCCGCCTGGACGCTGGGCGCGCTGGCCTCGCTGTTTTCCGGCAAGCCCGCGTCGGTCACCTTCTACGAGACGGCCGGACCTCGCGGCCTCGGGCACGGCGGACAACGGTTCCCGCTGTACCGCCTCTTTGCGGCGCTGGCGCCGTATTACGGTGGAGAGTTCGCGCCCGCCGGCGCGCCGGGCGCGCTCTGGCTGCGAAAACAAAACCGCCACGCTTTGTTTGTGGCCAACCTGTCGGCCGTGGCTCGGGAGTTCCCGCTGCCCGCCGTGGAGGGCAGGCAACTGCGCCTGCGGCTCCTCGGCGGTGACGAGCAGGACGCCCGCGGCCCCGGCAGGATCCTGCTCCCGGCCTGGGGCGTGCTGGTGTGCGAATGGGAGGGCCAATGAACGAATCCTTGATCCCCGGAATTGCCCTGGTTCTTGCCGGGGGGCTGTTGAACGGCAGTTTCGTCGCGCCGATGAAGAAGCTGCGCGGCTGGCAGTGGGAGCACGGCTGGCTGATCTATTCCGTCGTCGGACTCGTGCTGGCGCCGTGGCTGGTGGCCGCCGTCACCCTGCCGCGCCTGGCGCCGCTTGTGACGGAGGCCGACGCGGCGGCGCTCGGACGCGTGCTCGTGTTCGGCTTCGGATGGGGCGTGGGCAGCGTGCTGTTCGGCCTGGGCGTGAACCGCATGGGCCTGGCGCTCGGCTACGGGCTGATTCTCGGCCTGATCGCGCCAATCGGCACGTTCCTGCCGCTGGTGGTGCTGTCTCCGGAAAGGCTCTATACGCGGCAGGGCGCGCATCTGGTGGCCGGAATGATCGTGGTGCTCGCCGGAATCGTGCTGCTGGCGCTGGCCGGGCGTTTGCGGGAGCAATTCTCGCCGGACTTCGCCTCGCGCGCGGCGCTCCCGGCCAAGTCCTTCGTGGCCGGGCTGGTGGTGTGCGTTCTGTCCGGCATCTTTTCGCCGATGCTGAACTTCGCCTTCGTCTTCGGCGAGCCGTTGCGCGAAGCGGCCATCGCTTCCGGCGCGAGCCTCGACAGGGCCGCTGACGGCCTGTGGGCATTGACATTGACCGCGGGCTTCGTGCCCAACGCCGGCTACGCGCTCTATCTGCTGGCGAGAAACCGCGGCGGCGCATTGTGGAAACACGAATCGGCCGCCAATCTTTTCTGGGCCTCGCTGATGGGCGTGCTGTGCTATGCGAGCTTCGTCGTCTACGGGGCGGGCGCCAGCCGCCTGGGGCGTCTTGGCGGCATCGTCGGCTGGCCGCTGTTCATGAGCATGAGCCTGATCGCCTCCAACGGCCTCGGCGCGCTCACCGGCGAGTGGAAGGGGGCCCCGCCGAAAGCGCTGCGCCTGTCGATGCTCGGCATCCTGGCGCTCATCGCCGCCATCGTCATCATCGCCGTCGGAGGTCCTGCGCAATGAAGCTCGGCATCGGCTCGTACGCTTACATGTGGTCGATCGGGTTCCCGGGCGCCGAGCCCGAACATCCGCTCACCGCCAAAGGGCTCGTCGGCAAGGCTTGCGAACTCGGCGTGAAGGTGGTGCAGTTCGGCCCCAACCTTCGCTTCGCCGCCGACGATTGCCGTTACGCGCTGGAAGCGGGCCTTGAGGTGGAGATCGGGGCGCTCGGGCTTGATCTGGGCGACCAGATCGCCTTTGCGCGCGCGTGCGGCGCGACGCTGCTGAGGACCGTGCTTCAGGAGGAAGCGACGGAAACGCCTCCGCCGGAATGGATCGAACAGAAGCTGCGCGCCCTGATTCCGGCGCTGGAAGACCACGGCGTCCGGCTGGCGCTGGAGAACTCGATCGTCCCGGCGCGGCAGGTGCGCGCGGTGCTGGAAACCATCGCTCACCCGGCGCTCGGCGTCACGCTCGATACGGCCAATTCGCTCGCCATCAGCGAAGGCTGGCGGCATGTGCTCGCGGAGCTGGCCCCGTTCACCTTCTGCCTGCACCTGAAGGATTTCCAGGTGCGCCGCGAATGGCACCGGATGGGCTTCCGCGTGGAAGGGCGTCCGGCCGGCCAGGGTCAACTGGACGTCAGGGAAATCCTGAACGCCCTGCATGAAGCGGGCGCCCGGTGCAATGGGATTCTCGAGCTCTGGCCGCCGCAGCAGGAAACGCTGGCGGCCACCATCGCGCTCGAAGACCGCTGGGCGAAGGAAAGCATTGCGTATTTGCGGGAATTCATCAAGGAGTAATTGCCATGGAATTTGCTGTTGCCATCCTCGGCGCGGGCGGCAAAATGGGCCTTCGCGCCACGGAAAAACTGGCCGGCGCCGGCTGCCGGCTGCTGTTGTGCGAGGCCGATCCGCAAAAGGCGGAGGCGCTGCGCAGCCGCGGACTCGAAGTCGTGCCCGCCGAAGAGGCGGCGCGGGAGGCGGACTTCGTCTTCATGGCCGTGCCGGACGCGCTGATCGGAACCATTGCCCGCCAACTGGTCCCGTTGCTGAAGCCCGGCGCCGTGCTCATCATGCTTGACGCCGCGGCCGCCTACCTCGGCGAGGTCCCGGTTCGGGAGGGCGTTACGGCGATGATCGCCCACCCGTGCCACCCGCCGTTCTTCACCGAGCAGTCCACCCCCGAGGCGCGCAGAGACTACTTCGGCGGCGTTGCCTGGCAGGACATCGTCGTCGCCCTGATGTACGGAGACGAAGAGCGGTTCCGGCAGGGCGTCGAAATTTGCAGGCAGGTTTTCGCGCCCGTGCGGGATGCGCACCGGGTTTCCACCGAACAGTTCGCGATGCTTGAGCCGGCAATGTCGGAGATCCTCGTGGCCGCAGCGGCGGCGTGGATGAAAGAGGCGCTTGAGGAGGCGGTGCGCCGGGGAGTGCCCCGCACGGCCGCCGAGGCGTTCATGGCCGGCCACGCGCAGATCGCCATGGCCATCGTCTTCGGCGCGGAAAGGGCGCCGTTTTCCGACGCGGCGAAACGCGCGATCGACTGGGGCGCCCGGCATTACATCGACCCCGGCTGGCGGGCCATCTATGAGCCGGAAACGCTGCGGGGGGCGATCCACGAGATCCTGTCCGCGCCGGCGCCTGCGTGAAGTCCGGCTCTGCGCCTCGGCGCGCCGTGTCCCGCGGCGGGCGAGGCGGCCCGGTCTCGCGGGCTTCCCCGTTTCGGCCGCCGCTGGCGGGTCGCAGGGTCGAATCCGGCCTGCCCCGGTGATAGGATCGTATCGCCATGCGTATCCGTATGTTTTCGTTGGTTCTGACTGCTTTCATCCTGCTGATGGCGGGCTGCGGCGGCGGCGCTCCGGAGAAAAAGGCCGCGGCCCCGCCCCCGAAGAAGCCGGCCGTGGCCGATCAATCCCACCGCTTCCCGGCGGCCGGCCGCGTGGAAACGCTGATTGTTCAAGATCATCTGTTCGGCCACGATTTCCTGCCCGGAGGCAACGTGGCGCGATACCGGAAGGGCAAGACCGAATACGAGATGTTTCTGATCCGTACCTCGGTGCCGGAAGCGGCCGCGCTGTTGCTGATCAAATACAAGGAGAAGCTGGAGAAGCCCAAGCTGATCCCCCATTTCGGCGGCTACTACGGCAAGGACGGCGACCGGATGGTGTTCGTCTTCGCCAAGGGTTCCTGGCTGGCGGGCGTCGCCGGGCTGCCGGAGAAGGATGCCGACATGGCCGCGCGCGAGCTGGCGGCGCGGCTGAATTGAGCGGGTGAAGAGGCGAAAAATCGTGGATCCGGGCGCCTGCCGATGGTATTCTGGACAGTTGGGGCCGATCCTGCCCCGGGCAAGATTCATCGATTTACAGGCGAGAGGTAAGCCATGTCCGGACATTCCAAGTGGGCGACGATCAAACACAAGAAGGCCGCCCTGGACGCCAAGCGCGGGAAGCTGTTTACCCGCCTGATCAAGGAAATCACCATCGCGGCGCGCAACGGCGGCGACCCCGACTCGAACCCTCGCCTGCGTACCGCGATCCTGGCCGCCAAGGCCGTCTCCATGCCCGCCGACAACATCAAGCGCGCCATCCAGCGCGGCACTGGCGAAATCGAAGGCGGGGCGATCGAAGAGATCATGTTCGAGGGGTACGGGCCCGGCGGCGTTGCCATCATGGTGGCGGCGGCCACCGACAACCGCAACCGCACCGTTTCCGAAATCCGCCACCTGTTCTCCAAGCACGGCGGCAACCTCGGCGAGCTCGGCTCGGTCAGCTGGATGTTCGAGCGCAAGAGCCAGGTGCTGATCGAGAAGGACAAGGCCACCGAAGACCGGCTGATGGAGATTGCACTGGAGGCGGGCGCCGACGACGTGAAGCTCGAAGGGGAGCACTGGGAAATCCTCTCGGCGCCGGAGGCGCACCACGCCGTGCTGGATGCGCTTGAGAAAGCGGGAATCCCCACGGTTTCCGCGGAAATCGGCATGATCCCCAAGAGCCTGATGGAAGTCGACCCCAAGCACCTGCCCGGCGTGATGAAGCTGATGGAGGCGCTCGAGGACCACGACGACGTGCAGAACGTTTACACCAACGCGGACTTCGGCGACGAGACCGGCGAGTGAGCCGGCCTGCGCCGGATGGCACCGGGGGGCGCGTGCGGATACTGGGCATCGATTGCGGCAGCCAGGCGACCGGCTACGGCGTCATCGAAAGCGACGGCACGAGGCACCGCATGCTCGCCTGCGGGGCGATCCGGACCGGCGCCCGCGAGGAGTTCGCGATGCGCCTGAAGACCATCGGGGAGAAGCTCCGCGATGTCATCGCTTCCTGGCAGCCGGACGAGGCCGCCGTCGAGGACACCTTCACTTCGGAAAATGTTCGCAGCGCGCTGAAGCTGACCCACGTGCGCGGCGTCGCCCTGTTCGTCTGCGCCGAGGCGGGCGTCCCCGTGACGGCCTATCCGCCCGCGCAGGTGAAGCTCGCCGTCGTGGGCAACGGGCGCGCCGCCAAGGAGCAGGTGCAGTGGATGACTCGCGTGCTGCTGGGATTGCAGGAACCGCCCGGCTCGCTCGATGCGTCTGACGCTTTGGCGGTCGCCATCTGCCATGCGGCGCGCCGCTCCACCCCGATTCCGCTATGACCCGATTCGCGTTTCTGTTTTGCCTGGGCCTTGCCGCATTCGCTGCCGACGGGCCGCGTCTCTTCTACTCGAAGACCTTCCCCGGCAGCAAGCCTCCCTACGTGGAGATCCGGCTCGACCGCAGCGGCCGCGCCGAGTACCGCGAAGCGCCCGGCGAGGAGTTCCCCGTCGTTTTCACGCTGCGCCCCGCCGAAACGGAAGTGGTCTGGCGGCTGGCCGAGAAGCTGGACCGCTTTCAACGCCCGCTTGAATCCGGCCTGAACGTGGCGCGGATGGGCGACAAGCTGTTGCGCTGGGAGCAGGGCGAGGAACGCCACGAAGCGCGCTACAACTACACGCTCGACCCGGACGCCCAGCTGCTTCAGGACTGGTTCGAGCGGATGTGCGAATCCGCCATTCTGCAAGCCAATCTCGAACGGGCGGTGAAGTACGACCGCCTCGGCGTCAATCAGGCCATCCTGCTGATTGAAGCCGCGTGGGACAAGAAACGGCTGGTGGCCGTGGACCAGTTCGTCCCTCTGCTGAAGCGCGTGGCCGCCAATTCGGTTTATCTCAACATGGCCCGGGAACGCGCCGAGAAACTGCTGGCGCTGTTCCGCGCCCCGGAGAGCGACGGCCAGGCGCGCCCCGCGGCCGAGGGCAAGCAATGACGGCGCTGCTGTGGGCGGCGTTGCTGTTGGCGCAGCCGCCGGCGGCGCAGCCGGCCGAAGAGGAGGCCCTGGAGCGCTCGCTCGCCGATGCGGGCTCAAGCCCCGTGGATTATGTCCGCGCCATCGAGCGCCACCTCGGCCAACACCGGGACTGTTCGCGCCGCGCCGAGTACGAGCGCATCCTCGCCCAGGCGGGCATCGACCTGCGGGACCGTCGGCTGCTTCTCTCCTATGGCGTGCGCGCGATCGAGCAGGGCTCGCGCAGCATGCAGCTGCTCGACCATGTGACGCGCGCGCTGCTCGACACCCAGGGCCGCGAAGACCAGGAGCGCGCGCTGGCCTACGCGCGCAGGCTGGCCGGGATGCTGGAAGAACAGCGCAAGGAGCAACTGGCCGCCGGATACCGGCCGATGCGCGGCCGCCGGCTGGAGGAGACCGAATACGCGCTGGCCCGCGCCCGCACCTTCGAGGCGCGGGCCCTCGACAATCTCGGCCGCGCCGAAGAAGCGCTCGCGGCCGCGCAGGCCGGGTGGCAGCTCCATCCGACCATCGAAAATGCGCGTGAACGCGCGCGCATCCTCGAGCGCGCGGGACGCTTCGCCGAAGCGCTGGCCGCCTTCGCCGAGTCGCTCGCCTTGGGCGCAGACCGCACCGGCGAGCCCGACGCGAAGCGCGACCGCGAGCGGCTTGCCGCGCTGGCCCGGAAGGCCCACGGGAGCGAGACGGCGTTTGCCGCGGAGCTTCTCGCCGCCTACGACCGCGTCGCCGCCGCCCGGGAGGCGCGCCGGGCGCGGCTGAAGGAGTTCGACCCCAACTACGGCGCCCGGTCCATTTACGACTTCACGCTTACCAGCACCACCGGGCAAAAACTCTCCCTCGCCAGCCTCAAGGGCAAGGTGGTGGTCATCGATTTCTGGGCCACGTGGTGCGGCCCCTGCCGCACGCAGTACCCGCTGTATGAACAGGTGCGCCAGCGGTTCCGCGACCGGGACGACGTCGTCTTCCTTCGCATCTCCACCGACGAGGACCGCTCGGCCGTGGCGCCGTTTCTCAGCGAGCAGAAGTGGGATCCTCTCTCCTGGTTCGAGGACGGGCTGGCCTCGCTGCTGCGCGTCAGCGCCATCCCCACGGCCATGGTGCTCGACCGCGAAGGAAATATCGTGAGCCGCATGAGCGGGTTCATCGCCGACCGGTTCGTCGATATGCTCACCGAGCGGATCCGCGAGGCTCTGGAGGCGCCGGGCGCATGAGCTTCCGGCGCGTCTTCCTCGTCGTGCTGGACAGCGTGGGCATCGGCGCCATGCCGGACTGGCGCCAGTTCGGCGATGACATGCCCGGCGACACGCTGGGCCACTGCGCCGAACGCCGGCCGTTGCGCTTGCCGAACCTCGAACGGCTCGGCATCGCCAACATCCGCCCCTTCGCCCATCTCCGGGCCGCCGAGGCTCCGGCGGCAAGCTACGGCCGCTGCGCGCTGGCCTCGCCAGGCAAGGACACCACCACCGGCCACTGGGAGCTCGCCGGCATCATTCTCGAGAAGCCTTTCCCGCTTTATCCCGACGGATTTCCGCCGGAATTGATGCGCGAATTCGAGCGCCGCATCGGCCGGGGCACGCTCGGCAACAAGCCCGCTTCCGGCACGGAAATCATCAAGGAGCTCGGCGAGGAGCACATGAAGACGGGAAAGCCCATCGTGTACACCTCCGCCGACAGCGTGTTCCAGGTCGCCGCGCACGAGGAGGTGATCCCCCTCGCCGAGCTGTACAGGATCTGCGAGATCGCGCGGGAACTGCTGCGCGGCGAGCACGAAGTCGGCCGCGTGATCGCGCGGCCGTTCATCGGCCGGCCCGGGGCTTTCGTCCGCACCGCCAACCGGCACGACTACGCCGTGCCGCCCCCGCAAGGGATGCTGCTCGACCGCCTGGCCGAGCGCGGCATTCCTGTCATCAGCGTCGGAAAAATCGCCGATATTTTTCTCGGGCGGGGAGTTGCGCATTCCCTGAAAACGAAAAACAATGCCGACGGGATGGCGAAAATTCTCGACGCGGCGCGCGAATTTCCCGAAGGCCTGATTTTCGCCAATCTCGTCGACTTCGACATGCTGTACGGCCACCGCAACGACCCCGAGGGCTATTCCCGCGCGCTCGAAGAGGTCGACGAGTGGCTGCCCTCGCTGGAAGCGTCGCTGGCGCCGGACGACCTCGTCATCCTGACCGCCGATCACGGCTGCGACCCGGTGACGCCCTCCACGGACCACAACCGCGAATACGTCCCCTTGCTCGCCTTCGGTCCGCGGGTGCGCCGCGGCGCAAACCTCGGCACGCGGGCCTCGCTTGCGGACATCGGCCAGACCATCGCCGCCAATTTCGGCGCCGCGACGCCCGCGGGCGAGAGTTTTCTCGGGGACCTCACAGCGTGAAGGCGGGCCGCACAGCGGCCCGTCAAAGCTCCGCCGCCACGGCCTGTGGCGCGGCCGGCAGGCGCGCGATCAGCCTCTCGCGGTGGCGCCGCAGGTAATAGTCGATCGTCTCCACGCGCAGGCGGATCGAACCGGCGGGCTTGTTCTCGTCGAGGTCCTTGAACCCGAAATACGGCCTCCCGGCGCTCTCGAGAATCTTCTGGATCAGCTTGTAGGCGGGCGCGTCATGGCCGCAGCGGAAGTTGGACAGCTCCACCCCGATCAGATTCGGGTGCCGCGCGACAAACTTCGCCGCCCACACCTTGTGGGTCGTGCTGGCCGAGTAGGAATGCTGCCATACGTCGTCGATGTCCAAGGGGTGGTCGCCGTGGAAGACGCGCTCCAGGATGTCGGCATCCACCGGCAAAAAAGCCTGCGAAAGCACCGGGTAGCCGCGGTTTTGGAACTCCTCGGGAATGCCGTGGTTCAGGCCCGGGTCGTGATGATACGGGCGGCCCAGAATCACGATGCCGAGGCGGCCCTCCTGTTCGAGCCGTTCGATCACTTCCCGCGACGCGGCGCGCATCTCGTCCATCCATCGGGCGTGCGCCGCCTCCGCCGCCTGGAGCGCCGCAGCGTTTTCTTCTTCGTCCACGCCCAGGACGGGCCCCCAGCATTCGAGCATCTGCCGCTCGAGCAACGCCTTGTCGCGCAGATCGAGCAGCGGGCGGAGGAACGCGATGCCGCGCCGGGCGAACTCGTCGCCGCCGATCTGAAACGCGGCCTGCGCCACCAGCGGCGTGGTGCTCACCGTCGGACAGGCGTTCGTGCCGACGAACTTCTCGAGGTGCGTCTCCAGCACGTCGAACATCGGCATGAAAATCGCCTGGAAGGGGCGCTTCGCATAGTGCACCGCCAGCAGGTTGTGCAGATGCGCCACTGCCACCTTCGACGGGAAGCACGGGTCAATGGCCCCGCGCCCCATCGCGGCCCGGTACATGGCGTCCGAGGTGAAGTCGGACCAGACGATGTTTTCCGGCGGCACGCCGAGGCTTTCCAGATAGGCGGCGAAGAAGTTGCCGTAAATGTACTGGTAGGTGACGCGGGGAATGGCGATCCTGATTTCGGCGCGCCCGGCGCGCAGGCGCTGCCGCTTTGTCAGCAGCAGGCGCGGCGCGGGGCGGGCCACACGGGGCGGAGGCGCCGGCGGGCGCCAGCAGGTCCGCGCGGCCAGGGCGACCAGATTCGGGTTCTCACGCCGGTTCTTTTCCGCCGCGGCCAGCACGCGGCGCACCCCGGCGGCGTCAGCGGCGGCGCCTTTCTCGCAATTGGCCACGATCAGGCGCTCCTCGGCGCCGCCGAACCGGTAGTAGAGGAACGTGCGGATGCAGGCATTGCTGCAAAACCGGCACCGGGTCTGCTCGCCGGACTCCGTCCGGAAGTCCAGATTTTCGACAGCCTCGAGGCCCGGAAACCGGGTCGCTTTTCCGGACGCCCAGTGATCGCGAGCCTCCAGCGCCGCCCCGATGGCGCCCGCCTCCCCGCAGAAGGGGTGCACCGCGATCTCCAGCAGGCCGGCCTCGCGCCCGGCGCGCTCCCGGAGGAAATCCACCTGCGCTTTCACCGCGGCGAGATTGTGCTGCGTTCCGCCCTGGAGCAAAAAACGCCGGCCGAGCTGCAAAGGGTTCTGGATTTTCGCCACCTTGATCCAGATATTTTTGGGCAAAACTGCGGCAAGGCCGGCCAGAATTTCCTCCTGCGTCCACCCCTGCCGCTGGAAATTCACGATGTCGGCCTGGAGGAAGATCGCGCAGCCCGGCGTGAAGCGCGGCATGCGCCGGGCCTGGAAGGCCCGCTCGGCGTAGGATTCCAGCGGCACGCCGAAGCTGCGGGCCACGGCCTGAAGGAAGTATCCGTTGCCCGCCGAACACTGCGTGTTCAGCATGAAGTCCTTCACCTGCGGCCCGCGCAGCGCGATGATCTTGATGTCCTGGCCGCCGACGTCGACGATGACGTCGACGCCCGGCATCACGCTCAGGCCGGAGCGGGCGTGCGCCGCCGTTTCCACAACCGCCACGTCCGCCTGAAGAACCCTGGCCAGCACGTCCTTGGCGTACCCTGTCACCGCCGCGCCCAGGACGTGCAGTTCCGCGCCTTGCTGCTCCGCCGCCAGCCTCAATTCGCGGGCGATCTGGCGGCAATCCTCCAGCGGGTTGCCCGCCGAAAGCCGGTAACTGGAGGCGCGGACCGCGCCCCATTCATCGATGAGCACCGCCTTGGTCGATGTGGAGCCGCCGTCGATGCCGAGGAACACGCGGCACCGCTCGCCGCGCTGAAAGCCCCGCAACGGCGCCGCTGCCGGGCGGAACTGCGCAAGGAACTCTTCCAGCTCGCCGTCGCTGCCCCGCAGCCCGGGCAACCCGTCGCGCCTGCCGTCGCTCGAGCGGCTCCAGGAAACGATTTCTCCGTGGCTGCGGTATGTGCGGGTGATCCCCTCCTCGCGGACGAACTCCACCACGCCGAGCGCTGCAAAGTAGACTGCCTCCTCCGGACACTGCACCAGGTCGGACGGGGCCGCCCCCTCAGGCAGCGCCACGCCTCGCTCCCGCCAGAGCCGCTCGAGATGCGCCCGCCAGGCTTCGCGCAAGCCGGGCAAATAATAGTTCGGCCCGCCAAGCAGCAGCACCCGCGGCAGCAGCACGCGGCCGCGCGACAGCACCGACAGATTCTGAAGGACCAGCGCCTCGAACAGGGACGCGAACAGCTCGCGCTCCGGCACGCCCTTCTTTTGCAGGCTGTTGATGTCGCTCTCGGCAAAAACGCCGCATTTGCCCGCCACCGGGTGCAGCGGCACGCCCTGGTAGCGGTAGGCGGCCAGCTCGTTCTCGCTGATCCGCAGCTTGGCGGCGATTTTGTCAATGACCGCGCCCGTGCCGCCCGCGCAAACGTCATTCATGGTGGACGTCTTCTTCCTCCCGCCGCCCGGCAGCGGCTCGAAGAAGATCATCTTGGCGTCCTGGCCGCCCAGCTCGATCACCGAGCGCACATCGGGAAACCGCTTCTCCACCGCCAGCGCCACCGCGGCCACCTCGGAGATGTGGCGGGCGCCGGTCAGCGGCGCGAACGTCGAGGCGCCCGAGCCGGTCATCACCACTTCCAGACCATTTCCCGCCGGGCCGAATTCCGCCTCGATGCGCCTCAGGAACTCGCACACCATCTCCGCCTGCCGCGCGCCGTGGCGGCGATAGTCGCGCCACACGGGCTCGCCGCCCGGCGCGGGACACACGACCGCCTTCACGGTCGTCGAGCCGATATCGATTCCTGCGATCCATTCGGCCATCGCTCGCGCTCCATCTTCTCCGCGACGTGCAGCACGAACTGCGCCGCCGTCCCCGCGGGCGGCGTCTTCCGGCAGAAGCGGTAGAACGGGGTCTGCATTTCCGGCCTGGCGCCGACGAACCGGCGGATCTCGTCGAGCGTGCGGCCCGTGCTGCGCAGGGCCGCGTCGAATTCCTCCCGCGCGCGGCGCCGCGCATCGGCCAGCGCCATCTGCACGCGGTTGAGCACGTTCACCTCGCCTTCCCCGAGAGTCTCCAGCGGCAGAAAAAGAAGCTCGGGGTGGCGCGCCGCCACCAGCGCCATCACGCCATCGGCCTGCGTGGCGGGCATGCAGCCGAAGGGCTTCACGTTGATGAACAGATGGCAGCTCCGCTCCTCGACGGCCTCCAACGCGCGGCCCACCACCAGATGGCCCTCGCCGCCGCGCGCCAGCGTGTCGTACAGAGCATGCGCCAGACGTCCGATCTTCTCCTGATCCTCGGGCTCCCCCGCCAGCCCGCCCAGCCGGCGCGCCGCCTCGCGGTATTGCCAGCCCCAAAACCAGGACGAAAACCGCAATACCGCTTCTTTCTTCAGGTACCCGGGCCGCAATCCTTTTCTGCGCCGGTTGTTCAGCCTTGCCTCGTACAGCCAGTACAGAATCAGGTTCGTGATCGGGTCGATGCGGACTTCCGCGCCTTCCTGCTCGAGATACCGGAACAGATTGTGGTTGGCGTCGCCTTCGGAGAGAGCGGAATAGAACTCGCCCGTCACCTTCACCACCGGACGGACGCGCAGCCAGTCGACGCGCACCCGCGCGAGACGCTGGCGGCATTGCTCCAGCGCCTCTTTCCAGTCCCGGCCCCGCAGATGGTACCGGATTCTCTTGAGGATCCCCGCCCAGCGCAGCACGCCGTTGCGCGGGGTGTGCCGGAACGGCTCATAGCCGCTCCGGCCGCGCAGAAAATCCGCCAGATGCGCGAGAACCTCGCCGAGCGCCGCGTCCGTGGCCCCCGCTTCGGCCTCGAACGGCCGGATGCGGTGGCTGAGGTCGAACAGAAGGTCGCCGAGGATCAGGGCGTTCAGCATGCCCAGGCCGAAGTTCTGCGTGTACCGCAGCCCCGGATGCTTTGAGCCTTCGCGGATGGCCGTGTTGGCGAGGAAAGTCAGCACGCGGAAGCCCGGGAACCCGGCGTCTTCGAGCGCCTGCCGGTATTCGGACTCGTACATTCCGAACCGGCAGGGGCCGCAGCCGCCGATGGTGAAATACACATAATCCCGGACAATTTCCCCGGCATCGAGGCCCTCATTTTGCAAATTGCGGAGATAGTCGATCAGATTTCCGGCTGTATAGTAATTGGGATTGCACAGTCCGTGATTGCAATATTCGACGCCGGTGTAATAACTCGAGCGGCCCGGCGTCGGCAGCGCCCGGCAGCGGTAGCCGCAGCCCTGGAACACAGCCTCGATCAGCGCATCGTGCCAGGGCGTCAAATTGCCGAAAAGAATCGTCGTCGAGGGGACTTCTTCGGGCGTGAAAGGACGTGGCTCCGGCCGCCGGTAACGGGAAGGCTGTTCCGGTTCCGCCGCCAGCACGCGCAGCTGCTGCGGAAGGGCCGGGTCACGGGCCGGGCCGGGGATCCGGGGCATTGTCACCTCCTGAATCCGGTCTCCGTCAGTTTCCCGTGCGCAGGCAGCCGCCGCGCATCCGGAGGCGCTGCCCGCGGAACAGAGGGGCAATCTGTCAATCAATTTACGCTAATTGACTTCGATTGAAAAGCGGGACGGCGCAATTTGTCATCGAAAAGCGCGGCTGGCTGCCGTCCGGGCGGAACCTCCCTCCCCGTTTTCGCAGAATTTTCACTCCGGGGCCGGGCGATCTTGCAGGAGCGGATCACGCCCAGGCTTCTGTCATCGCCGCCGCTGTTTCAGCCACGGCCGCCAGTTCCTCTCTCAGCCGCACCACCTCGCCAACCACCATCACCGCGGGGCTGTTCACAGCCACTGCGCCGGCGGCCGCCTCCTCCAGATTCGTGACAATTACGCGCTCCTCCGGCAACGTCGCGTTCTCGACGAACGCCACCGGCTCGGAGGGGCTACGGCCGGCGCGGATCAGCGCCGAGGCGATGCGTGCGCGGTTGCCGACCCCCATCAGAATGACGAGCGTGTCCACTCCCGCCAGCTTCGGCCACTCCACTTCGCCTTCGCCGCAGGCATGACCGGTGACCACGGCAAAGCTGCGCGCCAGGTTCCGGAAAGTGGGCGGAATGCCGGCCAGCGCCGGCGCCGCCAGGGCGGAAGTCACCCCCGGAACGGCCTCGACGTTCCATCCCCTGCTGCGCAGCCAGCGCCATTCCTCCGCCCCGCGCCCGAAAACGAACGGGTCTCCGCCCTTCAAACGCACGACATGCCGGTACCGTTCCGCATAGTGTTCCAGTTGGCTGAGGATTCGCTGTTGCGTCTCCTCCTGGCGGCCGTGCTGCTTGCCAGCGTCCACAAGCAACGCTCCAGGCCGCACCAGCGAGAGCACCTCCGCCGAGACCAGCCGGTCGAACAGCACCACGTCGGCGGCGGACAACACTTCGCAGGCCCGCACCGTCAGCAGGTCCTTCCGGCCCGGGCCGGCGCCGACCAGGTAGATGGTGGATGCAGAGTTCATCGGGAAAAGCTCCTCACGCCGTCCCACACAAGGTGCGAGCCGAGATAAAGAAGCACGACTGTCAGCGCCGTGCGGAAAGGGCGCGACGGCAGGAACGACGCCAGCCAGGCCCCGGCCAGCGCCCCGGGGATCCCCCCAAGACAGAGCTGCCGGAAGACGGCATGGTCGATGTTGCCGGACGCAAGATGCATCCCCCCGGCAGCAGCCGCCAGCCCGAGGCCGAACACAAGGTCCGTGCCCACCACCTTCGCCGGGCCCGCGCCCGTGCAGTTGAGCAGAGCCAAATTGCCGAGCGCGCCAGCGCCCGCGGAGGAAAAACCGACTTCCACCCCGATCGGCGCTCCGATCAGGGCAAGCCACCGCTTCCGCCCGTCGCCCCGCTCTGCGAGGGGCTGCCGGAGCGCGCGGCACAGGCTGACCAGCGCAAGGGCCACGATCACGCCTCCAACGATCAGCAGCACCGCCGGCCGCAGGTGCGTTTCGCGAAACAGTCCGTGCAGCCGCACCCCCGCCCAGGCCCCGGGCAATCCTCCCGAAAGCAACAGTCCGGCCGCCGCATAGTCCACTTGCCTCCGCAAAATGTACACCGGCGCAGCCAGCAACTTGACCACCGTGACAAACAGCAGCGCCGTGCCTACGGCCGCCGCCGGAGGCAGCCCGAAGGCAAGAATCAGCACCGGCGTCATCAGCACGCCGCCGCCGACGCCGGTCAGGCCGACCGCGAGGGCGACGAGAAACCCGGCCAGCGCGATCATTCCTCGCCCTCCTTGTCGAATGTGTGAATGCCGCACTCGAGCTTCACTCCGCCCCAGCGCCCCGAGCGCGGGTTCGACGCGTCGGCCGGTTTCGACGTGCACGGCTCGCAGCCGATGCTCGTGTAGCCCTTCTCGTAAAGCGGCAGCAGCGGGATCTCGTGAGCCACGGCGTAGGACAGAACGTCCTTCCAGGTCCAGAAGGCGAGCGGGTTCAGCTTGACAATCGTCCTGCCTGAAGGCAGCCGGTGCGTCTCTTCGATTTGCAGCCCGCTGCGGGTGGGCGACTGCTCGCGCCGAAGACCGGTGATCCAGAGATCGTACTTCTCCAGCTCTTCAAGCAGCGGCTCCACCTTGCGGATCCGGCAGCAGCGGCCCGGGTCCGTCCTGTACAGCAGCCCGAACTGCGACTCCTGCTCCGCGCGGGAAAGGCGCGCCTCGAGGTTGAAAAGCCGCAGGCCCCATTCGCGCGCCATCCGGTCGCGATAGTCCAGCGTTTCGGGGAAATGGTAGCCTGTTTCCAGGAAAAGAACCGGCAATTCTGGGCGGAATTCTCGTGCCATGTGCAGCACGGCCATGTCCTCGGCCTGAAAGCTGCAAGTCAGGCAGGCGGAATGGGGGAACCAGGCCAGCGCCCTGGCCAGCGCTTCGCGCGCCTCGTCGAGCACATTCATCAAACGGCCTCCTTCACTGCGGATTCAACCAGCTGTTCCAGCGCCTGTCTGGCCCCGGCCCTGTCGCCCCGGCGAAGCAGGCCGAGCGCCTCCGAGTCCGCCAAACGGTACCAGAGCTGCCGCCGCGCGGAAAAAGAGGGGACGGATTGGCGAATCTTGCGGCGGAATTCATCAGCGATTTCCAGAAAATCTGCGTAGGCCTTGTCAAAGATCCGCTCGCACTGCTCGCGCACGCGCACGGCCAGCGCAGGGCACTTCCCGCTCGTGGAAACGGCAATAAGCAGGTCTCCCTGCCGGTGCACCGAGGGCAGCAGGAAGCGGCAATGCCCGGGGTCGTCGGCCGCGTTGAACAGCACGCCGAGCCGTTCGGCCGCGGCGGCCATCGCCCGGTTCGCTTCAGGGTCGCCGAGCGCGCTGATCGCCAGCCGGAATCCGGCCAGGTCCGCCGGCTCGGGCTTCTTTCTGCGCCACTCGAGCAGGCCCTGCGCTGCCATGGCCGACAGCTCGCTGTCCGCCTCCTCGGCGATCAGCACCAGGCGCGCGCCGGTGTCTTCGAACAGCCGCACCTTCTCCTCCGCCATCGGCCCGCTGCCGAGCACCGCGCAGGGCCAGCCGCGCAGATCCAGCATCGCCGGGAACAGGCGGCTCATGCGGATGCCTCCGCAAAGCGGTTGCGGAGCGCCTCGATGCCCTCGCGGTGGCACCAGTCGCCGAAGCTTTCCGCCGGCTGCCGCTCCGCCGCCCACGCGGCCAGCAGCGGCCGGAGCGTGGCGCCGATCCGCTCCAGCGGGATGTTGTGCGAATACAGCTGGGCCACGCGAGTCGCCAGCGGCGAGCCGCCCAGATAGATCGAATACAGTTTCGGGCTTTGGCCGACCACGCCGATCTCGGCCGTGTACGGCCGCGCGCAGCCGTTCGGGCAGCCGGTCATGCGGAGGTGGATCACCTCGTCCGCGAGCCCCGCGGCGGCGGCTTGCTCCTGCACATCCCGCACGACGTCGGGCAGCACGCGCTCGCTGTCGGCGAGCGCCAGCCCGCAGGTCGGCAACGCCGGGCAAGCCATCGAGTGCCGCAACAGCGGCGGCAGCTCCGGCGGCAGCGCCACGCCCCGGCGGCGCAGGATCTCTTCCAGCCGGGGCCTGTCGCCAGGCGCTAGGTTGGCGAAGATCAGGTTCTGCTGCGGCGTGAACCGCACCTCGGGCTCCAGCTCGGAAACGGCCTCGGCCACCGCTTCCATCAAAGGCCCGGCAAGGCGGCCGCTGACGACGCGAAGGCCGAAGAACCAGCGCTCGCCCTGCTCGTCCTGTGGGTGCCATCCCAGCCAGTCGGCGTGCCGCTTCCAGTGCAGAGGCCGGGGAGGCTCGGCAGTCCAGCCCAGACGGCGCGCCAGTTCCGCCCGGAACCAGTCCAGCCCGCGCTCTTCGATCACATACTTGAGCCGCGCATGGCGCCGGTTGGAGCGGTCGCCGAAATCGCGATGGATGGTAACCACGGCGCGGGCGACTTCAAGCGCCTGCTCGGGCCGGATGAAGCCCACGGCGTCGGCCAGCCGCGGGTGCGTCGCGCGGTCTCCGTTGGTCTGGCCCATGCCGCCGCCGGCGAGAAACGTGAATCCGGACACCTGCCCGTTTTCGAAGTGGGCGACAAAGCCGAGATCATCAGAATAAATGTCCACTGTGTTGTCGCCCTCGCGGGTGAAAGCGATTTTGAATTTCCGGGGCAGATAGGTGTCGCCGTAGACGGGCTCGGATTCCTCTGCAACCAGCGAGGCCGCCCGCTCGCCGTCCAGCCAGATTTCGGCATAGGCCCGCGTCTTCGGCTTCAGGGAGCGGTCCACCAGGCGGACCCATTCGAGAAGGCTGCGCTGCTCGGGCGTGTCAAACGGCGCCGCCGTCGAAACGACGTTGCGCACCACATCGCCGCAGGCGGCGAACGTGTTGAGCCCCGCCTCGTTGATGGCGCGGATGAGGTCGCGCAGGGAGCGCTTGCCGACGTAGTGGTATTGCACGCCCCCGCGCGAGGTGATCCGCAGCGTTCCGTCGCCGGCGCGCCCGGCCAACCGGTGCAGCGCCAGATACTGCTCCGGGCGCAAAACTCCCCCGGGGACGCTGACGCGCACCATGCAGCTGTACTCCTTGCGCGCCTCCGCCTTGCGCAGATCGCGGTCGTGTTGCTGATAGATGCCGTGAAATTTCAGCACCAGCACGGCGTCGCGGCTGAAATTCGGCGTTTCCTGTCCGAGTTCCTCCGCGATCGTTCCCCGCAAACGCCGGCTGGCCGCTTTCACCTTCTCCGCGCCCGACAACTTTCCCGCTTCCGTCACCGTCAGATTCCCTCCCCGGAATAGAACTGATCTCTCGGCAGCAGCACGGCCTTTTCCCGCAGTTCGCGGATGGCGCGCTCCACGGCCTGCTCGCAATCCTCGTTGCCCGGACCAAGAACCAGCGCGGGGAACCCGCGGCACTCGCTGCCCGGCGGCGCGATCACGAGCAGCCCGGCGCGCAGCAACGGCTCGAGCGGCTGGACGCGCTCGTCCAGCAGCAGGACGTCCGCGCCCAGCGCGAACAGCCGCCGCTCGAGCAGGTGCGCCTCCGGCGACGCCGGGTCGGCGACAACCAGCGCGCCGGTGTGGCCGCTGCGGCCGGACCGCTCCGCCGCCGTCAGGCGCTCCGGACGGAAACGTTCCACGCGTCTGTTCCGCAACGCGGCTTCGGGGTCCTCCGCCGCGGCCTCGATCATTCCCGCACCGATGGTGCGGTTGGAGAGCGGATCCACAAGAATGAAGGCGCCGTTGCCGCGGATGCTGCCGTACGGGTCGAAAGCCAGCGGACGCGAGGTCTCCCACGTCACAAGGCCGATCTCGCTCCAGCCGAGCGTCCTGGCCTCGCGAGGCTCGAGCGTGGAAATGTCGATGGCGTGGCGCACGACCACAGCGCGCGCCTGAACCTCGTTCGGCCCGTGGCGCAGGAGCAGCGTCTTTGCGCCGTCCAGCGGCTCCGGGCTCATCCAGACCGTGTGCGCCTCGAAACGGCGGCTGAAAGCCGGCGGCCGCGCGGCCGAGGCCAGCAACGAGCCGCGCGAGACGTCCAGCTCGTCTTCGAGCGTCAACGTGACCGACATCGGGGCCACGGCCTCCTCCAGGTCACCGTCGAAAGTGACAATGCGGGCCACGCGCGTCTGCCGCCCCGAGGGGAACTCCACCAGCCTTTCCCCGGGCCGGATGCGGCCGGAAACAATCTGGCCGGCGAAGCCGCGAAAGCCGTCTTTCGGGCGGATCACATACTGGACCGGAAACCGGAACGGCGCGACGGCCACTTCCGCCTGGGGCTCGATCTGCTCCAGATACTCGAGCAGCGACGGACCGTCATACCACGGCATCCGCGCCGACCGCTCCACCACGTTGTCGCCTTCCAGCGCGCTTACCGGGATGAAGGCGAGCCTGGCCGAGCCGAGCCGCGGCGCCAGCGCGCGAAACTCCGCCACCACCGCGTCGAAGGCGGACTTCGCATATCCGGCCAGATCCATCTTGTTCACGGCAACCACCAGGTCCGACACGCCCAGCAGGGCCGCGATGAACGCGTGCCGCCGCGATTGCGGCAATACCCCCTTGCGCGCGTCCACCAGAATCACGGCCGCGTCCGCCGTCGACGCGCCCGTCGCCATGTTCGGCGTGTATTGCTCGTGGCCCGGCGTGTCGGCGATGATGAACTTCCGCCGCGGCGTGGAAAAGTAGCGGTAAGCCACGTCGATGGTGATGCCCTGTTCGCGCTCGGCCCTCAGGCCGTCGGTGAGCAGCGAAAAATCGATCGCGCCGCCCGAGCGGTTCACGGGGCTCTTTTTCACCGCCTCGATCTGGTCCTCGTACGCGCTGCGCGTGTCATACAGCAGCCGCCCGATCAGCGTGGACTTGCCGTCGTCCACGCTGCCCGCCGTCGAGAACCGCAGCAGCGACCGCTCGCCTTCTTTTCGCAGGAAATGCGCCAGCGGCAGCGCCGGCGCAAAGACCTCCGGAACGGCTGTCATCAGAAATAACCCTCCCGCTTTTTCAGCTCCATCGACCCGTCCTGGTCGTGATCGATCACGCGGTTTTCCCGCTCCGAACGGCGGAATTCGGACAATTCCTCGATGATTTTTTCCACCGTGTCCGCCTCCGAGCGGATCGCCCCGCTGCAAGGCGTGCAGCCGAGCGTGCGCATCCGGCACTTCACCACCTGCGGCTGCTCGCCAGGCAGCAGCTTCACGTTCGGCTGGTACGGGATCAGCGTGCCGTTGCGCACCAGCACCTCGCGCGGCCGCGCAAAATAGAGCGGGACAATCGGAATGTTTTCGAGCGCAATGTAGCGCCAGACGTCCATTTCCGTCCAGTTGGAAAGCGGAAATACGCGCATGTGCTCGCCCGGGTCCACCCGGCCGTTGTAGATGGACCACAACTCCGGCCGCTGCGTCTTCGGGTCCCAGTGCCCGTTGCGGTCCCGGAAGCTGAAAACGCGCTCCTTGGCGCGGCTGCGCTCCTCGTCGCGCCGCGCGCCGCCGAGCGCCGCGTCATAGCCGCCCTCCCGGATTGCCTGCACCAGCGCCTGCGTGCGCAGCAGCTGGCAGCACTTTGCCGTGCCCAGGTCGTACGGGTTCGCCCCCGAGCGGATCGCTTCCCGGTTCGTGTAAACCACCAGCTGCGCCCCGATCTGGCGTGTGAACCGGTCCCGGAAGTCGATCATTTCCGGGTACTCGTAGGTCGTGTCGATGTGGAGCAGCGGGAAGGGAAGCGGCCCGGGATGGAACGCCTTGCGCGCCAGATGCAGCAGAACCGAGGAGTCCTTCCCGATCGAGTACAGTAGCACCGGCCTTGCAAATTGCCCGGCCGTCTCGCGCAGGATCTGGATGCTTTCCGCCTCAAGCCATCTCAGGTGCGACAACGTTGCCGGGCTGAATCTCGCCATACATCCTGTTTACACTATCACCTAAATCCCTAGCAACATTATCCAGATTAGATCCGGTGCGACTGGAGGCGATCACCGCAAGGCCAGACATCGTGCCGAACCCGGCACCCCAGCGGATCCGTGGGACAACCATGCTTTTTTGCAACGCATTGGAAAGGGCAAGGATGGCGGCCATGCCGGCGCCGATTCGGCCGGCCATGGGTTGGGAGCCGCACGCAGGGGGCGGAATTGGAGATTCCGGCCAGAGTGCGCGTCCCCGGTACAAAGAGGTGGATTGTCCCGCCGCGTGGAAGCGCTTTTTGCCCTCCGGTGGAACCGCTCGCTCCCGCAGGCCTTCGGTCTGCTCCGCTCGCGGCTCTCAAAGCGCTGTTTCTGCGCAGTCCATCGTTCCCGGCCGCTTTCAGCCGTCAAGGCGCCCGGCGGATTCTCACTCCGGCCTTGCGCCCGGGCTGGAAACGGAGTTCGAGGATGCCGCCGGAGTCGGACAATGCCTCGAAGATCTCTTCGCCGTCGACTTCCACGTCGTATCGCGTCTCGGGCTCCAGTCCGAGGACGAAGGCCACCTCTTCCACCGCCTTTTCGCCCTCCTGGGGCTCGGGCAACCACCCCGTTTCGAACTGCAAGCCGCCGGGGGCAAACAGGACGCGCACAGGCCCGAGATCGATCGGGCGAGGCTGCGCCTCAGGCCGGACCAGAATCCGCTTGCCTTCGACGAACAGTTGCGCGCGGCCGTCCCGGAAGCCGAACCATGCCGCGTCGTCGTCCCAGCCGGAGCGCACCAGCAACCGGCCGCGCCCGTGGAACAGATCCGGCATATAGGTGAAGCTCAGGCCGGGCTGGTAAGGGTTGGCCCAGAGGAATTCGTATGCGATGCCGAATTCGCCCCGCATCAGGAACCGGTCGATCATCAGCCAGCCTTGCAGGAACTGGTGCGGCTGGGCGTTGGTGTCGTAGGCGACCAGGGCGAGTTCGGCCGCGCGGGACAAGGCGGCTTCCCGCAGGTCGGGGTCGCCCGGGGTCCAATAGGCGGGGATCCGGTAGTCGTTCTCGGCTGCCGGCCAGGGCATCGGGTAGTAGGACAGGATTTGCAGCGGCGGCAGCTCCTCGAACCATTGCGCCAGCCCCTCGCGGAGATCCACGCGGAGGTTGTCGCGGATGGCGTGGAGCAGCTCGACCATCGCATAGAGCTCCTCGCGGGTGCCGAACGGATCTGCGCCTTGCCGCAACTGGGGGGCGATCTCGCCTTGCCACCACGACTCGACCACGTACCGCAAGCAGCTGTCGGCCGCGCGCGGCTCGCTGTCGGCGAGCGCGATGGCGGCAAAGGCCAGGGACCGCATCTGGCGGGCATCGCCCCTCGCAGGCTGGAGCGCCGACTTCAGCTTGCGCTGGATCATCTGCGCCAGCGCCTCCCCGGCCGCCGGCTGGCACCAATCGTAGACCAGCGCCATCTGTCGCAGTTCCCGCGGGTCGCCGGCATTTGCCTTCGCCGCCCATTCGGCGGCTTCGCGGCAAGCCCCCGGCTGCGACGCCACCGCGCCCCAAAGCGCGAGCGCGAAGCCTGGCTCGCTCATCCGCGCACGGCCGCGCATCAGCGCGTCGAACTGTTGCCAGCGGATCGACTCGCGCTCCCGCTCGCGCTTCAGCAGCCGAAGCCGCCGCTCGTTCAGCAGCAGCCGGGGCGGGTCGGTATAAACCTGATAATCGGCATCCTGGGGCGGCTGCCATCCGGTCGCCAGCAGGGCCAGCAACAGCGCCTGTGTCACCATGCCACACCCATTGTGGCGCAGCCGCACAGCGGGGCCGGGAAGGCCCGGCGCGAGCCGCCAAAAATCATGGACTTGCCGCCCGGCGTTTCTGGCATCCCGTTTGCTACACTCAAAGGCGAATTGATGAAGTCTCTGTAGACCTGCCCTCTGCTGAGACGGGCCGGTGAAAGGACGAAGTGGAATTTGGATACGTCGTGCTTGCGGGAGCCGGTGTTCAAGATCTCTTCCATTTTCGTCTGATCGCTGGCAGGTCCCAGCAGAGGGTCATTTTTTTGGGCACTCATCCCCCACAGTTTTTATTCAGGGTTTGAACGGTTTCTCCCCCTGGGGAACGGGAAGCGGTTCTCCGGATTCAAGGTGAAGAGCTGTTAGCGGCAGCTTCATCAGGAGCGAAAGGGAACGAAGGCTTTATTGGATCCGGACGAATCGTCGCCGTGACCCTAGCCCGGCCAGGGCGGGCCGCATTGGATTGGCTCGTTTCGAGTGACCCCCGCCATGAGGCGATCCAATGCGGCTCTTTCTTTGCCCCCTACCAGCAGAGCGTGCCCGTGCGCGGTTCTTCTTCCTCGTTCGGCAGGTAGATCGCCTTGCATTTCTCGCAGCGGTAGATTTCCGCGTTCGGGCCGAACCGCTCCAGCACCTCGCCGCCGTAAAAATACCAGCGCTTCAGATGTCCGGCGCACAGCTTGCCCTTGTCGTCCTTCAGACCACAGCTGCGGATGCGGGGCGCGCGCTTCATGATCTTCGTTCCGTCGCTCAGCGTCCCGATTTCCACGGCCTGAGGGACAGGGCGGGTCGCCTCCGCATACTTCGGATTCGCCATAAGACCTCGACGTCCACATTATGTCACAGCAGCACAGTGCCGCCGGCAGCCTGGCTGTGATTGACTGTTGGAGATGAACCGCCGCCATTTTCTCGCATCGCCGCTCGCCGCCGTGCCCGGGGCCGTTGCCCGGCCGCAGCAGGACAAGGCCGGCCCCCCGCGCCGCCCGAACGTGATCTGGTTCTTCGGCGACCAGCACCGCGCCCAGACGCTCGGCATTTCCGGCGACCCGAACGTCAGCACGCCGAACATCGACAACATGGCCTCCATGGGCGTGCAATTCACGCACGCCGTCTCCGGCTTCCCGCTTTGCTGCCCGTTCCGCGGCTCGCTGCTCACCGGCCGCTACCCGCACCATTGCGTCCCGGGCCATGAATACCCGCTGCCCGAAGGCCAGCCCACCATCGCGCAGCCCTTCCGCCAGGCCGGCTACCACACGGCCTACTTCGGCAAGTGGCACCTGGGCGGATGGAAAGAGCGCGACGGGCGCGCCGCGCACTTCATCACCGATCCGCGCCGCCGCGGCGGGTTCGACACGTGGGTCGGCTACGAGAACAACAACTCCCAATACGATTGCTGGGTCCACGGCGGCGAGGGCAAGGACGCCTTCCACTATCGCCTGCCCGGCTACGAGACGGACGCCTTGACCGACCTGCTCATCCGGTACATCAGGGAGCAGGCGGCGGCGCAGCGCGCCGGCACGGGACGGCCGTTCTTCGCCGTCTGCTCCGTGCAGCCGCCGCACAACCCTTACGTCGCGCCGCCGGAATACCTGCAACGCCGCACGCCGGGGTCGATCCGCTTCCGGCCCAACGTGCCGGACGTGGGCTGGGTGCGCGAGCGCGCCGCGCGCGAACTGGCCGGCTACGCAGCGATGGTCGAGAACCTCGACTTCAATCTCGGCCGCGTGATCCGCACGTTGCACGAAGAAGGGCTCTACTTCGACACGCATCTGCTGTTCTTCTCCGACCACGGCGACATGCACGGCTCGCACGGGCAGTTTCACAAGACCAACCCGTATGAGGAGTCCATCCGCATCCCGTTCTTCATCAGCGGGGTGCAGCCAAGCTATGAAGGCCGCGTCACCGGGCGATGGCCCGTGCTGCTGAACGCGCCCGACATCGCGCCCACCACGCTCGGCCTGTGCGGCATCCGCCCGCCGGAGTGGATGGAAGGCCGCGATCTTTCCGCCGTGCGCCTGCGGCCCGCGGGCAGCCCCGCGCCGAGCCTGCCCGACTCGGCCTATTTGCAGTGCGTCATTCCCACGGGCCACGGCGACTCCACCAACAAGCCGTACCGGGGCATCGTCACCAGCGACGGCTGGAAATACGTCTGCTTCGAGGGCGTGAGCTGGCTGATGTTCCAGCTCAACGAAGACCCTTATGAGCAGGTGAACCTCGCCCACAACAACCGCTTCCGCGCCGAGCGCCGGAAGCTGATCGCGCGGCTGAAGCAGTGGGTGGCCGACACCGGGGACAAATTCGCCGTTCCGGACGACTGAGGCCGGCCTGCCCGGCGCGGCATGGATCTCGCGGCCGCCGGCGTCGCCGGCAGCGCCTCAGCGCGCCATGCCGGAGGCTTCCAGCAACACCTCGTGTATGGCCAGCTCCGCCTCCGGCGTGGTTTCCAGCGGCTGCTCGCCCCGCACCGCGCGCGCCAAGGCCGCAATGTCGCCCTCATACCGCCGGTAAGGCGGCAGCTCCTGGCGCGTCACGCCGGCCGGGTAAGGCTCGGCCGCCCGGGCGAGATCCACTTCCAGCGACGGCGGCTCGATCGGCCGGACCACCGCGTTGCCGTTCGTGCCGAAGATCTCCAGCGCGCGGTGCCGCATGGCGTTCGGCTGCAAAACGCTGGCGGTCAACACAACCAGGCAGCGCGCATATTCCAGCACTGCTGCCGTGTTGTCCTTCAGCGTGTCGCCGAACGGCCCGTCATGGCGCAGAAACGGCGTGACGCGCTGCGGGCGGCCCAGCAACCGCACGACGATGTCGACCAGGTGCGCGCCCTGCTCGAACATCTGGCCGCCGGCGAACCGGTTCCACTCCGGGCGGCGGTCCGCGCCGATCAGCGTGTTCATCCGCGCATGGATGAGATACACGTCGCCCAACCACCCGGCGCGCGCCGCCTCAAGCGCCCGCCCCACGGCCGGGTTGTAACGCCACATGTAGCCGCTCTGGATGATCCGTCGCTTCTCTTTGGCCAGTGCGATGATGCGACGCAGGCGCGCCGGCGTGTCCGCAATGGGCTTCTCGATGTGGCAGTGCTTGCCCGCTTCCAGCGCTTCGATCGCCAGCGGCGCAATCAGCGGCACGTCGCTTTCAATGAAGACCACCTCGATGCGCGCGTCGCCCAGGATCTCCTCCTTGGCGCGCCATGGCAGCGCGCCGAGCCTCTCCGCCGCCGCGCGGGCCCGGTTGTCGGGCTCCCAGACGCCGGCCAGCTCGTAGTCGGGCGATTGCAGCACCAGCCGCAGCTTGTCGGGGGCGTGCGAATGGGCCGTGCCAAGAAACGCCGCGCGCAGCCGTCGCGGCTGGAGCGCCGCGGCCGCGGGGAGAGTCACGAAATCGCGCCTTCGCAGCATGACGCGGGCATTATAGCGCCTTGTCTTGCGGCCGCATCCGGTTCCGGCCGCCCGCGCGTTAGAATCGTCACCATCATGCAGCTCACCCGCCGCAGTTTCCTCTCCGCGCCCGCGGCCGTCCTGTTGCCCGCGCAGCCGCTGCCCGGCTCGACGTTGTATGTCCGCTTTGAACACCAGCGGCGCATCTCCTGGGGACGTCTCGAAGAGGGACGCGTTCAGCCTCTGGCGGGTCCTCCGTGGGAAGGCGCGCGCCCGGCCGGCCGTCCTGTGCCTGTGTCTTCCGTCAGGCTGCTGCATCCCTGCGCGCCATCCAAGATCCTCGCCGTGGGCCGGAACTATCAATCGCACCTCGGTTCGGCCCCTGCTCCGAAGCGGCCCGAGTTCTTCTACAAGCCCCCCAGCTGCCTTCAGCATCCCGGCGAACCCATCCTGCTGCCCCCGGACGCCACCGACGTCCACTACGAAGGCGAGCTGGTCATCATCCTCGGGCGCCGCTGCCGCCGGGCATCCGCTGCCGAAGCCGCCGCAGCGATCTTCGGCTACACCTGCGGCAACGATGTCAGCGAGCGGCAATGGCAGAACGGCCCGGACAAGGACATGCAATGGTGGAGAGCCAAAGGCGCCGACACTTTCGGCCCCGCCGGCCCTGCCATCGCCGCCGGCCTCGACCCCAGGCGCGGCCTCCTGCTCGAAACGCTGCTGAACGGCGCCGTCGTGCAAAAATAATCCACGGCGGATCTGATTTTTGACTGCGTCGAGATCGTCCGCTTCGCCTCGCAATATGTCACGCTCGAGCCCGGCGACGTCATCTTCACCGGCACCCCCGGCGCCACGCGGCCCATGCGTCCCGGGGACGTCGTCGAAGTGCGCATCGAAGGCATCGGCGCGCTGCGGAACCCGGTCCGCGCGGGCTGACATTTCAATCCGGATTTGAGACGTCGGCGTGTGATAACCTGTAAAGGAAAAATGAGCGCCAGGGATGCCGGCCCGCTTGAGTGAGGCCTACGTTCTTCGCACCTACCCCTACCAGGAAGGGGACCTGATCGTCAGCTTCTTCACCCGCGATCAGGGCAAGCTGCGGGGGGCCGCCAAACGGGCGCGCCGGCTGAAAAGTCCCTTCGGATCGGCTTTCGAGCGGCTTTCGCAGGTTCGCGTCTCCTACTATCAGCGCGAAAACGCCGAGCTGGTCCGGCTGGACGGGGCCGAGCTGATCCGGAGTCAGTTCGCCCTCGCCTCTTCTTATGAAGCGGGCGTGGCGCTGGATTACATCGCGGAGGTGTCCGAGCAGTTGCTGCCGCCGGCCGAGCCGAACGAACGCTTCTACCGCCTGCTCAGCGCGGTACTCGACGATCTGCACGCCAGCGCCGGCTCCGCGCTGCTGCCTGCCGTCTGGCGCGGCGTCACCTATTTCACCTACTGGGCGGTGCGTCTGTCCGGCATTCTTCCCGAACTGGCCGTCAGCCAGGCCAGCCGCGAACTGGCCCGCGCCATGAGCGTCAGCCCCGTGGCCGCCCTCGCCAGCCTCGACTGGACCCGTTCGACCGCCGCCGACCTCCGGCGCGCGCTGCAAAAGGAGATCGAGTCGCACATCGAGCGGCAGCTCGTCACTGTTCCCCTGTTGGAGGCGCTTTAAACACAGCATGGATTCCTACCAGGAAACGATCTTCAAGCTGAAACGGTTCTGGGCGAGGCACGGCTGCGTTATTCAGGAGCCGTACGACGTCGAGGTCGGCGCCGGCACCATGTGCCCGGAGACCTTCCTCCGGGTGCTCGGCCCCAGACCTTACAAGGTGGCCTACGTCCAGCCGTCCCGCCGGCCCGCCGACGGCCGCTACGGCGAGAACCCCAACCGCCTGTACAAGCACTCGCAGCTCCAGGTGATCCTGAAGCCCGCGCCGGCCAATGTGATGGATCTCTACCTGGACTCCCTCGAAGCCATCGGCATCCGGCTCGACCAGCACGACCTCAAGTTTGAAGAGGACAACTGGGAATCGCCCACGCTGGGCGCCTGGGGCATCGGCTGGCAGGTGATGCTCGACGGGCTCGAAATCACCCAGTTCACCTACTTCCAGCAGTGCGGCGGCGTCGATCTCGACCTGGTGCCTGCCGAACTGACATATGGCCTGGAGCGCTTGGTGGCCTTCCTTCAGGACCGCAAGTCCGTGTTCGATATCGAGTGGGTGGAAGGCGTCTCCTACCGCGACGTCCGCTTCCTCGAGGAGCAGCAGTTCTCCGTCTACAATTTCGAAAAGGCCGACGTGAAAATGCTGTGGCAGCTGTTCGGCCTGCACGAAGCAGAGGCGCAGCGGCTTATCGACGAGTACCGGGCGCTCGATGAAGAGAAGGACTTCCGCGAAAAGAGCCGTTTCCCGCTGCTGGCGGCCTACGATCACGTGCTGAACTGCTCGCACACATTCAATCTGCTCGACGCTCGCGGCGCCATCAGCGTCACCGAGCGCGTCGCGGTCATCGGCCGCGTGCGCAAGCTCGCCGTCGGCGTGGCCTCCTGCTGGATCGACCAGCAGAGCCTGCTCGAGCGGTGCCAGGCCGCGGAGGTGCAGGCATGAGCGAGCTGCGCCCGCTGCTGTTCGAGATCGGGGTCGAAGAGATCCCCCACTGGATGATCGCGCCCGCCCTGGCCGAAATGGAGAAGCTGTTCCGGGAGCTTTGCGGGCAAAACCGCATCGACCCCGGCGAGCTTCGCCTGGACGCCACGCCGCGCCGGCTGGTGCTGCGCTCCTCCGGGCTGCCCGCGCGCCAGGAGGACCGGGAAGAGCTGGTCCTCGGCCCGCCGAAGGCCGCAGGCGAAGGCGCCGCGCAGGGGTTCGCCCGCAAGAACGGCGTCACTGTGGCCGAATTGACGGTCGAAATCACGCCGAAAGGCGAGTATTTCGCGCTGAAAAAGAAAACCGAAGGACGCCCTGTGCGCGAAATTCTGGCCGAAATCCTGCCGGAATTGATCCGCCGCATCCCCTGGCCGAAGACCATGTACTGGACCGGAAAGGGCGGCCCCACGTTCATCCGCCCCATCCGCTGGATCGCGGCGCTTTTCGGCGACGAGGTCGTCGAGTTCAGCTTCGCCGGCGTGAGTTCCGGCGCGCTCACCTCCGGCCACCGCCGGCTCGGCGCGAAGGAAATCGTCTTCGACCACGCCAACTACGAGGAGCGGCTCGAAAGGAACGGCGTCATCCTCAGCGCTGCGAAGCGGCGGCAGCGGATCGAGGCGGGCATCCGCAAGCTGCTGCGCGGCACGGGGCTCGAGTGGGTCCGGGACGACGCGCTCCTTGAAGACCTGGTTTATCTCACCGAATTCCCCACGCCGGTCATGGGCCGCTTCGATGAGCGTTTCCTCGAGCTGCCGCGCGAAGTGCTGGCCACGGTGATGCGCCATCATCAGCGCTATTTCACCGTGCAGGACGGCGAAGGGCGGCTCGCCCCGCGGTTCATCGCCGTCATGAACATGAAGTCGGACCGCAAGGGCTACGTGGTCAAGGGCAACGAGCGCGTGCTGGAGGCCCGCTTCACCGACGCGCGGTTTTTCTGGGAGGTCGACCGGCAGAGGACGCTCGCCAGCCGCCTCGACGGGCTGCGCCATGTCACCTTCCAGGCGAAGCTCGGCTCCTATTGGGAAAAGACGCTCGGCGTGGCCGAAGGCGCGCGGCGACTGGCCGGCTGGCTCGGGCTCGACACGGCGCTGGCCGAACGCGCCGCCTGGCTGTGCAAGGTCGACCTGATGACGGAAATGGTCAAGGAATTCCCCGAGCTGCAAGGCATCATGGGCGGCCTCTACGCGCGGGCCGACGGCGAGCCGGAGGAAGTGGCGCAGGCCATCTACGACCATTACCTGCCGCAAAGCATGGAGGACCCGATCCCGCGCACCATTTACGGGCAGGTTCTTTCCGTGGCCGACAAGCTCGATACCCTGGAAGGCTGCTTCGGCATCGGCCTGGCGCCCAGCGGCTCCCGCGACCCGTTCGCGCTGCGCCGCGCCGCCCAGGGCGTGGTGAAGGTCCTTGTCGAAGGCCGGCTCCGCATCGATCTCCGCAAGGCCGTCGAGGAGGGCATGCGGGCCACGGCCGCCCTGTTCCCGGACCATGACGCCGCCGCGGCCGCCACGCTGTGGGAGTTCTTCCTCGACCGCATCCGCTACTATTTCCGCGAGGTTCGCGGCTTCGCCTGGGACGAGGTGAACGCCGTGCTGGCCGGCGACTGGAAGACGCTGCCGGACGTCGAGGCCCGGCTGTTCGCGCTCAAGCTCGTGCGCCAGACGGAGAACTTCGAGCCGCTGGCCGCCAGCTTCAAGCGCATCCGCAACATCCTGCGCCAGGCCGCCTGGGAGGGCGGCGAGGTGCGGCCCGAACTGCTCGAAGCGCCCGAGGAGAAGGCGCTGCACGAGGAGGCGAGCCGCGTGCTGGCCGAGGTCCGCAGGCTGCGCGAAAGCGACGACTATTTGCAGGCGCTGGCCGCGATCGCCACCCTCCGGCCCGCCGTCGACGCCTTCTTCGACAAGGTGCTGGTGAATGCGCCCGACGAGCGGGTCCGGGCCAACCGCCTTGCGCTGCTCGGACGCCTGTTCCGCGAAGTTTCCTCGATCGCCGATTTTTCGGAGATCGTCACGTCAACCAACGCATGAAATCCAGGAACTCATGAAACTGCTGATCCACCAGGAGAACCAAGCGCTATGAAAAAATACGTCTATTTCTTCGGCGGGGAACTGACCGAAGGCAACGGCAAGATGCGCGACGAGCTCGGAGGCAAAGGCGCAGGCCTTGCCGAGATGTGCCGCGCCGGAGTGCCGGTTCCGCCCGGGTTCACCATTACCACCGAGGTTTGCAATCTTTTCTTCGACAACAACCAGCAGGTGCCGCCAGAGGTCGACCAGCAGATCTGGCAGGCGCTGGACAAGCTCGAAAAGTACATGGGCAAGAAGCTGGGCGATCCGAACGACCCGCTGCTGCTGAGCGTTCGCTCCGGCGCCAAGTTCTCCATGCCCGGCATGATGAACACCATCCTCAACCTCGGCCTCAACGACCAGAGCGTCGAGGGTCTGGCGGCCAGGACCGGCAACCCGCGCTTCGCCTACGACTGCTACCGCCGCTTCATCCAGATGTTCGGCGAGGTCGCCTTCGGCATTGACATGGCCCACTTCGACCATGTCTGGGACGAGGCCAAGAAGAAGAAGGGCGTGAAGCTGGACACCGAGCTGGACGCCGACGACCTGAAGAAAATCGTCGCCGAATTCAAGAAGATTTTCAGGAAATACGCCAAGCGCGAATTCCCGCAGGATCCCAGGGAACAGCTCATCCTGGCCCGCAATGCCGTCTTCATGAGCTGGTGGTCGCCCAAGGCCAGCTACTACCGCAAGATGGAGAAGATCTCCGACCGGCTCGGCACCGCCTGCAACATCCAGGCCATGGTGTTCGGCAACAAGGGCGACACATCCTGCACCGGCGTCGGCTTCACCCGCGACCCCGGCAGCGGCGAGAAGGTCTTCTACGGCGAGTTCCTCGTCAACGCCCAGGGCGAGGACGTCGTGGCCGGCATCCGCACGCCGCAGCCCATCAGCGAGCTCAAGAACTGGAACCCTGCCGTTTACGACCAGCTGCTCGAGATCACCAGCATGCTCGAGAAGCACTACAAGGACATGCAGGACTTCGAGTTCACCGTCGAGGAAGGCAAGCTGTGGATGCTCCAGACCCGCAACGGGAAGCGCACCGGCCCGGCGGCCGTCCGCATCGCGGTGGACATGGTGGAGGAAGGGCTGATCGACGAAAAGACCGCCGTCATGCGCGTCGCCCCGGCCCAGCTCGACCAGCTCCTGCACCCGGTCTTCGACCCGGCGTCGCTGAAGAAGCTCACCAAGCTCGCCCAGGGCATCGATGCCAGCCCCGGCGCTGCCGTCGGCCGCCTCGCCTTTACCTCCGATGACGCCGTCACCATGTCGCTCAAGGGCCCGGTGATCCTCATCCGCAAGGAAACCACCCCGGACGACATCCACGGCATGGACGCCGCCAAGGGCATTCTCACCGCCGTCGGCGGCAAGAGCTCGCATGCGGCCGTGGTGGCCCGCGGCATGGGCGTGCCCTGCGTCGTCGGCTGCGGCGCCATCCACATCAACGAGCGTGCCAAGTCGGCTACCGTCGACGTCAATGGCAAGAAGATCACCATCAAGGAAGGCGACTGGGTGTCCATCGACGGCACCACCGGCGCCGTCTATCTCGGCCAGGCGACCACCAAGGAGCCGGATCCCCACTCGCCCGTGTTCGCCAAGTTCATGGCCATGGCCGACAAGTTCCGCGGCAAGTTCGGCGTCCGCGCCAACGCCGACATCCCGCGCGACGCCAAGGCGGCCCGCGAGTTCGGCGCCGAAGGCATCGGCCTCTGCCGCACCGAGCACATGTTCTTCGCCGAGGACCGTCTGCCGCACGTGCAGGCGATGATCCTCGCCGACAACGAGAAGGACCGCCGCAAGGCGCTTGCGAAACTCCTGCCCATGCAGCGCAAGGACTTCGCCGGACTCTTCGAGGTGATGGACGGCTTCCCCGTCGTCATCCGCACCCTCGATCCGCCCTTGCACGAGTTCGTGCCCAAGCGCGAGGAGCTGATGGTCGACATCGCCAGGCTGCCGAGCGCCGACCTGAAGACCAAGCGGGAGATGCTGGCCCGCTACAAGAACTTCGTCAAGGACGTCAAGAGCCTCAAGACCGAGCTGCCCAAGCTCCTGCAACGGGTCGAACAGCTCCATGAGTTCAACCCGATGCTCGGCCACCGCGGCTGCCGTCTCGGCATCACCTACCCGGAGATTACCGAGATGCAGGCGCGCGCCATCTTCGAGGCCGTGGTCCAGGTGGCGAAGAAGGGCAAGAAGGTCATCCCCGAGGTCATGATCCCGCTGGTCGGAGGGGTGGAAGAGCTCCAGCACCAGAAAGAGATCGTGAAGCGCGTGGCCGAGGAGGTTCTCGGCAAGGCCGGCATGAAGGACCAGAAATACATGATCGGCACCATGATCGAGATCCCGCGCGCCGCCCTCACCGCCGACAAGGTCGCCCAGGAGGCCGAATTCTTCAGCTTCGGCACCAA
>Ga0209162_1000344_pt1 | contig 51791 bp, 51 predicted proteins | sample YNPNPMetaG_FD_187121 | JGI IMG/M metagenome (GOLD analysis project Ga0209162, IMG submission 187121) | Anoxygenic and chlorotrophic microbial mat microbial communities from Yellowstone National Park, USA - YNP NP MetaG (SPAdes) (version 2) ...
CATGGATGTGCCTCCTTCTTTTAATTTTTGTCATTAATATTTTACAGGAGGTACATCCTTCTTTACCCTATAAAAATTTACACAAAATATTTTACACTACCCAAAAAAGAGGTCATCGTAAGCTTCTTATTCTGTCATTCTGAGCGATAGCGAAGAATCTCCACCCTTTTCACCAAACAGGTTTTTCAATTAGAAAGTTCCTTCGCTTCGCTCAGGACAGCGCTTCGGGGCATTAAGCCCCTCAGAATGAAGGGATTAGAGAGAAACCTCCTTTTCCTAATCAGCAAGATGACAAAAAGATGTTTTCTATTAAACTGTTTTTATTGTAAAATCTTAAATATGCTTACTTATCTAATAAAAAGATTTTTCCTTATGATTCCAATTCTTCTTGGTATTACTCTTATCTGTTTCATTGTTATAAATCTTGCACCTGGTTCACCTGCATCTTTTCAGGAGGAACTTTCACCAAAGGCTTCTCCAGAAGCTATGGAGGCACTTAAAAAGCTATACGGACTTGATAAACCCATACATGAAAGATATCTGAACTGGCTTAAAATGGTAGTAACATTAAATCTCGGAAAAAGCTTTGTTGATGGAAGAAATGTAAAGGAGAAAATTAAAGAAAGACTTCCAATTACAGTAACATTAAATCTTTTATCGCTTTTACTCATTCTTATAATAGCAATTCCAATAGGAGTTTATTCAGCTTTAAAACCAGGAAGCCTTTTTGATAGAGCTTTAACAGTTTTTGTTTTTACTGGTTTTTCTGTTCCAACTTTCTGGATAGCCTTACTTGCAATGATTTTTTTTGGTGTAAATCTTGGCTGGCTTCCTATTTCAGGAATTCAGAGTATAGGTGCTGAAACCTTACCTTTACATGAAAGAATCCTTGACTGGATGAAACATCTTATTTTACCTGTGACAATAATGTCCTTCGCTGGATTAGCTGGAATGTCTCGTTACACCCGTTCAAGTATGCTTGAAGTATTAAGACAGGACTATATCAGAACTGCAAGAGCAAAAGGTTTGCCTGAAAGAGTCATAATTACAAGACATGCATTGAGAAATGCAATGCTACCTGTTGTAACACTTTTAGGATTGGCAATTCCTGGACTTATCGGAGGAAGTGTCATTTTTGAAAGCATTTTTTCTATTCCAGGAATGGGACAGCTTTTTTATTCATCTGCAATGGCAAGAGATTATCCAACAATCATGGGGATACTAATTATTGGAGCTATATTAACTCTAATTGGCAATCTTTTAGCTGATATTGCATATTTCATAGTTGACCCAAGAATAAGAGTGAAAAAAGATGTATAAACTTATACTTAAAAGAATTTTGAAAAATATGCTCGCTGTAGCTGGTTTGATTTTTATTTTCGGTATATTCTTTTTTGCAGTTTTTGCTCCTTACATTGCACCATATGACCCTTATAAAATAGATGTTTACCATGTCCTTGAGCCTCCTTCTAAAGAGCATATCTTCGGAACAGATGAACTTGGCAGAGATGTTCTTTCAAGAATCATTTATGGGGCAAGAGTGTCTCTTAAAGTAGGATTTCTTGCAATGGGAATTGCTATACTCACAGGAACACTATTTGGAACTATAGCAGGATATTACGGAGGTGTTATTGACACAATAATCATGAGATTCGTTGATGTAATGCTTGCATTTCCAACTTTATTTTTAATTCTTGCTGTTGTAGCTGTTTTAGAACCAAATATCTATATAATTATGGTGGTAATTGGTCTTACAGGATGGATGGATGTTGCAAGACTTGTAAGGGCTGAAGTTTTATCCTTAAAAGAAAGAGAGTTTGTCCTTGCTGCAAAGGCAATCGGTGCAGGGTCTGGAAGAATAATTTTCAAACATATATTTCCAAATGCCATATATCCTGTAATTGTTGCTGCAACTTTTGCAGTAGGGGGCGCAATACTTATTGAAAGCGGTTTAAGCTTTCTGGGGCTTGGAATTCAACCACCAGAACCAAGCTGGGGAGGAATTTTAAGCATAGGAAAAGATTATATTACAGTTGCATGGTGGATGAGCTTGTTTCCTGGAGCAGCAATATTTTTAACTGTCCTTTCTTTTAATCTTTTTGGAGAAGCATTAAGAGATGCCCTTGACCCCAAAAAATGGGCTGAAGATTGATTTTAAACTGTCTGAGCTGATAATTGAAAAGAAAAATATGGCTCTTCAGCTAACTCATAAAAGCCTGATTCTACAATATGTTTTAAAAAATTAATATGGGATGTATGCCCACTTTTTTCAAAAATAAAATGTCCCTGCAGAGGATAACCCAGTAAAGATAAATCACCAATTGCATCGAGAACTTTATGCCTTACAAATTCATCTCTGTATCTCAGTTTTCCTCCTATAACATTCTTTTCATCAAGAACAAGAGCATTGTTTAGCGAACCTCCCCGTGCAAAACCATTTTGTAGTAGATACTGGACATCCTTTAAAAAACCAAAAGTTCTTGCAGGAGCTATTTCTTTAAAAAAGTTTTGTTCATTAATATCTATTGATATAGACTGCTCCATAATCAAAGGATGTTCATAAAAAATTTTGTATGTGATTTTAAATCCTTTGTAAGGTTTAGTCACTATTTTTGAATGAGATTCCTCGTAAATTAAAGGTTTAGTTATCTTAATCAAAGGTATAGTTTTGCCTTGCTTTGCTATACCTGCTTTAAGAATTACCCTTGCAAAGTCAATTGCACTGCCATCCATGACAGGAACTTCTGAACCATCTATTTCTATTATAAGATTTGTTATACCAAAAACATGAATTGTTGCCAAAAGATGCTCAACTGTTCTTATCTTTATTCCATCAACTCCTATTGTTGTTGCAAAGGAAGTATCAATAACAAACGGAAGCTTTGCTTTAACAGGAAAGCCTCTGTCTGTTCTATAAAAAACTATTCCTGTATCTCTCTGGGCTGGAATAAGCTTGAGATTAATCTTCTTACCTGTATGTATTCCTACACCCGAAAGAGAAACTTCAGATTTTATGGTTTTCTGAAATGGCATCAAGAAATATTATACAAAAAGAATGCCAAAAACAATTTATTGATATTAAAGGTTTAAAAAAAATGAAATGTGGCAAAAATAACACATTGAGAGAAAAAATAAAACAACTATTCTGCTTCTCCTCCAACTACTATTTCAGGTATTCTCAATGTTGGCATTCCATCTGTTACAGGAACTCCCTGAGAGTTTTTACCGCATGTGCCAATTGAAAAACCTAAGTCCTTTCCAACCATATCAATACTTTTTAAAATATCCTGTCCTGTTCCAATTAGCAATGCACCTCTTACAGCTTCTCCAATTGTACCTTTTTCAATAATATATCCTTCCTGAACCTCAAATACAAATTCTCCAGTAACAGTGTTTACCTGTCCACCACCCATTTTTTTTACAAAAAGTCCTTTATCAACAGAACGAATTATATCCTTGGGAGTATGCTTCCCGGGTGCGATAAAAGTATTACTCATTCTTGGGATTGGATAGTACTCATAAGATTGTCTTCTTCCATTTCCTGTTGAAGTCTTACCTTCTTTCATGGCTGTATATTTATCTGAAAGATAATTTATAAGTATTCCTCTGTCAACCAGAACTGTTCTATGAGAAGGTGTTCCTTCATCATCAAAAATATATGACCCCCGCATATTTGGAAGTGTCGGGTCATCAATTACAGTAATAAATTCAGAAGCTACTCTTTCACCAATCTTACCACTGTATACGGACAATCCTTCCTGAACAAGGTCTGCTTCAAGCCCATGTCCAACTGCTTCATGAATCATTGTTCCACCAGCTTCTGATGAAATTACAACAGGCATTCTCCCGCCTTTAATCCGTCTGGCATTAAGCATCATTAGTGCTCTTTTTGTTGCTTTTAAAGCAACCTCTTCAGGAGTTGTTTCTTCAAAAAGTTCATGCCCCTTTAAACCACCTACAGCCTCATAACCTGTTTGTACAATTCCATTTTCTGAAGCTACTGTATGAACTAAAAATAGTGTTTGAATTCTTTCTTCTTCAGTAAAAAATCCTTCTGAATTAGCTGTTTTTATATTTTGAAATGAATCAGTATATAGGACTTTCACCTGCCTGACTTTTTCACCCTGTGACCACGATATTTTATTAGCTCTTTTTACAAAATTAACCTTTTCAGTAATATCAATATTCTTAGGTGGCATTTTTATTAAAAAATTAATTGACGGAGAAAGTTTTTTTAGATTGATAAAATTCCCGGAAGATTTATAATTTTTTAATGATGATATTAAATTGTTAACTCCTGTTTTTGTTAAATCATTGGTATATGCATAAAAAATTTTCCCATCAATAATTACTCTAACACCCAATCCCCTATCAAAGTTTGTAGAAGATTTTTGAAGTTTGTTGTCTTCCATCTGAATCTGATTTGTAATTTTTTCTTCAAAGAAAACATCTACATAATCTCCCTTTATTTTACTTAGTATTTCTGTAAAAAGTTCCATCTTTAATCCCCTTTTTTATTTCAATTTACCTAAAAAATAAGTATAACTATGTATATGAAAACTTTTCAATTAGAATAAAGAAGGATACAGAAAAAGATTAACCTTATTATTAATTAAAATGAACAGGAAATTTTATAATGATTGAAATTAATTTTGGGGCGGATGACGGGACTCGAACCCGCAGCACCTGGAGCCACAGTCCAGTGCTCTAACCGTTGAGCTACATCCGCCTACGCGCCTGAAGGGATTCGAACCCCTGACCCACTGCTTAGAAGGCAGTTGCTCTATCCGACTGAGCTACAGGCGCAAGATATATATATTTTAAATTTTTACATGCATTTGAGGCAATAGGTGTTATAATTTATGATGGAAAGTAAAAAAATTTTCTATGTGGAAGAACAAAAATGCATGATTAAACAAAAATTTGGAAAATGTCTTATACCTTTTAGATTAGCTCGTTTTTGCATGGATTGTTTTACAATTCATATGGAAGATAGATGCCCAAACTGTCTTTCACACAACTCAGTTAGATTAATAGAATTATTTTTATCTGATATAGACCCTTCAGATGAAAAAATTAAAAAAGTTATAGAAAAGAAATTTCTTGAAATATAAAGATTTATACAGTTTTCCACAAATTTTGTGAAAAAGATTGTTAATCTGCAAGAAAAGAGCCTATAAAAATTCAAAAAATTTCTATTTGCCTAACAAGGAAGCATTAATTTATATTTTTTATATCCAAAAAACTATTTGTTATTAATCTTAGTAAATTCATATAATTAAAATTAAACTTGCATATTAAAAATTTTTATGCTAAAATAAATTTGATTATGGAAGATCATAAGTTAAAAGTTTTCTGTACAGTAGCAGAGACAAAAAGCTTTTCTAAAACATCTGAGATTATTCATCTTACACAGCCTGCAGTTAGTCTTCAGATTCAGGCACTTGAAGAACTTTATGAAACTAAACTTTTTGACAGGTCATCGGGAAGTATAACATTAACACCCGCTGGAGAAATTCTTTATAATTATGCAAAGCAAATTCTATCCCTTTATGCTGAAGCTGCGAAAGAAATTGGAAAAATTACTGGCTTAATAAAAGGATGCGTAAAAATAGGAGCAGGAACAACTGTAGGCAATTATATACTTCCTGCTGTTGCTGTTGAATTTAAAAAGAAACATCCAAAAATAAGAGTAAATGTATCAATAGGAAATGCAAAAAAAATATTAGAAATGCTTTCTTCAAACATAATAGATTTTGGGATAATTTCAGAAATGCGAGGAAAAAGCAAATTTAATGTTGAATCCATTATCTCTGATGAACTCTGTGTTATTTCATCTGCAGACCATCCACTATGTAATCAAAAATCTGTCTCCATATATGATGTTATAAAAGAACCTTTTGTAATAAGGGAAGAAGGTTCAAGTACAAGAGCTATTATAGAAAGTTTTCTTGCTAATTATGGAATCAATATTTCAGATTTACACATAGCGCTTATACTTGGAAGCACAGGTTCAATAAAAGAAGCTGTTGAAAGAGGTATGGGGCTGTCTATAGTATCAAAATGGGCAATTCGCAAAGAAGTTGCCTGCGGTAATCTTAGAATTTTAAAACTAAAGGAAGGGAAAATAGAGAGACAGTTTTATATAGTTTTGCCTAAAAACACAATCCTTTCTCCCGCAGTTGAAGAATTCATTAATTATCTAAAAAATTATTCTTATTCAGATATATATGTATAATCAATATAGTGGGTCTCCGATTTTATGAAGTCTTATAACATTCTTATTACCCATAAAAGGAGAACTTGCAACAAAAACTATTGCATCACCATCCTGTGCAAGATTTAATTTTTTTATTTCTATCTCTGTCTCTCTGAGAAAATTATTATCAACGATGCCAATTTCTTTGTTTATAATCTTGGGAACAACAGCCCATAAAAGAGAAAGCCTTCTATAGACTGCTTCTTCAGGAGTAAATGCGATTATTGGCATAGAAGGTCTCAACTTAGAAATAAGCATGGCTGAAAAACCTGAATTACTGAAAACAACAATTGCTTTTGCTCCTATATCTTGTGCTACCTGCACAGCACCAGATGCTATGGCTTCAGGAAAATACTTGCTAACTTTAAAAAATGTTACGATCTTTTCTGATAGATGTTTTTCTGTAAAACTAATTATTGAATCCATTGTTTTAATTGCTTCTAAAGGATACTTTCCAGTTGCAGTTTCAGCAGAAAGCATAAGAGCGTCCGTACCATCAAGCACTGCATTTGCAACATCTGTTGCCTCTGCTCTTGTGGGTCTTGTATGTTCTCTCATTGATTCAAGCATCTGAGTTGCTGTAATAACGATTTTTCTTTTCTGATTCGCCAATTCTATAAGCTTTTTCTGATAAATAGGAACTTCCTCAATTGCCAATTCAACTCCTAAATCACCTCTTGCCACCATAATACCATCTGTAACATCTAAAATTGAATGGATGTCTTCAATTGCTTCCTTTTTCTCTATCTTTGCAATTAATGGAGGAAGATTAAATTTTTTTTCTTCAGCCCATTTTTTAATAACTAAAATATCATCTTGATTTCTCACAAATGAAATTGCAACATAATCTACACCAAATTTAATTCCGAAGATAAGGTCATTCTTGTCTTTTTCAGTAAATGATTTTATCGTTGTTTTTGTAGAAGGTAGATTTACACCTTTTTTTGACCTTAAAATGCCTCCTTCTAATATTTTGCCTATAATTCTGTCAGAAAGTTTATCAATAACTCTGATTTTTAAAAGTCCATCATCTATTAAAATGTCCTCTCCTATATTCATATCTTCTATTAAAGAAGGATAAGAAATAAATAATTTTTCTGAATTAGAAGGTTGGTTTCCTGAAAAAATCTCTATATTATCTCCTTCCTTGAGAGAAACCTGATTGTTTTCGACCTCACCTATTCTTATCTTTATTCCTTGCAGGTCTTGAAGAATCGCCACAGGTTTACCTATCTTTTGTGATTCTTCACGAATTATTCTAATAATACTCTCATATTCTGCATAGTCACCATGAGAAAAATTAAGTCTTGCAACATCCATTCCTGCTGTAATCATTTGACTGATTATGCTTCTTTCTGAAGAAGAAGGACCTATTGTACAGACAATTTTGGCTCTTCTCATATCTATCTCCCTATAACATTGATACAAGGACTTCTGAATTCATTCCTTTTTTTATTTTTGTATGTTTCTCCCATCCGGGCGTTTTATCTTTGAAATCTGTTCTGTAATGAGAACCAACACTATTTTCCCTTGCAAGTCCCGCTTCGGTTATAAGTAATCCTACAGTAACCATATTTTTTAACTCTATAGCAAGGGGGTTGTTAAAAAAAGAATTACTAAGTCTTTCATAAAAATTAACCACTTTCTCTTTAGCAATGTTTAATGATTTACCGCATCTAATAACACCAACCTTTTCCCACATTGTTGTTCTTAAACTTGCTCTTATTTTTCTTACTTCTGTAACATCAATATAGTCAAATTTTTCTCTAATATGGATTTTAGGTAAGTTAAAATCCTTCAGACTCTCAATATAAATTTTTGCACTTTCTGCAGCTCTATAACCAAAAACTAATCCTTCAAGCAAGCTATTACTTGCAAGTCTGTTTGCTCCATGTACACCTGTACAGGCTACTTCCCCTGCAGCAAATAAACCTCTAATACTTGTCTGCCCTCTTATATCTGTCTCAACTCCGCCCATTATGTAATGAGCTGCGGGGGATACAGGCACCATCTGAGATGTAATATCAATATCAAATCTGAGGCATGTTGAATATATATTCGGGAATCTTTTCTTTAAAAAATCAGGGTCAAAATGTGTTAAATCAAGATATACATGGTTAGATTTGGTTCTTACCATCTCAGATATTATTGCTCTTGATACAATATCTCTTGGAGCAAGTTCTCCAAGAGGATGGTAATTTTTCATAAACTCTTCACCATAAATATTCCTGAGAATCGCTCCTTCACCTCTCATCGCTTCACTTAAAAGAAATTGAGGTGCATTCGGTGCATAAAGAACTGTGGGATGAAACTGAACAAACTCCATGTCCTTCAATAATGCACCTGCTCTGAATGCCATTGCCATACCATCACCAGTAATAACTCTCGGATTTGTAGTTCTTGAGTATACCTGCCCAGCACCACCTGTTGCTAAAATAGTTGCTTTAGAGTAACACTTAACAATAACTCCTTCTTTTAAAAGAACAGCACCTGCGCATCTTCCTTCATCAATTATAAGGTCCAGTGCCATTGTGAAGGAAGCTTTACTGACATTATTAATTTTAGATACTTTATTAATCAAAACTCTTTCAATCTCTCTGCCAGTTGAATCACCATGAGCATGAAGAATTCTTTTTCTTGAATGAGCACCTTCAAGAGTAAAGGCAAGCTTTGAGCCTTCTTTATCAAACTCTGCTCCCCAGTTAATTAATTCAATAATTCTTTCTGGCCCCTCGTTTACTAAAACCTTTACTGCTTGTTCATCACATAAGCCATCACCTGCTTTTATTGTGTCTTCAAAATGAATACCGATTTCATCTTCATCGCTTAAGGCAACAGCTATGCCTCCCTGGGCATACTCTGTGCTGCTTTCGGTGGGTAGGTCTTTTGTGGCTACAATAACTCTTCCGCTTTTAGAAAGTTCAATTGCTGCTCTTAAACCCGCAACTCCGCTTCCTATTATCAGATAATCAGTTGATATATCCTCAGACATGCAATGTCAATCCTCAAAGGTTACCCTGAGGAGTTCTTTTATTGAGGTAATGCCTGCCATGACTTTATATACTGCACTCTGCCTTAAAGAAAGCATCCCGAGACGCATTGCTTCTTTCTTTATTTCAGTGGCAGGAGCACCTGTAAGTATAAGTTCTTTTAATTCGTCTTTAACTGGCATGACTTCATAAAGAGCAACTCTTCCTTTATATCCAGTCATGCCACATTCTGAGCAACCCTTTGGAGCATAAATTTTTATTTCATCAATTTTGTCAGCAGGAAAACCAATTTTTAAGAGGGTTTCCTTTGCTACTGTCTGTTCCTGTTTGCAATTAGGGCAGAGTTTTCTTACAAGTCTCTGGGCTACAATTAGTATAACAGATGAAGATACAAGAAATGGCTCTATACCCATATTTATAAGTCTTGTAATTGTGCTTGGTGCATCGTTTGTATGCAAAGTGCTCAGTACAAGATGACCTGTCAATGCTGCTTTAACTGCTATTTCAGCTGTTTCAAAATCTCTTATCTCACCAACCATTATTATGTCAGGATCCTGTCTTAAAAAGGACCTTAGTGTGGCAGCAAAATTAAGCCCGATTTCTTCTTTTACCTGAACCTGATTTATGCCAGGGAAACTGTATTCAACTGGGTCTTCAACTGTCATAATATTGACTTCAGGCTTATTAAGCCGCATCAATGCAGAATAAAGGGTAGTTGTTTTACCAGAACCCGTAGGTCCTGTAACAAGTATCATGCCGTAAGGTTTTTCAAGTGCTTCAAGAAAAAACTGAAGAGAGACTTCTTCAAAACCAAGTTTGGTTAGGTCAAGCTGTAATGAACCTTTTTCTAAAACTCTCAATACAACCTTTTCTCCATATATAAGGGGTAAGGTAGAAACTCTGAAATCAACCTCTTTACCAAATATTTTAAGCTTTATTCTTCCATCCTGCGGAAGCCTTTTCTCTGCAATATCAAGATGTGACATAATTTTGATTCTCGTGACCAGTGAACTCTTTATCTGAATCGGTAAACTTGTAACATGCTGAAGGACTCCGTCAATTCTATATCTTACAGAAACTCCTTTCTCATGAGGTTCTATATGTATATCACTTGCTCTCATCTTAATAGCATCAACTATTATTTTATTTGCAAGCTTTATTATAGGAGCATCTACTTGAACGGTCTCTTCACCAGCTGTTACTTCCTCAGCAGGTAACATATCCACAAGGGCGCTTTCAACAAGTTCTGTTACAGACTCATTTTTTGCACCCTGAGTGCCTTCAGGAGTTCCGTTTGTGCCTTCAAGTATCTTAATTAATTCAGAATGTTTTGCAAGGTGAATCTCAAGATTGAAGCCAGTTAAAAGAAATTTTATATGCTCAATTACTGTATTTGAAGGGTCGCAAATTGCTACCTTTACTGTATTACCATATTTAGCAAAAGGGACTACTTTATATTTTCTCATTATATCACTAGGAATCAACTTAAAAACATTTGGGTCAATTTCTATCTTTGATATATTTACAATAGGAAAGCCATAAATATCACTTAATGCTTCAACAAATTGATTTTCATTTATATAACCAAGCTTCATTAAAGCAGAACCAATTTTTATACCTTCTGTCTTCTGCAGTCTAACTGCATTGAGAAGCTGTTCATCGGTAATGATGCCTTTTTTAACCAGATACTGACCTAACGATGTTGCTCCTACTATACCCATAGCTATACCTTCATTTTAACGATTTTAGAAAAATTTAGCAACTCTGTTACCTCTTTTATTTTAGAAAATGCCATTATATGAACACCATGACAAATTTTTTCATCCATAATTTTTTTTATAAGATTATAAGCAAATTCCATACCATATTTTTTAATATCTTCTTCATCTAATCCCTCTATTTTATTAATTAACCATTCAGGAACAACAACGCCCGGTATTTTTTCTGAAAGATAATATAACATTTTTTTATTTCTTATTATAACAACTCCTGCTATAATTTTTATATTAAATTTATCGGCAAAATCCATAAATCTTTTAAGTCTTTCTAAATCAAAAATCATTTGTGTCTGAAAAAACTCTGCACCCATCTTAAGCTTCTGCTCAAATCTTTTAATTTGAGGTATCAATGGTTCTGCATTAGGATTGACCACAGCACCAAAAAAAAACTCTGTTTTGCCATTCAGTTTATTCCCCTTTATGTCTAAACCTTTGTTTAAATTATTGACAACTTTAACTAAAATTGAGGAATCAATATCATAGACTGGCTTTGCTTCTTTATGATCACCAAAAATCGTATGATCTCCGCTCATTACAAGTAGATTTCTTATACCAAGAGCATGTGCTCCGAGTAGGTCAGACTGAATTGCTATTCTATTTCTGTCCCTGCATGTCATCTGAAGTACGGGTTCAACTCCTACATCAAGAGAAAGCTTGCATGCAGCCATTGAACACATAAAAAGTTTTGCAGAAGGATTGTCAGTGAAATTAACAGCATCAACAACATTTTTCAATTCTTCAAGTTTTTTAATCAAGTTAAATGTTTCAGGACCTTTTGGTGGAGTTAATTCAGCAGTTATAACAAAATCACCTTTTAATATCTTTTCTCTCAGTTTACTCAAGTTTATCTCCTTTTAGCAGAATATTGTCTCGGTGAATTTGTTTTTGACCAGTCTTTTGGTCCAAGAATCTGCTGATAAAAATTTTCTAATAACCCTCTTTTCTCAAGAATATTGTATGCAACAATCCATGCACATTTTCTTTCTGGATTCACTTCACATCTTCCTTCTTTATATCCTCCACAGGGACCATTAAGCATTGATTTAGGACATAATGTAACTACACATATTCCTGTAATTGCAAGGAAACATTCACCGCAGGCACGACACCTTTCTTCAAACTCTCTGAATCTTGACATATTACCAATAAAAAGAGTGTCATTTACTGGAATCACAGGCTTTTCAGTATATAGTTCTGTAATTGTTTGGGTCCCTGCACCACAGGAGAGTACAAGAATACAATCAGCTCTTTCCAATGCTTCTTTATATTGTGAAAGTTCTCTTTTTGTTCCAAGTATCTGGCATCCTGTTTTTGCTATAAATGAACCTGTAATCTCTTTTTCAATTGATTCAAGCCATTTTTTCATTATTGAAATTGCTTCATCATCACCTGTTCCACAAAGACTTGCGCATTCTGAACATCCAATCAGAAAAAATCTTTTATAATTACCGATATATTTTTCAATATCTTTATCTTCCTTTGCTTTAGTTATAATCATTCTTCAAGACCTTTTTGTATTTTTGCTGCTCTTATAGTGTTTTCCATAAGCATAGCTATTGTCATAGGTCCAACACCTCCCGGAACAGGCGTTATATATGAAGCTTTCTCCTTGATAGAGTCAAAATCAACATCACCGACAACTTTGCCTTCTTTGGTTACATTGATTCCTATATCTATAACAACTGCTTCTTCTTGTACCATATCAGCTTTAATCAAACCTGCTCTGCCTGTTGCAACACAAAGAATATCCGCAGAACGGGTGATTTCCTTCAAATCTTTTGTTTTGCTATGACAGATTGTAACCGTTGCATTTCTTCTCAAAAAAAGCATTGCAAGAGGTTTACCAACGATTTTGCTTCTTCCCACTATAACTACATTTTTACCCTCAATATCAATAAAATATTCATCAAGCATTCTCAAAACTCCCTTAGGTGTACATGGGACGAAAAGAGGATTATCAACAAAAAGCCTTCCAAGGCAAAGAGGAGTAAATCCATCAACATCCTTCAATGGATTAATATTTTCTATTATGATATTCTCACTCAGATGTGGGGGAAGAGGAAGTTGAACAAGAATACCATTTATTGAAGAATTATGATTTAAATCTTTAATCAAAGAAATTAACTCCACTCCTTGAGTTTCTTCTGGCAATCTGAAAACTATACTTTCAATTCCTATCTCTCTACAAGCTTTCTCCTTAAAAGAAACATATTTTTGAGATGCTAAGTTATCACCAACAAGAATAACAGCAAGAGAAGGCTTAATTCCTTTTACTGCTAATGATAAGACTTCTTCTTTTATTTCTTCTTTTATTTTTGCTGATAGAGCTTTTCCGTCAAGAATTTTTGCTGACATTTATTTTTCCTTTCTTTGAATTAATTCTAAGGCTTCCTGGCGGGTTGTCTGACTTTTTCTAAAAATACCTCTTACTGCAGATGTTACAGTTGTTGAACCTGTTTTTTTAATTCCCCTCATGCTCATACATAGATGCTCTGCCGAAATTACAACCATGCATCCCTTTGGTTTAAGTTTTTCCATAACAAAGTCTGCAAGCTGTTTTGTAAGTCTTTCCTGAACCTGAGGTCTTCTGGCGAGATAATCAATAGCTTTTGGTAGTTCACTTAAGCCTACAATTCTGCCATCTGGAATATAAGCAATGTGAGCATAACCGAAGAAAGGAAGAAGATGGTGTTCACAGACTGAATAAAAGGGAATATCCTTTATTAAAACCATCTCGTCATGAGTTTCTCCTTCAATACATTTGAGTAAATCCTCTTCAGGTGGAAGTAGACCTCTAAAAATTTCTTCATACATTCGCGCTACCCTTGATGGAGTATCCTGAAGTCCTGCTCTTTCAGGGTCTTCTCCTAAACCTTCAAGAATAAGCTTTACGCCCTGTTCAATTTTTTTCTTGTCAAACACAGCTTATCACCCTCTTATCAGTTATTATTAAATCCACTTTAGTATCATGAAGCTCCACAGGCAAACTTTCAATAATCTGCTCCTCGTAAGCCAGACCGATACAGTCTCCATTTCTCATTGGTAAAAATCTATCGTAATAACCCCCTCCATATCCAATCCGATAACAACTTTCATCAAAAGCAATTGCTGGTACTAAAATTAAATCTATATCATTAAGCTCAGCTTTTGTTTTTGTTTTCGGTTCAGGTATGGATTTAAATCCAATGGAAAAATCTTCAATACTTTCAACCCAGTAAATTTCAAGTTTATGCTCTTTTACATTCACCTTAGGAAAAGCTGTCTTAATATTATTATGCTTACAAAATTCAAAAATTCTCCATGTATCAACCTCTGACCTATAAGAAGCATACAAAAGAATTGAGTTAATATTTTTTTTTATCAATAACTCCTTGAGCTTTAATGTAATCTTTTCATCTTTTTTTCTTCTGATATTTTCATCAATACTATCTCTAATTATCATCATTTTTTTTCTGAGTTCTTTTTTAAGATCAACAATCATTATTTAAAAATTATAACACAAAATAAAATACAGATTAAGCATTGACTTGAAATTGCCATTAGAAAAAGGAGGTTTTGCTCTCATCCCGTCATTTTGAGGGGCTTAATGCCCCGAAGCGCTGTCCTGAGCGAAGCCCTGAGCTTATGCGAAGGGTCTGCGAAGGGGAAGCGAAAAGTCTGCGGAGGGTCAGCGAAGGGATGACATCTTTTTTGTCACCCTGAGGCGAAGCCGAAGGGTCTCCTGTGGAGATTCTTCGCTATCGCTCAGAATGACAGAATAAGAAGCTCACGATGACCTCTTTTTTGTTACCCTTTTTTACCTGTTACACTTTTTCTTGCCACACATTTTTTATCTGTTCTTTTTTTACCAATCACCCTTTTTTTACCTTTTACTCTTTTTTATCTGTCACCCTTTTTTACCTGTTACACTTTTTTTACCTGTTACACTTTTTTACATGTCACCTTTTTTTACTTGTCACCCTGAGGCGAAGCCGAAGGGTCTCCTATGGAGATTCTTCGCTATCACTTACTCGGAAAAGTATCAGATTCTTCACTCCGCTAACGCTCCGTTCAGAATGACGCCTTTTCCGTCACCCTGAGGGCTTTAGCCCGAAGGGTCTCCTGAGGGGATTCTTCACCTTCGGCTCAGAATTACAAAAAGGGGTTCAGACGACGCTGTCCTGAGCGAAGCGAAGGAATGAGAAAATAAGAAGCTCAGACGCTGTCCTGAGCCGAAGCCCTGAGCTTATGCGAAGGGTCTGCGAAGGAATGACTCCAATGACAAAATAGTTCAGAACATAATTTTCTATCAGCAATTTCAAGATTGAATGGTTTAGTGAGAATTAAACGGTCCCAACGGGATTTGAACCCGTGTTTTAGCCTTGAGAGGGCTACGTCCTTGACCGGGCTAGACGATGGGACCTTACTTAACTGGGGAGAGAGGATTCGAACCCCTACAAGCAGATCCAGAGTCTGCCGTCCTGCCGTTAGACGACTCCCCAATTATTATTATTAAATTATTGTATATCATAAAAATTCACAGATTGTCAAATTTAGAGGATTTTATTATCATAATTTTTAAGAAGAGCTTTTAAAATTGACAAAATAATAATAAAAAATTTAATTTAAATAAATGAATCAAAAAAATGGAGGTAAGAATGGCAGAAGGTATTTTTGAGCTTACAAGCTCTGTGTGGGAAAAAGAAGTATTAAACTCAAAAGGAATAGTGATGGTTGATTTTTGGGCACCATGGTGTGGTCCTTGCAGAATAATAGCTCCTACTATAGAAGAACTTGCTAAAGAGTATCAGGGGAAAATCAAAGTGGGGAAGCTTAATACTGATGAAAATCCTGAAATAGCAACACGTTACGGAATCATGGGAATTCCAACTATAATGTTTTTTAAAGATGGACAGCGGGTTGACCAGATTGTAGGGGTTGTTCCAAAATCTCTATTAAAAAACAAATTAGACAATCTCATAAACACCTAAGTTGAAAAAATTTATCATTTTTTTTCTCTTTCTTTTATTCTTTTTTCCAAAAGTCGGGCAAGGAGCTTTAAAACAGGGAGACCTTGCTCCTGACTTTTCTTCAATATGTACAGATGGGAAAATATTACATCTTTATCAAATTAAAGAAAAATTTATTTTAATAGAATTTTTTTCAACCAAGTGTTTTGCCTGTGACTATGTAATTACAGATATAAACAGGCTTTATGAAAAATTTAACAGCAAAAATGTTCTCATAATAGGAATTTTGTTTAATGATGAAGTAGAGAATTTAACAAAAGCAATGGAATATGTAAAAAATAAAGAAATAAATTATCCTGTTTGTATTAGTGATGTAAAAGTAAAAAAACTTTTTTCTATATATGGCTTTCCAAACTTTTTCATTTTAAATGAAAAAAGACATATTCTAAAGATTTACAGAGGAATAACAAAAGACACCTTTAGTTTACTTAATAAAGAAATTGAACAGTTCCTCATAAATAGGAGGTAATAAATGTTTGACACACTTACGGATAAACTTGAAGCAATATTTAAAAAACTTAAAGGTAAAGGAATCCTTAAAGAAGAAGATGTAGATGCTGCCTTAAAAGAAATAAGAATAGCTTTGCTTGAAGCAGATGTTAATTTTAAAGTTGTAAAGTCTTTTATAGATAGAGTACGTCAAAAAGCAATCGGGAAAGAGATTCTTGAAAGCCTTTCGCCTGCACAGCAGGTAATAAAAATTGTCTATGAAGAACTCACCGAACTTCTCGGTGGAAGTAGCGTAAAAATTCAGTTAAATCCAAATCCTCCAACAGTCCTAATGATGGTAGGACTTCATGGTTCTGGAAAAACAACCACAGCAGCAAAACTTGCAAGACTTTTTAAAAAAGAAGGGCGTCGCCCCATGCTTGTTGCGGCTGACCTTCAAAGACCTGCAGCAATAGACCAGCTTGTAACACTTGGGAGACAGATAGATGTTCCTGTTTTTTATTCATATGAAATTAAAGACCCGAGAGAACTCTGTAAAGAAGCTCTAAAAAAGGCTGTTATTGACAGGGCAGAACCGGTAATTGTTGATACTGCAGGCAGAATGCATGTTGATGAAGAACTTATGACAGAGTTGAAGGATGTTAGAGAAATCCTTAAACCTAAAGAAGTTCTTTTTGTTGCAGATGCGATGACAGGACAGGATGCTGTAAATATTGCAAAGAGTTTCAACGAAAAAATAGGAATTGATGGCATTATTCTTACCAAAATGGACGGAGATGCAAGAGGTGGAGCAGCATTATCAATAAAAGAAGTCACCGGAAAACCAATAAAACTTATAGGAACAGGTGAAAAAATTGATTCTATAGAAGAATTTCATCCAGATAGAGTTGCAAACAGAATTCTTGGAATGGGAGATGTTCTCACGCTGATTGAACAGGCTCAGAAAGCCTATGACATGAAAGAAGCTGAAAAACTCAAAGAAAAAATTGATAAAGAAGAGTTCACCTTTGATGATTTAAAAGCTCAGATTAGAAAAATGAGGAAAATTGGACCACTTGAAAATCTTCTTTCAATGCTTCCCGGAGCAAATAAAGTCTTAAAAGATATTAAAATAGACGAAAAAGAGTTTATCAGGGTAGAAGCTATAATAAATTCTATGACACCTGCAGAGAGAAAAAATCCTAAAATTTTAAATGCAAGCAGAAGAATAAGAATTGCCAAAGGAAGCGGAACAACTGTAACAGATGTAAACAGACTTATCAAACAGTTTAATGAGATGAAAAAACTTATGAAAAAAATGAAACATGGTAAAGGATTTAAAATTCCAAAGATTTTTCCTTTTTAAACCTTACAACAAAATCTTGCCGTTATCCAATATATAAATTTTATCAGTTGCTCTTGTTATGAAATTTCTGTCATGAGAAACAAGTAGATAAGTTTTTGTATTATTCTTTAAAAATTTTAAAAGTCTTTCTGTTGTATTTTCATCAAGTCCTGAAGAAGGCTCATCTAAAAGATAGCATAATGGTTTCATTGCTATAACTGTTGCAAGAGAAACTAATTTTTTTTCTCCTCCTGAGAGTTTATAAGTAATTCTATTTTCAAAACCTCTAAGTCCAAGAATGTCGCATGTTTCTCTTACTATTTGTAATACCTCTTCCTTTGTCTTCCCCAAATTAAGTGGTCCGAATGCTATATCTTCCTTTACTGTTGGACAAAAAAGCTGGCTGTCTGAATCTTGAAAAAGTAATCCTATCTTCTGTCTTACTTCAATAAAATCTTTTTCTTTTTGCCTTATTTTTCCAAAGACCTCAACAGTACCAGATGATGGTTTTAAAAGTCCCATTATAATGTATAAAAGAGTTGTTTTACCTGAACCATTTGGACCAATAAGTCCAATTCTTTCTCCTTCGTAGATTTCAAAATTGAGGTTTTTTAAAACAACTCTACCATCATAATTAAAGGTGATATTACTCAGTTTTATAATCGGCTTTTTCAAATTTTAACACCATTGCAGTTTTTAAAAAATTTTTATATTATATAACAGTGAAAATTAATTTTACCAAACATGCTCTTTTTGAAAATTGAATTATTAAAACAACATGGCTTCAATGTAGAACTTCCCATGATTAAAGAAGTAATCATAAATCCTGATAAGGTAGATATAGGTTATAAAAATAGATTCATCGCACAAAAAATATTCAATGCTTATCATGTTTTAAGAATAGTTTATGAAATAAAGAATGACGAAATTTATGTAATAACAATTTATCCCGGAAGGAGACAAAGATATGAAAAAAATTAGGTATAGTAAAGATGTAGATGCTTTATTAATTGAAATCTCCGATAAAGATATTGATTATGCAGAAGAAGAAGGGCATATAATTGTCCATTTTTCAAAAGAAGGAGAACCTGTTTTAATAGAAATTTTAGACGCGAGAGAGTTTCTTGTAAGAACATTAATCAGTATTGTCGAAGAAAAAGAGGTTGTATACTAATTTAAAGCCTAATCCAGAATAAAATAAAGATAAAAATTGACAAGACACTGAATATTATATCACTTTTTTTTGTGTGAAAATGCTCAAAGAGGGGGAAAAATCCCTGAAAGCCTCTGCAAAGCATTGACTTGTAAATCTCCTCTGCTCTTTCATAGCTTTTTATAAGCATTCCACCAACTATGTAAGCATAAGTTTTGTAAGTATGAAGATTTGATTTTGGAATAAAACCACGGGCATAAACAGCCCTTTTTATTTTCAGATATTCGTCATGAATTACCGTAATATAACGATAAAAAAGGAAAAATACTGTAATAAGTTTACGAGGGACTCTTAAATGAAGCATAGCATGGGCTAAAGAAAAAACTGATGAAGTAGAAAGAAGAGCAATTGTTCCAATAATTATTGCATTACATTTCAGGGTTATTGAAAGTGAATATTTGAGTCCTTCATGGCTCAGTTTAAATGGACCGATTATTATATAGGGATTCCCGGAATAACTTAATGGAATAAAAATCCAGATAAACAAAATGAAAAAGTTCGCAACAAAAAGTCTTGAAAATAAAGGCTTAATCTTTATTTTGGCAATAAATAAAAGCAAAATAGCGTATATAAGATATAAAAATGGTTTTTTCAGTCCTGTTGCTGTGGCACAAAGAATACTGAATATGGAAAAAACTATAATCTTTACTCTTGGGTCAGAATTATGCAGAAAAGAACTACCCTCGGAAAATTCCTCAAGATGCATTCCTTTTCCTTTTAATAAGCATTATTATTCCCCATATTCCAAAGATATATCCAATTCCACCAAATATATCCCTGAGACCTATCCTGTCCATTTGTTTTCTTAAATCCATTATCTCACTTCTTAATCCCTGAAGTTTTAAATCCATCACTTCATCTATCATTTTTGTAAGTTCTTCTCTGTCTAAATAATTCTGATTGCTCTTTGATTGCTTTTCCTCTTTTAAAACTTCCTTCTTTATCTCTTTCCTTTCAACCTGCTCTTTTATCCCTTCAATCCTGTATTCTGCCCTGTGACCCTCTCCTGCCGGGATTACTATTTTAAGCTCTCCTTTTTCTTTTGTGGTAAAACTGAATTTACCCTTTTCATCTGTAAGTGTTTCAAGTATCTTGTCGCCCTTTGTATTATAAACTTCAACCTTACTATTTTTACATGCTGAACCATCAACAAAATAGCATTCACCTAATATTTTATATCCTTCTCTATAAGCATAAGCACTAACTTTGTGGGCATCCGCAGTTGAAGAAATAAAAATAGAGAGAATTTGAATAAAAAAGATAATAGGGATAACAAACAATAAATTATCAGGATTAAAAGACCTTTTCATCCTAATGCCTCCGGTTTTACTTTTTTAAGATATAATACAACAAAACCTGTTATTATTCCTTCAATAAAAGCAATTGGAAGATGCATTGTAAGAAGAGTTACTGCAACTCCGATAAAGCTTTTTTCTGTTTCAAACAAGGCTAAACTGACAAATAAAGTACCAATAAGCACAGCAGAAGCTCCTCCAAGAGCTCCACCAATAAAAGCAATATTTCTTTCTCTATTTAACATCTTTCTGAAAAGGTAATATGCTAAAACTCCGGGCATTGCCATTGCAAAAGTGTTTATCCCAAGAGTTGTAAGTCCACCGAATTGAAAAAGTAAAGCCTGTAGCAGAAGTCCTACAAATATTGCTGGAAAGGCTGACCATCCAAGAAGCATTCCAATAAGTCCATTTAAAATAAGATGGGCTGAAGTTGGTCCAATTGGAACATGAATTAAAGAGGCTACGAAAAAAGCTGAGGAAAGCACAGCAACCTTTGGTATATCTTCATTTTTTATTTTTTTAAGTCCTAATGTCAATCCAGCTAAAGATAAAACAGCGCCGGCAAGAAGCACGGGCGCTGAAAGAACACCTTCTGATATATGCATTATTTCATCTCCCTTGCTTTAACCCATATAATTCCACCAATTTCAACTGGATATTCCTTACCGTCTTTTTTAATCTTATATGGAGCTTCAGTTAATGCTGCAAATCCCCACCATCCAGCCTTAGGAATTGCATAGGTAAATACTCCATTTGCATCAGCTTTTATAACCTGTGTAATATATGGCTCTTTTGGTGCTTTAACTTTACCACCTTCATTAAGGTACTCTACTTCAATATCTGCAAAAGGTAAGGGCTTTCCATTTACTTTAACAATTCCCTGAAAAACATTTCCAACCCATAATCCATAGGGTCTTGTAAGAGGAACAATTTCAATTGGAAGTCCAACTTCCTTGTCCCATCCTTCCTCCTTTCCAAGAGCCTGAACAACAACTTTTGGATAATGGGCTATAAATTTTTCCTCTGCAGGCTCCCAGTAGGGCTGTGGTTCAAGATAAAATATGTAATCTCCCGGACGCTTAATTGTAAACTGAGCTTCCCAGGCATTTTTTCCTTTTACTTTTTTGTTAACAAGTGCAGGTAAAAGGTCTGTCTTTTCATCACCAATCATTACACTGAATATCTTAGGTTTTTCCATATTAAGCCATTCCTGTTCAAAGGGGTGCATAAAGTAAACTTTAAGGGTAATCTTTTTTGAATCCTTCTCACCAATGATGTCATCAGAAGGCATTATTACTCCAAAATGTGCAAAAGCAGTTGTTGCAAGGAACAATACAAAAACAATGCTAATTAAAAATCTTGTAAATCCTTTCATTTTTAGCCTCCTTTTCCCTTTCATTCCTTTTTATTGTCATTCTGAGGCACAAAGTGCCGAATAATCTCCTTTTTACTATAGTTTCATACTCCATTAAAAGTTCAGATTAAATCTAACTCCATAAATATGTCCTGCTTTTGAGCCTTCCTCACGAGTTTTATCCTGTATGTATTGATAATCAAGGGTTATGTCAGATGATATTGCTTTATAGCTAAAAAGCTTAAACTTCACATAGGACTCAATTACCTGACTCCTTGATAACTCAGGATTCTTTGATGGACTTTTTAAATAGGCATATCCAACTCCTATTTCATCATCTTTTCGTCCCCATACTGAACCATTTAGATTAAGTCCAAAGGAAATCATTCTGTTATAGTCAATTACTGCGGAGTCATCCTGCCAGCCTGCACGGAAAAATGCTCCAAATATATCTTTTATAATTTGCTGGTCAAAGGATACTCCAATTCCTTTTAAGCTCTTATATGCATCTGCATCCCAGTTTTCAAATTTTCTGTCTGTTGTAAATCCATATATGCGATAATTGCCTTCACCAAGCTGTGTTTCAAGTTTGTAACCAATCTGTAAAGCATAGTAGCCATAATGTCTTTCATAATCATTCTTTGAACGCATTCCCACTGCTTTTATATTAAGTTTATCCCATTCAAACTCTGCTGCTATACCAGTATCATAACTTGGAAGATTTGCAAGAGGATTGTTAACAAAAGCTTCATTCATAAACTGGGATATTTCATCATTTGCATAAGCATTGTCATCAATAAAGGCTGTTGAATCAATTATTCCTGCAGTTAATTTAAGTGAGATTTCTTTTTCAATCTGAAACTTGTGAGAATACCATAGCTCCTGTAAATGGTCCCATTTGTGACCATTGATATTCTGAAGGTCTACAAATAAATCATCTGCATTCGGATTTAAAACAAAAGGATAATTTGCACTGTCTGAATGAAATCCACTTCCTTTTGCAAAGCTTGCTCTCAAAAAGAATTCATCGTTTTCAGTTGGCTTAACCGATACATTAAAATCAATTACTGCAGATCCTCTGTCTTTGTTTTCCACATCCCCCTGAGCCTTGTTAAGCCATTGATAAACTCCAGTTGCTGTTCCTGAAATAGATAGCCAATCTGTAATATCTGCTGCATAAACTGAAAATGGGAAAAGTAAAAAAATCAAGGAAATTAAAGCTTTTTTCATCCACCACCTCCAAAAATTTTAAATAAAAAAAGCCACGAACGCTTAAATTCAAGCTCTTCTGAGCGTTTTAAGCCTTCGTGGCTTGCAAATAGTCTATCAAATATATAATTTTTTGTCAAGGTGATTATAGCCATTTGAAATTGCCGATAGAAAATTATGTTTTTGACTATTTTGTCATTCCTTCGCTGCCCCTTCGCATAAGCTCAGAGCTTCGGCTCAGGACATCGTCTGACCCTGAGCTTGTCATTCTGAGGCACGAAGTGCCGAAGAATCCCCTCAGTAGACCCTTCGGCTTTGCCTCAGGGTGACAGAGAGGGGGTCATTCTGAGGCACGAAGTGCCGAAGAATCCCCTCAGTAGACCTTTCGGCTTTGCCTCAGGGTGACAGGTAAAAAAAGGTGATTGGTAAAAAATGATTGGTAAAAAAGGAACAGAGGTATAAAATGTGTAGCAAGAAAAAGGGTGACAGGTAAAAAAAGGGGGACAAAAAGTTGTCATTCTGAGGGAGCGTAAGCGACCGAAGAATCCTATACCTTTTTCTAATTGAGTTCCTTCGGCTCAGAACAGCGCTTCGGAGTGTTTAGCCCCTCAGAATTACGGGATGGGCTCAAGAAGTCTCTTTTCTATCAGCAATTTTAGGTAGCCAAAAATCGCTGATAGTGAAAATTTGTCTAAAATTTGAAAATAAGGTTATATATTGATAAAATAATAAAAATGTCTTAATGGAGGCAATAATGGAACAGCAAAAACCAATGTGCATTATATGTGCATGGAGAGCAACATGCCAAAAACAGTTTTCACTTAAAGCAGGACAAAAATGCCCTGAATTTGTAAGGGATGTAACAGTGAAAATAGAAGAAGAGGAAAAAGAAGAAACAAAAGAAAAGAAAGAAGAAAAGAAAAATTAAATCGGTTTATGCATTTTCATTTAATTTATGCTGTTTAAGCTTATAAAAATTTTTTGCAAACTCTACTTCTTCTTCTTTGGAACCAAGTTTACCATTAAGTTTTTCTTCTAACACAGCATCAAAAATCTCTTTATATAAAGGTCCGGGCGGTATATCAAGTCTTTTCAGGTCTTCTCCCTTAATAGAAACCCGCACATCTTTAAGCTTTGTAAGATAAAAAGATATGGCTTTTTTTTGTTTTTCTTTTGCATAAATAAGCATAAGAATAAGAGTTTCGGTATTTAAAGATTTAAGAAGTCTGTAAATTTTAACATTATCTTCAGGGTCAAGAATAGATAGAGTGTTCTTTGCAGTTTCAATGTCTTCAAGAAGTTTTTTCTTAATATGGGAAGGGCAGAATATTTTATCAAGTAACTCATTCCTTTCAGATGGATTTAAATCCCACATAATAACCATAAGATAAACCAGCTCTTTTTTATAGTCTTCTTTTAAAAAAAGAATATCAATCCCTTTTATAGTATCATAAGCTTTAGCAAGAGAATTGTAAGGGTCTTTTTCTTCAAGAACTGGATGTATTACTTTGAGAAGTCCATATTCTTTCATTATTTTTATTGAATTATGTGGAGCAGTTTCTTTAAAAAGCATTAAAAGTTCATCATAAAGCCTTGAACCTTTGAGCTTTTCAAATATGCTCATTTTAACAGCAAGTTTTATTAAATTCTCAGTATGTTTTGAGATTTTAAACCCGAGTTTTTCTGCAAATCTTATTGCTCTTATTGCTCTTGTTGGGTCCTCTACAAAACTTAAATTATGAAGAACCCTGATTTTCTTATCTTTTATATCTCTTTGCCCGCCAAAGAAATCAATTAGCAAGCCAAAATCTTTTGTGTTAAGTTTAATAGCAAGAGCATTTATTGTAAAGTCTCTTCTGTATAAATCCTTTTTTATTGAGGAAGTTTCCACCTTTGGTAAAGCTGCAGGCGACTCATAATACTCTGTTCTTGCAGTAGCTATATCTATCCGAAATATCTTTCTTTCATTATTTTCTATAGTTTCTTTAATTATGCCTGCAGTAGCAAATCTTGGATGCGGAATAACACGACCATTAATTTTTTCTGCAAGTTTATAGGCAAAGTTTATCCCATTACCCTCAACTACTATATCTATATCAGGACTTGGAATCCTCATAAGTAAATCCCTTACAGACCCTCCGACAAGATATATACCATATCCAAGTTCATCAGCTATTTCTCCAGCTTTAAGCAATGTTTCATAAACATCTTCAGGTAAAAATTCTCTCATAAGGCTTGATACATGTCTTGTTATTTCCTCAAAATTTTCTTCTTTTGACTGTGAAATCTTTGATTTTCTGATTAATTCTTCATAGAGATTTCTTAAAATATCTGTTCTTGTGATAATTCCAATTACCTTATCATCTTTTAAAATAGGCACAAATCTTTGATTCATCTCTATCATTGTTTTTTCAATTTCGGATAGTGGTGTTTCTTCTTCTGCTGTATATGCATCTGTTGTGGCAAAATCAACTACTTTTGACTTTTTAAATCCATGAAATATAGCTTTTTCTACTACTCCTCTTGTTATAACTCCGACATATTTATTATCTTTAACAACTGGTAAAGCATTTATCCCGTATCTGGTCATCATCTCTTCCACTTCTTTTATTGTCTTATCCCATTGAACAGTAATTACAGGGGTTGTCATCAGGTCTTTCGCTAATTTTATCGGTCTTATTTTATCTTTTATTGTTTTAATAAGCTCTTCTATTAGAAGGTTTACTGGCATATCTTTTAAAGTGGCACTTCCTGCAGCCCAGTGTCCACCGCCACCAAAAAAACTCAGAATTGAACCAATATCAATCTCTGGCAGGTTACTTCTTCCAATTATTAAAAGTTTATCAGCCATCCCAATTATTATAAAAAGCGCATCTGTATCTATAATATCCATAACTCTGTGAGCAATATGTGAAATATCATGAAAACCTTCTATATATCCATGTGAAATATGAATTCTCATTCCCTCAACAATATACTCCTGCATAGATGCAAGAAGTTCATTAAGAAGTGAAATCTCCTGCTTCGTGAGTTCTTCTCTCAGAAACTGAGACACAATGTTTAAATTTGCTCCCCTTTTAAGAAGATAAGCTACTGCTTCAACATCTCTTGAGGTTGTTGAAGGATAAAGAAGTCCGCCTGTTTCTTCATAAATTCCAAGACATAAAAGAGTTGCTTCAAGAGGACTGAAGGGGATATTCTTTTTTTTTAAAATTTCGGTAAACAGGGATGAAAGTGCTCCTATCTGTTCAATTATCTCAAAATCTGCCTTAATATTGTCTTCCGTAGGAGGGTGATGGTCATAAAGGTGTATTTTTATTCCTTTTTTTAAGAACTGATTAAATTCTCCTATTCTTTGAGAACTTCTCGTATCAACGATTATTAATAATTTAAGTTTATCAATTTCTATTTCTTTTATTTTTTTTATTTCAAAAGGATTGAATCTATCAAAGAAAAGCTTTACCCTTCTTTCCATTGAACCAGGAAGAACAATATGAGCATCTGGATAAAGCTTTTTTGCTGCCATACATGATGCTAATGCATCAAAGTCTGCATTGAGATGAGTTGTTATTATTTGCATTTATTTATATTTTTCAAAAGCTTCTTCAAAATTAACAAGTTCTCTACAATCATAGAGAACTGAAATGGCAGAAGTATATGTCTGAATATTACTTTCTTCAATTGCAGCAACTGGATTAAGACCTCCTACGATTATCATGCCAACCCTGTCCATTCCTACAGGTATATCAAGCAAAGGCTGGTTAGGTTCACCAAACATCATTATACCTTGAAATCCTCTTTTTTGCATTATTAAGTATATCTCTTTTACTTTTTCAAGACAGACTATCGGAATCTCTCTGAAGCTTGCAAGTACACGGCCTGAGCCCTCTTTTATAGCTCCTAAAACATCTGTCATCTTGCCTCTTATGAATATCTCAAGAGGGTCTAAGGAAGTTCCATCATAACTTATAAGTGCACCAAATTTATATGGTTTACCTTCTCTTATTTCAAGAACTCCACCGAATCTTGATATTACAGGAATCCCATGCTTTAATAAAATTGCATTTAAAGTAACGCTACAAACTGTGCCAATACACAAATGGTCTTCAGGAACAAGTATATTTTCTTTATCATTTTCAAGGACAAGAATTCTATCACTCATGACATAGGGAGAGGCAAAAACACTCTCCATTGCTTTAAAAGCTTTTTTAATTTTATTTTTATTTATATAACTGAGGTTTAAAATAAGACGACCCTTCATAGAATCAATATCAAAATCTGACTGATAACTTAAAGTCTCTATTTTATTTATTATAAATCCAACTTTTTCTACTGTACTTGCTGTTTCAAGTTCCTTTTTCCCTTTTTCTGTAATTATTCTGCCTTCTTTGCCAAATACCTTAGTAAAACCTCTTTCGTCAAGAATTTTTAGATGATATCTTACAGTTCTTTCTGAGAGGTCTACTCCATACATTTTAAGTTTTTTTGCAATCTCTTTTGAGCCTATTATTTTATTCTCTTTTGAAAGAATCTTTAAAATAGACAAAATCGTGCGATTCATAAATCCCCCTAAATTTATATCATAAAGCCTTTCTATCAAAGAAAATGTTTTTACCTTTTACGCTCAGTGGAATTCCAAGTATTATCTGTGCTTCCATAAGTCCAAGTTTTTTTGCAGCAACACCAATGCTATACATAACTCTGTTGTCAACACCTAATTCTTTAGCGACAGAAACTAAAGAACCGACAGCAATGCCAAGGTCAATAGCTCTTATTACGCAAACTGGTCCTGAATAATCAATTTCGTGTTTCTTCTGCTTAAGAATTGTACTACAGTCATATCCGCAGGCACCACAATTTACTCCAACAGGCTTTTTAAAGTTAAGACCAATTAAAATAACAGACTCAGAATCTCTTACATTCTGGGCATCTCTTTTAAAAAATTTATATGAATCTCCTCTTTCTCCAATCATCTCCATTTCCTTAGCAATTTTTTCTTTCTCATCAGAGGTAACAATTCCTGTCAAAATCTCATCTTCTCCTTTTGCTTTCGGTGCTGTTCTTGCTGATACAAGCATTATTTTTGCAATTGTTTCAATTACATCTTTTTCAGGATTTAGCAACATTGTTACACCTCCGAAAATGTAGTTGATTAGATATTTTAACATAGAGTTACAATAAAAGATGGTCAAAAACAATGAAGAACTAAACACTACATCACAAGACTGTCTTATAATAAAAGGTGCAAGACAAAACAATCTTAAGAACATTGATTTAATAATTCCTCATAATAAGTTAACAGTTATCACCGGCATCTCGGGTTCTGGGAAATCTTCGCTTGCTTTTGACACAATTTATGCTGAGGGTCAGTGGAGATTTATTGAGTGTATGTCAAGTTATGCAAGAGTATTCATTGAAAAACTTCCAAGACCTGAGGTGGATTTAATCGATAATCTCAGACCTACCATTGCACTTGAACAGAGAAATCCCATAAAAGGTTCTCGGGCAACAGTGGGAACTCACACGGAAATTTATGATTATCTGAGAATCCTTTATTCAAAAATAGGAAAACCATTTTGCCCAAAATGCAATAAGGAAATAAAAAAGTGGAATTCTTCATCAATAGCAGAAGAACTTTTAGGAAAATATTTAAATAAAAGGGCATTCATAATATTTGAAAGCAGGGAAAAACCAGAGTTACTTGTTAAGCTTGGGTTTTCAAGAGGTTTATCAATTGAAAATAACAATCCAACTGTAAAAGATTTGATGGAAATTAAGACATCTACAATTTTAGTAATTGTTGACAGATTGAAAATTAATAACAGAACAAGACTTGTTGACTCCATTGAAACAGCTTCCATAAGGGGTGATCTAAAAGTATATATTGTTGAAGATAATCTATTGCTTAATTTCCCATCAGAACCTGCCTGCCCGAACTGTGGAATGAAATTACCCGAACCTTCACCTCTTCTTTTTTCTTTTAATCATCCACAGGGAGCATGCCCTGAATGTAAAGGTTTTGGATATATCCTTAAATATAATGAAGACTTTATTATTCCTGATAAAGAACTCTCTATTTCTGAAGGAGCCATTGAGTTATGGGAAAAACCGACTCTTAAATGGTGGAAACAGCAACTTATTAAAGGAGCTAAGCTTTCAGGCATAAATATTAATACACCATTCAGATTGCTCCCACAAGAACATAAACAGTTAATTTTTACTGGAAATCAGTATTTTTATGGAATCAATGATTTTCTGGAGGAGCTTGAAAGAAAGAAATATAAAGTTCATGTAAGAGTTTTTCTATCAAGAATAAGAAAGCCTGTTTTATGCCCTCTTTGTCACGGTAAAAGACTGAATGACTATGCCTTGATGTACAAAATAAATGGAGTCAATATTGGAGAGATAAATTTAATGTCCATAAAAGAGTTAAAACACTGGCTTAAATCCTTAAATTTGACACATGAAGAAAGCAAAATCTCAGAAGAAGCAGTAAGACAAATTCTATTGAAGCTTGATTTTCTTGAAAGAGTTGGAGTAAGTTACTTAACTCTTGACAGACAGGTTAAAACATTGTCTGGAGGAGAATATCAAAGAGTTAATATTTCTAATCAACTTTCCAACAGGCTTACAGCAACACTTTATGTTCTTGATGAACCTACTGTAGGTCTTCATCCTAAAGATACTCATAAGATAGTTGAAGTTTTGAAAGAACTTACAGACTTTGGCAACACAGTTATAGTTGTTGAGCATGACAGGGATGTTATATCCAGCGCAGACTGGATTATTGAACTTGGTCCAGGAGGAGGAAGACAGGGAGGGCAAATAGTTTATTCAGGAGATATGAAAAATTTTTTAAAGACCAATTCTCCAACAGCTCAATATATAAAAGTTTCAGAGAGTTTATCCCTGAAAAGACCCTTTCATTCATTGAAAAATTTTATTGCTTTAAAGGGAGCAAAAGGTAATAATCTTAAAAATATTACTGCACGGTTTCCTTTAAATGCTATTACTGTAGTCACAGGTGTATCTGGCTCAGGCAAGAGTTCACTGGTAGTTGATACCTTTTATAGGGCTATAGCTAACAATCTCGGTATAGATAATCAAGAACCTTTAAAATTTGAAGAGATAGAAAATTTGAAAAATATAAAAACAGTAAAACTCATTGACCAGTCTCCAATTGGGAAAACACCGAAATCAATACCTGTCACATATCTGGGTATTTATGGCAAAATAAGAGAAATTTTTTCATCCCTTAGAGAATCAAAATTAAGAGGTTTTTCTCCTGGGCATTTTTCTTTAAATAGTCCCTTAGGTCAATGTCCTACATGTAAAGGTGAAGGATTCATAAGAGTTCAGATGTATTTTTTTGAAGATTTATTTCTACCATGCGAAGACTGTGAAGGAAAAAGATTCAGAAAAGAAGTTCTTGAGGTTAAATACAAGGATAAAAATATTCATGAAATTTTATCAATGAGCTTTGATGAAGCCTATGAGTTCTTTAGTGAAGAACCTGCTTTAAGGGAGAAACTTAACATTATCAGGGAACTTGGATTAGGTTATTTGCTTTTAGGACAACCCGCTACAACTCTTTCAGGAGGTGAGGCACAGAGAATCAAAATCTCAGCCGAGATTTTAAACTCTCTCACAGCTAAAAGCAGGACATCTCTTAAAGGATTTATTTATATTCTTGATGAGCCTACCGTAGGTCTTCATTATGAAGATGTAAAAAAATTTATAAATGTTATTATGCAACTTATTGATAAATCGGCAACAGTAATCATAATTGAACATAATCTTGATGTTATTGCTCAGGCTGACTGGATAATTGACCTTGGACCTGAAGGAGGAGATGAAGGAGGCTATCTTCTTTATGAAGGAAGCCTCCCTGAATTTCTTAAAATTGAAAATTCTTACACTGCAAAATATTTAAGAGAATATTTAAAATTTTAAAAGCTTTTAACAGGCGTAACACTATATACTCTCTATTGCCTTAAGAATTTGTTTAACTATCTTTGGATGCAATACCTTGCCAGCATGAAATGGAATAACAACTCTTCTCTTTCTTTTCATATAAATTCTATGACTGCCTTTGTTTCTGCTACATTCAAAACCAGCTTTCAAAAGCATTGATTTAGCTTCAGAAGGTGTTAGTTGCAGAAGTTTAGGAAACCTGTACCTCTATAGCTGTAGTAAAAATTTCCTTGCTTAAAGTCTCTTTTATTTCATCTTCTGACATTGTTTCTAAGTATAGTTCAATAGCTTCTTTAATATTACTCATAACCTCCTCTAAAGAATCTCCCTGTGAGTGGCATCCTTCAAGTTCAGGACAGTAAGCGTAATATCCATATTCATCTTTTTCAATTACTATACTAACTTTATAAGACATTGTGTCTCCTCCTCTTACGATTTGCCAATATTTAAAATCTTAAAAAAGCACCGATTCCGCCATATTCAATAAGTCTATTTCTGTCTTTTTCATCTTTTATAACTTCAACAAGGGCTGATTGCTCAATTGCCATCTCTGTTGCTTTTTCAATTAAATTATTAGCTTTCATTACGCAACCACCGCATTCCATACAGCATTCAACATTCTGGGTCGTTGCAAATCCGCAATTTTCACAAACAAAACCTTCTACAGAATAATCCTTAGCTATAACAAGCTTCATAATCCTTCTGTCTCTTAAATATTTCAAAGTATCATCAATACCAGTTACTGCGCTGTTATTTTTTAATGCTCTTGTAATAAGCTCTGAAACAGTCTCCTTTTCCTTAGATTTTTCATATCCCTCAATTATTGGAAGAACCTTTTGTAATACTTCTTCTTTTGAAGCATATTTTTCTATGTTTGCCCTTCCTACTATTTTTAGTTTTATTTCTTCAGGAAGAATGTTCATTAATTCAGAAATTGCTTCATCAGGTCCTGCAACAATAAGCCTGCGAATGTTTTTATCCTTAAGAAAATCACTAAATTTTTCAATAACATCTTTAAGATGTGTTTTTACATGATAGTCAATGTGCCTTTCATATCTTTTTTCTGCAAGGGCAAACCATCCACCTTTTTTATGCTTTCCTGGAACATCTTCATGCTCTATCATGCCATATTCTTCAATATCACCTAAGAAAGCCAAAAAAACTCTTGCTGTGCGTTTGTCAACAAGAAGCACACCATACTTTTGATAATTATCAAGTAAATCAAAAAGCGCGCTTGTATAAGGAGTCCTGTCAATAATTAAATTATCTTTCATTTCAACATTTAAATCATACCTGCCCCATAAATTTTTTTTAGCACAGCTATAAATAACAAGAGAGTTCTTAAAGGATTCCCTTTCACTTTGTAGAAAGGACATTATTTTTTCAATATCTTCCTTGCAGGCATTTTGAGTTTGCTCTGGCAAAGCTTTTACGAGGTTTTTAAATTTTGATAAATATGCCTGTTTTTTTCTCTCCTTAGGTGAAACATTAAGAAAAAGACTTACCACATAGGTATCTTCAAAAGAAAACTTCTCAAGCTCTTCCAAACCTTTTCTCTCAAACATGCTCACCACCTCCTATAAAGTTTTTGAGAATCTCAATAAATGAAACAAATAAGCTGAAAATGAGAGGACCAATTATAAATCCTATTATTCCGAAAACCTTTATACCACCGAGAACAGAGAGAAAAATAAATATAAGTGGCAATTTTACCTTGCCTCTTATTATAAAAGGTTTTAAAACATTGTCAATTGAGCTTATAATTAAACCTCCGACTAATGTAAGGATTATTCCCTTGGCAACAAAGCCTTTAACAATTAGATAAATTGATATAGGTCCCCATACTGCAAAAGCACCTAAAACTGGAATAAAAGAAGCCACAGCTGTTGTAAATCCCCATAGTGTGGCTGAGGGAATATCAAGAAAGTAAAAAGTTACACCAAGAATAAGTCCCTGTAGAATTGCAACTACAATACCGCCATAAAATGTAGTAAATATAATGTTTTTTATCTGATTTATTATTGTAATTTTGTCAGTGTCGGAAAAAGGTAGAAATTCTCCTATTTTCTTAATAAAATAATCTCCTTCCTTCAAAAAGAAAAAGGCTATAAAAAATGTTATAACCATATTCAAAACAAGGCTTACAATATCACCAAATCCGTGTGCAATTCTTACCGCACTGTCTTTGATTATATTTGTAACCCCTGTTTTTATGGTCTCATCAATAGATGTGATATCCCCACCGAATATAAAACTAAATTTATTAATAATCTTATAAACAAGTGGGTTATATGTAATTTGCTTTATAAATTCAGGAAAATCAATTTTCTGTATAGCCTCACTCGCTTCAAGAATTATTTTATAGGAGAGAAAGATAAAAGGAATCAGAAAAAGAATTATAATGAAAATTATCGTAACAAGTGCTGACAATCCTTTAAATTTCAAAAACTTCACTAAATAATCATATACGGGATGGAAAACCAATGCAATAACTACTGCCCAGCCAACAGAGGCAAAAAATGGTTTAAGAATTTGATAGTTAAGATAACCAAGAACACCAATAAAAAACAGTAAAATCCATATATAAAAAGCTCTTTCAAGAGAAAGTCTGTATCTTCTTGTTGGACTCATATTTTTATTTTACCTTTTTTAATAAAAAATAAATAGAGAACAATTTTGAGACACACTTGAAATTGCCGATAGAAAAGAGCTGTCTTGAGCTCATCCTGTTATTCTGAGAGGCTTAATGCCCAAAGCAGAGTCCTGAGCTGAAGCCCTGAGCCAAAGCCCTGATCTGAAGCTCTGAGCTAATGTGAAGGGTCTGTGAAGGGTCAAGCGAAGGAATGACAGAATAAGAAGGGCAGAAGGACTCCGATGACAAAATAGTCCAAAACATAAATTTCCTATCGGCAATTTTAGGAAACAAAAAACTTGCGATTTTTTGCTTATGATTGATACTATAAAAAGATTTAAAAATTTTCGGAGGTGAAATATGAATTTTTTAAATTTAATATCAAATGCCTATGCAATGGGACCCGCTCCCCAGGGAAGTAGTGGTGGCGGTGACCCTATTATGGGACTCGCTGCAAGCGTACTACCTTTAATATTAATACTTGTTGTATTTTATTTTCTTCTTATCAGACCGCAGCAGAAAAGGGCAAAAGAACATAGACAGATGCTTGATAACCTAAAAAGAGGAGACAAAGTTATAACAGTTGGCGGTGTTTATGGAGTAGTGGAATCTGTGAATCCAAATACAGTTGTGCTTAAAATTGCTGAAAATGTAAAGGTTAAGTTTTCAAAACAATCAATTGCTGCTGTAAGACCAGCAACAGATGAGGATTAATAAACATTTATGAAAAAAGCTATCTATTTAAGAATAGCCCTAATACTGTCAACTGTATTGCTTGCAATAGTTTTCTTTTTACCAAATACTCCCTTTTTTAGCAATATGCCTGATTGGTGGAAAAAAAATATGCCACATAAAGGAATTGTTCTTGGGCTCGACTTAAGAGGTGGGTCTCATCTGATTTTCGAGGTTGATATTAAAAGAGCAAGACAGATAACAGTTGAGAGAATTGCTATGCATTTACAAAGTCTTCTTGAGAAAAAAGGCATGAAGCCTATAATAAAAACTGAGAATGAACAGATATATATCCAGCCTGTAAATGAAGACATTAAAAAAATCGTTAGAGATAACTACCCTGACCTTTCAATCACTGAACAGGCAGAAAAAGTTGTATGCAAACTCCCAGAAAGCTCCTTTAAAAGAATTGAGGCAACTTCTGTAGAGCAGGCAATTGAGGTAATTCGTAATAGAATTGACCAGCTTGGGGTTGCTGAGCCAGTAATACACAGGCAGGGAGAAAATGAAATAGTTGTTCAACTTCCAGGCGTAAAAGACCCTAAAAAAGCTCTTGAAATTATTGGTAAAACTGCTCAACTTGAGTTTAAGCTTCTTGATGAAGAAACAACTTTATGGAAAGAGCTTCCCTCACTTATAAAAGCTGGAGAGGAAGAAACATTCTTAAATCAATGGAAAAATAAGCTTGCAGAGACTGATGAAATAGTTTTCCAGAAAATTGTCAATAAGGAAACAGGAGAAGTTTATAAAAGACCCTATATAGTTAAAAAAGAAACTTTGCTCACAGGAGACCTTCTTGCTGAAGCCCATGTAAGCATTGACCAGAGATTTAATGAACCTTATGTATCTTTGCGTTTCAATGATGCAGGTGCAAAAATTTTTGAAGATATAACATCAAAGTATGTTAAACACAGGCTTGCAATAATACTTGATGGAAATCTCTATTCAGCTCCTGTAATTCAGGAAAGAATTGAAGGTGGTAATGCTCAAATTACAGGAAGTTTTTCTATGGAGGAAGCAAAAGATTTAGCTATAGTTTTAAGAGCAGGTGCATTACCTGCACCTGTAAAGCTTATTCAGAATGTAACAGTTGGTCCTACTTTAGGCAAAGATTCAATTGAAGCAGGCAAAATGGCTGTTATTATAGCAGCAGTGTTCGTTTCATTATTCATGATTTTTTATTATCGCTTAAGTGGAGTTATTGCTGACTTTGCTTTGATTTTGAATATTATTCTTCTTATCGGTGCGCTGGCTGCTTTAAATGCAACTCTTACATTACCTGGTATTGCAGGAATAGCACTTGCAGTGGGAATGGCAGTTGATTCTAATGTCCTCATGTTTGAAAGAATAAGAGAAGAATTAAGACTTGGCAAAACTCCTAAAGCTGCAATTGAGTCTGGATATAAAAAAGCATTCTGGACTATATTTGACTCTCATGTTACAACACTTATAACCGCAGCAGTACTTTTCCATTTTGGTTCAGGACCAATAAAGGGATTTGCAGTTACTCTTTCACTTGGAGTTGCTATCAATCTGTTTACTGCCTTAATAGGCACTAAAACAGTTTTTGATTTTATATACATAGGAAAGGAGCATAAGAGTCTGAGCATATGATACAGTTACTTGGTAAAACAAACATTAACTTTCTTGGGAAAAAATACTATGCACTTGGTTTATCCTTTATAATGATAATTCTTGGTTTTTTTGCAATTTTTCAGATTCATGCTGGTAATGCTAATTTGGGTGTTGATTTTGCTGGAGGATTAAGCCTTCAGATAAGATTTTCTCAACCTGTAACTCTTTCTGAAGTAAGAAGCATATTAGATAAGGCTCAGATAAAAGATGCTGATATACAGGAACTTCCTACAGAAAAGAAGATTCTTATAAAACTAAAAAAACAGCAGGAAGGTGCGCAGGACAGTATTGAAAAAGCATTAAAAGAAGGTCTTTCTAATAAAGAGCCTGTAGTAGAATCAATTACTGAGATTGGACCAAAAATTGGAGAAAGAACAAAAAAAGATGCTTTGCTTGCAATTTTATCTGCAACAGCAGGAATTCTTATTTATATTGCTGTGAGATTTAGATTTCACTTTTCAATTGGCGCTACTGTAGCTACATTCCATGATGTTATGGCTGTCCTTGGAATTTTCTATATTTTAGGCAAAGAAATAAACCTGATTTTTATAAGTGCACTTCTTACAATAGCAGGATATTCTCTTACTGATACTGTCGTAGTTTTTGATAGAATTCGTGAAAATCTTGGCAAAGTTGCAAAAGGTACGATGACTCTTGAATCATTGATGAATAAAAGCATAAATGAGGTTTTATCAAGAACCATTGTAACATCTCTTACAACATTGATGGCTGCAATTGCTCTATTTTTCTTTGGCGGAGAGGTTTTGCATGATTTTGCCCTTGCAATGATATTGGGAATAATAATTGGAACATACTCATCCATATTTGTTGCAAGTCCTGTTGTCTTATTACTTGGCAAAAAATCTCTTATAAAGAGATAGTATGCAGTATTCTGAATGGGTGGTAGTTAAGACAAATCATGAATACCTTCAATATATATCAAAGTCCCTGGACATATCCCTTCCTCTTGCACAAGTTTTAGTGTCAAGAGGGCTGAAAGATATTGAAGAAATTTACTCATTTTTAAATCCTTCAATAGAAAATATTGAACCATTTGATATTTCAGGTATATATGAGGCTGTTAAATTAATCAAATCCGCAATATCAGCAGGCATAAAAATTCTTATCAACGGTGATTACGATGCTGATGGTTTAACATCAACAGCAATTCTTTATGACATTTTAAAGAAAATTGGCGCAGAAGTGTTTTATCACATTCCCCACAGAATCCACCATGGATATGGGTTAAGTATATCAAGCATAGAAGAAGCTAAAAAAATTGGTGCAAAGCTCATAATAACTGTTGACTGTGGAATAAGAGATTTTGAAGCAGTCGAAATTGCTAAAAAAGAAGGAATAGGAGTTATAATTACAGACCATCACGAACCATTAAGGTCAGGAGACAAAATAATTCTTCCTCCCGCTCTAACTGTAGTAAATCCTAAAATTGATGATAAATCTTCCTATACATTTCTTGCAGGAGTTGGCGTTGCCTTTATGCTTGCAATGGCTTTAAACCGTGAACTTTCTCAGGAATATCTTGACCTTGTTACACTTGGCACATATGCTGATATGGTTCCACTTACAAACTCAAACAGAACATTGATAAAACATGGATGGGGACTTATTGAGCATGCATACAGACCATCTATAAAAATACTGAAAAATTTAACAGGAATAAACAGTAATTCACTTAAAGCTTTTCATTTAAGCTTTTGTATAATCCCAAGAATTAATGCTCCAGGAAGAGTTGACCATGCTAAAGATGTAGTAAAATTTTTAATCTCTGAAGACAACAATGAGCTGGAAAGACTCGGTCAATGGCTAAATCAGGTCAACTCTATGAGACAAAAAATAGAAGAAAAAATAATTGAAGAAGTAGAAGAAAAACTTGCTAAAGATTTTCAGAATGAACCAGTTATAGTGATATGGGGGAACTGGCATCCGGGAGTTGCAGGAACAGTTGCAAACAAACTTATAGAAAGATTTAATCGTCCTGCCTTTGTATTTTCTATTCAGGATGAAAAGGCAAAAGGTTCAGCAAGAAGTCCTTCCGGTATCAATCTGCAAGATTTATTAATCAACAGTAAGGAATTGCTTATAAGATTTGGTGGACATAAACAGGCTGCTGGAGTAACTCTTTTAAAAGAAAATCTACCATTATTCAAAGATAGAGTTTGTAGTCTTGCAAAAGACATTACTATTGAAGATAAAAATATACTTAATCTTGATGCTGCTGTTAATCTTTCAGAAATAAATGAAAAAGTTGCAGAAGAGATGAAACTTCTTGAGCCCTTCGGAGAAGGCAATAGAGAACCTCTTTTTGGTGCAAAAGAACTTACTGTGGTAAATTTAAGAAAGGTAGGCAACAATCACCTTAAAATGTTTTTAAGACAAAATGGAAACACTATTTCAGCCATAGGGTTTGATATGGGAGAGGAAGGTATTCTTGAAGGAAGCCTGATTGATGCTGCATTTATTCCAGCAATAAATGAATGGGAAGGGATGAAAACCCTTCAGCTTCAGCTAAAAGCATTAAGAAGGTCAAAAAGATGAGATTTACTGTAAATGATTTATTTAACAAAAAAAAGCAGGGGCAAAAAATAACAATGCTTACAGCCTATGACTATCCATTTGCTCATCTTGTTGATGAGGCAGGAATAGATATGATTCTTGTAGGAGACTCTCTTTCAATGGTAATTCAGGGGAATGAAACAACCCTGCCTGTAACAATGGATGAGATGCTCTATCATACTAAAATAGTTGTCAATTCAACAAAAAGAGCAATGGTTGTCGCTGATATGCCTTTTATGTCCTATCAGGTAAGCATAGAGGAAGCTGTAAGAAATGCTGGAAGATTTGTTAAAGAAGCAGGAGCACAGGCTGTTAAACTTGAAGGAGGCAGAGAAATCCTCCCTCATGTAAAAGCAATTACTGAGGCAGAAATTCCTGTTATAGGTCATTTAGGACTAACACCACAGGCAATTCTCCGAATGGGAGGATACAAACTTCAAGGAAAAACTGATGAGCAGGCAAAAAGGATAAAAGAAGATGCTTTAAGTTTACAGGAAGCAGGAGCAATAGCAATTGTTCTTGAATTAATACCTTCAGATTTAGCACAGGAGGTCACAGAAAAACTCCATATACCCACAATTGGAATTGGTGCAGGTCCAAACTGTGATGGGCAGGTTTTGGTTATTTATGACCTGCTTGGACTTTTTGAAAAATTTACCCCTAAGTTTGTAAAAAAATATGCTAACTTAAGAGAAAATATACTTAATGCAATAAAGCAGTTTAAAGAAGAGGTTGAAAAGAGTGAGTTCCCAAATCAAGAACATTCTTTTTAAAGGAGGAGGTAAGTGCTAACACCAGATAAACAATTTGAAATAATAAAAAGAGGAACTGTAGAGATAATCCTTGAAGATGACCTCAAAAAAAAGCTTGAACGCTCTTATAAAGAAAAAAAGCCATTAAAAATAAAAGTAGGATTTGATCCAACTGCTCCAGATATACATCTTGGACATACTGTCCTTCTTGAAAAAATGAGACAGTTTCAAGAACTTGGACATGAGGTTATATTCCTAATCGGAGATTTCACAGGAATGATAGGAGACCCATCAGGCAAGACTGAAACAAGAAAGCCTCTTACAAGAGAGGAAGTTTTAAAAAATGCAGAGACATATAAAGACCAGGTTTTTAAAATCCTTAATCCAGAAAAAACAGTTATAACTTTTAACAGCGAGTGGTTTGGACGTATGACAGCACTTGATATGTGCAGGCTTGCATCCGCGGAGACTGTTGCAAGAATGCTTGAAAGGGAAGACTTTAAAAAGAGATTTGCAGAAGGACGCTCTATAACAATTCTTGAATTCCTATATCCTTTGCTTCAGGCTTATGACTCAGTTTATCTAAAAGCAGATATAGAACTCGGCGGTACTGACCAGAAGTTTAATCTTTTGATGGGAAGACAGTTAATGAAAATTTATGATATAGAGGAACAGGTTGTAATAATGATGCCACTTCTTGAGGGTCTTGATGGTGTACAAAAGATGTCTAAGAGTCTTGGTAATTACATTGGAATTAATGAACCACCTGATGAGATGTTTGGGAAAATAATGTCAATCAATGATGAATTAATGCTTAAATACTATGAACTATTAAGCCATATATCAATTGAAGAGCTTAATGAGCTTAAAAAAGGTATAAAGGAAGGGAAAATTAATCCAAGAGATGCTAAAGAAGCTCTGGCAGTAGAAATTGTCACAAGATACCACAATAAAGAGCTTGCAGAAAAAGCAAAAGATAGATTCATAAAACTTTTCAGGCAGAAGGATATTCCTGATGATATTTTATCTGTTAAGATTAAAGATGAAGGTGAAGGAGTATGGATACCAAAAATAATGAAAGAATACGGACTTGTAAAAAGCACATCTGAAGCTATAAGACTTATAAAACAAGGTGCATTAAGATTGAATAATGAACAAATATCAGACCCTCAAATCAAAATAAAGAAAGGTGAGTATATTTTAAAAGTTGGCAAGAGAAGATTTATAAGAGTTGATATAATTTAAAAGAGTTTCTATTAATTCTTCCTCTTTAACTGTTTTAACAATTTTGCCTTTTACAAAAACAATTCCCTGTTTTTTCCCTCCTGCAATTCCAAAATCAGCCTCTTTTGCTTCACCTGGTCCGTTTACTGAACATCCCATAACAGCAATTTTTAAAGGTTCTTTTATATCTTTTAAAGCTTTTTTTACTCTTTTCACCATCCTTTTTATATCAATCTCACATCTTCCGCATGTAGGACAACTAATTATCTCAATACCTGCCTGCCTCAATCCTGTAACTCTAAGTATTTCATAAGCAACTCTGACTTCAGTTATAGGAGAATCTGTAAGTGAAACTCTTATTGTATCGCCAATTCCTTGAAGCAAAAGAAGTCCTATTCCAATAGAACTTTTCACAACACCTTCTGGCACAGGTCCTGTTTCTGTGATACCCACATGGAGTGGATAATCATATTTACTGCTAAAAAGCTTGTAAGCTTCAACTGTTTTTAATACATCAGAGGCTTTAAGTGAAACTTTGATATCATGAAAATCTTGTTTTTCAAGAATTTCAATATGCCTTTCAGCAGCTTCAACCATTGCTTCTGCTGAAGGATGTCCATATTTGTCAATCAAATCTTTCGGCAAAGAACCTGAATTAACTCCTATACGGATAGGAATTTTCTTGTCTTTTGCAGCACTTACAACTTCTTTTACTTTCCAATTATCGCCTATGTTACCTGGATTTATCCTTAAACCATCAACTCCCTGACGGATTGCTTCAACAGCAAGCCTGTAATTAAAGTGAATATCAGCAACTATGGGAATTTTTATCCTCTTTTTTATTTCTCCTAAGATTTTTGCTGCATTCATGTCAGGAACTGCTAATCTAACTATTTCACAGCCTGCCTGTTCAAGTTGCTTTATCTGCCTTACTGTTGCTTTAATGTTTCTTGTATCTGTTTTGGTCATTGATTGAACAACAATTGGCGCTCCTCCTCCAATTGGAACTTTGCCAATATAAATTCTTCTTGTTTTTTTCCTCTGGATTTTATTCAACAGAGGAGTCCTCTCTAAGCTGATTTATCGCAGAAAGATGACTCTTATAATCTATTGAAAATTCATGCGTTCCGTCGCCACGAGACACAAAATACAGATATGGAACATTTGCAGGATTTAATGCTGCAATTATTGATTTTAAACCGGGTGACGCAATTGGTCCTGGTGGAAGTCCCTTAATTATATATGTATTATAGGGGGTTTTATTTTTGAGGTCTGTCTTTGTAACACCTTTATTAGCCCTTTTTATTCCGTAAATTGCAGTTGGGTCTGCCTGAAGAGGCATGCCAATCTTTAATCTATTATGATAAACTGCAGAAATAAGAACTCTTTCTTCGTCCAATTTTGCCTCTTTTTCAATTATAGAAGCAAGAGTTAATACCTGATTTACTGTCCAGCCCATTTTTTTTGTTTTATTTATAAGCTTTTCATTATAAACCTGCCAGAATTTTTTTACCATCATTGTTAAAATTTCATCAATATTCATTCCTTTCGGAATAGTATAAGTAGCAGGGAATAAATAACCTTCTATACTCGGAGAATCTATATTAAGTGACTTCAAAAATTCTTGGTCAGTGGCAAATTCCCATATTTTTTCTTTAAATTCAGGATCAATTGTACCGAGCTTGTCAGCTATTTCATAAAGACTGTCTCCTTCAACCACAGTAATTGTATGCTCAAGTATTCTACCCTCAAGAAGTTTTTTTAAAACCTCAAGCATTGTCATATCCTTAGTAATAAGGTAATACCCTGCTCTTGCTTTTTTTTCTATACCAAGTATTTTCCCTGTAATTATAAAGATATTTTCATCTGTTATAATCCCTTTCTCTTTAAAAGTGGATGCAATTAAGGAAAAACTCGCTCCTTTAGGTATATATACTTCTGTATCTTTCTGAATTCTTACAGGTTTAGTAAGTATTATAGCAACATAAAGTGCAAGAAAACAGAAATATAAAAGAAAAACAAGAAAAAGAGCTTTCCAGAACTTCATTTATTAATATTATCAAAGAGTTATATTAAATGGCAAATTTTAATCTTAAAATGCTGATATAAATGCTGTATTCCTGAAATTGCTATAAGGGGAAGGAGGTTTTTCTCTAATCCCGTCATTCCGAGGGGTTTGCTGCCCCGAGGCGCTATCCTGAGCGAAGCGAAGGAACTCTCTAATTGAAAAATCTCTCGGGTGAAAAAAGGATGAGATTCTTCCACTTCGCTTAAGTTCAGGGTCAGAATGACCCATTTGTCACCTTTTTTTACCTGTTACTCTTTTTTTACATGTGACCTTTTTTACCTGTCACCAAGTAATGTGACCTTTTTATCTGTCACCAAGTAATGCAATTTGATTGCCATACTGGTTGTGCAGCCCTGAATGTCACCTTTTTTTACCTGTCACCCTGAGGCGTAAGCCGAAGGGTCTCCTATGGAGATTCTTCGGTCACTTACGCTCCCTCAGACGCTGTCCTGAGTTAAAACGAAGGGATGACAGAATAAGGCGCTATCCTGAGCCGAAGCCCTAAGCCAAAGCCCTGAGCTTATGCGAAGGGTCTGCGAAGGATTCACAAAATCACCCGAAAAGAGAGCTCTATCGGCAATTTCAGGTTTATTTAAATCATTTGATATTTTCAATTTTTATGATAGAATTAAATATGAAGAAAAGGAGGAAAAATGCTTACAGAAAAAGTTAAAGCTGCTGGTTGAGCAGCTAAAATCGGTCCTGGGGACCTTGAAGAAATATTGAAATATATATCTTTACCAGTTGACCCTAACCTTCTTGTAGGTTCTGAAGACTGGTCTGATGCGGGTATTTATCGCCTGAAGGAAGATCTTGCACTGGTACAGAGTGTTGACTTTTTTACTCCTATCGTTGATTATCCTTATGATTTTGGACAAATTGCAGTCGCAAATGCCTTAAGCGATATATACTCAGCAGGCGCTAAACCGCTTCTTGCTCTGAATATTGTTTGCTTTCCAATAAATGATATGGATAAATCAATCTTAAAAGAAATTTTGAAAGGAGGTGCTGATAAACTTAAAGAAGCAGAAGCACTGATGATTGGAGGACATAGCGTTGAAGACCCTGAAATAAAATATGGAGTAGCTGTCACAGGTATTGTTCATCCTGAAAAGTTTGTTACAAATAAAGGAGCAAAAACAGGCGACCTTTTAGTCCTAACAAAGCCAATTGGAACAGGCATTTTATCTACTGCTGTTAAAGGCAAACTACTTGACCCTGAAACAACAAAAATTCTTACTCAAACTATGGCTACATTAAACAGAGCAGCCTCAGAGGTAATGATGGATATAGGTGTTAATGCATGCACTGATATAACAGGTTTCGGACTGATAGGGCATGCTCTTGAGATGGCAAGAGCAAGCAAAGTAACAATAAAAATTTTCAAAGACAAAGTTCCCCTTTTACCAAAAGTATATGATTTTGCTTCAATTGGAATTGTTCCAGCTGGTGGAAAAAGAAATGTAAAATACTGCTCTAAATCAGTAGATACAGGAGACACAGATGCTATATTACTTGACATACTTTCAGACCCTCAGACATCAGGAGGACTTCTTATTTCAGTCCCACCAGATAAAGCAGATGAATTGGTTTCAAAGTTAAAATCGCATGGCGTACAAACAGCTGTTGTAATAGGTGAAGTCATAGAAAAAAGCCATGGAAAAATAGTTTTGATTTGATATGATTTATATAAAATTTTTTAACGAAATATCTTGACAAAAGCAGATATTAAATGTTAACTTTAGTTAGTTAATATAAATATCCATCAAAGGAGGTGGAAATATGACAAGAAAAGAATCAAAAGAAGTATCAAGAGTTGAGCCAACTTTGCTATCTCCCTTTGAGGAGATAGAACGTTTCTTTGAGGAATTTGCAAGAAGACCTTTCTCATTGTTTGGGTCACTCGCTCCGAGATTAAGAGCGGAACAGGAGGTTATTTCTCCAGCGGTTGATATATTTGAAGAAGGTGACGACCTGGTTGTCAAGGCTGAACTCCCAGGGATAAACAAAGAAAATATTGAAGTTAAGGTTACAGACGACTACATCACCATATCCGGTGAGAAGAAGAAAGAAGAAAAGATTGAAAAGAAAGACTATTACAGGTATGAACGTTCTTATGGTTCATTCTCAAGAACATTCAGACTTCCTGTTGATGTCCAGACAGATAAAGCTAAGGCAAAGTTTGAAAATGGAGTTCTTGAAATAAGAATTCCAAAAACAGAGGAAGCAAAAACTAAGGAAAGAAAGCTTCAAATTGAGTAAAACTTGTGGAGGGCTAATGCCCTCCATTATTTTTTAAAACGGGTTAATGAATAATAAAATTCTCATAACAGGTTCAACTGGTTTTGTAGGAAAATATATTGTAAATGAAGCTTTTCAGAAAGGCTATGATATTCATCTTATTGTAAGAAATCAGCAAAAAGCCAAGCATATTTTTGGACAAAGGGTAAAAGTTTATGAAATTAATGACCTTACCAACAAAAATCAACTAAGAGAAATTTTAGAAAAGGTCAAACCTGATTATGTGATCCATTTAGTTGGAATAATTAGGGAAATAAAAAACAAGGGCATTACCTTTGAAAAAGTGCACTTTGAATATTCAAAATGCCTTTATCAAGTTTTAAAAAATTTTTCACCCAAAAAGGTAATTCACATGAGTGCTCTCGGGGTTGATAAAAATGCTCCTTCTAAATATCACATCACAAAGTTTAAAGCTGAAAATGAGTTAATAAAAAGCGGAATTCCTTATGTAATACTCAGACCTTCCTTCATCTTAGGACCGGAACAGTTGCTTTTTGCCAAACTGAAGCCTTTTTTAAAAAAATTTCCTGTTTTAATTTTCCCAGACATTTTAGGATATTACTTTCAGCCTGTTGATGTGAGAGATGTGGCAGAATGCTTTATAAATGGAATTGATTATAAAGGAAACGGCATTTTTCAACTTTGTGGAGACGAAAAGGTAAGTTTAAAAGAAATTGTTCGGGATTTTGTAAAACATAATAGTAAAAAAGCTATTTTTATTCCTGTTCCCAAATTTATCCTTAAAATATTTGCATCTGAGCAATACAAAATGATGTGGAGGAATAATATTTGTAACAATTCTGATGAATCACTATCAATACAGAACTTGTTAGGTAGGGAACCTATTCCTTATAAAGAATCAATAAAGTGGTCATCTCTTACCTAATCTATAATTTCAACGGAAATTTTTTCTCCTTCTTCAATTCCAATAAGGTCTGAAGGTATATGAGCAATACCATCAGCCATTACAAGACTCATTATAAGACCTGATTTGCTTAAAAGAGGCATAGCCCATAGTTCACCATTCTTTTCTTCAATAGAAACTCTTATAAAATCTTCTCTTCCAGCCTGCGAGTGAATACATCTTGAAATCCTTGCACTTATAGTCTTTCTGAAATTTTTATCAGTTAATCCAAGCATGTGCTCAATTACAGGTTTTACAAAAATTTCAAAACAAATATAAACAGCAACAGGATGTCCAGGAAGTCCGAAAACAGGTTTCCCATTACAAACTCCACCTATTATTGGTTTTCCTGGTTTTATGGATGCTCCATGAAAAAGCACTCCAGGAGAACCAAGTTCATCAATAACTTTTGCAGTCAAATCCTTAACTCCCGCACTTGTTCCTCCTGTGATTAAGATAAGATTACTTAAGGCATATGCTTTCTGAACAGTTTCCTTTATTTGCGTATATTCATCCTTTACAATTCCCATTTTTAATGGAATAGCTCCATTTTCAAAACTTAATCCCGCTAAAGTGAAAGAATTAATATCTCTTACCTTTCCCTTACTAACCTTTTCTGTATGTGGAACTATCTCATCTCCCGTAAGGATTATTGAAACCACTGGTTTTCTTGTAACTTTAATCTCCTTGATACCTAATCCAGCAAGTGCTCCAATATCCTGAGGTTTTAGTCTGTGCCCAGCTTTTATTACTAATTCACCCTCTTTTACATCCTCATCTTTATAAATTACATTCTCTCCTGGCGAGACAGCTCTTAAAACTTCAATCAGGTCATCGGAGATTATATTGACATGCTCAATCATAACAACAGCATCTGCTCCTTCAGGAAGCATGCCTCCTGTTGCAATAGAGGCGGTTTCGCCCTTAGAAAGAGCAAAATTCGGAATAGCTCCCATTGGAATATCACCTTTTAGATTAAGATAAGCAGGTGAACTTTCTTTTGCTCCGAATGTATCAGAAGCCCTTACTGCAAATCCATCAACAGTTGAGCGGTCAAATCCAGGAAGGTCTTCAGGTGCGATTATATTTTCAAAAACTATCCTTGAATAAGATTCTTCTATAGGAACTGTTTCAGGAGAAAGACATCTGAAAGGAATATGTTCAAAAATTAATTTGAGAGCATCCTGTGGAAGTATATATTTTTTATCAAGCATAAAATCAATTATACAACTTAATATTTCAGAAATTCTAATAGATTAATGTACTTTTTGAAAGTTTCTAAACTTTTTTTATGTTTTTCAGTAAGTTCATAATCCATGTTTTCCTTCCAGTAATAAAGAATTTCTTCTTCTGTCATAAAATCCTTTAAATAATAATCCCTGACCATTTCTGAAAAGTATTCTTTGCATTTATTACGAGCATAAAGGAGTCTATCTTTAAGCTGAATGTATTTAGTGTAAAGTTCATTTTCCGGATAGGTAATCTCTTTTCTTACAATCCACAAAGCAAACACAAAGGGAAGTCCTGTATGATGATACCACAAATTTGCAAGGTCATATACTTTTTTTCCGTTATTCAATTTTCTGTATCTCAATGCATCATCACCAATCAACAGAAAACTTTCTCCTGTATGTGGAGCAGAAGAAATATCATAAAAAGGTTTTAATCCCATGAATTTCTCAAGGATAATCCTTAACAATAGATGGGAAGTAGCAGACTGATCAGTAAGTAGAATTTTTTGACCGTCAATCTTTTCCAGTTCATGCTCACTGAAAAAAAGCACACTTCCTACATACTCTTTTGAACTTATGCAGATTCCATCAATATAATCATAAAGTTCCTGATTAAGAAGATATTCCACTGAAGAAGAAGGACTCACATCAATTAAGTTATTTCTCAATGCCCAGTTTAACTGAGATGGAACACCTTTTACAAGATGAACATCTTCAAGTAAATTCTCCTTTTCAAGAACATAAAATATTGGATAAACATTGGCATACTGAATCCATCCTACTTTGAGCTTCATCCTTTTATAACCCCCATTGGTTTTAGCTTTGCAACCTTGCTGGCAATACCTGCATTATGTATAACATCAACAACATTTGATACATCCTTATAGGCATCAGGCATTTCCTCTGCTAAGGTTTCTTTACCAGCAGACCTTACAATTATTCCTCTTTCAGCCATTTCCTGTTTTATTGAACGGCCCCTTGCCTGTTTTATTGCCTGATTTCTGCTGAGAAGTCTTCCAGCTCCATGACAGGTTGAACAAAAAGTTTCATACATTGCTTTTTCAAGTCCCACAAGAACAAAAGAAACCCTTCCCATATCCCCTGGAATCAAAACTGGCTGACCAATTTCTTTATAACAATCAGGTAATTCAGGATGTCCTTTTGGAAAAGCACGGGTAGCACCTTTTCTGTGGACAATTAGCTTTTTTTGCTTACCCTCAACTGTATGAAATTCTTCTTTTGCAATGTTATGGGCAACATCATAAACAATCTTCATTCCCAGCTCTTTAGGTGAAAGTTTAAAAAGTCTTAAAAATACCTCCCTTGTCCAGTGCATAAGACACTGTCTGTTTGCCCATGCATAGTTTACAGCACCTTTCATTGCTGAAAAATACTGCTGTCCTTCTCTGCTACGGAATGGAACACAGGCAAGCTCTTTATCAGGTAATTCAATTCCATATTTCCTGACAGACTGTAACATCACCTTTACATAATCCTCGCAAATTTGATGCCCAAAACCTCTTGAACCAGTATGAATCATAACAGTAACCTGTCCCTTTATTAACCCCATTTCTATAGCTATTTCAGGTTCAAAGACCTCTGCCACATACTGAACTTCAAGGAAATGATTACCAGAACCAAGTGTTCCTAATTGGTTTTTGCCTCGCTCGTAGGCTTTTTTGCTTATCATATCAGGGTCTGCACCTTCAATACATCCGTAAGATTCAATTCTCTGCAAATCTTCAGCTTCACCAAAACCCTGCTCAATTGCCCATATTGCACCTTTTTTTACAACTTTCTTAGCATCCTCAGGTGAAAGCTTTATTTTTCCAGTTGAACCAACACCAGAGGGAATGTGAGTATATAGCAAATCAACAAGCTCTCTAATTTTTGGTTCAACTTCCTCTTTTGTGAGATTACTTTTAAGAAGCCTTACCCCACAGTTATGGACTACAATTCCATTTGCAATAAAGTTATTGGCATGATGTACGACTCCTATATCAAAAAAATACTCGTGAGAGGGAATTATTTTTTCTATCTGAACTACCCTTTCTTTTACAAATCCGCCTTTTAAGCAGAAATTTTGAATATAATTTTTAAAATCAGGGAAATTTTCAGGTACTCTCACATCATTGATATTTTTGTAAATATGTCTTTCAACAAATCGCCTGTTTACAACTGAACTTACAGAATTGTAAGCTTCTTTCAGGCTCCCCTTATTTTTATATACTTCTAATGCAGCCTTTGCTGCCTTAGTTCTTGTCTCCTTTATCAATTTTTTCTTTGTAAGATAAGCATAACCATAAAGTCCTCTTTCTTTTTTATCTAAAGCATATTCATAATTTATTCTGCCTAAAAAAAGCCTTATATTTTCTTCTCCAACAATAGAAAGCCTGTATGTTGAATTATTTTTTGACTTAATTTTGTATATAATGCTGTGTATCCCAAACTCCTTCAGCAGTCCTTTAACATCATCAAGAAAATTCAGAAGATTATGTTCTAAATTCTTCATCTTTGCCTGAGTTAGGTTCACAGGCAGGGGAGTATAACTTCTAAAAATGGGGACACTTCCATCAGCCCCAAAAAGTCCGGACAAAAAATTCCTCTTAATCCATAAAGGAGCTTTTTTTATCCATTCAGGGACATTGTATTGTATTTCTGTTTTTTTACCAAAAGGTACGCCAAGTTTTTTAAGCAATAAAGCAAATGCCCTTGATGAAACCCTTAATTCAGCAGATACAGATTCTCCTTTATAAATGCCACTTACAGTTTCTATTGAGAATTTTTTCTTTCTTAAATACAGAACTGAAGAGATTCCAATTTTTTTTAAATCTTTTTTCAATTCATTGAGGCTCTCAGGTTTTCCATAAAAGCTGATGTTTACTCTTCCATACATTTTCCCCAAATGCCCATCTCCGAAGGCAAATCCAACAATGCGTGCTAAAATTCCTGCCAGTGGGCAATTAAATTTAAGTGGCAAAAGTTTTCTATTTTTCAGGAATAAAACTATCTGCGAATTTTCTTCAGTGAAGTTTTTTTCATCTATTATTATCCCTTCTTTTTCTTCATATTCAACTCCTTCAAAAGGATAAATTAATACGAAGTCATTTTCTTTTATTTTTTCGATTGGGATGTACCCGCCAACAGTTAGAACCGGATGCTCTCTACTGCCTTCAATTTTCCTTCCTGTTTCAGTAATGATTCGAAAAGCGAATTCATTTTCATCTATTTTTCTTTTAGTTGCAAGTAAAAGCTCTGAATTATCGTTATGCCCTTCCTCTAAATTAAATATTTTTAATCTTTCACCCCTGTATCTATCCAATGCATCTTCAATATTTATCCAGTATCCATGCTCGGTTAAAACTTTTGTCCCCGGACAAAGACAGTTAATATCGTATCCTACACCTCCAGGTGAGATAACACCTTCCTCCACATCAAAGGCAGCTACACCTCCTATTGGAAAACCGTAGCCTGTATGAATATCTGGCATGGCAAGAGAATTTCCAACAATTCCAGGGAGTGTTGCCACATTTGCCACCTGACGAACTGAATCAAGCTCAAGTTCCTGCTCAAGAGTTTCATCTACATATATAATGCCTTCTGTTCTCATCCCCTGCACAAAACCTTTTGGGACTTTAATTCTGTATGGGTCTATTCTTTCAGTTCCTTCTATCTTTGGCATAATACACCTCCTTTGAGGCTGACTTTATTATATCTTTAAATGTCAAAAATTATCTCTGCAATCCAGAGATTGTTATCTTTTTTGAGAACAATGTTATGATAGGTAGCAGCTTTTACAAGGAGTCTTCTTTCATGTTTTTCTGGATTAAAAAATTCGCCATAAACTTCTGCTTTAAGGCTGTTTTCTTTAATCTTTACTTTTATTGATTTACCAATAAACCCATAAGCATCAAAATGGAAAATAAGCTCATTAAGAAAACTTACAAGCATTTCTTCAAGGGTTTCTTCTGATAAAGAAATTTCTTTTTTTTCTTCTAACTCTATAAGAGATATGTCAGTGATCAGGCTGTAAAGTCCAAGTCCTGCATTTACAAAACATTCTTCAATTGTTTTGCCTTCTGCTCTTAATCCAATATCACCTGCAACATCAATAACTCTATAACTCATTGTATGTTTTTTAATGCATCTTCTATAAACTCTTTAACCTGTGGGTCATCTTCCTTTGATAAAGCCTCCATTAATGCAGGCTTTGCTTCCTTATCAGCAATTATTTCAAGAGCATAGGCTGCATCGCCCCTTATATTTTTTTCTTTTGATTTTAAAAGTTCAATAATATCCAGAACAATTTCCTGCAATATAGCAGGATTTTTTGCCTTTATTTCTTCAATTATTGCAAATGCTCCAACTTTAATTCTCAACCTCTCATCAGCAAGCATCTTCGGTATTAACTTAATCTGGTCAGGTTCATGCTCAAAAAAAGTTATTATATTTTCAAGATATCCATTGTCAAGATAATCAAAAAGCATCTCTTCAAAATCCGATGCATCCTCCTTAGGTGAAGAAGAAAATCCCGAATTTGGTGTATTTTGTTTATTTTCAATCCCAGAGGATTTGTCTTCAAAATTATTATCTCTTCCATTCATAATCTAAACTATTATCACCCCTACCCTCTGTATTTTAAATAATTATAGTGAATTTAACAAATAAAAATAAATTACAGTTTTATGTGTATCCAGATATTGCCTATAGAAAAAGGAGGTTTTTCTCTTATTCCGTCATTCCGAGGGGGTAAATCCCCGTAGGCGCTGTCCTGAGCCTAAGCCCTGAGCCTATGCGAAGGGTCAGCGAAGGAACTCTCTAATTAAAAAACCTGTTTGGTGAAAGGATGAGATTCTTCGCTATCGCTCAGAATGACAAGAAA
>Ga0209162_1000345_pt1 | contig 51637 bp, 51 predicted proteins | sample YNPNPMetaG_FD_187121 | JGI IMG/M metagenome (GOLD analysis project Ga0209162, IMG submission 187121) | Anoxygenic and chlorotrophic microbial mat microbial communities from Yellowstone National Park, USA - YNP NP MetaG (SPAdes) (version 2) ...
ACACCAACGCCGATGTTCACGGCGACCCCACCCTTGCCACCTACACCCTTACCAAGCCCGACACCTCTGCCGCAGGCGGTGGTTTTGTCGGTAAACTTGAATTTGCGCGAAGGACCCGGCTTCAATTACAACCCGATCAAACTGCTGGCGCGCGGCGACTTGCTTTCCATTGTTGGTACATATGCCGAGTGCGGCTGGTTAAAGGTGCGTATAGCGGATGGTACGGAAGGTTGGGTCAAGGGGGATTCAACTTATGTGTCATACAAAGAAGACTGCCGCACCTTTCCGCCCGGTACATTTCGACCGCCGAACGGCGCTATTTTTTCCGACCAGCGTAAACTGTTCGGTCTGGGCGAATTGGCGATTGAAAATGGCAGTGATCAGGATGGGCTGGTTGTTTTATCAGATAGCGTGAGTAACCCATTGGTAGCGTTCTATGTACGTCAGGGTGAAACCTTTACGCTTACCCGCATTGCCGATGGCAGTTACCAATTGTATTTCAAGCTTGGTTCCGAGTGGGTTGGAGATGAACTAAGGTTTCTTAACGTCTCTGCGGTCAAACGCATGGATGAACTGCTGGCGTTTGCGACTAGCGGGGCAACCTTCACAACGTGGAAGGTTAGTCTGCAGCCTGTTCCCGGTGGAACCGGCAGGGCAAGCGAAATCCCTGAAAGCGAGTTTCCCGCGCTGAAATAAAAATCCGGAGGCAATCATGAGCGAAACCCCGCCTATTCTGGAATACGATCCATCGCCGCGCGCCATTGTCAAACCGCAAACCAAATTTGAAGGACGGGCACCGGCTCGTGCGGTGTTGTGTTTTTTTCAAGAAGTGTTGCAGAAACTGTTGGCGGAAGGTCAGCTCAGGATAGTTGGACATCTGGTCTCCGAAATTGGGCGTAACCCGATTTACGAACTGGAGCGGCAGGGCGGGCGGCTGCTGGTACTCCATCCGGGGGTGGGTGCGCCGCTGGCAGCCGGCTTTCTGGAAGAACTGATTTCGCTGGGTGTGCAAAAGGTGATTGTCTGTGGCGGGTGCGGAGTACTGGATCACGTTATTGCTGCCGGGCGGCTGGTGGTTTTGCGTTCTGCGGTGCGCGATGAGGGGACGTCTTATCATTACTTACCCCCAGCCCGCGAGGTAGAAGCCAGTCCGCAGGCGGTTATGGCACTGGAAGAGACTCTGCGCCGCCGCGGCTTGCCGTATCTGGTGGGCAAGTCCTGGACAACAGACGGACTATACCGCGAAACCGAAATGCGGCGGTTACGGCGGGTGATGGAGGGCTGTCTGGTGGTAGAGATGGAAGCGGCGGCTTTGTTTGCTGTGGCGCAGTTTCGCAAGATAACGCTGGGGCAGATTGTTTATGGCGGTGATCTGGTTGTGCCAGAAGGCTGGGATGAGCGCGCCTGGTTTGAGCGCAAAAGTGACCGCGAGTTGCTCTTCTGGCTGGCAGTGGAAGCTTGCGCAGGGTTATAAGGCGGTTATTGTGTGCCGCCGTATAACTGTCGGTGCACGACGCTTAGCGCGCGCACTTGCTCGGCAGCATGGTAAGAAGAACGCACGAGTGGGGCGCTTTCCACCCAGCGAAAGCCAATGCTATACCCATAGTCGCGCAATTCCTGAAATTCTTCCAGCGTGTAGTAGCGGCTGATGGGCAAGTGCCGGCGGCTGGGTTGCAGATATTGCCCGATGGTCAGGATGTCCACCTGCCAGTCGCGCAGGTCGCGCATCACTGCCTTCACTTCATCCATCGTTTCGCCCAACCCAACCATAATACCGGATTTGGTCAGCACATCTGGATCAAGCTTTTTAGCATTGCTCAGGACTGCCTGTGACCATTCATAATGGTCTTGCGGCTGAACGAGCTTAAACAGACGCGGTACGGTCTCAACATTGTGATTGAGGATTTCCGGGCGGGCGTCCATGACGATTTTCAACGCCTCGAGACTACCCTTAAAATCCGGAATTAGTACCTCAATGGAACAACCGGGATGCAGTTCGCGGATGCGGCGAATGACCATCGCAAAAATCGGCGCGCCGCCATCTTTGCGTTCATCGCGGTTGACACTGGTGATCACAGCGTGTTTCAGATTCATCGCTTTGACTGCCTGAGCGACGCGCTCCGGTTCTTCCCAATCCAGCGGCAGTGGGCGTCCGTGTTTGACGTCACAAAAGCCGCAGGTGCGCGTGCATATATCACCCATCATCAGGAAAGTGGCAGTGCCGCTCCCCCAGCATTCGCCCATGTTCGGGCAGCCTGCTTCTTCGCAAACGGTGTGCAAAGCCTTTTGGCGCATCAGATTTTGCAGCCATTCGTAGGTTTCACCGGAAGGGGCGCGCACTTTGATCCAATCCGGGCGGCGAATGGGTTTGGTGTCCATGCGTTCTGGATTTATGCGATCTCGGGTCGGATTTATCGGCATATAACCTCCTGCCGCTCATTATATATGGTTTGAGCGGTCCTGTAAAGCTAAAGATTGCCCGCCACCCGCAAACCGGTCAGCCGTTCCAGCAGTTTGCGCAAGAACCAGATGGGCGGCAGCAGAATCAGGTGCAGGATTAAGCTGATGGCGAAAACAACGGCGAGTGCTCTTAATGCAGCGTTCAAGCCAGGTGCCAAATAAGTCAGCATCCATTGCCCGGCGCCTGCCAGCAAGGCGATCCCACCCAGTGCAGCAAGCAGCAGAACTAACGGCAGCCAAGCGCGGCGGTCTGAGTCGGAGGGTAGCATGGTGCTGCTGACTGCAAATGCCAGATAAAACCACAACCAGAAATCCTGCCGGGAAGGCATGGCAAATAGCGAACCTATCAGTGCATTCCACCACGCCCGTTGCGATGCTAGAGCCGCCCAGTGGCTCATCCCCAGCGGCTGCAATCCTAAATAAGCGGTGATCAATCCGCCGCTGACCAGCGGCGCCATGCCGATCAAGGCGTCACGCAGAAAGTCGCTGCGCGCGGTTTCCACGTATCCCAGCCGGACATGTCCATCCGGCAATATCTGCGGCAGAATGGAAAACCTGCCCGTCCTCACCCTCAGAAGACGGGCAGCCAGCCAGTGACTTAATTCATGCACCAGAACACCGGGTAAAAACAATAGCGAGAACAGCCCAATGGTCAGTGCCGGACGGCGGGTAAGTAATAGAAAAACCGCCTGAATTTCCAGATGCAGCCGGCGGTTAATAAACAGGAATGGCGCCAGCGTTAAGAGCAGCCAACCAATTCCGCTAAAAGCGATCCCTGCGTCTTCCAAGGTTACTTAAGCCGCAGCTGCCTTTGTAATGGCGACAAAGTCATCGGCTTTCAGGCTCGCACCGCCGACCAATGCGCCGTCAATTTCCGGCTGGGTGAAGAACTCTGCCGCAATATCGCCTTTGACAGAACCACCGTAAAGGACGCGCACTGCTTCAGCCACCCCCCGCCCGAACATGCTTTGCAAGACAGGGCGGATATAGTTGGCGATGACAGCGTTGGCATTCTCGCCGCTGGAGGCGCGCCCGGTGCCGATTGCCCAGACCGGTTCGTAAGCGATGACGATTTTGCCAGCTTGCTCAGCCGGGATTCCTTCCAGCCCGGCTTTTACCTGTCGGGTGACCACTGAGGCAGTCTGTCCGCTTTCATTTTCTGCCAGCGTCTCCCCGACGCAGACGATCGGAATCAAACCGATTGCCAGCGCCGCTTTGGTTTTCTTATTGACCGTTTCATCAGTCTCGCCAAAGTAAGTGCGGCGTTCGGAATGACCAATGATGACGTACTGGCAGAACTCTTTTATCATTGCCGGCGAAATTTCGCCGGTGAATGCACCAGAGGCTTCCCAGTACAGGTCTTGTGCGCCCAGACCAATGCCGGTGCCTTCTAGTAATCGCGAAACCGCCATTAAAGCGGTAAATGGCGGGCAGATTACCCGTTCAACAGATGGAACGGATTGAAGTCCCAGCAACATCTGCGAGACCAGCGCGGTAGCTTCGCTGACGGTTTTATTCATCTTCCAGTTTCCAGCAACCAGTGGTGTACGCATTGTCAACCTCTTTGTGAAGAATATCATTCACCCCCCTGTATTGCGAAGGGTGGTATGTACGTTTGCTATTTTAGCAGAGAACGGCTTATTTTTGCAAAGTCGAGTGGTCAGGCGACCTGTGTATAGACGTTGAAAGCAGGAGGATTTTCCATGTGCTTTTTGACTGCGCAAAGCTCTGCCGAACGCACCAGTGCATCACGGTAGCGTTCCGGGAAGGTAGCTGGAACCTGTATTTCGATGTCCACTTTTTCGACCATCCCAGTCATCGGGTTGCTGTGAGTACGCTGAATCAGGCGGATGCCCTCTGTGGGTAAGTTGCGCTGGCGGCAAAACCCAAGCACATAAATACCGGCACAGGTGCCAAGTGAGGCTAAAAACAGGGCGAACGGTGTCGGGGCAGAGCCTTCCCCGCCGCCCATTGGCGGCTGGTCAGTTTTGACAGTGTAAGGACCAAAATGGGCGTCCACGCGCGCCCCACCGGGAAAATCAATCAGCATTTCCATCGTTGTTGTCTCCTTGAGAATTGTTCAGGTTCAGATTACGGTTAATTAGATGACACACTGGCGCAAAAAGTTACATGTCATACTGTGTTTTCCTCATTTATCATACTGAATCTGGCAAAAGGTATGAGTTTTGTCAGTACTTTATAAGAAAAGTGCCACTATTCCACACACGCAGGTCTAATTAACATAATTACAATATGTTGCGTGAAGAACTTGCCCATCTTCCCCTATTTGAAGGTTTGAGCGCCGAACAGCTTGAGCAGTTTGCCGCGCTGCTGGATGTTTGTTATCTGACCAAAGGCAGGCGAATTTTCGAACAGGGTGACGCGGCTGAATATCTTTATATCCTGCTGGAAGGGGAAGTCCTGATTCGTTACAAACCCTATGACGGGGATGAGATCACGGTGGCGCGTGTGATGCCGGGTGGCGTGTTTGGCTGGTCGGCAGCGCTGGGACGTGCAACATATACTTCCTCTGTAGTTGCCGTCCAGGATGGCAAAGCATATTGCCTGCGGGCTGAGAAACTACAAAAGCTGTGCGATCAATGTCCCGAAACCGGTGTTATACTTTTAAAGAAACTGGCTGAAGTCATTGCCCAGCGTGTGCAGGTAAGCCATGAACAGGTGTTTGGCATTCTAAGCCAGGGCATGGATAGCAGTGGAGATTGTATGAGGGAACTTGAAGATGGCAGACAATAATACCCCCAATTACTCAACCGATGAGCAACTGCGCGGCTTAATTGAGCAACTGGATGCCTATATCAGCCACTATCACGGCGGCAGTGTGCAGTTGGTTTCTTTTGATGGTAAGGTGGTGAAGGTTCATTTGGGAGGTGCGTGCGAGGGCTGTCCGCTTTCTCCCACCACGCTGCATGGGTGGGTAGAAGGCACCATCCGCCAGTTTTTCCCGGAGATTGAACGGGTTGAGGATGTAAAACCCTGAGCTTTTAGCGCCGCTCGTTTCGGTGCTCCCATTCGGCAACGGCGGCGCGCAGCAAAGCCTTTGCTTCTTCGTCGTCCACAGAGTCAATCCCGTGATACCGTCTGGCACCGATCCAGACGGTAACCCCCTCTTTTGGATCTTCTACCAGCTTAATGATCTTTCCGGCTAACGGTGAATTCGGCAGCATTTCCTGCAATACTTCGTCAATCTGCTCTACAATGCTAAGTAGGGTTGGGGGAACTTTCTTTTCTTCTAGAACTTTGCTGACAAGAGGTTTTTGAGCTTCGTTTGCGGCTATCGGAACAGACGGCGGGGATGTTTGCGACTCTTCGATGATGGCAGACGAGGACGATTGTGGTGGTGCTGTATCGGCAGCGGCAGGCTTGTGTCGGGCTGGCTTTTGGCGCTCTTCAGCCGGCGCTCCTATCCAGATCAACCATTCGCGCGTCAGCAATGCGATTTGTTGACGCAAACGCTCATCCATTGCCTGTGCGCTTTCGAAGCGTTTTTCGTCCAATATGGCAATTAATTTACCGCTGGAGTGCGAACGCAACAGACGCAGCACTTCGATTTCATTATCCGATTTGGTGATTAGTTCCTCTGCGGCAGTTGCTTCAAGTTCTTGCTGTTCTGCGGCAATGGTCTCTTTGTCTGGTTGATCTTTCTCGGCGTTTTCTTTGCCTCGATCGGCAAATAACATTGCCACCAACGCACCCCCAATAAAACCCACCGTAACAAAGACCAGCGCCAACACTAGAATATTTCCCAATGCCATACTTTACCTCTTCAATTCAAACAACTTATTTGATTGTAGCACAGCTTACAGGCTGGCAGTGCGGGCAAAAGTGGGTGCTGCGTTGACTAATGAGGATACGCTGGATGGGCGTGCTACATGTCAGACATGGTTCTCCTGCTCTTCCATAGACGCGAAAGTGATTTTGAAAATTGCCGCCGCGATATACCCAATCAATGCTGGCGCCATTGTGCCGGATGCCCTCTTCCAACACCTGACGGATAGCATACCATAACCGTTTTGCCTGCTCTTCTGTAAGTTGATTGGAGTGTGTCTGTGGATGGAGACCGGCAATATGCAGAGCTTCATCGGTGTAGATATTTCCCAGACCAGCCAGAAAGGTTTGATCCAACAGCAAGGGCTTGAGCTGGCGATGCGTGTCTTTGAGCAATCGGTAAAATTGCTCTGCGGTGAAGGTTTGCTCCAGCGGTTCAGGGCCCAGATTGCCCAACACTTCTGCAGGGTCATGGACAAACCAGATGCGTCCAAACTTGCGCGTATCGTTAAAGGCAAGCCGCCAACCATTGTGAAAATAGAATAACGCTCGGTCGTGCGGTTCGACAGGGCGCGGGTTTGCCTTTGCATCAAAGCTGGTTTCCAGCCGCAGGTCACCGCTCATGCGCAGATGAATGAGCAGATAGTCCTTGTCCAGCTCAATGACGATGAATTTTCCGCGCCGCCAGAGTCCTCGAATCACTCGACCGGGCAGGGTATGATTCAGGTCTTCCGGAGTTGGTGTGGCGAGAGTGCGCTGCCAGAGCAATTCTACCTTTTGGATGCTGTGTCCCGTCAGGGGTGGATGTTCTCCATCCCCCTGACGCAGGTTGCGCACAATCGTCTCGACTTCAGGCAATTCGGGCATTACCGCTTACTCGTTAAACATCTCTCCCACACTGCGTCCCTCATTGGCACGGCGGATCACCTCACCCAGCAGTTCTGCAACGGTCAGCACTTTCAGCCGGTTTCCTAAAAGGGCGCGTTTGTGTTCCGGGATGGGGATGGTATCGGTGGTAATAAACTGAGTCACCGGCAAAGCAGCCAGCCGTTCGCAAGCGTTGGCAGAAAGGACGGGGTGAACGAATGAAACATAGACATCCCGCGCCCCGCAGGATTTGACTAGTTGCACCGCTTCAACCATTGAGCCGCCGGTGTCCACTTCATCATCTACAATGATTACATCACGATTTTCAACCTCGCCGATCAAGGTTAATGCTTCGGCGTTGGAATCATTGCTGACGCGTCGCTTTTCAATAAAAGCCATCGGCACGTCCAGCGCGGCGGCGTAGTTACGCGCTTTTTTGGCAAACCCCAGATCGGCAGTGACGACTACCGGACGGTGCATCTGCGGTTTGAGCGATTTGACATAGTCACTGAGGATGTAGAAAGTAGTCAGGACATCGCCGGGAATAGAGAAGAACCCCTGTATCTGCCCGGCGTGCAGATCAAGGGTAATGTAGCGGTCTGCGCCAGCGATCTCGATCATATCTGCTACCAGCCGCGCCGTGATAGGAACACGGGGCTGGTCTTTCTTGTCGGAGCGGGCATAACAAAGATAGGGTACAACAGCGGTGATGCGCGCTGCCGAATCCAGCCGCAAGGTTTGCAGCAAAATCAGCAGTTCCATCAGATTATCATGCACCGGCGCCGGCGTAGTCTGGATCACATAACAGTCTTGACCGCGCACGCTGCCATGCAGCTTGACAAACAAGTTGCTGTTGGGGAAAGTAATAATATCCCGCCCGCATAACGGCAAACCGAGATAATCGGCGATCTTTTGCGCCAGTTCCGGGCAGGCGGTTCCGGCAAACAGCTTGATTTCGCCATACATTTTCTCGTGCCGATGAATGGGTAAAGGCATCTTGCCTCCTTACTTTGCTGTTTCAGCATCCTGCCATTCGGAGCGCAGGATGCTCATCAATAGAACATCCACAAATTTCCCATCTTGATAACGTCCCTGTCGCAGTCGTCCTTCATGGACGAAGCCGACATTTTCGTAACTTCGAATACCGCGCTGGTTGGTTTCATAGACATGCAACCCCACCCGGTTCAAGTTAAGCGTGTTGAAGGCGTGCCGCAGCATTAACCGCATGGCTTCCCGCCCATACCCTTGATTCCAATACTGTTTTTCACCGATGAAAATTCCGACTTCCGCACTGCGATCGTACCAGTTAATGTTTGTCAAGCCAATATTGCCAATGGCTCTCCAGCCCGTCGGTGTTTTGATTTCAATGGTAAGGGGACGCTCTTCAGGAGGACGCTGCTGCACGGAAACAAACCAGGCTTCTTCTTCGGTCATCGAAAGCGGCAGACGCAGCTTGAGATGCTGGCGCACTTCTGGGTCATTCAGCCAGCCGACAAATCTTGGCACATCTTCCCGTTCAATTGCCCGCAGGCGGATGCGTTCGCCGTAGATCATTGTTCCACCTCTCTAGATTTATGGATGCAGGCGGTTGGGCCCGCGGAACAGGAAAACGCATTCGCGAATGTTGGGCACATCCAGCATGACCATCAGCAGGCGTGAAAGCCCCATGCCGAAACCTCCATGCGGCGGACAACCGTATTTGAAAAAGTCCAGATAGAACTGTATAGATTCCTGCGAAACGCCTTTTTCCTTTGCCTGACGGAGCAAGACGTCGTAGCGGTGTTCACGCTGCGCACCGGTGACGATTTCCAGTCCGCTGGCGATCAAGTCAAAGCTCTTGGTCAAATGGGGCTGATCTTCATGGCGCATGTGATAGAAGGGACGTACGGCAATGGGCCAGTCAATGACATAAACAAATTCATGATTGTATTTATCTTTGATGTATTTTGCCAAGGCGCGTTCGCCGCCGGGATCAAGATCGCCCTTTTTCTCCGGCGGGAGCTGATAGCCCACCTCTTTGAGAATCTCATGCGCCTCTGCCATTGTGACGCGCGGGAAAGGTACTTCTGGAACGATCAGCTCTTTATGGAAAACCTCTTTGATCTGCTCGCCATGCACTTCTTTGACCCGCTGATAAGTGTATTGGAGCAGGTTTTCCAGTACACGCATCACGTCATCATGCGAATCAATCCATGAGATTTCCATATCAATACCGGTAAATTCGGTCATGTGGCGGGCGGTAAAGGAGGGGTCGGCGCGAAAGACGGGACCTATTTCAAACACTTTCTCGAAACCAGCTGCCATCGCCATCTGTTTGTAAAACTGCGGCGATTGCGCCAGATATGCTTTGCGGTCAAAATAGGTCATCTCAAACAGTTCAGCGCCGCCTTCGCTGGCACTGCCCATGATCTTAGGTGAGTGTATCTCCATGAAGTCATTTTTGAGCCAAAATTCCCGCATTGCCATTTCCAGCGTGGTTTGCACTTTGAAAATCAACAAGCTCTCGGTGCGGCGCAAGTCAAGATAACGCCAGTCGGAACGGAAATCGGTTGAGGGCAGTGTGTCGCCAAAAGGTTCAAAAGGCAGAGGCGATTGGGCAAGACTTTCCACTTTGAGCGTCTCAAGCTGGATTTCCAACCCACCCAGCTTGACAATCGGATTATCCACGACCTTTCCGGTGATGGTCAACGCTGATTCGGTGGTCAGTTTGGATATTTGCTCCGCCAGCGCCGGGTCGCTTTCACGCCAGAAAGCCACCTGCACCGCACCACTGCGGTCGCGTACAATCAGAAATTGCATCTTTTTCTGGTCGCGTAAGACTTGCAGCCAGCCCTGAATTTTCACCTGCTTGCCAATGTGTTGTCGCAAACTTCCGATAGGTGTGGTCTTCATAAAAAAAGCTCCTTGATTAAAATAAATGCGATTGTTCCAATAATTTTACAACTGCCTGATACGGTGATACCGTTCTTTGCAAGACCTGCTTGAAGATGATCTGGTACATCTCCTCTGGAACACGCTGCTGCCAGCGTGCCATCAGTTCCGCCTGAAGCAGGCTTTTCAATTCGGTATCCAGCCGTTCCCGTTCTCGCCGTTGCCATTCGCTGTTGCGCCGCAGGTATTCACCATGTTCGTGGACTGCCCGCGCCAGCTCCTGGACGCCTTCGCCGCGTACAGCGATGGTTTTCATGATAAATGGTTTCCAGCCGGGCACTGCTTCATTCTGTTCCGTCCGGTCGGGAAATGTCACAAATCGTCCATGATGCATTATCATTCGTTCTGGCTTCGCCAGCTCCAGCATAGCGCGCAGGGCGCGTTCAGTTTGTTCAACGCCTGGTCGGTCAGCTTTGTTGATTACCAGAATATCGGCGATTTCCAGAATGCCAGCTTTGATGGCTTGAATATCGTCACCCAGTCCAGGCGCTTCCACGACAATCGTTGTATGTGCCAGACGGGCGATATCCACCTCGCCCTGACCTGCGCCAACCGTTTCAATGAGAATGATGTCAAACCCGGCAGCATCAAACACCTGAGCCACTGCTGCCGTGTGGCGAGCCAGTCCGCCCAGTGCGCCGCGTGATGCCATTGAGCGGATAAACACACCCGGGTCGCCTGCCAGATCGCGCATGCGCACCCGATCGCCCAGCAATGCACCGCCGCTGAACGGACTGGAAGGGTCCACAGCAATCACCGCTACGCGCAGTGGAGGGGTGCCATCTGTGGGATGGCGAAAGGCATAGGCGAGCTGGTTGACCAGCGAGGACTTGCCTGTGCCAGGCGCTCCAGTAATGCCAATGAGATGAGCGCGTCCCGTATGCGGGAACAACTCATCCAGTGCTGACCATCCCTGCGGCGTATCATTTTCTACCAGCGACAATGTGCGTGCCAGTGCAAGACGATCTCCAGCGATAACCTGTTCAGCCAGTTTCATTATATGCAATTGCTTACACCTGCAGCGCTGGCTCGCCTAAAACGATGCGCCGGACGTCTTCCACAATTTTTTCAGTTGAGGTTCCGGGTCCATAGACAGCTTTAACGCCATGCGCTAGCAAAGCCGGCACATCTGCATCCGGGATGATTCCGCCGACAAAAACGCAAATATGATCCTGTCCATTCGCTCGCAGCAATTCCATCACGCGCGGCACAAGCACCATATGCGCCCCTGAAAGAATGGAAAGCCCTACCACATCCACATCTTCTTGCAGGGCAGCTTCTGCGATCATCTCCGGAGTCTGGCGCAAGCCGGTGTAGATAACTTCCATTCCGGCATCGCGCAGCGCCCGCGCCACCACTTTGGCGCCGCGATCATGACCGTCCAGTCCGGGTTTAGCGATCAACACGCGAATTTTTCGCTCTGCCATTACGATCTCCACAGATTGAGATGGCTACACTTTCATTATACCGCGCCTTGTATATTCCTTCAGCTACATGCAAGCAAAACAATCGCTGGAGCAACAAGACAGGGTTGACTCGTGCTTGACGGTTGGCGGCCACGAAGTATAATTCAATTAAGGTTGAAATAACTAATTGTGAGAATGTATGGCTAAATCTGTATTTTCAAATGAGGAATGGATGAGTCTTGCGCAATGGCTTAAAGTGATTTGTGAGCCAAACCGGTTGCTTTTATTGGAGAAGATTATTGAAGGTGTGCAATGTAATTGCGAACTGGGCGAAGAGCTGGGATTGGCGCCAAACCTGATTTCGCATCATTTGAGCGTTTTGCGCGAGTCTGGGCTTGTAGATGCAGAACGTGACCCGGCAGATGCTCGCTGGGTGTATTACTCAGTCAATGTATCGGTTATGGAGGAACTTATAAAAGAGTTCTTGGCGTTTTTTAATACAGAGCGTATTCAACCGAGTCGGCTGAACTGTGGTCCTCAGGCAGTATTTCGCTCTCATGAATCGAAAGTGCAGCAATGATTCGGAGGTTAAGTTGTGAGATTGGAAATGAATGTTTGAGAAGATTCTTTTCCCCACTGATTTTTCCGTTTACGCTAATGCTGTGGCAACCTGTGTGCCTTCTATGCAGACAGCGGGGGTGAAGGAAGTAGTCCTTCTTCATGTCATCCGTGCCAGCGATGTACCGCTTCCTGAAACGTATAATCTGGAAAGTTACAAGTTTATTCGTTGGAGTGCCGAAGAACAATTATATCTGATAAAGATGGCTATGGAAGGGTATGGTCTGCGTGTTCGTACTCGCATTGAATATGGATCGCCGGTGACAGAGGTGGTCCGGGTTGCGCGCGATGAACATGCAGGAATGATCATCATTGGTGCGCAAGGGACAACTTTGTCTCAGGAATTGATGATAGGCAGTACGGCTTTTGAAGTGGTGCGGCGCTCGCCGATTCCTGTGTTATTAGTAAAAGCTGAGGTGGTACAGGCAGAAGGACATAATCATTGTCGCATTGCCTGTGCTGAGATGTTCCAGCGGGTTCTGCATCCAACAGACTTTTCTGTTTTTGCAGATGAAGCATGTAACATAGTTAAAAAGCTGCGCATTGCAGGAACACGAGAGGTGATTTTATTGCATGTTCAGGATGAACGAGTGATGAAGCACAGGACACAGGAACAGTTGTCGGCTTTTGATCGGGAAGATCAAAGCCGTTTGGAAATGCGCTGTCAGGAATTATCGGAACTGGGCTTCAAGGTGCGCTGGCTTTTGCGTCATGGGAATCCTGCCCAGCAAACCATGCAAGTGGCAGACGAACAAAGGGTTGGGTTGATCGTGATGGGTTCACAGGGTCGCAGTGCCATTCAAGAATTGGTGACTGGTAGCACCATGGAAAACGTTATTCGTCTGGCAAAACAACCTGTTCTGGTTATCCGCCTTCCAAACCGGTAAATTCCTCAACTGGATAAACACTTAGTCAAGTGATTAGCGAAACGTTTTATATCATGATTGTCCCCTGTGGTTACACGTGGTAAACTTATGATGTATGTACGGAGATTACATTGAGTGAGGTTACAAAGCTGATATGCCAGTGATCTTTCCATTTACCGCCATTGTTGGTCAGCAGCGGATGCGCCGGGCTTTAATCCTCAATGCAGTGGACCCGCGCATTGGGGGCGTGTTGATTCGCGGTGAGCGTGGTACGGCAAAATCCACTGCAGCGCGCGCTCTGGCGGCGCTTTTGCCGCGCGTGAGGGTTGTCAGCGATTGTCGTTTTGGCTGCGATCCTGATCGTCCGGATACGTGGTGTACCGAGTGTCGCGAGCGGTCAGCGCGCGGGGAAGAATTGCCAGTTTCCACCCGAGCCACGCCGTTTATTAACCTGCCGGTTTCAGCAACCGAGGATCGCGTGGTTGGCACACTGGACATTGAAAAAGCCATCCAGCGCGGCGAACGGCATTTTGAGCCGGGCGTACTGGCGGCAGCAAATCGCGGTTTGCTTTACATAGACGAAGTGAACCTTCTTGACGATCATGTGGTGGATATTTTGCTTGATTCTGCGGCAATGGGCATGAACATTGTCGAGCGCGAGGGTATTTCGTTTAGCCACCCGGCGCGCTTTATTTTAGTTGGTACGATGAACCCGGAAGAGGGCGATCTGCGTCCGCAATTGTTGGACCGTTTTGCGCTCTCGGTGGATATTTATGGTATTCGCGATGCCCGTGACCGCGTGCAGATCATGGAACGCATTCTGGAGTTTGAAGCCGATCCGGAAGGTTTTCGACAAAAATGGTTACCCAAAGAAGAAGAACTTTCACGTCAAATCGAGCAGGCGCGGCGGCTGGTGGACCAAGTCACCTATACCACTCGAGATTTGCTTTCGATTGCCGCATTAACAGCTTCATTGAATGTTGAAGGTCACCGTCCCGATTTGGTCATTTTGAAAGCTGCACGTGCACAGGCTGCATTTGAGGGACGCACAGCGATCAACGATCGGGATATTGCGCTGGCGGCTGAGCTGGCGCTGCCACATCGTCTCAAACGTGGACCTTTCCAGCAAACCGAAATCAGCATGGAAGAGTTGCAGGAACGCATTGAGCAGTTGCAAGCCAGTGAAACCAGCAAATCTACCCAAACAAGTGTTGAACAACAAGTCGGAGATCAAGAGGCTCAAAAAAAAACTTAACTGAGCCTGAAACTGTCGAAGATACCAAAGAACAGGGTAAACCGGAACCGGTCCCCCAGCAGGATGTTTTCAAAAGCAATGAAGGACGCTGGTGGGAGGGCGGCGAACGCACCCGCATTGGCGAAGTTTTTGCCGCGCGCCGGTTGGACACACCGCTGGATAAAATGGTGCGCCGCAGTGCTGGACGCCGCTCGCGCACGATTTCAGAGCGTAAGCGCGGGCGCTATGTGCAGGCTCGCCCGGTTTTGGATGGTAAAGTGGATGATCTGGCGCTGGATGCCACACTGCGCGCCGCGGCGCCTTTTCAAAAAGAGCGCGCTGAAGACCGCAAACGAGTTGCCTTTTCCATTCATCCCACAGATTACCAGCGCAAGGTGCGCGTGCGTCGCTCTGCCAATCTGGTGCTGTTTCTGGTAGATGCTTCCTGGTCTATGGCGGTGGCTGAGCGCATGGCGGCAACCAAAGGAGCTATCATGTCCTTGTTGACCGATGCCTATCAGCGCCGCGATCGAGTGGGCTTGATAGTGTTTCAGAAAAACAAAGCCACGCTGGTATTGCCCCCGACCAACTCGGTCTTGCTGGCACAGCGCGCCCTGGCAGATATCCCGATTGGCGGTAAGACGCCGCTTTCGGCGGGTTTGCAGATGGCGTTTGAGGTTTTGCAGCGGGAGAAAATCCTGCACCCCGACGTTCGTCCGCTGTTGATCGTCCTGACCGACGGCGCCGGTAATGTTTCGATGGGGATGTCATCCCCGCAGGAAGAGGCAGAAAAAATCGCCAAATCTATTGCGCAGGCAAATATTCATAGTGTAGTAATTAATATGGAGCACGCTGCGTTTGATCAGGGGCTGGCGCAGGCGCTTGCGGATAACCTGAATGCTCCTTGCTATACAATTACTGAGCTAAGGGCGGAAAACCTGTATGAGACGGTGCGTTCCGAAATGGCAAACGTCAAAAGCGTTTTGGAACACGCACGACAGAGTTCTGGTTAAAATTGCTGACCAAAGGGTTGAAGGCGTGGTTGGCTTGTCAGTTCTCGTGGCTGATGATATGATACCCATCATGAGGAGTCTATGATTGAGACTCGGCAGGAACGTCGCATACGTATCCGTTCAACCCTGCTCTTCATTATCCTGGCAACCATTCCCTGTTATTGCCTTGGTTTTGTGGTTTTGCGCGCTTGTGAGCCGATTTCCCGCCTTTCCGCCACGTTCACACCCTCAGCGTCCGTTACTGTGACGTTTTCTCCCCTGCCTTCCAATACCGTCACCCTGAGCTGGGTTTCCACTCCGACTGTGACCGAAACCATCACTATCACCTGGACGCCCTCGCAGACTTTTACTCCTTTTCTGACGCCCACTTACACGATTACACCTATTCCCTCGCGCACGCCTACCCCTGAACCCAGCCTTACGCCAACCGAAACTCTAACACCTGAACCAAGCAGTACCGAAACACCTACAGAAACCAGTTCGCCATAATTAAACCAACATTTGTGGATAAACATAGATGATTGAATTGACGCCTTTTTTGAAAAAATTACTCGGCCTGCCGGGACTTTCAGCTTACGAGACACCGGTTCGCGAGGCGATTGCAGAAACCTGGCAGCCGCTTGTGGATGAGCTTATGGTCAGCCGGGTGGGCAGCTTGCATGGCTTGAAACGCGGTGTTGCTCCTGAACCCCGCCCGCGGCTTTTGCTGGCGGCGCACATGGATGCTGTCGGTTTGATGGTCAGCGGGATTGTGGAGGGTTTTCTGCGCATTACTGAGGTAGGCGGTGTGGATAACCGAATCCTGCCTGGTCAGTTGGTTACTGTTCATGGACAGCGCGATCTGCCCGGTGTGGTTGTTCAGCCGCCGGACTTTTTATTGCCATTGGAGCAACGCGGTAAACCTGTCCGTCGTGAATTTCTCCTCGTGGATGTTGGTCTGACACCTGATGAGGTCGGCAAATTGATTCGCGTTGGCGACCCGGTTTCGTTTGCTCAGCAGCCCTTTGAGTTGCCCGGCGAGGCTCTGGTTGGGCATAGTCTGGATAACCGCGCTTCAGTTGCAGCGCTTACTGTTTGTTTGGATGAATTGCAGCACATGGTGTGCGGTTGGGATGTTTGGGCAGTTGCCACTGCACAAGAAGAAGAAACCTTTCTGGGGGCTTACACTTCGCCGTTTGATATTCGCCCGAACATGGCGTTGGTGGTGGATGTGACCCATGCGAAGGGACCTGGAGGTAACGATTATCGCACTTATGGATTGGGTAAAGGGGTAGTGTTGGGATGGGGACCAAATATTCACCCTGGTCTGCACAAAGCGGTTAAGGAGCTGGCAGAGCGGCTGGAGGTGCCATTTCAGATTGAACCCATGCCTCGTCATTCCGGCACAGATGCCTATGCGATTCAGATCACTGCGGAGGGTATTCCCTGTATGGTGTTGAGCATTCCTTTGCGCTACATGCATACACCGGTGGAGCTGGTTTCGCTAAAGGATATTTACCGCACCGGTCATTTGCTGGCTGAGTTTATTGCCCGCTTGAAACCTGATTTTATCCAGAAGGTCACCTGGGAGGAGCCATCATGAAACCCAAGCAGCAATCCGTTACTCGTCTCCCTTTGATTGGTGCCCGCCAGGTTGCTCTGCTGGAAAAACTCTCAAATGCCTGTGCTGTTTCTGGTGATGAGGGCGAAGTGCGCCGAATCGTCCAAGATGAACTCAAATCGGTTGCAGATGAGATGAAACACGATGCGCTGGGTAATTTGCTGGTGATTCGCAAAGCGCGGACTGAATCGTTTCTTAAGGTGATGATCGCTGCTCACATGGACGAAGTGGGCTTTATGATAGTAGATAAAGAAGAGGGCGGTCTGTTTCGCTTTGAAATGGTAGGCGGGGTTTCCAAAAGCCATCTGGCTGGCAAGGCAGTTTGGGTGGGAACAAAACACCACTACGGCGTTATTGGAGCTAAAGCCATTCATCTGATCAGTCCGGAGGAATTAAAAAGCCCCATTTCGTTAGAAAACCTGCGGATTGATATGGGGCCTGGAGGCTCGGATCATGCTCGTGTTGGCGACCGTGCCACGTTTGCCACAACCTTTCGCCGTGTGGGTCCCAGCCTGATTGGTAAGGCGCTGGATAACCGGCTGGGTGTGGCGACGCTGATTGAACTGGTCAAACACGCCCCGATGCATATTGAATTGCAGGCGGCGTTCACCGTGCAGGAGGAAATTGGTGCGCGCGGGGCAAGCGTTGCGGCATATGCGCTTCAACCCGATCTAGCGATCGCGCTGGATTCAACACCTGCTTACGACCTTCCTGACTGGGACGGGCAGGAAAATACACGCTATAACACCCGGCTAGGATTTGGACCGGCGATTTACGTTGCCGATGCCGGCACAATTTCCGACCCGCGTCTGATAAGTTTTCTGGTTGCGACTGCCGAACAATACCGCATTCCTTATCAAATCCGCCAGCCCGGCGGAGGCGGCACGGATGCCGGCGCGATCCACCGCTCGCGCGCCGGGGTGCCCAGCGTCTCGGTTTCAATTCCCGGACGTTATGCCCATACGCCTGCCGGGTTGTGCCGCATTTCGGATTGGCGGCATACGCTGGCTTTGCTTTATCATGCACTTCAAGACATCACCCCATCCATCCTTGAAACTGAACGAAGGATGCCATAGGAGAAACTTTAATGAAAGAGCTGATTAGAAAACTGGTCGAAAGCGTTGGTCCATCTGGTTACGAACATATCGTGCGCGACGTGGTGAAGGATGAGGTTGCACCTTTTGCGGATGAGTTGCGTGTGGACGCGCTGGGCAATCTGATTGTCCGTAAAGGCGTTCGGAAAGAGAATGGTTTGCGCGTCATGCTCTCGGCACACATGGACGAGATCGGTATTATTGCCACTCACATAGATGAAAACGGCTTTATCCGCTTTACAATGGTTGGCGGCGTCTTCCCGCGCAACTGTCCGGGCGGCAGGGTGCGTTTTATGAATGGCGTACAGGGTGTGATCGGCACTGAACGTACTGAAAGTGTAGACAAAGCTTATATGATTGAGCAATTATTTATTGATGTAGGCGCTTCCAGTCGTGCGGATTGTCCGGTCAAAGTAGGTGATGTGGCGGCGTTTGATCGTCCAATGCTCGATCTGGGAAACCGGCTGGTGGCAAAGGCGATGGATGACCGCATCAGCGTTGCGGCGCAGATTGAAACCCTCCGCCGGCTCAGCGACACTCCGCACGAGGTGTACTTTGTCTTCAGCGTTCAGGAAGAGGTAGGACTGCGGGGAGCAACTGCTGCGGCTTATGGCGTTGATCCCGATGTGGGGATCGCGGTAGATATCACCATGACTGGTGACACACCGCGCGGGATGAAGATGGAAGTAGCGCTGGGAAAGGGTCCGGCGATTAAAGTGCGAGATGGCAGGATGCTCTCTGATCCACGTTTGATACGCCATATGGTTGAAACGGCTGAAAAAGCCGGTATTCCCTACCAGCTTGAAGTGCTGGAAGGCGGCACAACGGACGCCAGCGTGATTCAGTTGACACGTGCTGGCGTTCCGGCTGGCTGTGTCTCCATCCCTTGCCGCTATGTTCACTCACCTTCGGAAATGGTGGATATCCGGGATGTTCAACATGCGGTCAGACTTTTGTTGGAGATTTTAAGCAATCCGATACCATTATGAAGTTGTCTTCGAGTGTGTTTGTGGTGTTGATCGTAGGGCTGTTCCAGCTTTCCGCCTGTGCCGGGGGGGCGGTTTCGGGCGAAGTTGTTGTGACCCAAACAGCCACTCTCATGCAACTGACTTTAACACCCGCAGGTCTCGTTTCTTCTGATACCCCGGTTGTTTCAACTGCATCCCCGCCAATCCAGCAAAAGCTGACCCTCTGGCTGCCCCCGCAATTCAATCCCGATGCCCCAACGACAGGCGCGAAGCTGCTCAAAGATCGGTTGCGATCCTTTGAACAGCAAAATTCCGGAGTGGAATTAACCGTGCGGTTGAAGGCGCTCCACGGTCCGGCGGGTTTGCTGGAGATGCTGACGGCTGCCCATGCAGCAGCGCCGGCGGCTTTACCTTCGTTGGTTGCGCTGACGCGTTCTGACCTTGAAACGGCAGCATTGAAAGGGATTGTCTATCCCTTGGAAACCTCACTTGATGCTGATAAGGAAGAAGACTGGTTTGAGTATGCACGCCAGCTTGGTCGAATACAGGGCAGCGCGATGGGATTGCCGTTTGCTGGGGATGCGCTGCTGTTACTCTATCGTCCTTCCAGAGCCGGCAGTCCCCCGCAAGACTGGCTGGATTTATTGCAGCGCGACCAACCGATCCTTTTTCCGGTTGCCGACCCGTATAGTCTGCTGACGCTGGATTTATACCTTTCTGCAGGCGGTGTCCTTCAGGATAATCAAGGCAAGCCCATGCTTCAAGCGGAAATCCTCGAAAAAGTCTTAAGGTTTTATGCAGATGGTGCAGAGCGGAATTTGTTCCCTGAGTGGATGGTGCCGCTGGAAAACGACGAACAAACTTGGCAGTCCTATCGCGAGCAGAACGCACACTGGCTGGTAACGCACAGCTCATATTACCTGACTAACCCGCCGGCAGATACGCTTGCTGTGCCGTTACCTTCCTTGAGTAGTGGCAATTTCACCCTTGCCGGCGGCTGGCTCTGGGCGGTGGCTGATCCTGACCCGAAGCGCCGGCAGTTTGCCGAACAACTGGCGTATTATTTGACTGATAAGGCATTCTTGGAAGAGTGGAGTCCCTACTCTGGTTATCTGCCGGTGCGTGCATCCTCGCTGAGCGGCTGGAACAAGCAGACATTGCGAATGCTGGCAGACGATGTGACGCGCTCTGCACAGGTGCCGCCTCCTGATGAATTGGTCAGCGTATTGGGACCAATTTTGCAAGAAGCGACAATTGCTATCATACGTGATCATAGCAACCCGGCACAGACTGCACAAACTGCCGCGGCGAAACTGGTTACACCATGACAAAGAATAAGAAAAAAGGTGCTTTTCAGGAATTCCTTAACGAAGCTCGCTGGCCCTTCTGGCTGAATCGTCGGACATTGATTCTGCTCATCATCGCACTTCTTTTTCTAGGAGCGCTTTCGCTGGCTGAACCTTTGCCGCGTGCTGATAAATATTCGTATGCCAATCTGACTCCTACCCCATCTGCCGAGTTCCTGGAAGCGGGTTTGCCAACGCTGCTGCCGCAGGAATATCTGGAGAATGCTGAACAGACCAACGGCATTTTACTGGGCGGGACGATCCTGGTGCTGATTGTTGTGCTTGGAACACTCTCTGCTTTGCGTAGGCAGGCTTAGGGCTTTCCTCTCGTTTTACATTACATTAAGTTTCCATTAATCATTTCACCCCCTTTTTGTTAAGAAGTGGCGGATAAAATGAGTGTACACGTTCATCCTTAACGGTTGCAACGTCCTGCTTGGTTCTGCGTATATTAACAAGTAAAAGCAATACAAAAACTCATTTGTCTATGGAGGGAGTTGTCATGTCAAATAAATTGTTTGTCTGGGGACGCTGGTGTTTGATTGTTCCGCTGGTCTTTGTTTTAATGCTTGGTCTGGTACAGCCGGTTCGGGCGGCTGAATTTATTGGGGGTGGAGTAATCGGCGCGGATGAAGTCATTAATGATGATGTCTTTATTTCCGCTGAAAATGTCACTGTGGATGGCACTGTCAACGGTGTATTGTTTGCCACCGGCAATACGGTTACCCTCAACGGTGTGATCAACGGCGATGCTTTTCTAGCGGGCAGTCAGATCATTGTTTCTGACACCGCAAAAATTTCTGGTAACTTGTTCACGGCTGGGCAGACTTTGGTAGTGGATGGAGAAGTAGGCGGCAGTGTATTTGGGGGGAGCTTCGCGCTAACCTTGCGCGAGGGGACAAAGGTCGGACGCAATCTCTACTATGGTGGATATAGCCTTGAGGTGCAGCCGGCGGCAATCATCGCTCGCAGTCTATATGCTGGGGTGTATCAAGCCATGCTGAAAGGTGAGGTGGCTCAGGATGTTAAGCTGGGCGCTGGAGCAGTGGAGCTGAACGGCAAAATTGGACGCGATATGGTGGTAGAAATGGGTGAAGTTGAGCAGGAGGCGCCGACACCGCCCATGTTCTTTATGCCCGGCAATGTGCCAATGCCGCCAGCAATCAAGCCCGGTTTGCGCGTGGGCCCAAAGTCTGAGATTGGCGGAAAGCTGACCTATACCAGCAATCTGGACATGTCCACTCAAATTCAGGCGCTGCCAGCGGGGGGTGTGGTGTTCCAGACCCCTGCACCCCAAGAAAAAGCGGAAGACCGGGGCAGCGGGCTGCGCAGGATTGAGCGCATCAGCCCGGTCGTAGGCTGGATTCTTAAGGTGCTGCGCAATCTGATCACACTGCTGGTGTTGGGCGGTCTGACATTGTGGTTGTTGCCGGGGTTGCTGCGTCGGCTGGTGGATCAGTTGCACGCCAGTCCTGCGCCGGCAGCCGGCTATGGCGCACTGGCGTTGATTGTGGGGTATGCCGGCGCGTTCTTTGCTGCGCTGATCATTCTCTCCATTGGGATTTTCCTTTTGATTGTGACGCTGGGCGGTCTGGGTGGTACCGTTCTGGGAATTGGACTGTCTTCGCTGGCGGTTTTTGTGACGGCGTTGGGCTTCCTGGTTAACTATGGCAGTAAGCTGGTACTGGCTTTTCTGGCTGGCGAATGGATCATGCAGCGGCTTGCCCCGGCTGCCTCACATTTGCACGTCTGGGCGCTGGTGGTAGGCGTGGTGGCTTATGTTTTGCTGCGCGCCATTCCGTTCGTTGGCTGGATTTTCGGATTGCTCGCCACGCTTTTTGGTCTTGGCGCGATGGTTCTTGTTTACCGCGCCTGGCGGGCGGAACGACTGGCTTCTGCTGAACAGCCTGCAGTTTAATCCGGTTTGAGCCATTCGGCTCAACCGTGAAAAGCGCACCGGTCGTAAGTTGCCGGTGCGCTGAGTTTTTATAATGGCAGGGCAATAAATGGGGTCAGCATTTCGGCGCGAGTGAGTGCACCGTGCCGACCGAGCAGGATATTTTCTTTGTTTGCCCACCAAAGATAAGAATCATCTTGCGCAATTGCCACCCAATCGCCAATGCGTTCCAGGGTGCGCGGTGCAGGCTGTCCGGGACCGAACAGTCCGGCTTGCAAGAGCTGCTCTGTGGGATACAGGCGGAAATGTTCGCCCCAGCGTTCCGCGAACAATCGCTGTAACTTTTCTTCCCTGGCGGGACGCACATATAAATAGGCAAAGCGCGCTTCGCCGGTTGCCATCACCAGACAGTCCATCACGTCCGGATGGTTTTTCAGCTCATAATGGCTGTATCTGGGTGTGGCTATTTCACCATGATCGGCGGTTAGGATCAACAATGTGCGTCCTTTGCTGTTCTGGCGCACCATGCGCACAAAACGCTCAAACAGACGGCTGAAAGCTTCAAATTCCCAATAAGTACGTTCGTTATCGGGCCTGTAGAGATGGCTCAGTTCATCCAATTCACCCCAATATATATAAACATAACTGCGTTCATGGTTTTCGCTGGAAAGGAACTGGCTGAAGGAATACCATAAATCTGCGGTAGTACGAAAGCTTTTGACATTGACCTGTGGCATATGCATTGCAGAGAGCCCCGAGCGGGCAATGGCGGCATGCAGAAAGGCGAAAGTCTTAACTCCAAACTTTTCGAGGTGTGTTCCAAGCGTGGGCAAATTCAAAAAGTTTGTCGGGTCAAAGCCGGCACGGCGCAAGGAGCCATTATCGCCCTGAAAAGCCATCGGGGCGTGAGTGATCATGTTCGCCACAACGCCGTACTCTTTTAACCAGCTCTCATAGCCGGTGATAGCGTGGCGCAGGGTAGTCTCGCCCGTCCAGAGCGTGGTCAGGGCGGAGGAAGTCGTGCTGGGGACGATGCTGGTCAGCGGGGCAAGCAGCGCATCGGGAAGCAGGTTTGACCAGATACGTTCGTGCGCCGGCTTCTTTCGTTCACGCGCCACATAGTTCAGAAACCAATCGAGTCCCAACCCGTCTACCAGCACCAGAATCACGCGCTGGTATCTTTCATCCAGCGCGTCGAGGTAGATTTGTGTCAACGGCGGAAGTCCAAAGGTGTCTGCATCCAGCCAGCGGCAGATGCTCGCTGGCAGACTGGCGAGAGTTGTCCCACCCTGATAATTGGGGTAAATTGCCAGTGGATCAAGAGAAATGAGCGGTAGCCGGAAGGTTTCAATTTTGGGCAGCAGTTGGGGAATCAGGTCTGGCATGGGTGAACTCCAGAAAGGATATCGTTACCTCGGATTAAGCAGGGTTTGAGAGGGGGGTAATTTCTCCCCGGCACTTGGATAATTATACACTTGTGGGCAGAAAATTGGTTTTTGGTGAATTTGCGTATAGATTGCTGATTTTTGCTATAATGTTAAATCATTCAAACAATTTATTCTGGTGAACTTTTTACAGAACGAGGAATTCGTTAAAAATGCGGCGTGAGATCCTGACCTGGAGCGATGTTGATAAACTGATTGATCACCTAATTCCTCAATTTGAAACCGAGTTTGACGCGATGGTCATGATCACACGCGGCGGTTTGATTCCCGGCGGGATGCTAGCAGAGGCGCTCAATATCACCAATATATTGATTGCCGCAGTGGATTTTCCTGCCGAACTGGAGATGGAAAAACAGCGCGAGAAGTCGCGCTTGCTTGCCTGGCCCACCTTTGTTCAATTTCCGGATAATTCCCTGCTGGTGGGGCGGCGGGTTTTAATTGTGGATGACGTCTGGGGGTCGGGACGCACCATTACGGCGGTTAAGAACCGGGTTTCAGGCGCCGGAGGGGTGCCCTATACCTGCGTACTGCATTTCAATCCCTATCGCAGCTTATTCGGCACCGTGCGCCCGGATTATTATGCGGCGATTACCGATGCGCACATTGTTTATCCATGGGAGATTCATCGTGGACCGGAGGGTGTTCTGCTGAACGGTTTCTGACAAAAACGAATGGGGGGTTAGCCAAGCAGTTCTTCCAGATAAACGTCAATCATCTGTTGCAGGTCGAAAACCTGTTCGGCGCGGCGGCGCGCTGCTCGCCGGTAATTTTCCTGATCAGCGAGGACTTTGAGCGCCGCTTCTGCCAGCGCAGGTAAATCCGGCGGATCTAGTTTCCATACATCGCCCCCATACGGGGCAAGTTCACCGGCACCATCAGTGACCAGTTCCGGGAGTGCACCGGTTGCAAAGCCGATCACCGGCAGACCACAAGCCAGCGCTTCAACCACTGCATTGGGACAGGCGGCGTTCAAATCAGCCGAAAATAACACGTGCGCCGAACGATCTATTTCGGGGATGTACTGGTGTTCAACAATTCCCCGCCACGTGATGGTAACCTCGCGTTCCTGTTGCCAGCGCGCTAGAGTACTGTGCCAGACTTTGCCAACCACCATTAACTCAACCGGTCGGTTTGATTGAAGTTGAACAAGACGCGCTACTTGCACAGCATGTTCCAGCCCTTGTTCATACCCTCCGCCTACTTGTCCCTCAACAACGAGAATACGCCAGTGGTTGCCGGGGCGTTGATGCTCTCCGATGGGAGAAAATTTAGTTAAGTCCACGCTGTTGTATTGTACAACCGCGCGCTTTTCCAGTGGGGAATAGACGCGTTCCCACCAGGATTGGGAAAAGTGGCTCTGATAGATAATGCGGCTGGCAAGCTGGCGGCGGATGATTGCCAGGACATAATTGTTCCATTCACAGCGAAGGTAATACCGCAGGGAAACGCGGCGCTGACGGTGTAGCCAGTTCATGCCGTTCAGACGTTGAACAATGCGTACCCCGCGCTGGCGAGTTTGCCAAAGTGCCGGCAGGTAGCGGGTTGTTCCACCGATCAGTAATACCGCTACACAATTGTTCTCTAGAGGGTCGTGAATAACTGCATATCCCCGTGTCCGCAGCCCGTCGGTCAGGCGTGCCAGAAAGGAAGCCGGACCACCCAACCCGCTGAGTGGTGGAAGGACACAAATGGCGGTGTTTTTCATGGCTGTTTTTTTTAACAATGGCAGAAACCTTGCAACCCTGATATTGTTGAAATTATATCCTGTTTCAATGAGAGCGGTAAAAGAGCGTGTGATAGGCAGTATGTTGCAGTATATTATGAATGGTTTACAATTAAATAACAAATGCTTGCCTCAACACATTCACCGTGATACACTTTAATCATGCCGAAAGGTGTTCTTGTTGCCACGCCTCATGCCACATTTGGCGAACTGTTGCGCCTCAGCCTTGAAGAGAGCGGTCGCTATGTTGTGCGTACGGTCACCACAGCCCAAGAAGTGCTGGCAAACGGTTATCGTAACGGTATCGAACTGGTGATTTTGGACTCTGATCTTTCAGATGCATCGGTTGTTGAGGTGGGTACCCGGTTGCGGCAAAAAAACCCGGCGCTTTGTCTGGTAGTTATTCCACCTGAAAACAATCCGCGTCATCCGAAACTGGCTGGTTTCATCGCAGATGGATATCTCAGCCGTCCTTTCTATACTCCTGTGTTGCTGGAAATGCTGGATGCTCTGCTTGAGTCAGTGGATTCGATGACACCTCGGTCTAATTTTTCGCTCTTACCCTCTGATCCTTCTGACCAGTTGCCCTGGCTTCAAAACACGAACCTGGCAACACAGTTTCTTGCCAGCCTGCTACTGGAGACATCTGCTCATGCTGCGCTGCTCATGCGCAATGATGAAATTCTGACCCATGCCGGTCACTTGTCTTTCGAGTCTATCCAGGAAGCATCCCAAGTTCTGGCGCGGTACTGGTCCAAAACGGCTCAGCGCGAGCTGGCGCGTTTTTTGCGTGTCGCCGATGGTGAATACTTGTTGTATGCTGTTCCCGTTCTTGGCAATGTGATGCTGGGGATGCTTTTTGATACTACCATGCGGCTCACTCAAGCGCGTGGGCAGTCATTAAGGCTGGCACATACGTTGGTCACTGAACCCCCTGAAGAAATGGCACAGCCCGCTTTACAGCCTGTGGTTGAACCAGTGACTACCGGGGCACCTGCAGTGGTGGAAGAACAGACTCCGGGTGAAACCAAGCCTTTTTTGCCAGAGGAAGAAACTGCTGAGGTGTCATCCTTTGCACCAGAAGAAGCTGCTCCTGTTTTTGAACCGCCGATACTGCAAACAAAAGAAACGCTAGAATCTCCGCTACGAACCTTGCGGCGCTTATTGCAAAGCGAGGAAAGTCAAGTTGCAATTGGTGATTTTGAGCAGACTTTGCCGCAACCTATAACAATGGAACAGCCAGAGGAACAAAGGCTGGATGCCGTTTTTGCCGAAAACGAAGAGGTTCAGTCTTTTGAGCTACCGGCTGAAGCAGCGCTGTTGCTCACAGAAAAGGTTTTTGAGGCTGGAGAAACTCCCGCAGAACTGTCGGAAGTGTCTGTTCCAGATGAAGGTGAATGGACATTTGAGCGTATCGAACCTGAGATTCAGAAGCCGGCATTTGAAGAATTGCGTGACCTGGGATGGGGAGAGTTAGGAGGACAACCGGAAGAGCAACCGACCGTCCCAAAAGAAACTGAAGAACGGGCGGAGAGCGAACAGTTGAGCGAAGACCTGCCTGAAACTGCTATCCTCTCGCCGCTCGAACTGGAGGAAGAGAGCACTGTGGAGACGCCGTTGACGTCGGATTTCGGAAGCGCCTCTTCAATGCCGCAACCATCTACTCTTGTAGATATGGGAGAATCGGGAGAAACGCGCTCTGGTAAAGAACTTGTCGAAGGGGATGAAGGTTTCTCCGAAGCGGATGTGCAGCGGATCTTGGATATGCTTGCAGAAATGCCTTCTCCTGAACCGCAAAGAAGCCAGCAGGAAGAAATGGATCAATCCTCGGGAGGCTGGGAGTTTCCTGTTAGTGAGATCACCTTTCCTTGGGAAGATACCGCCGCCAATCCAATTTCTGCGCCTGATCTGGCTGCTACATTGCCGGTGACCATTGCAGGCTTGCCGCCAGAGTCAGTGGAAATCACGCGCGCTATCGGTGTCACACGCCCGGTTTTGCGGGCGCGCGATGCCAGCAAAGATACTATCCCGGTGGGAACACATCCTTCGGGGCGGAGCGACTTGCCTCCGGTTCTCAAACGCGAAGAACCCGTTTTGCTTTATACTTGTGTGCTGGTGCCGCAGCCAAGGAAATTTCCCCTCACTGGAAAGCTGGCGCAATTATTGGTGCAGTGGATGGCTGAAATTTGCCAGTCCTTTGGATGGCAGCTTGAAAATGTTTCTGTTTACGCCCAATATTTGCTGTGGACGGTGCGTCTGACGCCAAATATTTCACCGGGAAATGTGGTGCGCTTGATTCGTCAGTACACCTCACAACGAATCTTCAACCAGTTCCCCAATGTGCAACAGCTTGTTTCAGGTTATGATTTTTGGGCGCCCGGCTATTTGATTGTACGCGGGTCTCAACCCCCTGCGATCAATGTCCTTACCGAGTTTATTGATACTGCACACCGCCGTCAGGGGAAATAATCGGTCGGTAGAAAACACAACGGATGAACCCATGCCGCCTACGCTATACCTGATTGATGGTCATGCTCTTGTATACCGCACGTACTTTGCCTTGATGACAGCGGGCGGTGACCGTTTCCGCACCCGCAGCGGCGAGCCGACTGCCGGTAGTTATGGCTTTGCCAGTGTATTGCTTCGGTTGCTGGAACAGGATAAGCCGGAATATCTGGCGGTTGCCTTCGATACAGGCAAGACCTTTCGCAACGAGATTTATTCGGCGTATAAAGCCACTCGTGCCAAGATGCCGGATGATTTGCGTCCGCAGGTTGACCGCATTCGCAGTCTGGTAGATGCTTTTGGTATTCCCCGTCTGGAAATTGAAGGTTTTGAGGCGGATGATGTGCTGGGCAGCGTAACCTCTCAGGCTGTGGCACAGGGGATGGGTGTCAAGATTATCACTGGTGACCGTGACCTGCTTCAGCTTGTCAGCCCGCGGGTGATCGTGAATCTGGCGGGCAGTAAACTTTCGGAGGCAAAGGATTTTACGCCTGAGGAAGTCACCGCATATATGGGGGTTCCGCCGGAGCAAATTGTGGATTACAAGGCGCTGGTGGGCGACCCTTCGGATAATATCCCCGGTGTTCCCGGCGTGGGTGAAAAAACGGCACTTGCTCTTCTCCGTCAATACCCTACGCTGGAGGCAATTTACGATCATCTGAATGAAATACCACAGAAGGTGCGCACAAAGCTGGAAAACGGCAAGGAGTCGGCATTCATGAGCCGCACATTGGCGACTATTCGCACCGATGTACCGGTGGTTCTGGAATTGGAAAAAGCCCGTATGCAATATACCTCGTTTCCAGCAGTGGAAGAATTGTTCCGTGAGCTTGAGTTTCGCTCGCTGATGGGACGTTTGCAAGCCCTTTCCAAAGCGGCAGCCGGAGAGCAAACGACAGTCACCGGAGAGCAGTTATCGTTATTTGGGCAGCCGGTTGTGCGCATAGGACAGCCAGCCGAACATCGTTCGCGAGTGCAGTTGATCAATACTCTGCCGGCGCTGGCAGAATTGCAGGAAAAACTGGAACATGCCGCTGAAATTGCCTTCGATACCGAAACTACCGCCACCGACCCGCTACGCGCCAGTCTGGTTGGCATTTCCATAGCTATTCAACCCGGTGAAGGTTACTATATTCCACTTGGGCATCGCTCGGGGGAACAATTGCCGGTGCAAACGGTAGTCAAAGCACTAACGCCATCTTTCACCGACCCGCGCAAACCAAAGATCGGTCAGAACCTTAAGTATGATTATCTCATGCTGGCGCAATACGGACTGCGACCTGCCCCATTGACGTTTGATACCATGATTGCCGAGTGGTTGATTGACCCTGCCTCGCGCAATTTGGGGTTGAAGGAAATGGCAGAGGCTTACCTGAATGAGCACATGACTCACATCGAGGAATTGATCGGCAAGGGCAAGAGTCAGATCAGTATGGCCGATGTGGCGGCGGAGACAGCGGCGGCGTATGCTGTCGCTGATGCTGAGGTTACCCTGCGGCTCAAACCGCTGTTGCAAGAACGAATGCAACAGGTCAATGCCACCCGATTGTTTAATGAGCTGGAAATGCCGCTCGTGCCGGTGTTGGCTGCAATGGAAGAGGTGGGAATTGCGCTGGATGTGCCGTTCTTTCAGCGCATGTCTGATGAGTTGAAGGAACGCATGGGTGAAATAGAGCGGCGGGTATGCGAGATGGTGGGATATACCTTTAACCTGAATTCAACCCAGCAGCTTTCCAAAGCCTTGTTTGAGAAGTTGCACTTAAGTCCGCCCGCCCGGCGCTGGCGGACAACCAGTGGGCATTTTTCCACCTCTGCTGAGGTGCTGGAAGAACTGCGCGGCGAGCATCCGGTGGTTGACCTGATTCTGGAGTATCGGGAGCTTGCCAAACTGAAATCCACCTACGTGGATGCTTTGCCGGCGCAGATCAATCCCCGTACCGGGCGTGTGCATACCTCGTTCAATCAAACAGGCTCGGTTACCGGACGACTGGCTTCTTCCGAACCCAACCTGCAAAATATTCCCACCCGCACCGAATTGGGACACCGAGTGCGCTGCGGTTTTGTCGCCAGCCCGGGAAAGTTATTGCTTTCGGTGGATTATTCACAGATTGAATTGCGCATTGTTGCGCACATGTCGGGAGATGAAGCAATGCTGGCAGCGTTCCGTGCCGGACAGGATATTCATGCTGCTACTGCTGCGGCGATTTACCGTATCCCGATTGATCAAGTCAGCAAGGAACAACGCCGTCATGCCAAGGCGATTAATTTTGGGCTGATTTATGGCATGTCGGCTTTTGGTCTTTACCGCACGACCGATTTGACGCTGGCGGAGGCGGAAAATTTCGTCAAGGCGTATTTCCAGCAATTCCCCGGTGTCAAGCGTTATCTGGATGGCGTTCGCACACTGGCAGCACGTCAGGGTTACGTAGAGACACTGTTAGGTCGCCGTCGTTATTTTCCCAATCTGCGCAATCCGATCAACCAAGCCACGCGTGCCCGCGAGGAGCGCGAGGCGATCAATGCTCCCATTCAAGGGAGTGCAGCAGACATTATGAAGCTGGCAATGATTCGTCTGCCGGGAGCATTGCATACCTCGGGGTTACAGGCGAATATCTTGCTTCAGGTGCATGATGAGTTATTATTGGAGTGTCCGCAAGAGGAAATTTCCTCGACAGCCCGTCTGGTGCAGAACGTGATGGAAAACGCCTATGAGCTTTCTATTCCTCTGTTGACTGAAGCCCGTCAGGGAAAAAACTGGGGTGAGCTTCAACCATTGTAGGATGTTACGGGTCAGAGAATGGAAACTGGTGATCAGCAGCGATTTCAACAAGCCATGAGTCAGGGGCATTCTGCCGCCTGGGATCAGATGTGGCAGCAGGCAGCCGATTATTACCGGAAAGCGCTGGCGGAGATTCCCGATCACCCGTTGGCGCTGACCAGCCTGGGGCTGGCTTTGTTTGAACTTAAGAATTATCAGGAAGCGCTGTATTGTTATCAAAAGGCGGCGCAAATCACGCCGGATGATCCGATCCCGGTAGAGAAGATTGCCCGGATTTATGAACTTCAAGAAAAGACGGCTGAAGCCGTACGGTTTTATTTACAATCTGCAGAACTGAACCTGAAAGCCCGCGATGTTGAAAAAGCTATTCAAAATTGGGTGAAGGTCGTTCACCTCCAGCCGACCGATATTGTGGCGCGCAGTCGCTTGGCAATTGTGTTTGAGCGTATTGGTCGCAAGATGGATGCGATTTCCGAATATCTTTCCATCGCCAGTTTGATGCAGCAAGCTGGTGATGTTCAGAAGGCTTTACAAGCGGTTGAGCGAGCACTGCAAATTATGCCGGAGCATGTTGAGGCACAGCAGACATTGACCATGCTCCGTAGCAATCAGAAGTTACCTCCGCCCGGCAAACCGCGTCCACCAAGCGGACAGTTGCGCCCGCTGGAACCACAGCCCATCACAAAACCCGGTACACCTCAAAAAGAGGAGTTGGACCCGCTTGCTGAAGGACGCCACAGGGCAATGGAAGAATTGGCTGCATTTCTGTTTGAGGAGGGTGAAACAGAAGGGCGCAACGGTCAGGCGGCGCGGCGCGGGCTATCTGATCTAACCCGTGGAACCGGCAGTCTTATCCCACGCCCACAGGTGGACCGCGCTCGTCTTATGGTGTATATCAGTGAAGCCATCGAGGCTCAGATACATGGGAAGGATGAAGAGGCAGCCAGCAACCTGGAGCGCGCCATCGAGAATGGCTTGGGCCTTTCGGCTGCTTATTACAATCTCGGTTTGCTTCAAGCTAATACCAGCTATTCAAGTGCCATTCGCAATTTGCAGCGTTCGGTTAAAAACCCGAAGTACGCTCTGCCTTCCTACCTGCTGCTGGGAAGGGTATACGAGGTGCAGGGTGATTATTCTAAAGCTGCCACATCATATTTGCAGGCATTGTGTTTGGCAGATGTTGAAACCGCCCCTCAGGCTCAGGCAGAAGATATTCGGGTGCTGTATGAGCCGATCATCGAACAATATACCCAGCAATCGGACACAAATTTTCTCAAGAAACTTTGTCAGAGTATTTTTCAACATCTCAACCGAGTCGACTGGCGGCGCTATCTTGATACGGTGCGTCAGCAGGCTTTATCCGAAACCGAAAATGGCCAGCCTATCCCGTTATTTGAATTATTGATGGAAACCAGCGGCAGCGAAGTTGTTGAAAGCATGGGGCGCATTCGTGAGCTAGTCAGGCAGAAGAAATACCGTTCCGCCATGGAGGAGGCGTACAGCGCATTGCAGTCTGCCCCTTCCTATCTGCCGTTGCATGTTCAAATGGGGGAAATCTTGCTTCAGCAAGGACGCAATCAGGATGCGGTCAACAAATTCTTGCTGGTTGCAGAGCTGTACAATTTACGCGGTGAAACTGCTCAGGCGATACGTTTATTGAACCGTGCCGTCAAATTGATGCCCATGGACATAGGATTGCGCACACATTTGATAGAACTATTGAAGGCTTCTTCGCAGATTGACGAGGCAGTCGAGCAATATGTTGAATTGGCTAATGTCCATTATCAACTGGCTGAACTGGATGCAGCCCGTCAGACTTATATGGCTGCATTACACCTGGCGCAAAAGGCACCGACCGACCGTTCCTGGAACGTGCAAATCCTGTACAAGATTGCTGATATTGATATGCAGCGTTTGAACTGGCGGCAGGCGATCCGCGTCTTTGAGCAGATTCGCACGCTGGAGCCGGAGGATTTTAAAGCACGCTCTTCACTGGTTGAGTTGAATTTTCGTTTAGGGCAGGATGCCGCTGCGCTTGCAGAAGTGGATGGCTTTGTCGCATTGCTGGAGAACAGCGGCAAGGCGGCGAAGGCGGTTGATTTTCTGAAAAGGTTGATCGCTGAACAACCCGATTGCGTGGACCTGCGCAAGCGGCTGGCAGACTTATATATCCGCCATAGACGGGTGAATGAGGCAGTTGAACAGCTTGATTGGATTGCCAACCGCTTGCTGGATGCAAAGAATGTGCGCGGGGCAATGAACGTTCTGCAGACAATTATCGAACTTAACCCGCCAGAAGTCGCCTCTTATCGGGAGGCTTTGCAAAAACTGAAAAATCAACCAGCTCGAGATATCTGAACACCGAGGGGGAATTCAACCACTTGACACGATTGGTTCTGTCATTTACCATAACCTCGTGAACGATCTGCAGCTTGTCCAGTACGCATTACAAGGGGATCTGGATGCGTTTAATCGCTTGGTGTTGGCTTATCAGGATATGGCATACAATCTGGCTTACCGCATCCTTTCGGATGCGGATGCTGCTGAAGATGCCACTCAGACGGCGTTTCTCTCGGCATACCGGAATTTGCACCACTTTCGCGGTGGATCGTTTCGCGCCTGGTTGTTGCGCGTGGTGACCAATGCCTGTTATGATGAATTGCGCCGCCAGCAGCGTCATCCTGTTACCGCGCTGGAGCCTGTCCATGAAGAAGATGATGATGAGATTGAATCGCCTTCCTGGCTGGCGGATAGTTCCCCCTCGCCGGAACAGCAAATCGAGACGCGCGAGCTGGAGCGCGCTATTCAAAATTGTCTGGATGAATTGCCACTCGATTTTCGTACTGTGGTGATTATGGTAGATATTCAGGGACTGGATTATCAAGAGGCTTCGCTGGCAATTGGGAAGCCCCTGGGGACGGTGAAAAGCAGGCTGGCGCGCGCTCGGCTGCGTTTGCGTGATTGTCTGGAACATCTGGCGGAACTTTTGCCTGCTAATCTGCGTTTAGGTTTAAGGGAATGGCGATGAAGACGCAGATTTCATCCCGCGACTGGTATTTGTTGAACGAGTATATAGATCATCAGCTCGACGTTGCAGCGCGCACACGTCTTGAACAGCGGCTTGAGCGCGAACCCGAGCTGCAAGCTGCACTGGAATCTTTACGGCGCGTGCGCGCCGTTCTGCGCTGCGCACCGGTGCATAAAGCGCCACGCAGTTTTGTCCTTACGCCGCAAATGCTACCTGCCCGCCGGAGTATCTTCTCATGGGTGCCGGTTTTGGGGGTTACCTCAGTTCTGGCGGTGATATTGTTGGCGGTTTCCTTTCTGGTGCAGTGGGCGCCGACGGTAAGTGCCCCAATGGCTGCTAAAGAGGTGGCTGCGCCGGCAGAGATGGCGGTGGTAGCTACCGAGGCGGCTGAACAGTCGCCAACTCCGGTGATCATTTATTGGGGTGGTCCGCCCGTCGTGCAGGATGATAGGGGGCGCGGCGGCATGGGTGGTGTCGGCGGTGGCGGTGGAGCGCCGGAGACGACCGTTCTTATGCCCACCTCTCCTCCGGCTGCACAGAAACTTGTCCAGCCGACAGAGGCGTACATGCAAACCGAGAATATCCAGCCGGCTCCCGGTGAGCAAATGGAAACCCCTGTAGTTGTAGAAGAAGGCTATGCAACGGAAGGCGCTCTTTTGGCACCTGCAGAGCCACAGCTAGAAAGTACCCCTGTTCCGCTTATTGAGGTTACTGAAATGCCGCTGATTACCCCCTCTGTACCAACGCCCACCTATATTGTGGAAGGTGGTCCTGCTTTACCCCAGCAACCAGCGGTGTCTGAGGAATTGCCTTCTGAGCCGGGTGGTCCAATTCTCGGCATCTCTAAAGCCGTATCTCCAACCTTTCTACCTGCTGAAACCCCATTGCCTTCTCAACGCGCGGATGTCGGTGAGCGGAGAGTTTTGGCTGCGGGTCTTTCGTTGGTTCAGGTTGCACTGGCAGCGGTTGCTGTGTTGACCGGAGTGGTCGCGCTGATTCTGCATTTTTCGAGGAAACCTTGAGCGAATCATCTATTCGTTTTTGCCCGCGCTGTGGGACACCTGTTGTCCAACAAGAAGTATTGCATGAACTGCGTCCGGTTTGCCCTTCCTGTGGTTATGTTCATTATGATGATCCGAAAGTAGCGGTGGCGGTTGTTGTTTTACAGCAAGGCAAAGTGTTACTGACCCGCCGCATTTATCCGCCCGAAGAGGGGTGCTGGACGGTGCCGGCAGGGTTTATGAATGCTTTTGAGGAGCCAGTCGGCGCGGCTGAACGCGAATGTCTGGAGGAAACAGGGTTACAGGTGCGGGTGACTGGTTTGCTGGATGTGCTGGGCGGACGCGAGCACCCGCGCGGTGCAGATGTGTTGATTGCTTATCTGGCAGAAGTGGTTGGCGGTGAGCTAAAAGCCGGCGATGATGCTTCTGCGGCGGCTTTCTTTCCGCTGGATGAACTGCCGCCGCTGGCGTTTTCTTCCACAAAAAAATTGCTTGCACAATTGAAACAGTAAGAAACTCTCCTGGTTTTCCAAAATTCGTAATGTGTCGAAGACATACGACAGGGAATTGACTTTTTTTGTAATTTGCGCGATTTTAAAATTGAACCTTAACAAGAAAGGAGATGAGACCATGAGCGGCTTGATGATTGGTTGGCTTTCGCCCGTTGCTCAGCAAGGGCAAGGCTTCGATGTCGCCGGGGCTGTCATCGCCTTCATTATTGTTGGCCTGGCCATCGCGGCCGTGCTGGTTCTTGGCAGAGGACAGGGGTAGGCTGAAATTCTGCCTTTATACTACCAGTTGTCGGCAGGACAGGTGGCTGAAATCAGCCGTGTCCTGAACGGTCGGCGATTGGGAGGGGCTTTTTTGCCTGTATTCATTACTCCCGAGGGGGGAGATAGTAGGAGTTTTTGTTTCTTTTGGTATGATAAAATCATAAAAAAGCATCTCGGAAAGAGAAAATCGCTGTGGCGAAACGTTCAAGTCCTGCAAAATCGCATTCGAAATCCAGAGCGCCTGTAAAGCTCTCTCGTTCTTCTCAAAAGCAGGCGCCGCGCAAACCCGTGCGCAAGTCCACCCCTGTACAACGGGGCACCGTAGGGGGATGGTGGAGTCGGCTTTCCAATGAGCGGAAACTGGATATCCTTGGTGTTGTATTGACCCTTTTGGGATTGGTTACCATTCTCAGCCTGCTTTCAGCGCAGCGCGGTCAGCTTACCCAGCTTTGGGTGGATATTCTTTATGCGATTTCCGGTCGGGGAGCATTTATCCTTCCGTTAGCGCTGGTTCTGGCCGGGTTGTGGCTGGTGTTTCGCAATGTTGAACGTATTCCTGCTCCTTCACTGGAGCGGGTGGTGGGATTGGTTTTGTTGTACTGGAATGTCCTGAGTTGGATTCACCTCCTGCAGGGCGGCGGTTGGGAAATGGCAAATCAGGGTCAGGGAGGTGGTTTCCTTGGGGCGGTAGCCGAACGTTTGCTGGTCGGTGGCATTGGCAAAGCCGGGACGGTGGTTATCTTGCTCTCCTGGTTGTTAATTGCACTAATTTTTACTCTGGATGTTTCTGTTGGTCAACTGGCAGTCTGGCTACAAACCCAGGCGCGCGAAGCCAGGCATCATCGAGCCGCAAATTCTGCGCGCCCGATACGTTCTATCCCTAGAATTGAAGAGACAGAAGGTCCTGTTGAGCTTCCACCGGATTTCCGTCCGCTGACTCCACCTGCCAGAACCAGCATATCGGCGGTGCGTCCATCGGCTGTTGAGCGCGCTGCGCCTGAGGCTTCTCCTCAACCTGCATCCACTGCTGTCGTAGCGTCTCCGCCGCAACCCGCAGCAAAGTCTGCGCCAGTAGGCTGGAAGTTGCCGGAACTGGAAACGATTCTCGACTCGCCGACCCGCGCTGCGCTGCAGACCAATACCGATTACGACCGCGCCCGCATTATTGAGGAGACACTGGCTTCCTTTGGCGCGCCTGCGCACGTGGTAGAGATTCATCGTGGCCCAACTGTCACCCAGTTTGGCGTCGAGCCAGATTTTGTCGAGGGACGCAGTGGAAGGGTGCGTGTGCGGGTAGGCAAGATTGTGGCGCTTGCGGATGATCTTGCGCTGGCGCTGGCGGCGCCGCGCATTCGCATTCAGGCGCCTGTCCCTGGACGCAATTACGTCGGCATTGAGGTACCTAATGAGGAAATCAGCCGCGTCACATTACGCGAAGTGCTGGAAAGTGAAAAATTCAAGAAGGTGCGCTCCAGTCTGCGTCTGGCTTTGGGGAAGGATGTTTCTGGTGAGGCTCATGCGGTGGATTTGACCGCGTTGCCTCATCTGTTGATCGCCGGTACCACCGGCTCGGGTAAGTCGGTATGTGTGAATGCCATCCTTTGTGCTTTGCTGCTCTATAACACGCCGGCAGACCTGCGGCTGGTACTGGTGGATCCCAAACGCGTTGAATTGACCAATTACAATGGCGTTCCACATTTACTGGCGCCTGTTGTGGTCGAGGCGGAGCGTGTTATCAGCGCCCTGCAATGGATGATGCGCGAGATGGACAGCCGTTACCAGAAATTTGCCCGCAATGGTTCACGCAATATCCAGGAATTTAACGCTCGCCATCCTGATGAGAAACTTCCTTACCTTGTGGTGGTGGTAGATGAATTAGCGGATTTGATGATGCTGGCGCCGGAAGAGACCGAGCGCAGCATTACCCGTCTGGCACAACTGGCGCGCGCCACCGGCATTCACCTCGTGCTGGCAACGCAGCGCCCTTCGGTAGATGTGCTGACCGGCTTGATCAAGGCAAATTTCCCAGCGCGCATCGCCTTTACTGTTGCTTCGGGGGTGGACAGTCGCGTGATTCTGGATCAGCCGGGTGCAGAGCGCTTGCTGGGACGGGGCGACATGCTCTTTCAGGCTCCGGATGCTTCTGCACCGGTGCGCTTGCAAGGGGTATATGTTTCGGATAGCGAAATTCAGCGTCTGGTAGATTACTGGCGGTTGGAGGCATCGCGTATCAGTGTTCCACAAGCAACTCCGCCAATAGATGACAGCTTACCACGCGGTGTGCCGCTCCGTCAGACGCCATTGTGGAGTGATATGAAACTGGATGAGGGTGACCCGTTGCTACCTGAAGCCATTGATCTGGTGCGTCGTGAGGGTCGCGCTTCAATTACCATGCTCCAGCGTAAAATGCGCATCGGCTATACACGCGCTGCCCGGTTGATAGATGAAATGGAAAACAAAAAAATCATCGGTCCGGCGCTGCCCAATTCGCAGGTGCGCGAAATTCTGGATTGGGGTGATGCTGCTCCGCCGGCGGGTGAGGAATGAAACATAGCGAGAATCCGTTGATCCACCACGGCGGGCAGAGCGGCAGAGAAACCGCACATCGCTTTTTTGTTTCTTCAAATGCTCTTGTGGGCGAATTGATCCATTTTCCCCAGCCGCTTGCCCATCAGGTGGCAAGGGTATTGCGGCTTACTGCTGGCGATCTTGTCACCGTGCTGGACAATCAGGGAAATGCTTATCGTGTGGAGTTGCAGAGTGTCACACCTACCCAAACCAGCGGGGTGATCCTGTCAAAGATTGCGCTGGCGACCGAACCCTCAACCCAACTGACCCTGTACCTGCCGCTTACCCGGCGCGAAAAGTTTGAGTGGATGTTACAAAAGTGTACTGAGGTCGGGGCGTCAGCTTTTGTGCCGCTGGTTTCAAGCCGTTCTCTGGTGCGGAAAAGTGGGCAGGAGATGCACAGGATAGAACGCTGGCAAAAAATTCTTCAGGAAGCTGCGGAACAATCCGGACGCGCTCGCATTCCTCAGTTAATGCCAGCCTGTCATCTTGCGGAAGCGCTTGAGACAGCGCACCGCGAAAACGATCTGTGTCTGATGGCATGGGAACAAGAGGGGCAGGTTACGCTGCGGCAGGTGCTGAAAGGGGGGGAGCACTACGAACGGGTAGCGGTATTGATCGGCCCGGAGGGCGGTTTCTCTAAAGAAGAGGCGGGAAAGGCAATACAGAATGGCTGGCGCACGGTGTCGCTGGGGGCACGCATTTTGCGCATGGAGACAGCTGCTATAGTGGCAACGGCGCTGGTATTATATGAGCTGGAACTGGGACGGGATTGAAGCGGTAGTATCTTTCCTCTACTGCTGTTCTGCTTGAGGCTTGCCGGCAATAACAATGACATATTCGCCGCGCGGTTCTTCACCAGCAAAATGCGCGCTCAGTTCGGAAAGCGTACCGCGCAGGATGGTTTCAAACATCTTGGTCAGGTCGTTGGCAATAGAAGCCTGCCGGTCGCCGTAGACTGCCAGGGCGTCTTCCAGAAAGGCTTTGAGACGGTAAGGGCTTTCGTAGAAGATCAGCGTATGTGGCGAATCAGCATCCAATTCCAGAAATCGCCGCCGCGCGCTGGGTTTACGTGGCGGAAAACCGCGAAAAGTGAAGCTGTGCACCGGCAGCCCGGAAAGCACCAGCGCCGGAATCAAAGCCACTGCGCCAGGAATCATGGTCACTTCCAGCCCTTCGGCAATGGCAGCGCGCACCAGCACAAAGCCCGGGTCGGAGATACCAGGACTACCGGCATTGGTGACCAGCGCCACCGAGCGCCCGTCACGCAGCATGGACAGTACTTTGGGCAGGACTTTCTCCTCATTGTATTCATGGAAGGAAAGCTGCGGCTTCTTAATGTCGAAATGTTTGAGCAGCAAACCGGTCTTACGTGTATCCTCACTCAATACCAAATCTACCGAGCGCAGCGTTTCCAGCGCCCGCAATGAAATATCGCCAAGATTACCGATAGGTGTGGCAACAAGATAGAGCATGATCACCAGTATATCATGTAACCACTCGGGTTGCGGCGCACACGAGCCGATCGAGAATCGCCAGTCCCAGCCCGCTTTCGCCGAAGCCGCGGCAAACGATAACGTCCACGTTCTGTTTGTCCAGCCAGCGCATCCCCGCGTACAAATGACGGGCAACACTGGCTATATCTGCCCCCAAAGTGTAAACCACAGCACCAGCCGCCTTCAATATTTCGACATCTTCGTCCAGTGCCAGCGCGCCCACGAGTTTGCCGGCGGTGCACGCTGTTTTGACCTCAGCTATCAACCTTTCGCGGGCATTTTCCCCCAAAAACAACACCATCTCGGTGTGCGGGGCGTAATGCTTTTTAAGCATTCCAGGCGAGGGTAATCCCTTGGTTACGCTGCGATGTTGTCTCGAAATCGTCACTGTGCCGATGACTGCTTCCAACATTTCTTGCGTGATTCCGCCGGGACGTAGGATACGCGGTGGGCTGGTGGATATATCCAAAACGGTTGATTCTACACCGACGGTGGTTTCTCCATCATCCAAAATGATGTCCACTCGCCCTTGTAAATCATCCCACACATGGCGCGCTGTGGTTGGACTGGTGTGACCAAAGCGGTTTGCGGAGGGCGCGGCAATTGGACATTGGGCAGCTCGGATTAATGCCAGTGCTACGGGGTGATCCGGCACGCGCACCGCTACTGTGTCTAGTCCGGAAGTGACCAGACCTGGTACGGCAGGCTGTTTGGGCAGGATTAGCGTCAATGGTCCGGGCCAGAAAGTCTTTGCCAGTTTTTCAGCGATGGGCGGTGTGGAACGCGCCACACTGCTGACTTGTTCCAGTCCACTCAGGTGAACAATCAGCGGGTCTGCAACAGGTCGCTCTTTGGCGGAGAAGATGCGGGTGATAGCCTCTACATTCAATGCATCTGCGCCCAGACCATAAACGGTCTCAGTGGGAAATGCCACCAGCCCACCGTTTTGAATGACCTGTGCAGCACGAGCGATATTTTCGGAAGTTGCAAGTAGTAATTCGGTCATCGGGGGAGATTTTAACATACAGTTTGCCGCCTTGGTGGATTCCTCCCTGAAAACCTGAAAAGAAACCAATGGGCGTCCAAGCGGTATAATACAAATAATTAGGGAATTGCTTACTCGGCTTCTAAATCTGTGGAAAGGATTATTCTGTGAACAAACGCATTCTTGTTACGTATGCCACCCGTGCCGGTTCAACGGCTGAGGTTGCTGCCGAAATCGGTTCAAATTTGAGCCAGCGCGGTTTCATGGTGGATGTCAAGCTAGTCAAAGAGGTCTCAACACTAGAAGGGTATCAGGCGATTGTACTGGGTAGCGCCGTGCGCATGGGGAACTGGCTGCCGGAGATGGTGTACTTTGTCAAAGCCAATCAGCAAGTGCTCAACACTGTACCGGTGGCGGTGTTCACCGTTCATATGCTGAATACCGGAGAGGATGAGACCAGCCGTACCGCCCGTCAGGCGTATTTGCGGACCGTTCGCCCGTTGCTCAATAACGCTCAAGAAGCATATTTTTCCGGGAAGATGGACTTCTCGCGCCTTTCTTTCTTCGACCGCCTGATCGCGAAAATGGTCAAAGCTGTTGAAGCTGACCGCCGAGATTGGGACGCCATCCGCGCCTGGGCGGAAGCGGTGTTTGCGTGAGACTTCGACAGCTTTGCCCGAAACTTCTGCCTCGAAGGAATAGCTAATGAAATTTCACCCTGCCTTGAAATGGCTGATCCCGCCGATTTTTGTTCTGGCATTGGTGGCGGCGCTCGCTGGGCTGTTGCCTGGTGAGGGTGCACCCTATCCATTAATCACTTTTCGCGGCGAACAGGTAATGATTCATGCGCGCGGGCTGTACTAATGGGATACGGTCAGTTCGGCGGCGCAGATGCAAGCGAATGACCTAGTCATCCTTGTTCTTGGTTTGCCTTTGCTGATGGTTTCATACTGGCTGAGCCGACGTGGGTCGCTACGTGGTCTGTTGCTTTTAACGGTACGTTGGGGTTTGTCCTCTAAGCGTTAAACATGGCGCGCGTTGGTGTATCAGTCAGCGTGGCAGAATTGACGATTTTCCCGGCAATAAGCCTGATCAATGTGGTTCTGGTCGTGGTGTTGTTGAAGAATGTCCGGTAGTAAAATTACAATATAAATTCCAATGGCAAGAGCGTGGGAAGCAGCGTATCTTTCTCTTTTGCGCAGCGGCGAGTTGCAGCGCCGCGTGGTAGAAGCGCGTCAGCATCTGGCGGAATGTGATGTATGTGCCCGGGTCTGCCGCGTCAATCGTCTGGTGGGTGAGCGGGGAATTTGCCGCACCGGCGAACGCGCACGAGTGAGCAGTTATGGACCGCATCTGGGCGAGGAAAATCCCCTGCGCGGCTGGCGCGGTTCGGGGACGATTTTCTTTACCCGCTGTAATCTGCACTGTCAGTATTGCCAGAACTGGGATATCAGCCAGACCGATGCAGGAGAGGAGATGGAAACTGAAGAACTGGCGGCGATCATGCTGGACCTGCAATCCTACGGCTGTCACAATATCAATCTGGTTTCGCCGAGCCATGTAGTGCCGCAGATACTGGCGGCGCTGCTAGTGGCAGCTCAGGCGGGACTGAATCTGCCGCTGGTATACAACACGGGCGGCTATGATTCGCTGGAGATGCTGCGCCTGCTGGATGGCGTGGTGGATATTTATATGCCGGATATGAAATATGGTGATTCAGCAATTGCCAGACGTTACTCGCTGGTCAGGGATTACGTCAGGGTGAATCAGGCAGCGGTGCGCGAGATGCATCGTCAGGTAGGGGATCTGCAGTTGGATGAGCATGGACTGGCGCGGCGCGGGTTGCTGGTACGCCATCTGGTGTTGCCCAACTATCTAGCTGGGACGGCGCAGGTAGTGCGCTTTCTGGTAGAGGAAATTTCCAGGGATACTTATCTCAATCTGATGGATCAGTACCGCCCCGCGTACCTTGCAAGCCGTTTTCCACAGCTTAACCGGCGCATCACCCCGCAGGAATATCGTCATGCGCTGGAACTGGCGCAAAAAGCCGGTCTGCACCGCTTTGGCCATTAGATGTAACCTTTTAATCTCAGTTGCATCTATCCAAAAACGGAGGTTTGAGCGATGTCATCTCACAAAAAGCAGGTACAATCACAGAGGGTTTTTCGCTGGGGCTGGCTGGTCGCCGGCGCGCTGGTGATTGCGGCGGCAGTACTGTCGTTCATCTTTTTGAATTCCGGTCCGGCAACCCAAACGCTGCCCCAGGAGGTCAGCGTGCAGGATGCGGCTGAGCTACGCGATCAGGGTGCTTTCATCCTGGATGTGCGCCAGCCGGAAGAGTGGCAGGAAGTGCATATCCCCGGCGCAACGCTGATTCCGCTCGGTGAGTTAGCTGGCAGGTTGGATGAAGTACCGAAGGATAAACCGGTGGTGGTTTACTGCCGTTCCGGTAACCGAAGTCGGGAAGGGCGCGATATTCTGCAACAGGCTGGCTTTGAGCAGGTAACCAGCATGGCAGGGGGCATCCGCGCCTGGCTGGCAGCCGGGCTGCCGGCGGTGAGCGGGCAGTAAACGGTCAGTTGGAAAACAAAAATTCCCTGTCCATCATGGACCAGGGGCATTATGTTATAATGAGAGTGCCGAAGGTGGGAATCGAACCCACATACCCGGAGGGTACACGATTTTGAGTCGTGCGCGTCTGCCTGTTCCGCCACTTCGGCGTCGTGTTTCTAGTATATCCAATCTTTTCAGAAGGGTCAAGGTTCACAAGAGAAGATGCGTCTGGGAATCATTGGACTGCCGCTTAGCGGCAAAACCACATTGTTCAATGCACTGACACGCGGCAGCGCGCCCACTGGTGTTGTGCATGGCAAGGTTGAAGTGCATACCGCAGTGGTGGATGTGCCGGATCCACGCGTGGATGTGCTTTCGAATATGTTCAAGCCCAAAAAGACCATTTATGCTAAAGTGACCTATGCCGACATTGCTGGGCTGGAAAGCGGCGCAGCGAAGAGCGGCTTTTCCGGCATGTTGCTTAACCAGCTTACTCAGATGGATGGTTTTATCCATGTGGTGCGTTGTTTTGAAGATGAGGCTGTTCCCCATCCGGCAGGGAGTATTGATCCGCTGCGCGATATTGCGACGTTGGATGACGAATTTATCCTGAATGACCTCATTGCTGTCGAGCGCAAGCTGGAGCGTCTGACCGATGAGCGCAGAAAGGGCGGCGGACGCGATAAGGCGGTGATCGAACGGGAGATGCAGCTTTTTGAGCGCTTCCATGCTGTACTTTCGGAAGAAAAACCACTTCGTAACGTGGAAATTTCTACTGAAGAAGAAAAAATGCTGGCAGGCTATGCACTGCTGACGCGCAAACCGGTGTTGCTGGTGCTGAACCTGTCCGAGGGTCAGGCGGCACCAGCGATTGACTATGCCCACGCGCGCAGCCAGATGGTGGCTTTGCAGGGGCGGCTGGAAATGGACATTGCTCAGCTTTCGCCGGACGAGGCGCAACTTTTCCTGCAGGAATACAACATTACAGAACCCAGCCTGAACCGTGTCATTCGTCTTTCATATGACCTGCTGGGATTGCAATCTTTCTTCACGGTGGGCGCGGATGAGGTGCGCGCCTGGACAATACGGCGCGGCGCCAGCGCATACGAAGCCGCCGGCGAGATTCATAGCGATTTGCAGAAAGGTTTTATCCGCGCCGAAGTGATTGGTTATGAGGAACTGATTGCGCTAGGCGGGATGAACGAAGCAAAAGCTAAAGGCAGGTTGCGACTGGAGGGTAAGGAATACATCGTTCAGGATGGCGATATTGTGCATATCCGCTTCAATATTTAGGCGTTTTGGACTTTATTAACATTTTTCACTCTCTTGCGGCATCAAAAAATCTACTAACTTTTTGCTCATATTCTTCTGGAGCAACAAGCGAGTATTCCCCGTGACCGGCGCCGGGTACTACCCATAGCTCGGCGCCGTTGCCGGCAGCAGCTTGCTGTTCATAGCCGCGTGTGCGCAGCACTTCTTTCTCGCCATGAATCAGCAAGACCGGACGCGGGTTGAGTTTTGACAGTGCATCCAGTGGGCTGATCTTTGCCGGCGAGATTCCGGTACGAATGGCAAATAACAGTGCCACCAATCGCTGGATCTGCCACTTTGGTGAGAGCAGCAACGCTGCATCGGCAGTCATTTCATCATAGAGATTGGCATAGTTACCGCTGGCAACAATGGCGCGCACTTCTGGGCGTTCTGCTGAGCCGAGAATAACCGTTGTTCCGCCAACCGAAAATCCCAGCGCACCCACCCAGTTCACTTCCGGCTGTTGCAGAACAAAGTCAAGCAGGGCATTGAACTCGTTGACTTCACGATAGCCCAGGGTTTGGGTTTTCCCGGCACAGGCGCGGTAATCTGTCGTTGCCACACCGTACCCATACGCAGACAGGAATTGCGTCTCGCGTAACATAGATGCCCGCCCGCCGCCCGATCCGGAAAGAAGCAGTATTGCTGCGCCGTTTTTCGGCGGGTGCCACCAGCCGCTCAGCGTTAACCCGTCGGCAGTAGCGATGGTGATTTCCTGAAAACCTTGCGGCGGCTGCAACGGCGGCGGACAGGCGGGATCGGTCAATCCAATGGTGTAGAGAATACTCAACCCAAGGACAATGCAACCGTAAGCCGCTGTCAGCCCCAGTGCAAAAAGCACCAGAAAACGTCTCAACGAAAAGCGCACCCGATTGGATAATTTATTCATCTATTCGTGGTATCCATTCCCCTAGTTGTACTTTAAGCTGAAGGGTCTGGTTGCCTCGCACCACATCCAGGGTAACGGTTTCGCCTGGTGCGTGATTAAAGAGGGTGTTGATATAGGGATGCTGGTCATCCAGCAGGATGCCATTAATACGTTGAATGATATCACCGGCTCTTAAGCCAGCCTGCTCTGCTGGACTACCCCGTTGGACTTGGGTGACGAATACGCCCCATTCTACCGGCAGATCGTACATACGAGCAATACGCGGGGTAATTGCCTGCCAGCGGATACCCAGATAGGGTCTTGCGACCACACCACGCTCAATCAGTTGTCCGGCAATTGCCTGAACCGTGTTGGACGGAATGGCAAAGCCCAGTCCTTCTACCACGTTGCCACCGCTGCCGGTGCGCAGGATGAGCGTGTTGATGCCCACTACCTGACCCGCCAGATTGACCAGCGGGCCGCCCGAATTACCTTGGTTGATAGCGGCATCGGTCTGGATCATATCCTGCATCAGATACCCCTGACCAGTGTCCAGCGTCCGCCCGGTGGCGCTGATGACACCCACCGTGACCGTGTTACGGAAGTCTCCCAACGGTGAACCAATGGCAATGACTGTTTCACCGGGTTTCAGGGCATCAGAATTCCCAAATGTAGCGACTGCGGGCGGTTTTGCATCCATTTTCAGCACCGCCAGATCGGAAAACTGATCGCTTCCTTTGAGCACAGCGGGGTACTCTTCGCCATTTGCCAGCACCACCGAAAATTCAACACCATCTTCAACGACATGATGATTGGTGACCAGATAACCATCCTGTGTGATGATCACACCGCTGCCGGTGGATGTTCCACCGGGCACAATGCCAAACGCAGAGATGCGGTCGGGCAGTTGGGCGATCACCGTCACCACTGCCGGACCAACGTGTTCAACTGCCTGGGTGATGGCAGTATCCACCGAGATCGCATTGGAAGGCAGGACGAAGGGAGTTACGGTTGGTGCCGCGGGGAGCAGCGTTGCCGTTTTTGCGACAGGGGTGAGGTTGTGGTGCACGGCGCGGTAGACCGCCAGCCCGCCGGCTGCTGCACCGGTCAATCCGGCGCACATTGCCAGCACCACAATCAACAGCACAGAAAGAAAGCGGTTCCATTTCATTTGACTTGTGGCTCCAAAAAAATTTGTTTCTAGTGTACCACTGGCAGAAGTGGGTAAGGAAGGGGGTAAGAGCTTGTTTTTGGAATGCGCACCTGTTGACTTCGAAAAAAATCCTCTGTATAATTTAATTACTTACTTAATATTAGTAACTACGTGTTGGGGCTCGGAAACCCATGGTATAAGGAGGTGCCCTATGTTACGTGCAACTATTGTGGGCGGTGGTTTTATGGGTGTTACCCATACAGAGGCTCTACGGCGGTTGAACATTCCCGTCATCGGTATGTTGGGGATGGATGCAGAGGAAAGCGGGCGTTTTACCCGGCAGATGAATATTCCTACCGCCTATGCCAGTCTGGACGCGCTGGCAAACGATCCCCAGGTGGATGTGGTTCACCTTTGTACTCCGAATTATCTGCACTACAGTATGGCAAAAACCCTGCTGGAAGCGGGTAAGCATGTCTTGATTGAAAAGCCGCTGGCAAACACCAGTCAGGAAGGAGCGGAGCTGGTGGGGCTGGCGCTTCGCAACCAGCGGATGGGGGCGGTGAATTACAACCTCCGTTTTTATCCCTTGAACCAGGAAGCGCGAGCGCGCATTCAATCCGGACAAATCGGCGAACCGCGCATTCTACATGCTGAATATTGTCAGGACTGGCTATTTCTGCCCGCTGACTGGAACTGGCGGCTGGTTCCAGAGGAGGGCGGTGCACTGCGTGTAGTGGGGGACATTGGCACGCATGTAATGGATATGTTGACCTGGCTGACTGGACTGGAAATCGTTGAAGTGATGGCTGATTTGGCAACATTTATTCCGGTCCGCAAGAAGCCCCGTCGTGCTGTCGAGACTTTTGCCAGCAAACTAGTTACTGCTACTGATACAGAGGATGTAGAAATCCATACCGAAGATTTTGCCGGCATTTTGTTACGTTTCAATAATGGCGCGCGTGGGGTCATCACACTTTCACAAATCAACGCAGGGCGCAAAAACGCTTTCTGGTGGGAGATCAATGGTTCTGATGGCTCATTGTTCTGGCATCAGGAACACCCCAATCAGCTTTGGATGGGCTATCGTCAGAAACCAAACGAAATTTTGCTCAAAGACCCGGCACTGATGCAGCCGCATACCCGCCGCTATGCGGCTTATCCTGGTGGACACGCTGAAGGGTATCCGGATACCTTTGTGCGTCATTTTGCAGATTTTTACGCGTATCTTGAACAAGGTGATTTCAACCGTCCGCCCATTTTTCCCACGCTGGAAGACGGCCGCCGCGAGCTGGTATTGTGCGAAGCCATTCTGCGCAGCGCCCGCGAACAAAACTGGATTAAAGTCCAATATTAATTTGTCTGGACAGAAAGGAAGAAACTGCTATGGAAAAACTTGCTCTGCTGGGCGGTAAACCGGCAAAGACAGCCAGTTTTCCAGTCTGGCCTCAATATGATCAGAAAGAAGAACAGGCATTGATGGAGGTTCTACATAGCGGCGTCTGGTGGCGAACGCCGGGCACCAAAACACTGCAATTTGAGCAAGAATTCGCCGCTTATCAGCAGACCCGTTATGGCATCGCCTGTACCAATGGCACTGCGGCGCTAGAGATTGTGATGGCAGCGCTGGGCATTGGACTGGGCGACGAGGTGATCGTTCCTGATTTTACGTTTGTTGCTACTGCCAGCGCAGTATTATTTGCCGGGGCTTTGCCAGTCTTTGTGGATATTGATCCAGATACATATTGCATAGATGTCAACCAGATTGAGGCTGCCATCACCCCGCGCACCCGGGCGGTGATTGCTGTGCATGTTGCCGGACATCCAGCCGATCTGGATCGTTTGCAGGAAATTTGCCGCATTCATAACCTGTTCCTGATTGAGGATTGTGCTCACGCACACGGCAGCGAATGGAAGGGTAAGCGAGTCGGCGGTTTTGGCGCGGCAGGGACGTTCAGCTTTCAAGCCAGCAAGCTGATGACTGCCGGAGAGGGTGGGATGATCGTGACCAACAACGAGGACCTGGCGGTGCGTCTCCGTTCAGTGCATGATTGCGGGCGTATGCCCGGACGCTGGTTCTATGCACATTACATGTATGGCTCCAACTATCGCCTGAGTGAATGGCAAGGTGCGGTGTTATTGCAGCAGCTCAGCCGGCTGGATGAACAGGCGGCTGTCCGCACCCGCAACGCAGCTTACCTCAATAAGGCACTAGCAGAGATTGAGGGTATCCGCCCGCAGAAACTGGACGAACGTGTGACCCGTCACGGTCAATATTGTTATATCTTCCATTACGATCCGCGTTCCTTCAGCGGTTTGAGCTGTGAAAAGTTCATCGAGGCGCTTAACGCTGAAGGTATCCCTACTCAGGCAAGTTACCCGCCGCTGCACCGTCTGGATGTGTTCACGAACGGCGAGTTTCGCCGGCGGCTATTGCCGGAACATGTTGCCAGTTCTCCAGATTTCACCAAAGCCAGTTATCCAGTCTCGGACGATGCAGCGGAAAACACTGTTTGGCTGGTGCATCGCACATTGTTGGGGACGGAAGAGGACACCGCCGAAATTGTCGAAGCTGTGCGCAAAATTCAGCGCCATGCAAAGGAGTTGCTCTAATGGGTGAGCGCGCTGGAGTGGAAGTCTTCCGCTGGGAGGGACAGGGCTATCAGCCTTTGGTATTCTTTCAGGACTGGCAGGTAGCGTTGCTTAACTGGGAGCCAGTTTTCGACCTGCATCATCTGGGGGAAATTGAACGTCACAATGACACCGATGAGGTGTTTGTGCTGTTGCGCGGCAGCGCGTTGCTGTTCACCCTTACGGAGGATGGACAGATGCAGGCAGAGGATATGCAGCTCGGAGTGCTATATAACGTTCCTGCGGGCGTTTGGCACAATCTTCTCTCCAGCCGCGATGCCGCGTGGGTCATTGTGGAAAAGCGCGATACGCACGTGAACGATGTTGAATTCCGTCAACTGACGCAGGAGGAAAAAGCGCGATTGCATTTGTGCATTCCGAAGTGGTTGGAGAAGAGTTCAAATAAATAGTGGTTTATTTCTTTGGTAACTTATCGAAAGGATAAAGCCATGTTGCGACCCCGTGTTGGATGTTATGCGGTATATGAGCCAGCAGAGGAAAGCTGGGAACACTGGGAAATCCAGCTTGCGCAGATCAACCATGAATTGAGCGATCAAGGGCTGGAAGTAATTACTGCGCCGGAAGCCGTCAAAGATCTGGATTCACTGGAGCGCGTGACACAGTTCTTCAGCACAAAACATGTAGATATGTTGCACGCGCTCATTGTGAGCTGGTCGTTTGATCATTACACGCTGGAATTGCAGCAGCGCATTGGAACCCCGGTGGCAATTCGTGCGATTCCCGGCATTCGCAGCGGCTCGATGGTCGGCGCGCAACAGCTTGGTTCGGTGCTGGCGGATTTGGGTGTGCCGTACTGCCTGAAATATGGGGAGATTGGTGATTTAACCGTCGCAGCGGAGATGGCGAATTTTGCCCGCGCTTGTGGAATCCGCAGCCGCCTGCGCGGGGCGCGTTTAGGCGTGGTCGGTCGCCGTACTGAGGGTATGACTCCAACCGCTGTAGATGAAGTAGAAATCCTCCGTTTGTTTGGTGTGCGCTTGATCCATTATGGGCTGGATGAGCTGCTTGATCTGGCTGCGGCGGTAGATGAAAAACAAGCTATTGCAGTCTGGGAGCGGTTTAGCCGAGGGGCGGCGCAGGTGCTTTCAGCAACCGAGCATGGCTTGCAGACGGCGCGAAACTATCTGGCTTGCCGGCAGATAATCGCTATGCAAAGGCTGGATGCGCTGGCAATCGGCTCTTATCCCAAATGTCAGGGGACGATGTGTTTGCCGATTGCCTGGCTGAACGAAGAAGGTCTGCCGACCGGCTGTGAGGGCGATGTCAACGCGACGCTCAACATGTTGATTCTGAGCCAGTTGAGCGATGCGCCGGTACATTTTGGCGAGATGTTGGCGGTGTACGATGAAGAGAATGCGCTGGTAACCTCCCATTGCGGTTGCGGTTCACCCTCGCTGGCGGATGCAAAAGGGTATAGTCTGATGCCGGTGCGTCTGGCGAACAGCGGGGTGTGTATCCGCTATGCTGCCCGCCCGGGACCCGTAACGTTTGTCAATCTGGTCGGGCGCAAGGGCAATTATCGTCTGTGTGCCATTGAAGGGGAAGCGGTACCGACCGGGATGGTCTTTGAGGGTAACCCGCTTAAATTCGTGTTGAAAAGCCCATTCCGGCGTATCTGGTCGTATGTCGAGCAATATGGTTTAGGGCATCACTGGATGACTGTGTATGCCCATGTTGCACCGGTACTGATGGAGTTCACTCGTCTGGCTGGTATGCGCGGCATTTTTCCAGACACGGAGACGGTTATGTAGCGATGAATTCGCGCCAGCGTTTGCTCAACGCCATTCGTTTACAGCCGGTGGATCACATACCGCTGTATTTGCGGTTGTGGTCAATGGGCGGCGGCGAGGATCATATTCCTTTTGACTGGCACAATCAGGTGACGCGTGCCGAAAACCTGTTACAGTTGGGCGTGGATGACACCTTGCTGCTTCAGCCTCCACTGGGCTATACCGAAGAATACATAGCCGATCATTCCGCTGGCGTTATCGGTACGGAGGTAAATCGGCTGCCGCCGCAAAAACCGGGAGCTCCCCCAAGATTGAAAAAAGTCTATCATACCCCGGCAGGCGAGCTGACACAAGTGGTTGCGCTGAGCGATGACTGGCCACACGGTGAAAATATTATGCTTTTCAGTGACTTCAATATCCCCCGCTACGAAGAGCCGTTAATTAAGACAAAAGCGGATATTGACCGTCTGCGCTACCTGCTTGCCAGCCCAACGGTAGAGCAAGTGGAAGAATTTCGCTCTCGCTCACAGCAGTTGCATCATGAGGCGAAACGTCTTGGTGTGGCATTGGATGGTGGCTGGAGCGCGCTGGGCGATGCGGCGGTCTGGCTGTGCGGAATGGAAAATGTCCTCTACTGGCAAATGGATCAGCCGGAATTGCTGGAGGCGCTGCTGGATGTGCTTCTGGAATGGGAGCTTCAGCGTGTTGATCTGTTGTTGCAGGAAAGGATAGACGTGCTGGTGCATATGGCATGGTACGAAGGGGTGGACTTCTGGACACCGAAAAACTATCGCCGGCTGTTGCGCCCTCGCTTACAGCAATTGATTGATCGTGCACATCAGTACAATGTTCCTTTCCGATATATTATTACTCTCGGTTCGCTCATTTTCAAGGCGGATTTGAAGAATTGGATGCTAGCGCAGAATAGATGCTCGATGAGATGTTGAGCAAGCCCAAAATCTTGCTTTGGAGATCAGAAAG
>Ga0209162_1000346_pt1 | contig 51529 bp, 37 predicted proteins | sample YNPNPMetaG_FD_187121 | JGI IMG/M metagenome (GOLD analysis project Ga0209162, IMG submission 187121) | Anoxygenic and chlorotrophic microbial mat microbial communities from Yellowstone National Park, USA - YNP NP MetaG (SPAdes) (version 2) ...
GGCATCCAGGTCTCGATGTCGAACATGCGGACCTTGCCCTGCCCCATGTCGCCCGTGCACACCTCCACGACGCGGTACGGAAGTCCGAGCGCAGCAAGCACGGCCTCCGCGTTGGCCAGGATCGCCTCGTGCCAACGCGCGGACTCCGCCGGATCCGCTCGACAAATCACGACCTGCTCGACCTTGTCAAAATAGTGGATGCGATACAGCCCGCGCGTATCCTTGCCGGCGGCGCCCGCCTCCCGTCGGAAACATGTGCTCCGGGCAAAGTACAGTTTCGGCAGCTCCGCCTCCTCCAGAATCTCATCCCCGTGGTAGCCGGTGACCGGGACCTCGGCGGTCCCGACGAGACTCTGCCCGTCACGCTCGCACAGGTAGACCTCTTCGCGATGCAGCGGGAAAAACCCGGTTCCGTACATCAGGGCGTCGTTGACGAGCACCGGCACGGTCAGGGGCACGAAGCGAAGCGTCCGCCCGTCCGCAGTGTACTGGCGCGCGGCCATCATGTCCCACGCCAGATGCAGGACGGCCTCGTGAAGCTGTGCGCCGGCGCCGCGCAGCACGTAGTTCCGCGCACCGGCCAGCTTCACGCCGCGATCGACGTCGATGATTCCCAGGGCCGTGCCGAGTTCCAGGTGATCCCGGAATACAAAGCCGAATTCGCCCTTCCGCCGCGGGGTGCCGACGCGGCGTATCTCCACGTTGCAGGACGCGTCCGGGCCGACGGGCACGCCTTCGTCATAGGCGGGAATCTGCGGTACCAGGAGCATCAGCTCGCGCAGCTCCGCTTCGACCTGCTGGCGCTGGGCGTCGATCTCTTTGAGCCGGGACTTGATCTGCGCCATGGCCCGGGTCAGCTCGGGTTTCTGGGCCGCGGGGACCTTGGCGATGCGTTCGCCGGCCTCTTTCTGCTCGTGGCGCAACTCGTTGAATTCCGTCTCCAGCGCCCGGCGACGCTCGTCGACCGCCAGAATCCGGTCGATGTCGACGCGCAGGTTCTTGTCCCGGGCGGCCCGCTTCACCAGGTCGGGGTGCTCACGGATCAGCCGGATGTCGATCATGCCGCAGCCTTTTCGCAGACGTGCGCAGGCCGGCCCGTGGTCCTGTCGCCGACCCTCGCAACGCAGTCGGGCATTATAGGATGGGCGTCGCTCACGGCGAACGCGACGGCAGCGTGGTCGGCGGCCAATTGCCGAAGCGTTCGAGTTCTGCCGAACGATTCCCGGGGCCGGATCCCACGATGCTGCGCTCGCGCACCCGGTAGAGCTGTCCCACCGCCGCCCTCAGCTCCTCGGTCGTACATCCGTCCAGCACATCCCACGGGTTTGACACGCCACGCGACAGCAGTTCGACGATGGCGGCGGTGCTGTCAAGCATCATGAGGCGATCCGCGCGGGCAAGCCGGGCGGCTGTTTCCAGGCGAGCCGCGGACACGGTGCCGCGTGCGACCTGCTCCGCCTGTCGCAGAAATGTCTCTACGTGTGGTGCCAGCAGGTCAGTCGCCGGCTGCATGGCCGCGTCCAGCCAAGCCGGCTCCACCCAACCGCAGGTCCACAGCCAGGCACGCCCCGCGTCCAACGTCGGCGGGACATGCCACGGCACCCCCAGCAGCCAGACCGTGGTCTGTTCGGCCAGCACACGAAGCGCCGGTGGCAGGTTCATCGGCGACAACTCGTCGGCGATGTGCACGGACACCGGTTCGTCTTCCACCGTGGCCCACACACTCACCGCGCGAACCGTCGCCGGCTGTGTCGCTTGCGGTGTGACTGCCGGTTGCGTGCTGGCAGGCAGGCCGGTGGCGCGCTCGCCCCCCGAGCTGGTTTCTGGAGACTGCGGCCGGCCTTCGATGGGTCGGCTACTGGGGGCGGCTGGCCGCCACCCCTCCCATGCGGTCCGGGCGGCCGTCACCACCGCGTCCACCTCCACGTCGCCTGCGACGAAAAGATCGACGCCCTCGATCACCTCCAGACATCCGAGGATGGCTTCGAGCTGTTCGACAATCTGCGGCATGACGCGCCCGGTCTCGCTCCAGCCGATCAGGCCGGGCGGCAGGTAGTACTCGTCCTCAAGCTCCTCCCATGGTTGCATCGCGCGGCAGAAAATCGCGTGATTGAGGGCGTCCAAAGCTTTTTGTAGCGTGGCTGGGCGTGCGTCCGGGCTGCGGACCAAGTCGGCTTGCAGCTCGATCATCTGTGGTGCCAGCGCTGCACGCCCCGTTGACGAAAGCCCAGGAAGTGACAGGTCGCCCACGGGAAACATGTCCAGCCCGCGAAACGACAAGTACTCGCGGTACTCTGCGACCGACCGCTTCGTCGAACCGACGGCCAGCAACACGGCCGGCAGATACCGGTGCGGTCGGGGTGTCCGCAGGGCGGTCCGCACCGTTGCCCACTCCAGCCCCGGAAGGCGCCAAACCGTGACCGCCACCTGCGGACTGATTTCAACGCGTGTCGAGTAACCGGGTGCCCGCGGCGACCTCGATTCCGGTGCATTTCTGACCGCTGTGGCCAGCAGGTCGAGCGCGGCGGCGGTGTCCAGTTGTTGCGGCGGGGCACCGGGCAGGGGAGCAGGCAGCGCCGGGCTCGGTGCGCTCGCGGCGGCGGTCGAATCCGTCGCGACGACTCGCGGGAGGATTACCGTGCGAGTCTCCAGCAGTTCCGCCGCCGCTCGCTGGAGCTGGCCCACGGTCAGTCGCTCGACGTAGGGGATGTCGAAATCGGCGCGCAGGATGTCGCCGGCGACGTGTTCTTGCCATCCCAGGCTCAACGCGCGGTCACCGAAAGCGGCGCGCAAGCGATGAAGGTCGCGGGCCGCCAGGCTGCGCGCGCGGCCCAACTCGATCTCCGTGGGCACCGCCTCCACAGCCCGCCGCAGCTCTTCGCGGACAATGTTTTCCACTCGCTGTGGCGTGGGTCCGTCTGCGGGCGGTTCCTCGCACACCCAGTCGATGTGCAGACTGACCAGGCCCGCGCTGCGCCAGCGCTCATGTCGCCAGCGCGGCGCGAGGCATCCGAGTTCGCTCAGTCTCCGGTACAGTGGTCCGTCCACCGGATTGCATAGCCGCTGCATCAGCACGCTCACAGCCAGGCTGTCTGCCGCTGTGGCCGAGGGCGCCAGCCACGCCATGTCGAGACCTGCAACCTCCGCAGCCACCGGCGAAAGCCGTATCGTCTCACTGCCTGGTCGCCGCACATCGGGCGGCCGCTCCGCCTCCGACCTGGGCAAGCTGTCGAAGTGTCGGCGCGCGAGTTGCAACGCGGTCGACGTTTGTATGTCGCCGACGATCAACAGGGTTGCGTTGGCCGGCGTGAACCGGCGTTGCAGGAACTCGTCCACTTCCCGCAAACAGGCATCGCGCCAACTCTCAGCGACCAGCTCCGGCGGATGCATGTACGGATGATCTGGGAACAGCGCGGCCAGCAGTCGCCGCTCGAGCGTCGGTTCGCCGGCGGCGCTGGAGCCAGATGAGCGTGCTGCCGCAGCCATCGCCAGCCTCAGCTCCTCGGCGGTCGTCGCCGCCGGCTGCATTCGTTCGGCCTCGATTCCCAGCACCCAGGTGAGCAGTTCCGGTGGGAGCACAGAATGAAAGAAGCACGCGTCCCGCAGAGTGCCGGTGTCGGTGCGCACGCCTGCCGCGCGTAGACGCAAGGCCGCGTCATGCCGGTTTTCGAGCACGGTCCGCGCGATGTGACACAGTCCGGGATGCCGGAGGTCGTCGACGGCCGATCCGACGCGGTACCAGACCTGCACGCTGACCAGCGGCAGACTGTGGTCCTCGATGACGGCCAATCGCAAACCGTTGGGCAAGCGCTGAAACTCCGGCGCTCCCAATCCGACGGCTGTGCTGATCAACAGGGACACCGACAAGGTCGGCATGATTAGCTCCACGGGTGGCACACTTGCCGACCGGCATTGTGCCGGCGACTACCAACGGCCGCCACACGAGCTCACGTTTTTCGGCTAATGAACTGCGCCGTGGCGACGATGGGCGTGGGTTGTGACTTGATTTTTTTCGCCCGTTGCTTTACAGTGCTCGCACGGTCGCTGGTGTCCGGTCGCTCGGGGCGGCCGGAAGAATAGGGAATCCGGTGCGAATCCGGAACGACCCCGTCGCTGTGACCGGGAACGAGGACTGCATATGTCATTGGTCGCAAGCTGGGTGGCGGCAACGCAGCCCCGGCGCGACTGAGAAGACGCAGTCGGTAGGTGTCGCCGGCGGACATGCCGGCCGACGGGCCCGGAAGTCAGAAGACCTGCCAGTGTGACCGTTCGTCGGCGTCCCTTCGCGGGAAGGGCGAGCGAACATGCCTGTCGACAGCGGGATTCAGCCCTCATCCTGATGCGTGGCCGGCGCAGCCGCTTGCGGCGTAATGTACGTCGTGAGGTGGAGGGCGCAGCGCGCGGGCAGTGCGCTCCGTACCGCAGGGGACGCTGACTCATGGACCTGGCCGTGGCGGCGATGGGCCGCCCGGCACGTCGCAACGCGGCTTGGCCGCGTCAGGAGGTCACCATGTCTGGAGGCAACGTGGACGCGTCAGCAGGAAGGGAGCTTTGGAGACTGGACAACGGCATTGCGGCGCCCCGCGACGGGAAAACGCACGCGGCGGCGACTGTGGGGGGGCAGAGTCGCATGGTGGCAGGTCTGGTGGCACTGACCCTCGGTGTGCTGCCGCCGGTGCTTGCCTATGAGCTGGATCAGGTCGACGTCGAGGCCTGGATCGGTAACGGGGCCAACACAGTGCTACTCGTCGTGGATTTCTGGCCCTACAACGATGACCGCGACAGTTTCGCCTTCGCGTATCGCTTTGACGACCCGCAGATCACGGGCCTGCAACTGCTGGATGCGGTTCAGGCGGCGGGCGTCGGCTTCTCGTATGCCGCCTGGACCGGCGGCTTCGTCACGGACATCTGGTACGTACGCGGCAACACTACGTACCACACCGGCTACAACTGGCCCCAATCCTACTGGAGCTACTGGCTCAGCCTGGACTACGGTCAGATGTGGGACTACTCGCCCGTCGGCGCGGGACAGCGCTTCCTTCAGAACGGCGACACGGACGGCTGGCTGGCGGTCCCCGGCGACGACTGGACCAGCACACCGGTCACCCCGTTGGCGCCGCCGGCACTGCCAGGTGACGCAAACGGCGACGGGCAAGTCACTTTCGCTGACATCGATCCGTTCATCGCCGCACTGGCGGGACAGCTTGTCTACGACGAACTCTACCCGCATGGGCGGTTTCTCAACGCCGATTGCAACGGTGACGGCGAGGTGACTTTTGCGGACATCGACCCGTTTGTCGACCTCTTGCAACGATGAAGGGCTGACCGTGCGATTCTGTCGCGCCTTTTCGCTGCTGGAGCTGCTGGTCAGCGTCGCGATTATCAGCGTGCTGGCGGGGGTGCTGATGCCCGCGTTGGGCCATGCGCGAGCGCAGGCTCGGCGCGTGAAGTGCAGCAGCAATCTCCGCCAGCTCGCCCACGCGTTCCACATGTACGCCGGCGACTACGCTGGCCGAGCGATGCCACTGGCCTACACGCGTCGCGAGCTGATCGGCGACGGGCCGGCGATCTATTGGTGGGGCACGAACGGATGCTTGGGCGTGGATCACACGCGTGGGTTCGTCTGGCCCTATCTGGCCAGCGACCTACGCGTCGGCGGGCTTTACGAGTGTCCGGGGCAGCCGTGGGGCACATACCTGCCACAGGGCAATGCCCGGGGGGTTACAAGCACCTACGGCTACAACGGCTACTACCTTTGCCCGCCGCACACGCCGGGCTGGAGCGCCCCCGGGCCGGGATGCATCGCCAACAAACCCTGGCAGAGCTTGGACCGCCTGTGGCAGCCCCAGCGCCTGTTCGTTTTCGCCGACACCCTGATCGACATGGGGTTCGGACAGCCTATGAATAACGCCCTCCTGGACCCGCCATGGTTATGGTCGAATGGGCGTTGGCGACAGAACCCCAGCCCCACGACGTGCTTCCGTCATCAGGTGCGGGCGGCTGTCGCGCTCGCCGATGGACACGTGGAGGCCTTCGGGTTGCGGGGCGGTCGGATGACCGCACCACGCTACCGCATCGGCTCCGTGGGCCCTGACAACGATCCTCATTACGTGCCCGACTGGCGCGCGTGGTGAGCGCCCGTCGCCGATTGATTTCGGGCACGCCCGCACCTATGCTAGACGTGCTTCGCCGCCCGAGGTCCATTACGGCCGACAGGCCGGAATATGGCCGCGGCGGCGGACCGGGGCCCTTGCGCCGTGGTGCGGTTTGATGTCGTCCATAAGTGCTGACTTGTTAGCAATCTTGGCCTGCCCCGCTGCGGACTGCCACGGGCGGCTGGAGGAGCGCGGCGACCGCCTCGTGTGTGTGCGCTGCGGGCTGAGATATCGGGTCGAGGAGCACTGGCCGGTCCTGATCCCGGACGAGGCGGAGCCGGCCCAGCCGGATGAGCCACAGACGCCATGACCAAAGCTGCGCGGAACAACCAGAGTTTCGCGATCATCAGCGACATCCACTCGAATCTGGAGGCGCTGTTGGCCGTCCTGGCGGACATCGAGCAGCGCGGCATCAAGGAGATCATCTGTCTGGGGGACATCGTGGGCTACGGGCCGAATCCGAAGGAGTGCCTGGACCTCGTCCGCGAACGGTGCCGTGTCACGCTGATGGGCAACCATGATCATGCACTTCTGTACGAGCCGACCAACTTCAATCTGCCCGCCGAGCGCGCGTGCTTCTGGACGCGGCAGGTCCTCGAAGAAGAGCCCGACACGCGTCTGCGCAATGAGCGCTGGAAGTTCCTGGGCAACCTGCCGGTCCGGTACAAGGACCGCGATGTGGTCTTCTTCCACGCGTCGCCGCGCCGACCGATGAATGAGTACATCTTCCCGGAAGATGTGTTCACGAATCCGCAGAAAGTGATGGCGAACTTCGATCGTCTGGATGCGCGCGTGTGCTTCGTCGGACACACGCATCAGCCGGGCGTGTTTGTGGACGATCCTTACTTCGACCCGCCGCACGAACTGCCCGACTCGCCCTTCTACGAGCTGGAGGACGAGCGCGTCATTGTGAACGTGGGCAGCGTGGGCCAGCCGCGGGATCGCGACCAACGGGCCAGTTACGTGGTTGTGCATCGCGCGCCGGAGGCGTTGAGCGGTGCGCCGGAGAGCGTGGTGGCCACGACCCTCGCCTGCACCGTGCAGACGATCGAGTTTGTGCGGGTCGAATACGACGTGGAAACGACGGTCCGTAAAATCCTGTCCGAGCCGGCGCTGGACGACCTGCTCGGCACGCGGCTGTATGAAGGACGCTGAGGCGTGGTGCGGCTTCTGAACACAGACGGCGGGTGATGAGCATGGCCGAGCGCGTCGCGAGCTGCGACATTCAGATCCGCGTGCGTTATGCCGAGACGGACGCGATGGGCTACCTGCATCACGCGCAATACTTCGTGTACTTTGAACAGGGACGCACCGAGCTGCTGCGTCAGAACGGCATCCGCTACCGCGACATGGAGGAGCGTGGTTTCTTCTATGTCGTGGCCCACCTGGAGTGCCGCTTTCGGGCGCCGGCCCGCTACGACGACCTGCTCACGTTGACGACGACCACGGAACGTCTGACGCCGGTCCGCGTCGAGCATGCCTATCGCCTGACGCGCGACGGCCAACTCCTGGCCGAGGCACGCTCGACGCTGGTGTGCGTCGGGCGCGACGGTCGGCCGCGCGCGCTGCCGGACGATATTTATGCGTCGCTCACCGGCGTTTCGGTCGTGTCCCCGACGGGGTAGGCGGCCGGCGGCGACCGGGGTTCTGACCCACGGCAATCCCGTTTTCCGAAAGGAAGCAGAATCATGGACGAAGCTCGACGAATGCCCGGAGTATTGCTGGTCGGGTTGTGGTTGCTCAGCGCGGCGGTGATGGGGCAGCCCTCGCGGCCCCACGGCGGCGATGTCGGGCCGGCTCACAAGCCAACCCCGCATACCCCTGCGTATACCCCCGGCGCGCGGACGACGGCGGGGCCCCCGCGGGTCGTACTGGAAATCGGCCAGGGCGAGGAGTACTGGGGGCGGGTGGTTCTCGAACTGGATCCCGAAGCTGCCCCGGTCACTGTTCGGAATTTTCTGCTCTACGTAGACAGCCGCTTCTACGAGGGGACGATCTTTCATCGCATCGCGCCCAACTTCATTGTCCAGGGCGGCGGTTACACCACCGACGGCGAACCCAAGACGGCCGGCCTGCGGCGGCCGATCAAGAACGAGGCGCGGACAGCGGGCCTGCGCAATCTGCGCGGGACGGTGGCGATGGCGCGGGCCAAAAAGGCCGACTCGGCGACTTCGCAATTCTTCATTAACCTGACTGACAACCCAGGCTTGGATCCGAACTACGCGGGGGGCGATGGGTGGGGGTACTGTGTGTTCGGGAAGGTAGTGGAGGGGATGGAGATACTTGACCGCATGAAAGGGTTGGCAACGCGGGAAAACCCACGCTTGCCGACGGAGAAGACGTGGCCGCTGAACCCGCCGGTGATTCGGAAGGCGTATCGTGTGCTCCGTGAGGGCACGACGATGCCGGCGGATCCGGGAACGCTGAAGATGCCGGAGCCACCTGAGGTGCCGTCGCCGCCGCCGGACGTGGAGGAGCCGCCACCGCCACCGCCTGAGCTCCCGCCGGACGTCGAGCCCGTGCCGGAGCCGCTGCCCGCGCCGCCCGGGGCCGAAGTGGCGGAATGAGATGATTTGAAGTGTGGGGGTGGAGCTACGGTTCGGGGCGGACCTCCAGACGGGCGCCCCCGCTTCGGGACGCCCATGTGAGGCTGTGGGTGCCGCGGAGCGCGTGTCAGGTCAGGGTTTGACAGCCGGGATGATCCATCCGCGGCGCAGGAGAGTAGGTCATGAAAAAGCCGGTCGATGCGTTTGGTGCACGCGCACTGCTCAAGACTTCCGGCGGAGACGTCGAAATATTCCGCTTGGCAGCGCTCGAAAAGATGGGGCTTGCGCGGCTCGACAGCCTACCGTACTCGATTCGCATCCTGCTCGAAAACGTGCTGCGCAGCGTGGACGGGTACGTGGTTCTGGAGGACCACGTGCGCGCCTTGGCCGGCTGGCGGCCAGCCGCACGCGTCGATGAGGCGATTCCCTTTCTCCCGGCGCGCGTACTGCTCCAGGACTTCACGGGGGTACCTGTGCTCGTCGATTTAGCCGCCATGCGCTCCGCTGTGCAGCGGCTTGGCGGTGACCCGCGTCGCGTCAACCCGCAGATTCCCGCGGACCTTGTCATCGACCATTCGGTTCAGGTGGACTACTTCGGCCGGGCAGACGCCCTCGATTTGAACGCGAAGATGGAGTTCCATCGCAACCGCGAACGGTACGAGTTTCTGCGTTGGGGACAGAACGCTTTCGAGGGGCTGCGCGTCGTACCGCCGGCGACGGGAATCGTCCACCAGGTGAACCTGGAGTACCTCGCGAAAGTCGTGCTGCGCCGCAACCGTGACGGCCGGCCCCAGGCGTTCCCGGACACCCTCGTCGGCACGGACAGCCACACGACCATGATTAACGGCTTGGGCGTGCTGGGCTGGGGGGTGGGCGGCATCGAAGCGGAAGCAGCGATGCTCGGCCAGCCATTCAGCCTGCCCATTCCCGAAGTCGTAGGCTTTCGCCTGACCGGGGCTTTGCCCGAGGGTGCTACGGCCACCGATCTCGTGCTCCGCGTGACCGAGATGCTTCGTAAGGTGGGGGTAGTCGACCGGTTTGTCGAATTCTTCGGCGAGGGGTTGGAGCACCTGAGTCTGCCGGACCGGGCGACCATCGCAAACATGGCACCCGAGTACGGCGCGACCGTCGGTTACTTCCCTGTCGACGCCGAGACGCTCGCGTACCTGCGGTTGACCGGCCGAACCGAAGAGGAAGTGGACCTTGTCGAGCGCTACTGCAAGGAACAGGGTCTGTTTCGTACGGAGCACAGTCCTGAACCGCAGTACACGAAGACGGTCGAGCTGGACCTTGGAACCGTCGAAGCCAGCATCGCTGGCCCGCGGCGCCCGCAGGACCGTGTCCCGCTCTCGGCCGCGAGGGCATCCTTCCGGACAGCGCTCGGAGCACCGCACGCCCAGCGCGGCTTCGGGTTGACCGAGGAAGACAAGCAACGGGTGGTGGAGGTCGAGCTGAACGGGGCTAAGCACGCTCTGCGGCACGGGCACGTGGTCATCGCAGCCATTACGAGCTGCACGAACACCAGCAATCCGGCGGTCATGGTGGCCGCTGGCCTGCTGGCCCGGAATGCGGTCCAGCGCGGCCTGACGATAAAACCCTGGGTTAAGACGTCGTTGGCCCCAGGTTCACGCGTAGTGACCGATTATCTGCGGCAGGCCGGGCTGGCGGAGGCGCTGGAGCGCCTGGGCTTCCACATCGTCGGCTACGGCTGCACGACCTGCATCGGGAACAGCGGTCCGCTGCCCGCTCCGATCGCACAAGCTATCTCTAGTGGGGGACTTATCGCCGCCTCCGTACTCAGCGGAAACCGCAATTTCGAGGGTCGCATTCACCCGCAGGTCAAGGCGAACTACCTTGCCTCACCGCCCCTCGTGGTGGCCTACGCGCTTGCCGGTACGGTGGATATTGATCTTCTGACCGAACCGTTGGGGCGCGACCGCGCGGGCCAACCTGTTTTTCTCCGCGACATCTGGCCGGATGTGGCGGAAGTCCGTCAGATCACGCAGCGTTTCATCAGCCCGGAGGTTTTCCGGACCCGCTATGCAGACGTCTTCGCCGGACCGCCGGAGTGGCAGCGGCTGCACGCCGCGGACGACGTGGTGTACCCGTGGGACGAGATGAGCACATATATACAGGAACCGCCATTCTTCATCGACTTCGCGGGCGTGCCTCCGCCTGTTACCCCCATCGTCGGTGCGCGGTGCCTGGTGATGCTCGGCGACAGCGTGACGACGGACCACATCAGCCCGGCCGGGGCGATCGACCCGAACTCCCCAGCCGGCCGCTACCTTCAGGAGCACGGCGTGGAGCCCGCCGAGTTCAATACCTACGGCTCGCGGCGCGGGAACGACCGCGTAATGACGCGTGGTACGTTCGCCAACCCGCGTCTGCGGAACCTTCTGCTACCCGGTGTGGAGGGTGGACTGACACTGCACCTGCCCACCGGCATCCAGATGAGCATCTATGACGCCGCGATGAAATACCGTGAGGCTCGCACGCCGCTACTGGTTATCGCCGGTCGCGATTACGGCATGGGCAGCTCGCGTGATTGGGCAGCCAAAGGGACGGCGCTGCTGGGAGTGCGGGCGGTGATCGCCGTCAGCTTCGAGCGTATTCACCGCAGCAACCTCGTGGGGATGGGCGTGTTGCCGCTCCAGTTCAAAGATGGGCAGAATGCGCAGACCTTGGGGTTGACGGGACGCGGCTTCTATGACATTCCCCAGCTCGACGACACGATCCGTCCGCGGCAGGAGCTGACGATAATTGCTCGGAACCCCGAGACTGACCGTCAGATCGAGTTTCAGACCGTCTGTCTGCTCGAAACCCCGTTGGAGGTCGAGTATTACCGCCACGGCGGGGTACTTCCCATGGTCCTGCGAAAGCTCATGGCCGATTAGCCGCTGCGGACCCCGCCTGTTTTGTGGAGTTCGCGGCTCGTGGGCGAACCTGCCGCCGCTGCGGCGCACGGAACCTCGTGTCGCGGTCTTGGCTCAGGCGTCCGACTAACTGCCGGTGGCGGCAGCCTGCCCGGCACCAAGCAGACGCTCCTTCATGAGTCGGCCCACTTTGAACTTCACTGTTCGCTTAGGTGGGACTTGCACTTTTTCCATCGTCTTGGGATTCTGAGCGATGCGCGCGGCGCGCGAGCGAATTTCGAACACGCCGAAGTCGCGGAATTCGAGCCGATTACCCTCCCCGAGCTCACGGATAATCTCATCCAGGAACTCCTGGATGATGCGCTTCACGTGCACGCGTCGGCTACCGGTCTTCTGCGCGATCCGGTCCACGAGATCCTTCTTCGTAATCGTCTTCGACATCGCCGCATTCCCTCTATCCATCGCGATTTAACCGCGACTCCCACCACGGACTCGACGCCCTGGTCGACCGGCACGGACTCGGTCCGCCCCAGGAAGGCGCACGCCTCGAAACACCTGTGTGGTCTCCACCGGCACGACCCGCCATTGCCAACTGCCCCTCACACGGAGCGTGCGGTTTTCCTGCCTGCTACCGGGGTTACATAATACTGGCGGACCGTGCAAGTCATCAAGCGGAATTATTTTGCGGGCAACAGGTTATATTGTCCTACAGATGTAGTCCGGAAACCGCTTTCAAACGTCGGAGAACCGTAACCTTGCCGGGGCGAACTACCGTGTGGCCACTGCGCGCCGCGACGCTTTCGTGCCCCGCCGGGGACTGGCCTTCGAGCTGGGCACCTTCTTCGGTCGCTCGGTGTATGGCGGTAATGCCTGTTGGGCCCAATCCGGCTTCAGCGCTGCGCCCAGCACGTCTTCGACCTGATCGGCGAAGACGAACCGCATTTCCGCCCGCACGTCGGCCGGAACCTCCTGAAGTTCGGGCTTGTTCCGGGCCGGCAGGATGACGGTGCGCAGTCCAGCCCGGTGGGCAGCGAGCACCTTCGCCTTCAGTCCACCGATGGGCAAAACTTGGCCCCGTAGTGTGATCTCCCCCGTCATTCCAACGCTCGGGTCAGCCGGGGTTTCGGTGAGCAGGGATACCAGCGCGGTGAGCATCGCGACGCCGGCAGAGGGGCCGTCCTTGGGGACCCCGCCAGCGGGTACGTGGATGTGAATGTCTGTATTCTTCAAGGCGGAAACAGGGATGCGCCAGCGCTTCGCGCGCGACCGTACCAGCGATAGGGCTGCTTGGGCAGACTCGCGCATCACATCGCCGATCTGCCCCGTCAGAGTGAACATGCCCTTTCCGGGCATGCGGGCAGCCTCAACGAAGATGATCTCGCCGCCGGTGGGCGTATAGGCCAGCCCAGTGGCCACGCCGGGGACACGTTGTCGCAGCGCATGCTCCGGTTCAAACTTAGGTGGGCCGAGCGGTTCCTCCAGATCAGAGACCTCGACGACGTTGCGGACAGTCACTCCGCGGGCGATCTTGGCGGCCAGCCCGCGGATGATTGTGGCAATCGCCCGCTCCAGATTGCGCACCCCCGCTTCGCGTGTGTACCGCTCAATGATCGTGCGTAAAGCCTCGTCGGTGAACCGGATTTCGCGGTCAGCGAGACCGTGCTCGTCGAGCTGCCGTGGGACGAGATACCGCCGCGCGATTTCCAGCTTTTCTGCGGTGGTGTACCCCGGCAGTTCGATAACCTCCATTCGGTCGCGCAGGGCAGGCGCGATCGGGTCCATCTGATTCGCGGTCGCGATAAAGAGCACCTTGGAGAGGTCGAAGGCGACGCCCAGGTAGTGATCGGTGAAGCTGTGGTTTTGCTGCGGGTCGAGGACCTCGAGCAGCGCCGCCGCCGGATCGCCCCGGAAGTCGGCCGCGAGCTTGTCCACTTCGTCAAGCATGAACACGGGGTTTCGCGAGCCGGCCTTGGCGATCTCCTGAATGATGCGGCCCGGGATCGCTCCGACGTAGGTCCGGCGGTGGCCGCGGATGTCGGCCTCGTCCCGCACCCCGCCCAGCGACACCCGAATGAAGTTGCGCTCCAGCGCGCGGGCGATGCTCTGCCCGAGGGATGTCTTGCCGACGCCCGGCGGCCCCACGAAACACAGGATCGGGCCCTTGCCGTGGGGTTTCAGTTTGCGGACCGCCAGATACTCCAGAATCCGCCGCTTGATCTTCTCCAGCCCATAGTGGTCCGCGTTCAGGACCTCTTCCGCCCGCTGTAGATCCAGGTTGTCGGTCGTCTCGACGGCCCACGGCATGCGGCACAGCCAGTCCAGGTAGTCGCGGATGACCCCGTATTCCGGTGAGGCCTGCGGAATCCGTTCCAGACGCCCGAGTTCCCGTTCGGCCTCGCGCTGAACCGCCTCGGGCATCTTCGCTTCCATGACGCGCTTGCGGACGTCTTCGAGCTCGGCGGTGCGGCTGTCGACTTCCCCGAGCTCCTTTTGAATCGCCTTGAGTTGCTGCTGGAGATAGTACTCGCGTTGGGACTTGTCGATCTGCGACCGGACGTCTTCCTGGATTTTCTGCGAAAGCTGAAGAACTTCGAGCTGATTGTTGAGCGTCGCGATGACCTTGCGCAGTCGGTCCGCAATGTCGAATGTTTCGAGCAGTTCCTGTTTCTGCGGCGTCCCGAGCGACAGGTTGGCCGCCAGGTAGTCCGCCAGCGGGCCGGGCTGGTCGATATTCGCCAGAATCATTTTGGCTTCGTCGGGGATGTTGGGGCTCAGCTCGATGACCTGTTCGGCAGTCTGGCGGGCCGTATGTGCCAGCGCGCTGAGTTCCAGGGACTCCTGCACTTCGTCCTCATGCGGATTGATGATCGCCTTCCAGTACGGTTCCGTGGCTACCATCTCGACCAGTCCGACACGGATCAGACCGTGCACGAGGAGGCTGTTCGTCCCGTCCGGCATGCGCAGCAGTTTGAGCACGTTAGCGGCAGTGCCCACCCGGTAAATGTCGTCAATAGTGGGGTCCTCGACCTCCGCTCGGCGCTGCGTGCAGATCACCAGCAGCTTGTTCCCGGCCAGCACAGCATCGATCAGGCGCTTCGACTTTTCACGCCCGATGGTCAGCGGCACGACCGTGCCCGGAAACACGACCACTTCGCGGACGGGCAGAACCGGCAGCTCGCGCGGCAGCCCCACACCCGGCTCCTGCGGCTGGGACGCGTCGGACGCAGCGTCGGTCGAAGCGCCCGGCGGACTGGGCGGTGCCTCGGCCGGAGGCGCCTTCACTTCGGCTGTATCTTCGGGACGGTGATCCATAAGTAGCCCCGGTCGTAGGAGACCTCGATCAGATTGCCATCCACCGGTTCGGGCAGGTCGATCTCACGCGAGAACGGCCCCTCGTCGACTTCCATCACCTCCACGCTGAAGGGCGATTCAAGAATGCCGACCCGCGGCTGAGGTCGCCGCCCGGTGATCCGCAGGCGCTGGTCGCCGATGCACTCCACGCATACCAGATCGCGTTCCAGGCCTGCCAATTCAACGCAGATGTGGTAGGCGGATCGACTCGCGTAGAGGTTGATCCGCGGCACCCAGGTGCCTGTCGCCCGGTACTCGAAAAAGATCCGATTGCGCATTTCGTCCATAATGGTCTGGACCATGCGCGACCACTCATCCATTCGTCCGCCTTGGCCGTGTTTGCCGAAGGACATGGTTTGTCACCGCCTCAGGCGGCCGGCCGCGCGCCCCAGGCCCACCGCCGCCCAATCGGATTGTACCGCGCCGCGGGCTGTGGGCGACGCCGATGCACTGGACGCTGCGGCGCGCGCCGGTATAGTCTGGCGCCTATGTGGGGCACCGCCCGGCGCGGACCTTCGGGAGCGGCGTATGCAACGGATTGCACGGTGGTGGTGGCTGGGGGTCGTCGTTATCGTCGGGTGTCAGCAACCGGGGCGACCGGGGGTGACACCGCTGCCTGGCCCAATCCTTGGCACGCGTCCCCCGCCGCGTGTCGAGCCGGTTCCGCCACCGCAGCCGCCGGCTCCCGCGCCGCAGTGGGGTACGGGGGCCGTACGACGTGCGGACATTATCCCGCCTGGCGGAATCGCCCGCGGGCGCTGGAAGGTGATCGTGGTTCATCACTCGGGGGCTGAGCAGGCAAGCCCGCAGAGCATGGATCGCTGGCACCGGCAGCGAGGCTGGTCGAACGGTCTGGGATACCACTTCGTGATCGGCAACGGCGTGAACTATCCCGACGGGAAACTGTACGTGGGGCCGCGCTGGCGTGCCCAGCAAACCGGGGCGCACACACGCAGTTCGGCCGGACGATATCTGGGTGTCTGGCGCGACGCCAATTTCTTCAACGAGCACGGCATCGGTATCTGCCTGATCGGGGATTTTCAGTCGGACTCGCCTACGCCGGCGCAGCTCCGAACACTTCAGGAGCTGATCTGCCTGCTGATTCAAGAGACTGGCATTCCGTCCCACCAGATTTACGGACACGGGGAAATCACCCACAAGACTGAGTGTCCAGGGCGATACATGAACATGGCCGCTTTGCGACGGAACGTGGCCGCGGCCATGAGTCGGTCGGCGCCGACAGCCGGCGCCTGGCCACAGGTCGGTAGCGGGATCGTTCGCTGAGGCGCTGTCCTTCGGCGGGGTACGACGCGCACGCGGAGCGGGCCTGTGTGCGGCCCGCGCCGGGCGGATTTGACGCGGGGGTGCCCGGCGGGGAAAATGCCTCGTTTGCAGGTTCGGTAGGGAGATGTGAGATGTGCCGCACAAGCACGCGCAGTCAGTCGCGCCGGGCGGTGGCGCTGAGTGGTGCGAGTGTACTCTGGGTGCTGGCCGCGCTGGTCGGGTGTCAGCAGGGTGGCGATACGAACCGGCCGTCCACGGGGCAGGCGCCCCCGACCGCCGCCCTCCAGCATCCGGCGCTGGAGAACTTGCCGCTACCGGCTGGGTTTGAACTCGTGCGGGAGCGCAGCATGGCCCGCAAGGCCGGTCGGATGCGCATCGGCCAGTGTGAGTTCATTGGACCGGCGACGCCGGACGATGTGTCGCGGTTCTATGAGAAGTACATGCCCACGGCCAAGTTCACGCTGAAGGAGCGTGGCTTCAACAACGGCGAGTACGCGCTGCGGTTCGAGAGTGATGACGAGGTGTGCAACATCCGGGCGCGGCCGGCCAAGGGTAAGACGGTGCTGGTGATCGACATCGGTCCGCTGCTCAAAGGCGGCGCGGAGCCGCGACCGGCGGACCACGGGCCGTGAGCCGCCGCTACCCCCGGGCAGCAGAATGGTTCGTGCGTCGTCGCAGGGCCAACGTGGCGATGGTGTGGTATGAAAGCCGAGGAAAGACGGGAACTGAAGCAGAATGAACTGGCTGAAGCACTGGCGAGTCTACGCGACTGGAACAACCCGACGACGCGCTACACGCTGCTGGTGCTCGCCGCGATTGCGGTGGGTGTCGGAGCGTGGAAGGCCTGGGCCTATTACCGGTGGCACTCCTTGGAGCAGGGCTGGCAGCGACTCGGCAACATTGAGAACGTGCTCAGCGCGGGCTCCGACGAGGGCGCGGTCGCCGGTGCGCTGCGCGACCTGCGCGATCTGATTCAGCAGGCTTCGGACCCGGCGCTGAGCGGCTGGGCCCGACTGCGCCTGGCACGGGCCAGGGTGCAAGAGGGCTTCGCAAAACCGGCCGAGCGCCAGGCCGCCTTCGACGAAGCGGCCCGTTTGTTGGAGGAGATTCTTCAAGGGCGCAACACCCCCGCGACCCTGGAGGCGGCGGCTACCTTTGCCTTGGCGGGGACGCACGAATGCCGCGCGGCCCTGGACGCGGCGCGCCGCCAGGACGAGCTGGACAAGGCGGCCGCCTTGTACCAGAGGATCGTGGGCGAGCCGCGCTTCAAAGGCACGCCGTATGTGACCCTCGCCGCGGACCGGCTCAAGAATCTGGACGACCTGAAGGTCGAAATCGTCTTCGCACCCGGCGCTCCGCCGGAGGGTCTGCCGCCGTCGGGAGGCGAAAGTTTGTCGATCCCGGGTGCGCGCCGGTTGACGCCGGAGGAGGTGGAGGCATTGCTGGGTGAGCGGGGGCCGCCGGTGGAGATGCCGCCGGCTGGACCGCCGGCGCCGCAGCCGCCGGAGGGTGAGTCGGCGCCGCCGGGCGAGCCGTCTGCTCCGCCTGCGGAGCCGGGTGCTTCGTCGCCCCAGGAACCGCCGCCGGCTGCTCCGTCCGAGGGGGCCGGCTAGTCGCGTGAAGCCAGAAGAAGAGGACATTCTTGAACGCCCGATCCCGCTCGACGAGGACCAGGCGGAGCGCGTCCGACTGCGCATTCGTCGTAAGGTGCCCGGCCGGCGCCTCGACAAGTACCTGCACGCCCGCTTCCCGCGACTGTCGCGGACGACGCTCCAGCGGCTGATCCGTCAGGGGGCTGTGACGGTCAATGGCCAGCCCACCAAGCCAAGCTACGAGGTCAATGGGGGGGACATCATCGAGCTTGTCATTCCGCCGCCGGAACCCCGCGAGGTCATCCCCGAGCCCATTCCGCTGGACATCGTGTACGAGGATGACTACCTCCTGGCGCTGAACAAGCCGGCGGGCATCATCTGTCATCCGGCTCACGGCGAGCAGACGGGCACCCTGGTCAACGGACTGGTGTACTACGCCAATCAGCTCAGCCAGGGCGAAGATCCGTTCCGCCCGGGCATCGTGCATCGTCTGGATAAGAATACGACGGGCATCATGCTCGTCGCCAAGACGGACGAAGCCCACTGGCGGCTGGCTTTGCAGTTCGAGCGACGCACGACGGAGAAGACCTACCTGGCAATCGTGCACGGCAATCCGCACCTGGACGGCGACACAATCAACGCGCCGATCGGCGTGCACCCGGTGGTACGCGAGAAGTTCGCCGTGATGGTGCGGGCCAACAAAATCGACGTGGCTAAGGAGGCGGTGACCGTCTATGAGGTCCTCGAGCGCTATAACGGATACGCGCTGGTGAAACTGATGCCGAAGACCGGCCGTACTCACCAGTTGCGTGTGCACATGTCCTACATTAAGCATCCCATCGTCGGAGACACGATGTATGGCGGGCGGACGCTCAGCGAGTTCGACATCCTGGGACGAGGGTCGGTCGAGCCCATTTTCGCACATCAGGCTCTCCATGCATGGAAGATCCGCTTCCGCCACCCGATTCTCGAAAAGCCGATGGAGCTGGAAGCGCCGTTTCCACCGGCGTTCAAACGGGCGGTCAGCCTGTTGCGGGGTCAGAGCGGTGCATGAAGCGTTCGCCGGAGCAGGGATCGCCGCGGCCAGCGTGCCGCGCCGGCCGTCAGGCGGCCCGCCGTGGTACGCCGTGTGCCGCGGTATCGCCAGCATACTTGCTGCGCTGGTGTGCGCGTGTTCGTTGGCGAGCGCGCAGACAGCGGAGGCGACGATTGAATCGGTCCGTGTCCGCGTGGCGAGTTTGCTTGCCCGCGTGCCGCAGTCGGACGCCGTGGCGCTGCTCGTGGTCGACGCGGACACGGGCCAGGTCTGGTTTGCGCATCAAGTCGACACCCCGCTCAAGCCGGCTAGTGTGCAGAAGCTGTTCACGACGGCGGCTGCCCTGGAGCGGTTGGGACCGGGATTCACCTACGAAACCCGGCTGTATTTGCGCGGTAATGACCTGTGGGTCATCGGGGCCGGAGACCCTGCTATCGGCGACGAACGGCTGGCGCGTCGGTACGGGAAGGACGTCACCGCTGTGTTCGACGAGTGGGCCGCTGCCCTCCGGTCCCGCGGCGTGACATCGGTCGGCGACCTGGTTCTGGATGACACTATTTTTGACGAGCGCTGGACGCATCCCGACTGGCCCGACTCCCAGGCCGAAGCGTGGTATCAGGCGCCCGTCGGCGGACTCAACGTCAACGACAACTGCCTCGACGTACGCGTCATCGTCCGAGCCGGTCGAGTGGAAGTCACGTCCCAGCCTGCCTTGCCGCCCGAGGCGATACGCTCGGCGGCGCGGGTGGCCAAGCAACACCGGCCGATACTCCGGCGACGCCCGGCCGGCGATGGGTTCGAGCTGAGCGGAACCGTTGCCCGGTCCGTTACGCTGCGCCCGCTTGCCGTTCGACAGCCTACGATCTTCTTCGGTCAGGCATTGCGGCAAGCGCTAGAGCAGCGCGGCATCCGTGTTACGGGCAGCGTGGTGCGCGGAGAGCTGGCAGCGCTGGTCGGTCCGGAGGTTCCACTGGCCCGTTTCACGACCAGCCTGGTGGACGTGCTCTGGCGGGCCAATACCCATAGTCAGAACCTCTTCGCGGAATGCCTCATCAAATCCCTGGTGGCCTACGAACGCGACGGACGACGCAGCGGCGTGGCGGGAAATTGGGACGGTGGCCGCGCTGTGATGCTGGAAACACTGCGCACGCTGGGCGTGGACATGACCGGCGCGACCATCCGCGACGGCAGCGGCTTGAGCCACCAGAACCGCGTCACCGCCCGACAGGTCGTCACGCTTCTGACCGTGATGCGGCGCCACCGGTACGGGGACGTTTTCGTCAGCAGTCTGGCAGCTGCCGGCGAACCGGGCTCCATGCAACACCGCTTCGCGGATGCGGCGCTCCGCGGGCGGCTGCGCGGCAAGACCGGTTCCCTGGACGGCGTGCGCAGCCTCGCTGGATATCTGCACCGCCCTGACGGGTGCGTGCTTGCGTTTGCGCTCCTGGCTAACACCGACGGTGCGGCGGACCTGCCGGTAGATATATGCCGGGCGCTCGTGGAAACGAACTGACCGACGGGCAGCGCCACCTTGTTCGGCACCTGGAAGCGGCGACAATGGCGGACGGCGGCCGCGCGCGGCGGCTGCTTCTACTCGAAGCATCGTAAGGAGTGCACCGATGAGGCGGACATGGTGGGTGGGTCTGGTGACGGGGTTGGCGACAGCCCTGGTGGTCCTGGGTTTCGCGCAGAGTCTGCGGGCGCAGGTGGGCGGAACGCCGCCCACCGGTCGGATCGCCTGCGTGGACGTGGTGCAGGTCTTCAATGAGTTCCAGCGCCAGAAGGACCTCACCGAGGAGATGCGTGAGCTTCAGGACCGGCTCAACGAGGAGAACAAGCAGCGACGCCAGAAGATCGACGCCCTGCAAGCGGAGATCGACAAGCTGGACCCGGACGATCCGGCGTACGTCACCCGCATGCGAGAGATGTTGGCGATGCAAATCGACTACAAGAACTGGGTCGACCTCAAGCAGGCCGACATGTCGCGCGAGGTGGGCGTCTGGTCTGTGCGAATTTACCGGGAGATTCTCAAGGCCGTGGAGGAACTCGCTCGTCGCGACGGCTATGATCTGGTCCTGTACCGCGGGCAGTTCGAGCCGGTCTCGATGGACCCGGACCAGATCAAAGAGCAGATCCGCAGCAACCATCTGCTGTACGCCAGCCCCTCGGTGGATATCACTCAGGTGGTGACGGATAAACTGAACCGGGACTACCGGGCTCAGCCGCGGGTCAAGATGATGCTGGTCCCGTAAGCGGTTGCGGGGCCGAGCGCTTGTGCCTGGGAGCCGCCATGAGCAGCGCGCCGGTGTTCACCGCTCGGGAGTTGGCCGACCGCCTCAACGGGACGCTGGTCGGCGACGGCACGCGCGCCATACGTTCCGTCGCGACCCTGGACGACGCCGGTCCGGATGACCTTTCCTGGGTCGGCGGGGACCAGTACGCTCGCAAGCTCGCCACGTGCCAGGCCGGCGTGATTCTTGTTCCTCCGACCCTTGATGTCCCTGAAGGGCGGACGGTGATCCGTGTGCCGGATCCCGACTTGGCCATGTGCGCCGTTCTCGGGTGGCTGGCGCCGCCGACGGACCGTGTTCCGCCGGGCGTTGACCCGGCCGCGCGGGTGGCCCCGGACGCCGTTGTGGAAGGCGCGTGCATCGGGCCGAATGTGTACGTGGGCGCCAACACCACTGTCGGGCCGGGTACCCAGCTCCACGCCGGAGTATTCGTCGGGCGCGACTGCCGGATCGGACGCGATTGCGTTCTGTGGCCGAACGTTGTCGTGCGCGAGGGCACGACGATCGGTGACCGCGTCGTCATCCATCCCAATGCGACCATCGGCGCCGATGGGTTCGGGTACTACCAGCGCGACGGTCGACACGTGAAAATTCCGCAGATCGGACGGGTGGTCATCGAGGACGACGTCGAGATCGGGGCGAATACCTGTATCGACCGGGCCCGCAGCGGGATCACCCGCATCGGCCTCGGCACCAAGATTGATAATCTGGTTCAGATCGGGCACAATGTCCGCATCGGCGAGCACTGCATTATCGTGAGCCAATGCGGAATCTCTGGGTCCACGACCCTTGGCCATCACGTCGTGCTCGCCGGACAGGTCGGCTTGATCGACCACCTGCGAATCGGGAACGGCGTGGTGGTCGCGGCGCAGTCGGGTGTCACGCACGACATTCCCGACGGGGCGGCGTATCGCGGCTCGCCGGCCGTGGAGAATCGGGAATACGTCCGACAGGCGGTCGGATTCCGACGATTGCCGAAGCTTATTGAGCAGTTGCGGGAACTGACGAAGCGGGTGGAACGGCTTGAGTCGGCAACGCACGATCCAGAGTGAAGCAGTTCTATCCGGCCGGGGCCTGTTCACCGGCTTTCCCGTCACCATGCGCTTCAAACCGGCCCCGCCCGGGACCGGTATCGCCTTCGTGCGTACCGATCAGCCGGAGCCAGTCTGGATCGCCGCCCACGTCGAGAATCTCACCAAGCGCGCCCGGCGCACGTCGCTGCGGAACGGATCGGCGTCAATCGAAACCGTCGAGCACTGTCTGGCCGCCGCCTGCGGACTGGGTATCGACAACCTGGTCGTCGAGCTGGACAACGCCGAAGTGCCGGCGATGGACGGCAGCGCCCAGCCGTTCGTGGATGCGCTGAAACAGGCCGGCGTGGTGGAGCAGGAGGCCGAACGGGAATATCTGCGGATCACTGAGCCCATTCGGGTCAGCGAAGGTGCGGCGGAGTTGGTGGCCTGGCCGGGGGAGGGGGATCGGCTGGAAATCATTTACGAGCTGGACTATGGACCGGACGCGCCGATCGGGCACCAGATACACCGGTTTACGCTGGAGCCGGACGGGACGATTGAGGCCATCGCGCCGGCGCGGACCTTTGTGTTGGAGGAGGAGGCCCGCCAGCTTCGTGCCGCCGGACTGGGCACGCACTTGACTTACGAGGACGTGCTGGTAGTCGGCCGAGAAGGCCCGATCCAGAACCAGTACCGACTCGAAAACGAGTGCGTCAAGCACAAGATCCTGGACCTGATCGGCGATCTGATGCTCGCCGGGGCGTTCGTGTGTGGCAAGATTTATGCCCGCCGGTCCGGCCACCACTTGAACCACCAGTTGGTTCGCCGGCTGATTGAAATCCGCGACCGGGCGCGGTTCGAACGGCGGCTGGTGGGCGTGCCGGAATTGGACATCCGCAGCGTCCAGCGGATCCTTCCGCATCGATATCCGATGCTGCTGGTCGACCGCGTGGTGTTGGTCGAGGGCGATCGACGGGCCATCGGTATCAAGAACGTCACGATCAACGAGCCGTTCTTCGAGGGGCACTACCCTCGGCAGCCGATGATGCCCGGGGTGCTGATTATCGAAGCGATGGCGCAGCTCAGCGGTATTCTGTTGTCGCAGAAGCTGGAGCATGCCGGCCGGGTGGCGGTGTTGCTGAGTCTGGACAAGGTGAAGTTCCGTCGGCCCGTGGTCCCCGGCGATCAGCTCGTGCTGGAGGCGCAAGCGGTTCGCGTCAAGGCACGTATCGGGCAGACGCAGTGCAAAGCGACTGTGGGCGGCGAGGTGGTCGCCGAGGCGATGATCCGCTTCATGCTCGTGGACGCGGACCCGGTATGACGGCGTGGCCGCCTGCCGCGCGGCCCGTGGAGACTGACAGCCAGACGGCGCAGCGAAGACGATGACGACGATTCACCCGACGGCCTATGTCGATCCGCGAGCCGAGCTCGGCGCCGATGTCGAGGTCGGTCCGTTCTCCTATATCGGGCCCGACGTGCGTCTGGGCGATGAGTGTCGGCTGGGCCCGCGCGTGACCCTGCTCGGGCCCGCGGAGTTCGGACCGCGGAACGTGTTCTTCCCCGGTTGCGTCCTGGGCGCCGCCCCGCAGGATTTGAAGTACAAGGGCGGTCCGACCCGCCTGGTCGTTGGCGCCGAAAACGTCTTTCGCGAGCACGTGACCGTCCACCGCGGCACCGAAGTCGATCGCCAGAGCGGCGGAGTCACCCGCATCGGCAACCACAACCTCATCATGGTCGGCGTGCACGTCGCCCACGATGCCGAGCTCGGCAACCACATCATCATCGCCAACGCCGTCCAGCTCGCCGGCCACATCCGCATCGAGGATTGCGTGGTGATCGGCGGCGCCACCGCCATGCATCACTTCGTCACCGTGGGCCGACACGCGTACGTCGCCGGCGTCAGCCGCGTTGTCCACGACGTCCCTCCGTACATGAAAGTGTTCGGGTATGAGCAGGACGTACGCGGCGTGAACGTCGAGGGCCTGCGCCGCTGGCGGGTCGCCGACGAATCGATCGCGCGGCTGAAGGCCGCCGCCCGCCTGCTGTACGCCCGTCGCGGCGCTCGTTCTCCGCTGCGGACCGGCGAAGCGTTGCGCAAGATCGAGGAAAACGGGCTGATGCAGGACGAGCATGTGCGGTATCTGGTGGAGTTTCTGCGGCGTAAGCTGACGATCGGTATCTACGGTCGCGTCCGGGAGCACTACCGTAGCGACACGGACGCGGACCGCGCGGCGTTCTACGGGTGCCGGCCGGCCGGGAGTCGCCCGTGAGCGATCGTCTGCCGGTGGTGGTGATCGGGGCGGGCCACATGGGCCGGCATCACGCGCGGGTTTATTCGCAAATGCCCCAGGTTCGTCTGGCGGGGATCGTCGACATCAACCTGGAACGCGCACGCGCCGTCGCCGAGCCGCTGGGGGTTCCCTTTGCCGAGTCGCTCGCGGCCGTGCCCCGGGAGTTCGCCGCGGCCAGCGTAGCTGTCCCGACCAAGGCTCACCTCGAAGTCAGTCGGGCCCTGATCGAACGCGGTATCCCGGTCTTGATCGAGAAGCCATTGGCTCGGACCGCCGCCGAGGGCGAGGAGATCGTTGCGCTTGCCCGGCGCTTCGGCGTGGTCGTCGCAGTCGGGCACACGGAGCGCTTCAACCCGGTTGTTCAGGCGGTCAGTCGCTTGGGACTGCGGCCGAAGTTCATCGAGGCCCACCGCATCAGCCCGTTTACGTTCCGTTCGGCGGACGTCGGCGTCGTGTTCGATTTGATGATTCACGATATCGACGTCATGCTGCACCTGGTGCGCGATGAGGTGACACGGGTGGAGGCCGTCGGAGTGAACGTGCTGGTCCCCTATGAGGACATCGCCAACGCGCGCGTTGTCTTCCGCGGCGGGGCGGTCGCCAACCTGACGGCCTCGCGGCTGGCGCTGAAGACAGAGCGTAAGCTGCGGGTGTTCGCCGAGAAGGCGTACGTTTCGCTCGATTATCAGAAGAAAGTCGGCATCGCCATCACGCTGGACCGGAACCTGGATGTGTTGAAGTTCGCCCGCGAGCGCAATCTGGAAGACCTGTCGCAGGTCACCGGCGTGGACTTCGGGCGGCTCGTGCATGTCGAGCCTTTGCAGATTGAGGACCAGGACCCACTGCGCACCGAACTGGAGTCGTTCATCGAATGCGTGCGCGACCGGCGTCCGCCGCCCGTCAGCGCTGAAGAGGGACTGGCCGCCGTGCGACTGGCGGAGCAGATTGTCGCTTCACTCTCGGCGCACCGCTGGGATGGGGAAGCCGGCGAACGCGTCGGGCTCGCCGCCGACATCTTTGGTCATTTAGTCAAGCCGTGACTCTTCCGGCCCGGTTCACTCGAAGCCGCTGCCCGGAAAGAACAATGCCGCTTTTCGCCTCCCGCGAGAGCGGAAGCGAAAAGCGGCTCGTTGGCAGCGCTGGCGGATGCAGTCTCTACCGGCGGCGCGACAGCATCAGAAGAGCCGCAAGGGCTCCGACAAGGCCCGCCGGCTCCGGGACCACGACCAGGTCGTCCATATACGCCAGACCAGCCCGGTCACTCGTCAAGTTGTAGTCGGTACCAAGGTTGATGTTCCACGAGTTCGTCCCGGTGCCGTTGGCGTTTGCCAGGGACACCGACGCGAACGACGTGTACCACAACTGATTGGCGCCCGAATCGAACACGAACGCCTTGCCGCCCGTGCCGTTGTACTGCAAGACCAGTTGGACCCAGTTGCCGACCAGCGCCGGGTTCTGATACAGAACCGGACCGCTGTATGTCGAGCTCCACGTCGTCCCGGCCCGCAGGCGTCCGTCACCGCTGATCGTGATGCCGAGCGCGGTGCCGCCCAGCGTACCGGTGCCGCTGTTCGTCGCGTACAACCCGTACAGACGCTCCGGCTGTGAGACCGCCGGATCGATCCACAGCCACACCGAAATCTCCAGCGGCGTGCTGACCGTGATCGTGCCGGCCTGGCCGTCAAAGGCACGCCGTACGCTGTAGAAGCTGTTGAACGTGGACCGGTTATCCCACATCAGGCTCTGCGTGCCGGTGCGGGCATAGCTGTTGACAATGCTCTGGCTCTGGCCCGTCCCAGACCCGTTCGCCCAACTGTCCTGGCCGTTGATGCTGCCCAGAGCGAACGGCGGATTCTCAAAGCTGGTACTGTAGACGACTGCCGCACTTGCGGCTCCGGTCAACAATAGCAATGCGCAGACACTCAATCCCTTCCTCAGCGTGACCATACGTTAACCTCCTCTTCCTCTCTGCGTTGCTACGGGACCGCCGGCTCGAGCGCGTCTCTGGGGCAAACGCACGCCGGGCCTGACATGCAGCCGCCCTCAATCGCCCACATGTTACAGCAAAGAAACGGCCAAAGTCAAGAAAAAGTGGCGTGGCCGGCGCCAAGCAGCTCGTCCGATAATCTCGCAGGAACCGACGTCTGTCGTCGGGCGGCGGTCGTCGGCCCGGCAGCAAGCTGCGTCGGCCGCGAATGACCGTCGCGGTTCGGCCCGCGATGTTGGCGCGCCGGTCCTACCGTCCGGCGTCAGCCCACCGTACTGCCTGCGCGGCCGCGCAAAAAATCGGCGGGGCCGTTTAGCTACGACCCCGCCGATGCCGTGTTTGCTTACGACTCAGCCGCTGTTAGCGTCGGCGCAGCAGCAGCGTGCCCAACCCGAGCAGCAGCAGCGACGCGGGCTCCGGCAGCAACTGGAACCAGCCGCTGGAATCGGTGATGGCGAGCCAGTCACCGCCGGGGGAGAAGATCCGCAGCCGCTCGTCCAGGTTGTCTACCGTGTAGATATTGCCGGCAATGTCGAAGGCCACCTCCAAGAGGCGCCTGCCAGAGAGGAAGCTGCTTACAAAGCTCCCGTCGGCCATGTTGAAGACGTAGAATTTTCCGTCGTAGTAATTGCCGTACGCCACCCAGCCCATCGTATCGCAAGCGTCAATGCCGTACGCTCCGTTGTACGGCGCTGTTTTGGGGGTTTCCCAAGCCGCGGTGTTGATGGGCGGTGGTCCATCGAGGAATTTGCTGATCGCGGCCGCCTGCGTGGGATTGTACCGGTACTGGTTCATGTACCAGTCACCATTGGCGTCGCGGGCGACGTCGCGGGGATAGAACGCGAAGTAGTCCGGGCCGATGTACTGCGTCCCGGTATCACCAGGCGTCGCGGTCGCATTACCGCCGAGGTCGTATTGGATGAGCCCCCGCCGAGGATCTGTGTAGTGAGAGTTGACCAGGTAGATCTTTCGGTTGCCGGCCGCCTGCGTTCCCTCGACCCAGATGCTCTCCACATACTGACCAGCGGTCTTATTGCTCGCATCGATGAGCTGGGTAGCGGAATTCAGATCGTCGCTGAACTCCCACGCCAAGTCGCGAGAATAATCGGCGACATAGAGGTGACCGTCCGGTCCGATCGTGGTCTTGAAGGGCGACGAGTTACCGGCGGCAGCCCAGTCAACGCCGCCCGTGTAGAAGCCCGCGTCCGTGGCATCGGCTTTGAGCTTGTAGATGCCGTCCTGCGTGACCCGCCCGAACGCAGTGGTACCCGCTACCGCATTGGACACGTAGATGCTCCCGAACTCGGGGTGCCCCGGAATCCGGTTGACCGAAACGCCACGCGGCCCGTAGAAGGACGTGTCCATGTTCTCGGGGCTGATCTGCGTCCAGCCGACCGGCGTGGAGCTGGACACGTAGATGCGGAACCCCGAGGCGGCGCCGACGCTGAACGTGTGCGTGCCGGCGGGTAGCGCGCCTAAGTTCAACGTCGTGTCACCGGGCCGCAGAATGGTGACGTTGTCGGCTGCCTGGTTCAGGACAAAGGAATACGTTCCGCCGCCGAGGTTCTGAATGCCCGACGCGTAGGGCGTTGCCAGCGCGGGTGCCGTGAACAACGCGGCAATGGCGGCTACCAACAACATTCTTCGCATACGTTCCTCCTCTCAATCGGTCCCGTACGCCAAGCCGAAGGAGCTTGGTTCGTACGTGCCCATAGCGGGCATAGATCTGTCCCTGAGTGCTTGCCTCGCTCCAACCTCACAGGCCGTTCTCCGTACCGGCAGCGAGTGCTGCCGGTACCGACGGCTGCGCAATTTACAGTAACGCAACGGTCAGCGGGGTTCAAGGCTTTTTTGTCCTCCAGCCGTCTGTCGGAACCGAAAACAGGACCAGCAGTGCGGCCCCTCTTGCGGCGGGCACCCATTCGGTCAGCGCGGGTCCGATATTCGCGCGAAAAGACCCCCGGGCGAGAACAGCCCACTCTCCAGGGGTTCCGTGACCGGCGAAACTGTGTTATTTAGAGGCCCGCATGGCGGGACCTGTCAGCATGACTCCCTTGGTCAGCGCAGCACGCGGCGAGGGGTGACGCTTGCGTATTCGGGGTTCGGCAACCGCGTGCGCCAGTCGCCCTCAGGAGTGAACCCCTTATGTTCAACCATAACGGCGTGCTGATCCTCACGGCCTCTGCGGGCGGGGGGCACATTGTGGCGGCTCGGGCGTTGGAACACGAGTTTCGGCGTCAGGCGCCGGACCTTACCGTAGAGGTTCTGGACGCTCTGGCCCTTACCCGTCCGTACTTTCGCCGCGCGTACGGCGGCGGATACCTCGCCCTCGTCCGACACGCCCCTGCGCTGTTCGGTTGGCTTTACGACCGTATGGACAGCCCCGACCCGGGCTGGTTGGACCGTGCGCGTCGGTGGCTCCAGAATCAGAACCGTGCCCGCCTTGTCCGCGAGGTGCGGGCACGAAGCCCATGCCTGGTCGTCTGCACGCATTACCTGCCGGCGGAGTTCATTGCGCAGATGAAGCAAGCCGGCATGGTGAGCTGCTGCCATGTCATCGTCACCACCGACTACGAAACCCATCGCATGTGGGTTCAGGAGCCGTGCGATTGCTATTACACCGCCACTCCCGACGCGCGCTACCTGTTGACAACCTGGGGCGTAGCGCCGGACCGGATCCTCGTTACCGGCATTCCGGTCCGACCGGGGTTTGACGACACGCTCGACCCGGCGGACGCTCGCCGACGCTGCGGACTGCCGGAGGCGTCTGCGACGGTCTTGATGCTGTGTGGCGGATTCGGCGTCGGGCCCGCCGCGGATCTGCTGCGCGCCTTGGCGACGCTTCCTGCCCCCACGCAGGTCGTGGTCATCGTGGGCCGGAACGAGAAGTTGCAGCGACAACTGGAACGCCAGGCCGGCACGTCGGATGGTCGCGTTCGCGTGGTCGGCTATACCGATCGTGTGCACGAATGGATGCGGGCCGCGGACATCGTGGTGAGCAAGCCCGGCGGGTTGACCGTTGCGGAAGCGTTGGCCTGTGGCCGGCCGCTGGTCATCGTGAATCCCATTCCCGGCCAGGAAACGCGTAATGCCGACTACCTGCTGGAAAACGGAGCCGCGATCAAGGTCAATCACCTCCGGTTGCTGGCGCCACGCGTGTCGGCATTGTTGGACGACCGTCGGCACCTGGAGCGTATGCAGGCTGCGGCTCGGGCTTTGGCTCGTCCACTGGCCGCCGCCGACATCGCGCGCGACGCATTGAAGCGGATCGCGGGCTGAGCGCCGCAGCCCGCGCGGCCCCACCGGGATCAGGCAGGGCGTGGATCGTTGGGCGCTTCCGACGGCGAAAACGGGACGACGCAATCCAGCGATTCTGGTAACACGGTCGCACGCGCTACGTCCGCCAACTGGGCTACCAGAATCATCAGCTCATCCACGTCCGGCGATGCCTGCGCCGCGGCTATGAGACGGCCCGCGGCTTCTGCAATCTGGTCCAGTCCGGAACGTGCGGCGGAGTCCTGCACGCTTTGGGCCAGCAGGCGCAGGGCCTGCAAGTCGCGCAGCGCCACGTGTCGCCGCAGGGCCTCCAGCTCCTGGGGCAGCGAAAGAATGAAGGTGCGCGCCAGATTCGCGGCGATCGAGGGGTGTACCGAGCCGTCGGTCAGCAGCGCGGTCGCTTGGCCAGCTTCCTCGGCAGCGCGTGTCGTTGGGGAAGCCTGGCTTTCCGGCGCTGCGGCCGCGGGGCGCAGGTACTTCGCCAAAGTCCCCCAAAGCTGCTTGCGGTCGACCGGCTTGGTGAGGTAGTCGTTGCATCCGGTTGCGAGGCACTTTTCGCGGTCGGAGGCCATTGCATGGGCCGTCAGCGCCACAATGGGCCCGGCGTAGCTGCTCGACCGCAGTTTTCGGGTCGCCTCGTAGCCGTCCATTTCCGGCATTTGCATGTCCATCAGGATGAGATCAAAGGGCTGACCGGCTTGTTGAGCGCCCAACGCCTTTTCCAGCCCAATCCGGCCATTCTCGGCCAGCTCCACCTGCACGCCAGCCTTCTTGAGCAGGGCCGTCAACAGGCGTTGATTGTCCGGACCGTCTTCCACCAGCAACACGCGGCCGGCAAAAACCCCCGCGGGCAGCGTCGGAGCCAGCACAGCCGCGGCGGCCGTCACCGCGGCCCCGTCCGCCCGGATGAGCTTGAAATCACCGGACAGCCCCGTGGCGATGCGCAGCCGGAATACGCTGCCCACCCCGACCTCGCTTTCGACCTCGATGGTTCCCCCCAACATGTGGGCCAGTCGCTGGCAAATCGTCAGCCCCAGACCGGTCCCGCCGAATCGACGCGACGTGGAGGTGTCGGCCTGCGTGAAGGGTTGAAACAGGCGCCGCATCTGTTCCGCGGTCATTCCGATCCCGGTGTCGCGGACTTCGAATTCGATCTGAGGAGCGTGCGCGGCCGGCGTGTCATTGGTTCCGGCCGGATAGCGGACGGTCACGCGCACGCCGCCCGTCTCCGTGAACTTCACTGCGTTGCCCAGCAGGTTGATCAGAATTTGCCGCAGGCGCGTCGGGTCGGTGTAGATGCGCTCGGGGATGGGCGTCGGAAAATCGACCGTAAAGCTCAGCCCTTTCTCGGTGGCGCGGACGCGCATCAGCGACTCCACCTCGGCCAGGAGCTGCACCGGTGAATAGGGCAATCTCTCGATCTGGAGTCGGCCAGCCTCGATCTTCGAAAGATCCAGGATGTCATTGATGATGGTGAGCAGGTGCTCGCCGTTTCGCCGGATCGTTTCCACGGCTTGAATCCAGGCCGGGGGTACCCGGTGCCGCAGACCCTCTTCCAGGAGGATGTCGGTGTAGCCGAGGATAGCGGTCATCGGGGTGCGGATTTCGTGGCTCATGTTGGCCAGGAACTCGGTCTTGGACTGGTTGGCTGCCTGGGCCTCGGCCGTCGCCGCCCGCAACTGTTCCAGAGCCGCCTCAAGCTGCATCGCGGCGGCGGTTTCCCGCTCCAGGGCGGCCTGAAGTCGGGCGTTGCTTTCCAGCAAAGCCACTTCCGCCTGCTGTTGGGCGGTGACATCTGCCACAAACCCCTCCACGGCGACCAGATGTCCCGCATCGTCGAATACGCCGCGGCCCTGTTCCCAAACCCAGCGCTCCGTCCCGTCTGCCCGTGTGATGCGGTACTTCAACTGAAACACGCGGCGCTCGCCGAGCGCTCGTTGCACCTCGTTCCACACCGCCTCACGATCCTCGGGATGGATCAGCTCGGCGTAAGAAATCGTGTAATTCCCAAGGAGAGCGCCGGGTTCATAGCCCGTCAGATCCTTGCAGCCTTCGCTCACGAACTCCATGGACCAGGCGCGGTCGTTGCGGCACCGGTAAGCCATGCCCGGCAGATTGCTCAGCAGCGTCGCCATGGCCCGCTGGCTTTCGCGCAGTTCGTTGGCGGAGCGCTCCAGAACGGCCAGCATGCTGTTGATCGTGGCGGCCAGTGCTCCCAACTCGTCCGTCGAGCGGACGGGCAGACGGGCGCTGAAGTCCCCACGCCCTGCGAGGGAGCGCACCGCCGCACTCAGGCCGGCAACCGGTGAGACCACCAGGCGTTCAAGCAACAGCAGCGTCAACAAGCTGAACAGCAGGCCGACGGCGGCGGCCGCCAGCACGACCGAGCGGGTGGCGAGCTGGCCGTGCCGGTAGACTTCCCGTGGCATGGTTACGCGCAGCGTCAGACACGCAGCACCCCGCAGGTCATGCAGAACCACGCTGCCGGCGAGTGTATCCCCATCCACTCGTTCGAGTGTGATCTGTGCGCCGGTCGAGAGGTCCGGGCCTGCGGCGCTGCAATGATGGTCCTCATTCCCAGCTCCCACGTAGGGCAAAAGATCCCAGCGCAGGTGTGTCATCGCGGAGAGCCGCTCGATCTCGCGGCCGTCCAGCCAGCGCCCCAGGAGCAGAAATCCCCGCGCCACACCCTCGCCCGCGCTGGGCAGGATCGGGCGGGTGGCCGTGAGCAGCGGACCCTCCCGCGTGCGGAACAGGCCCCGGTAGCCGGCATGGTCGTCGGTGTCCACGAGCGGCGGCTGGCCGGGCACGAGGCAGCGCAGGAACTCCTCCGGTACGGGTCGGTCTTCCTTCTCTCGATAGTCCACGCAACGCGCGGCCACCACTTCGCCGTCGGCGTTCAGAAACACCATTAGATTCACGCGAACATTCGAAACGGACTCCGTCGAAAGGTTTGACGCGACATAGGCCTCATTGCGGTCGGACACGAACTGGTACGTATCGTCCCACCAGGCCCAGTCGAGAGCCTTGCTGTCCAACTCGACCAGATCGTTGTCGAGGGCGGCCAGCGCCCGCTGGACGTTCCGCCGACTGATGCGTTCTTCCAGTCTCTCAAAGCTGGCCAGAAGAATGCCGCGGGAGACGACGTACAGAATGACGATCAACCCGATCAGTACGGCGCTGATCGTCAGCAGGGTTTTTCGGTGCAGCGTCATGGGGAATCCACGCGGCCAAAAACACCCGGACCGGCACAGACTGCGGCGTGTCTGCCTTGCTCAAACCGGTTCCGTTGCCGACCCGACGCCACAACCCGGTTTTCCCGAGCACACGCCGGGGGCCCGGGCGCCGGTGCCTCCGAGCACTGCGCATAACGCGCGCAACCTGCCAGATGAATCGTCCAATTCAGGACTCAGCGTGATTGTTGAGACCGTTACCGGTCTCACACGCCTCTGGTTTGCGCTTCAGGCCGGTTGCGCGGCCCCGACGTCATGCGCCGGGCCGGCGGGGCCGACGCCCGCCAAACGTTGGCCGCGGTACCAAGCCGATGGAAGACACAGGCCCCGATGCCGGGTTCGCCAGCGCGCACGCGGGCGTGTCGTGAATTGCATTATCGGGCTTGGCACGTGCGAGCGGTGACCGGTATGTTGCGCGGCAATCGGGGCGCGCCACGCGCGGGCCGCTCCCGTTTGGGCCGTGAGGTAAGAGACCATGAACAACGAGAACAATGCTCCTAAGCTTTCAGACGTATTTGGAGCCCTGACGTTCAACGGCGAGGTCATGCGCCGACACCTTCCGGAGGATGCATACGAGAAGCTCCTGCACACCATGCAGCGCGGCAGGCCGCTCGATCCCGCCGTCGCGGGCATGGTGGCGGCCGCCATGAAAGCCTGGGCGCTGGAGCACGGTTGCACGCACTACACGCACTGGTTTCAGCCGCTCACCGGTCACACCGCCGAGAAGCATGACGCGTTTCTCGCACCGAACGGCTTCGGCGGCGCCATCGAGGCTTTCTCGGCGCAACAGTTGATTCAGGGCGAGCCGGACGCGAGCTCGTTTCCGTCTGGCGGGATCCGGGAGACGTTCGAAGCCCGCGGCTACACGGCGTGGGACGCGACGAGCCCGGCGTTCATCTTCAAGACCCCGGACAGCGCGACCCTGTGCATCCCGACCGCCTTTGTGTCCTGGACGGGGGAAGCGCTGGACAAGAAGACGCCGCTGCTGCGCTCGGTACAGGCGCTCAGTGACCAGGCGATGCGCATTTTGCGGATTTTCGGGACGCACAAGGGGGTGTCCCGCGTCATCACCACGATCGGCAGCGAGCAGGAGTACTTTCTGGTGGACCGCTCGTTTTACGAGCGGCGGGAGGACCTGCGGCTATGCGGCCGGACGCTGATCGGCGCACCGGCTCCGAAAGGGCACCAGCTCGACGATCATTACTTCGGCGCGATTCCCGAACGGGTGATGGCGTTCATGACCGAGGTGGAACGTCGGCTGTACGAGCTGGGGGTGCCGGTGAAGACGCGGCACAACGAGGTGGCGCCGAATCAGTACGAGTTCGCACCGATCTTCGAGAACGCGAACGTGGCCGCCGACCATCAGATGCTCATGATGCAGATGTTGCGGACCGTGGCGGAGCGTCACGGCTTCGTGTGCTTGCTGCATGAGAAGCCGTTTGCGGGGGTGAACGGTTCCGGCAAGCACAACAACTGGTCGTTGGCGACGGATACGGGTGTGAATCTGCTGGATCCGCACGATGAGGCGCACACGAACATGCAGTTCCTGGTGTTCCTGCTGGCCGTGGTCCGCGCCGTCGATCTGCACGCCGACCTGCTGCGGGCGTCGGTGGCCTCGGCCGGGAACGATCATCGCCTCGGGGCCAACGAAGCGCCGCCCGCCATCATTTCCGTGTATCTGGGCGATATGCTCAACGACATCCTGGACCAGCTCGCGCGCGGCGAAACGCGCTCGGTCAAGAAGGCGGACCGACTGGACCTCGGTGCCCGCACCTTGCCGCAGATTCCGCGTCACAGCGGTGATCGCAACCGCACCAGCCCGTTCGCTTTCACGGGCAACAAGTTCGAGTTCCGGGCTGTCGGCTCCAGCCAATCCATCGCCTGGCCGAACACCGTGCTCAACACCATCGTGGCCGAGTCGCTGGACTACATGGCCACCGAACTCGAGCGGCGCACCGGCGGTCGCCCCTCGCCGGCCAAGCTGCCCGCCGCCGTCAAGGACCTGCTCCGCGAGGTCGTGCGCAAGCATCGACGGATCGTCTTCGACGGCGACAACTACAGCCCCGAGTGGCACGCCGAGGCCGCCCGCCGTGGTCTGCCTAACCTGAAGAACACCCCCGAGGCCCTGGCAGCGTTGGCCACGCCGAAAGCCGAAGCGCTGTTCGAGAAGTACGGCGTACTGACCCGGCGGGAGCTGCGAGCGCGGGTCGACGTCAATCTGGAGCGTTATAACCGCACGGTGGAGATTGAGGCCCGCACTCTCGTCTCCATGTTGCGCCGGGAGGTGCTGCCCGCGGCGCTACGCTTCCAGACGGAGCTCGGCCACGCCGTTTCTGCCAGTGAAGGCGCCGGCGTGAAGTGTGACGACACACGCGCGCGGCTCAAGGAAGTGGTCGGGCTCATCCGTGAGCTGGGACAGGCGATTCACACGGTGGAGCAGCTTGAGCGCCAGCCCTTCGAAGACGCGATGGCGCGCGCTCAGCACACGTGCCAGAAGCTGCTACCCGCGATGGCCGAAGCGCGGCGGATTTCCGATACGTTGGAACAGCTTATCCCCGACGACCTCTGGCCACTGCCGCGTTATTCGGAAATGCTGTTCGTGAAGTGAGCGTGCCCGGCCTTCGCGGCATGCACCGCCCACCGGGGATCGGGGGCGTGTATGGCCTTGGCACTGGCGCAAAGACGGGGTCCACGTGCCATCAAACAAATCCTGGCATCGTGGACCCCGCGTTAATCCGGCGCCCGCGCCGAACAAACCGCGCGGGCCCGCCTCTACGCTCGCCGAGTCGTAAGCAGCAGCCCAAGCACTGCCATGGCCAGCGCTGCCGGTTCCGGCACGACCCACGTGTACCCGATCTGGTCGTTGCCGCAGCTCGCCGCCGAATGAGCGCCGAGCTGGAACTCGGGCGCCTCGGACAACAGGTCGCGAGCGACGGTCCACGTCTGGACGTACCACGTCCGCCCAGCCCAGGTCGTGACGTCCAGACTCAGGTCGGCGTAGCCCAGATCCGTGCCACCGTTGGCGTAGGCTCGGAGGTCCAGCCCCGTGGGGGCGTTGCTCGGCGTGTACGCACCCGTTCCGCCGGTGATCGTGACGTCGCTGTTGGACACGAGACGCACGAGGTGCCCTTCCAGGCCCGTGGCACCGGACAGGTGGAACGTACGGGCGGACGTGAAGTGTCCGCCGTTGAGCGCCAGCGGGTTGCCATTCGGGTCGCGCGGCCAGTAGTTGAGCAGGGCGAAGTGGCGGACGCCGGTGTCATCGGCGACGTCCAGGAACAGGTCGCCCTGGCTGTACCACGCGTGCCAACCACTGTAGTAATAACCGGTTTGCGGATCGAGTGCCGTCGCCAGCCGGAAGGTCAGCGTGCTGCCCTCGTTCAGCAGACCCAGAACGCCCTGATCAAAGTTCGGTCCGACTGCGCCGCCGGGGCTGGGGACGGTCCCGACGCCCCCGGGGTAAGACACGCGATCTGGGCCCAAAGATGCCAGCGTACTTCCGGTGGACGGTCCCGTAACGGCCTTGTTCACTTTCGTGTCGGCGTAGTACGACGACTTGAGCCCCGACACGCCGAGCTCCCACACGGCGTCGTATCCGACGTAATAGTCGACCAGATCCGCGAAAGCGGCTCCAACGCTGGCCAGCAGCACCATTCCAAGCAGCAACTTGGTACGCATTTTGAAACGCTCCTTTCCGCGCTCTCCGAAAGCGGAGACGCGAATCGGCGATACTTTCCGGATCACTCCGAGGCCCGAATCTGGAGGTGGGTCAAGCCTGACAGTCCCTCGGCAAACCGCCCAACGTTAGCCATTCGCTTGTTGCCGATTCAAGCGCGACCTGCGTTACTTGTCTTCTCACTCCGCAGACGGACGTTTTCTCGCTCTCTGCCTTGGCAACAGCCATAAAAGCAGCAACTGGCGGAGTCCACGGTGCCCGTCCGCCGCCCCGCGCCGCTCAACTCCTGATACCTGGCGGCGGCTACAGGGAGCGCCCCGCGGTGCGCCCGCCCCTGCTTTGAGCATCCGAAACAGGGTTGCCGGTGGCAACCGCTGCGACTGCGCGGCGGTTGAGAAGCGCAGGACGAGGACCTGAAAGGGGATTTTCGCGGACCGCGCGCGCTGGCGGATTACGAGGACACGAACTCCCCGGAGCGCCTGGCCGCGGATCCGGCCCTGCGCCGGGGTGTTGGTGGCCGGGCCAGGGATCGACAGGCCGGGTCCACGAGTCAGATGGGCCGCGCTGAGTGCGGGCATCCTGGGCTAGAAGGCAAGACGGCGCTGCGTGGCCGCAGCGTCTGGCCCCCGACTTGCGTCGGAAGTTCGGATTCCGCCTGCAACCTGCGCCGGCGGCATGGACACATCATCCGAACCCCGCACGCGAGTGCGGGGCATGGCGCGACGACGGTCCAGGCACTGTACGCAAGTGCGGGGCGCGTTGACCGCAGCGCTCTATGGACACTCTGTTCCCAACGAGCTGACGAACGGATCAATGTCGGCGTACGTGACCTCGCCGTCGCCGTTCAGGTCCGCATTCAGCCAGGGGCAATCCGCGTACGGCCAGGCCGACTCGCCGGCGAAGGCCTCGACGAACGGGTCGATATCCGCGTACGAAATCAGCCCGTCGCAGTTCATATCCCCCGGACAGCCAAGCGGCGGGCAGCCGTTCGGGTCTGCGGCCCATACCTGCACGTCGTCGATATTCCAGCCCGGGTACGTGACCGACGGGTCGGTCGGTCCCATGCTCCAGCGAATCCGTACTTGCGGGCGATTGTCGGCGAGGGCCGAGATGTCGAACGCCTGGAACACCCACGACGAATCGCTGACGGCGGCGCCGGTGTCGACGGCCCGCCAGACGGCGGTCCACGTGGCGCCGTTGTCCCCGCTGACCTCGACGGTGGCTTTGTCGTAGTTGCTGTTGGACTCGACGCCGAGCCAGCGCCAGAAAGTGAGCTGCACCCCATAAACCCCGGTGCAGTTGAAGGCCGGTGTCGTGAGATAGTAAGCGGGCATGTTGTTGGTGTAATCGCCGGCCAGGTTGTAGCCATAGACGTACGACCCCGTATGGCCGGTGCCGGGGTCGCGGTTATGCGAGCCGCCGCCCGTGGGCTGCCCGAAAGCCCACTGTCCCTGCGTGGTCCAGCCGGGGTTGGCATTCAGCGGCTCGTTGAGCAAGAGCACGATCGGGGCCGCAACGACGCTGTAGGTGACGTCCGGTGCCGATCCGGGCGAGAAGCCGGTCACACCCCCGGTCGTCTGGGCTGAGAAGTAGTACTCCAGAGTCCGCCCGCACGGCGTTGCCGGCAGCGTCGCCTGATACCGGTTGTTCCCTAGGGGGACCAGCGGGTGCTCGGCAAACGCGCCGGCCGAACCGAATCGTGCCCACAGCCGTGGCGAGTTCGGGTCGATCGTCGCGCGAACGGCCGTAATCTGTACCGACACGTTCAGCGGGGTGCCGGGGTCGAGTCGGCTGGGCAGCCCATCCGGGAAACTGAACTGCACCGGGCTGGCCGCCCACTCCGCCAGATACAGAGCCGCGGCGAAGTTCTCTTCACACGTCGGAATGATCTGATCCGCCGGAAGCTGGAAGCCGTACTGCCCGGTGTCGCGCAGCTCGATCGTAAAGGCGAAGATCGGGTTGTTGGGATCGTGCCCGTAGTACCAGTCCACGTCGCCGCCGCTGGCCTGGTAGATCGTGCTGTAGATGGGGCCGAAGTCGTACTGCATCCCGTGCACGGCGAGGATGGCGTCGTGCATGGCCCCGTCCATTGCCAGGAACAGGTCGTTGTCCGGCGGCAGCGCGCTCGTGTAACCCCAGGGGGACAGGATGAGCTGCGAATAACTGTGATAGCTCATCGTGACGACGATATTCGGATGCGCCAGCGTGAAGTCGCGCATCGCTGCGGTCTCGGGTTCGGAGAAGGCTGCCGTACCGCGGTAAGTCTCATCGCAGGGGTAGCTGCTTGAGCCACCCCCGCCCCAGCCCACCGCGTAGTTCCGGTTGTCGTCGACGCCGTAGCAGCTATAGCCCGGCGGGGGGACATGCCGGTTCTTGCGCCACAGGCGGTCTGTCGACCAGCTATACGCGTATCCGTCGACATTGACGATCGGGATGATGAAGAACTCGACGTGGTCGACGAGAAAGTGAATCTGCGGGTTTGTGTCGTACTCGTAAACAAGTTTGTCGGCGATCCACATCGGGACCATGACAGAGATCCATTCGCGGGCGTGGTGACAGCCGTTGAACTGGACGGCCGGCTTGTCACTGCCCGGGCCGGTGATCCGGATACCGCGGATCTGCCGCCCCTCGTGGGAGACTCCGATGTCGAACAGCGTGACCAGGTCCGGTCGATCGGCCTGCATGGTGCTCAGCTTGGAGTACACCTGCGTGATCGTCTTGTAGTTCGTGAACCAGTTCGGGTCGCGCTCGTCCACGAGCGCTTCGGCAGCCAGCCGGGCCTGTTCTGCGTCAATATCCTTCTGAATGTTGTCGTTGATGACCTTGTGAACGAGCCCCAGCGACTGGACGACGGGCCATGACGCGGGCGGGACGAGGTAGTCGACCACCCCGGGAGCTTCATTCTCGCTCATCAGCAGCGCGCCAAGCTCGTGCAGCCGGCCGATGTCGTCCCACGAGTCCACATGGACCCGCACGAGCTTCCAATGGTCGTAGCGGACCGGTGGGTCATCCGCGATGGCGCACGTCAGGCAGGCGGCAACCACCACCACGAATCCCAGCCACAACGAGGGTCGGTGAGCCAGCATGTCATTCCTCCGGTGTGCAGAGTTCCAGCGCATCCAGGAATGCGTCACCGCGTATTGTACCGCAGCGACGGCTCCGTGTCGCTGCCCAAAAACGGCGCGGCGGCGGCCGGCGCGGAGCGAGCAGCTTACCGGCGTGCCCAATCACTGATTGAGGCCGCCAAGCCGCATGGCGCACGCTACAATCGACGCACGCGACAGTTGACAAGGGGTCTCGGTGGTCGCCGACGGTTCTCCTGTGTCCGGCCGAAGGATGTTGTGGCGCCCGCTGCGGGTGGCCGGCGTCGGTCTGCTCCTGCTCCTGAGCGCGGCGGGCGTCTTTTATTGGTCGCACACACGTCTGCCGCGCCGGTTCCACGTAGTGGTGGACGGGCGCTTGTACCGCAGCGGCCTGGTGCGGTCCGATCAACTGGAGCGTTTGCGGGATACCTACGGCATCCGACGCGTTCTCTGTCTGTTGGACGCCAACGCCCCGGTCACGCGGGCCGAGCGCGACGCTGCGCTGGCCCTGGGGATCGAATGGTGCAACATTCCGCTGCCCGGCGACGGCTCCAGCACCCCGGATGAGCGGCGACGTATCGTGGAGCTGCTTACAGACCCGTTAGCCCCGCCCACGCTGGTCCACTGCGCCGCCGGTGTCAATCGCACCGGCCTGGCCATTGCGCTTTATCGGCTCCACTGCCAGCACTGGACGCTTGAGCAGGTCCTGGCGGAAATGCGCGAGCACGGGTTCGAGGATCGCACGCATCACGAAAACCTGCGACGGGCTCTGGCAGAGGAAGCGGCCGCCGTCGGCGGGCCGCCAACCCGGTAGCGCGGGCACGCGGGTACTGCGGCGCCAACGAACCCCGGTAGCGGTATCTCCTGGGACGTGCGGCGCGCTGGCCCGCTCCACCGAGCGCCATCAGAGCACACGCCGACCCGCGACCCACACCGCGACGGGCCGCGGTGCCTCGTCCACGAGGTGCGCGTAAGGGTCCGAAGCCCCCGGCGGACACGGGAAGGCGGCGATGTCCGCCCGTTTTCCGGGCGCGAGCGATCCTACTTGAGAGCCCAGGCCCAGGGCCTGCGCCGCATCGAGAGTGACCATCCGAAAGAGAATGTGCGGCTCGGGCGGGTCGGGGGTCTGCCGGCGAACGAAACGCAATTCCTCCAGCAGCGAGAGATTCTCGTTGCTGGCCGCGCTGTCCGTGCCGATCGCCACCGTTGCCCCGGCGGCCATCAAGGCGCGGTACGGATGTGGCGGATGGCCAAAGAAGCGGTGCGACCGCGGACAATACACGACGACGTGACGGGCGTCGGCCAGCCGCTCGGCGTCGCCCGGTTCAAGATAGTTGCAATGTGCCAACGTGCCCGGGCAACCGGGCGGCACGCAGTTTTCGAGGTACGCCAGCGGCGCCTGGCCGGGCGAGCGCACGCCGCACGTTGCCAGCAGGCCGCGCAGTGTCGCTGGCAGGGCGTCTGTACGCCCGCGCAGAAAGTCGCATTCGGCCGTGGTTTCCGCCCAGTGGGTGCACCAGGGGCGGCGGCGCTCGGCCGCGAGTCTCACGGCGGCCCGGATGTGTCGCGCCGGGACGGTATAGGGTGCATGCGGTGAGATCCCGACCGTCAGCAGCGGGTCTTCTTCCACTTTGGCCACCTCGGCCCGCAGCTCGGCGGGATTCCGCGGCGGATGGTCGGCCAGCGTGAGCAGCTCGACGAAGCAAACCTTGCGGATCGGGATGAGCTTGAGCACCGCCCAGTGGATATTGCGGCGGGAGATGTCGCCGACACAGGTCACGCCCGCGCGCAGCGACTGCCACGCCCCCTCGCGAACGGCTTCCTGTTCCCGGTAAAGCTGCCCGGGGGCTGCACGCAGCCGGATGAGTTCCCACATCCACGACCAAAGCGGCATGGGTTCGATCCGCCCCGCGTAGCAGGTCAGCTCCAGGTGCGTATGCGGGTTGACAAGCCCCGGCGTCAGAATCGCGTCCCCCAGGTCAACCAGCGTGTCACCGTCGGTCGGTAGCCCGTCCAGCGCGCCTACCGCGGCGATCGTGTCGCCGAGCACCTGAATCCCGCCGCTGCGGATCGGCGGTGCGCAGACAGGCACGACCCAGGCGGCCTTGACGATCACGGCGCGCGACGGCCTGCGTGGTTGGACAGGGGCAGGTCCTTGAACCACGTGCGCCAGTCCAGCCCGAGTTCGCCGCTCTCCACGTGCGGGCTCATTGACGACTCGCAGTGGCACAGGCTTGGAGTCGTGGGCAGGATGCGCAGGAAGCGTTCCAGAAGACGCGGCATACGTTCCACGGCGGCGACCGCCCGCTGACGCTCGACGTGCTCCTCCAGGACGCGCCCGTCTTCGAACGGCCGGTAGTTCGTGCCGTCCTCGGCGTAGCGCGCCACGTAGCACAGCGACGCGTAGCACAACTGGAGCTCGCGCGCCAGAAACACCTCCGGCACAAGGGCCTGGCCGAGCAGCTCTCCGCCGCACGTGGCGTACTTGCGCGTCTCCGCCGGCGTTTCGTGCCGGGGACCCTCGACGCACACGTACACCGCACGGTTCGTATACTCGCAGCCCTCGCCACGCAGAGTTTCCTCAATGGCGTGTCGCAGGCTGGGACAGAAGACGGGCCACTGCCGGATATGACCCAGTCCGCGGTTTTCAAAGAACGTTTGCGGACGCGACCGCGTTTCGTCGATCAGATCGTCGACGATCACGTACTGGCCGATCTTGAAATTGTGGCTGATGGCGCGCGTCTCGCTCCAGGAGACGACGCAGCGCACGTCGAGGTCCTTCAGCGCGTAGATGTTGGCCCGGTAGTTCACGAATGTAGGCGTCCGCTCGTACGCGGTCTCGCCGTGACGCGACAGAAAGTAGAAACCGCCCGCGCGCGACTCGCACCGGTAGATCGGCTGCGAGTCGCCGAACGGGGTCGCGCGCGGTCCCAGACGCTCCGCGACGAGCGCCCCCGCGTGCAGGAGGTCGTAGGCCGCCCGTCCGCCAATGCACGCCAAGGTAATCGCCATCTACGCACTCCCGGTTCCTGTCGGCGGCACCGTACGCAACGGCGGATTGCCCGGGGCGCAGCCCGATGCGCACCGCCACGCCTTGGTCGCCGTCCCATCGCTGGGTGGTTGCGAATGGTAGCGGAAGTCGGCCGGTCCGGGAAAGACACAGCCGAGCAGCCGTGCCAGTCGGCCCCGTGGGCTGAATCGTGCTCGGCGGTCGGGGAGCCTTCAGCTCGCATGTCGGATGTCCGCCGCTACCCGGTGCAGGTGGGCCAGGACACGGGGCGCGATGTCTACCTCCAGCAGAGCCCGGCCATCGACGTATTGGCGCCCGTGAATGTCGGCGAACCGTTCCAGAAAGGCGAGGGCCTTGCCATCGTCCGCTGGCACAGACAGCGTCACACGTTGCTGTTCCCCGCGCACGCGGCGTTCGACCTCTGCCCGCAGGGCTTCCAGCCCAACACCCAGGCGGGCCGAGATTGGCAGCGCGTCCGGCCACGCCCGGCGCAGAAGCATCAGGGCGGCGTCGTCCTGCACGGCGTCCATCTTGTTGAGTAGCAGCAGGCACGGCTTGTCGGCGACACCCAGCTCCGCCAGGACGTTCTGAACGGCGCCGATGTGCTCCTGAGCCTGGGGGTTGGACGCATCCACGACGTGCAACAGCAAGTCGGCGTGAATCGCCTCTTCGAGCGTGGCCCGGAATGAGGCCACCAGATGGTGCGGCAAATCGCGAATGAAGCCGACCGTGTCCGACAGCAACACGTAGCGGCCGTTGCCCAGGTCCCAGCGCCGGGTGAGCGTATCCAGCGTCGCGAACAGGCGGTCCTCCGTGAAGGCGCCGGCCTGCGTCAGCGCGTTCATGAGCGTGCTCTTGCCGGCGTTCGTATAGCCGACCAGCGAGACCGTGTATTCGTGCTGCCGAGCCTGAACCTCGCGCGTCCGTCGCCGGTCGATCTCCGCCAGCTTTCGCTTCAGCAGAGTGACGCGTTGTTCCACGAGCCGGCGGTCGATCTCGATCTGACGCTCTCCAGGGCCGCGTGTTCCGATGCCGCCGACGACGCCGGCTCCGGTTCCGCCGGCGGCGCCGGCGATGCGTTCGAGGTGGGTCCACATACCGCGCAGGCGCGGTGCCGTGTACTCCAGTTGCGCCAGCTCAACCTGCAACCGGGCCTCGTGCGTCCGCGCCCGCGACGCAAAGATGTCGAGAATCAGCTCACTGCGGTCAAGGACCTTCCGACGTGTGGCTTCCTCGATCTCACGGATCTGCGACGGGCTCAGGTCGTTGTCGAAAATGATCACGTCCGCGTCGTACACGTCCGCGCGCTGGCGGATTTCTTCCAGCTTGCCCTTGCCGACGCACGTCGCGGCGTGAAAGGCGGCGCGGCGCTGCACCACCTGACCCACAACGATCGCCCCGGCGGATCGCGCGAGTTCAGACAGTTCTCCCAGCGGATTCTCCCCCAGCGGGGCGTTGCCCAGAATGACCTTTACCAACAGCGCCCGTTCGCGGCGCACCGAAAGGTCTTCACGCGGGTGGATCGCCAATCGCGGCACTCCGTTTCAAACCCTGGTCGCGACGTCAACCAGTGCGTCCCTCTACCATGATTGTACCGTCTCCGTCGCCATCGGATCCGGCAGAGGAAGGCTCCGTGGCCGGCACCGCCGGCTGAGATTCCGGCTCCAGGGCGGACCGGGCCAGTTCTTCGAGCTCGTCGACCGTAAACAGGCGTAGCAGCACCTCAGCCCGGCTCGCTTCACCGAGATATCGGTCGTCCAGGGCGAAGGCCGCCCGCAGAGCTTGTGCTGCGGCGTCCCGTTGCGACAGCCGGGCCCGCACAATGGCCAGCATGAAGTGGCTCGACGCCCGCCGTGGATTCACAGCCAGTGCCCGCTCCAGCGCGCCGAGCGCCGTTTCGGTGTCCCCTTCGTCCAAGGCACGATTCGCCAGTGCTTCCCACGCCGCGACTAGTGTGGGATCCCGCCGCACGGCTTCCTCCAGCCGGGGGCGCGCCTGACCACGCCTGGGCAGGCGCAACTCAAGCAGGCCGAGGACGTAATACGCGTCGCCGCGGGTTGCGTCCATTTGTATGGCGCGGTTCAGGATGGCTGCGGCGGCGTCCAGCTTTCCTGCTTGTAGCAGGGTATAGCCCCGCCAGACATCAATCTCATAGGGGCTGGGCCGCGGCGTTGGCCATGCGTTGGTAGTTCCCGTGGGCGGCATGCTCGCGTGTGCCGCCTGGTAGTCCAACACGGCCAGCGCTTCCGCCAGGCGTTTTTGCCGTGCCATCAACACGGCGGTCAAGAAGTCCCGCTCGTCGGCCAGTTCGGTAGGGACTTCGCCCAAGTCCGTCAGAACCAAGACCAGCGGCTCCCAACGCTCGAGCTTCATCAGCAGTCGGCCGAGCAATAGGCGGTCGCGCGTGTCGAGTGCCGAGAGGTCTCGGATCTGAGCCAGTGCTTCATCCGCAGCGCCGGGCTGGCCGTTCGCCAGCAGCACAGCGCCAAGCAGCACATTGGTCGCAGGTGTGGCGAGGTTCGGGTCCTGCAAAAGTCCTGCCAGCGGCAGGGTCTCCGTGTGTCGGCCGCGGGCGAGCAACGCACGCACCAAAACCTCAAGGTACTCGGTCGCCGGATCGCCGGCCTGTCGAGCGTGTCGGTAGAAGAGTTCGGCCAGCTCGTCACGATCCAGCAGGCGTGCGAGGACCGCCAGTCGCGTCCATGTGGGGCCGCTCCACGCCACCCGCCCGGCCAGCGGCGCCACCTCGTCCAGCAGCGCTTGGGCGGCTTGTCGATCATGAACGTCGGCCGGGTGGGTAGCATCCCGCGCTATGACTGCGTCCAAACGCCTCGCCAGCACTGCCTCGCCGGGAGCGGGGACCGCCGAGCGGCCGCTGCTCGTTGGACGTGTCGGCGCCGGAGGTGGGGATGCCGGGGCTGGCTCTCCGCCGGCGTCCGGCGCGAAGCTGGGCACGCCGCCGGGCGCGCCGGGTGACGCCGGCATCGGCGCCGCGCCGCCGCGCAGCGTTCCTAGTTTCTCTTCGAGTTCTGTGATGCGCTGCGTCAGCGCTTGCAACGCGCGATCCTGTCGACGCAGCACGCCGCGAAGGTAGGCCGTTGCCAGCGTAACCATCAGGAGCAGCGCAATCGTGCTGACCACCCAGGCCAGGAGCAGTCGCTCCACGCCACTGCGGCGCACCGGCGGTCGAGGAGAGAAACCAGAGCGCTCCGGAGTCATCGTATCAGTCCTTGTGGGGCTGGCTGCTGGGCGGCGACTCGTCCGACGGCGGGGCACCGCGACGGCCACCTGCTCCGGGTTCGTCTTCCTCGGTGGCGGCGGCGATCTGTTCCGGCGTCACCCGGTAGCTTCGCCAGGCGTCGACGTACGTCGTGGGCGGACCACCGACCGGAGTTTGCAGCATCCGCCCGATGCGAATGACAAGGTAACTGCCGACAACGAACAGCAGAAGCAGCAGGGCCGAAATCAGCAACACAGCGAGCAGCACCGTCAGGCGTGCGATGCGCCGGGCTTCGCCCTCCGGATCGCCCGCGTCGGCTGCCAGCGAACCGCTGGCTTCCAGGCGGCCTATGTGGACGTAGACACCCGCTGTGATGACCAGGAGGAGGCCGAGAAGCACCCCGATCAGCGCAGCGCGCCCGTAGCTCCTGGAGGTCCGTCCAGACACCCTTCACCTACAGTCTACCACTCGCACGGCCGCAGCCAGCGGCCCAGAGCAGCGCCCAATTCTGGTCCCTCTAGCCGCGCGGCTTATGGCGCAGCTCGCGATCCAACTCCTCGATCAGTCGCCGGGCGGTGGGCGACAGCTCGCGCGGCACGACGATGCGTACGACCGCGTACAGGTCGCCTGCCTCACCGGTCCTCGGGTCTTTCAACCCCAGACCGCGCAGCCGCAGCTTGCTGCCACTCGATGTGCCCGGCGGAACCCTCACCACCGTCGTTCCGTTCAACGTAGGGACCTCAACCTGTGTGCCGAGCGTGGCCTCGGGGAACGTAAGCCGCAGCTCGTAGAGCAGATCACGTCCCTCGACACGAAACAGCGGGTGTGGTGCAAGGTGGCAGCGGATGATGAGATCGCCGCGGCCGCCGGGGCCTTCCTGACCCTTGTCGCGGATGCGGATGCGCTGTCCCTCCGTGACGCCGGCGGGAATCTTGAAGCGAATGCGTTCGGTCGTCCCCTCCGGCCCCGTCAAAACGATTTCCCGCTCGGTGCCATGCGCCGCCTCTTCCAGGGACACGTGCACTTCGTGCTCGATGTTTTCGCCGCGGGGTCCGGAGCGCCGCATGCTTCGGCGTCCCGGGCGAGGGCCGGCGGCACGGCTGAAGAACTGCTCGAAGATGCTGGACAGGTCTCCGAGCGAGCCGAAGTCGAAGTGCAGGTCCTCGAAGGGGACATGCTGGCCGGTGCTCCAGGTGTGGAATTCCGGGATGGGGCCACCGGCGCCAAAGCGGTCGTACTGGGCACGCCGCTCCGGGTCGCCCAAGACCTCGTAGGCGGCCTGGATCTCCTTGAAGCGCTGCTCCGCCGCCTCGCGGTTGTGCGGATTGCGATCGGGATGATGTTCCTTCGCCAGTCGGCGGTACGCGCGCTTGATCTCCTCCTGGGTGGCGTTGCGACTGACCCCGAGAATCTCGTACGGATCTTTATTCGTCATATGTTCGCGGCGGACGACCGCCGCCGCCCTGAATTCTACGATCCGCCCCGCGGAGGGACAACGACGGCGGCGCCGTCTGGAAAGCCTCGACCGCAGGCCAGCGTCCTGCCGCGGTACGTACTGGCGCGGGGCTCTTGCAGGGCAGTGGTTCGCTGCGGGTTATGCGTCTGGTAGACGGGTGCCAGCCCTGGTCACGGCAGCCGCATCAGGCGTCGGGTGGCTTCTTCTGCCCACACGGTATCCGAGTACTCGTTGATGATGCGACGGTAGAGCTCTTTAGCCTGTTGGACGCGCTGGGAGCGGGCGTACGTGTCTGCCAGTCGCAGCAGGTTTTCGCACTCCTTGGCGGCCTTGTGGTCCCGCACATAACCCATGATGCCTTCGTTCCGCTGCATGCGCTCCAGGACCGTGCGGGCCTTCGTGGCGGCTTCGGTGCCTTCGTAGCGCGTCACAATGTCTTCCAGACGAACGTACCCCTCTCCGAAACGCTTGTTGCGGATGAGCTCCAGCGCTTTGCCGAGCTCGTTCTCCGCCTCCGCCGCTTCGTTTTCCCGTTCGAGAATCCGGGCCACCTCCGGCGACTTCTTCTTGAGGGCGTCCAGCCGGCGCTTGGCCCGCGTCGCGACCGCCAGCCCCAGGTACTCCCGGCGCACCGTTCGCAGCAGGTTGACCGCGGTTTCCCAGTCCTGCTCCTCGCTGGCCTGCTGCGCCCGGGCCAGCAGATCGTGGCCCAACGCCTCCAGCAGATCCAGCATGTCCTGACAACGGGTCTTGAGGGGGTCGCCGGGGATGGCGATCCGGTCCGCATCCCGCGCGGTCAGATACGCCTCGCGGTACTTGCCTTGCAACAACGCCTGTCGCGCCTTCTTCAGCTTGCTCTGCACAATCGCGGCTTCTTCGGGGTGGGTTTTGGATGGCGGCACGTCGATAATGGCGTCCGTGATGGCCTTGACCAGTGCGTCCGCCTGCCCTGGCCAGCCGGTCCAAACCACTCTCCCGCGCGCATCAATGACCACGACGCTCGGGAAAGAGCGGATCTTGTATTCTTCGTAGCTCCGCGATTCGAGCCCCACCGGGAAAAACGCCCGTTCCTTCTTCAACATCCCCTCGACGCGCTTGCGGTCTGCATCCGTGAGCCCGACCAGAAACACCCCCTCGTTGCGTGCGAACTTCGAGTTGATTTCGTTCATCAGCGGCATGACCAGCTCGCCGCCCTTGTGCCAGGTCACCCAGAAGAACACGACGACGACCATGCCGCGCAACTCGGCCAGCGACAGGGCCTCGCCGTTGGGTGTGTTGAGCCATTCCTTCGCCTCGATGTCGGGCGCGAACGTGCCCTTCGGCAAGCCCTCTTCCTGCTTCTCCTGAGCCACAGCCGCCCCGACCCCGGCCAGAACAAGTAGCACGATCGCCAACGCCACGCGCTTCATAATCGTCCTCAGCGCTGTGAACCCTGCTTTCTGCCGACCGCCGTCGGTTCTCCGCTTGTTATACCCCCGCCCCCGCTGAACTCAAGTCGGCCGAACCGGGGGACGAACGGCCAGGCGTGCGGCCTCAGACGGATTGACACCCGCTCGCCGACGGATTCTGCTGAGCTACGGCCAGCTGCGTTGGTCAATTTCCAGCGCGTGCCGGCGCAGGATACACGCATGAGAGCGCTGTTGACCCTTCTTGTGGTGGGCCTGGGATGCAGTGGGTTGACGTGGGCCGCACAGGAACAGGCCCACCCGCCTTCGGCGCCGGCGACGCGTCCAGCGGACGGCCGCCCACGCGTTGCGGTCGTGGCCATCGAGGCGGCCCCGGAAACGGACACGCGCGACACCTGGCTGGCAGTCGCATTTGAGGAACTGCTCACCTGGCGGTTGCGGCGGGTGCCCACGCTGATAACTGTGCCGACGATACGCCTGTACCAAGCCCGCCTGGAACTGGCCGAGCCGAACGAGGCGCTGCCATCCTGGCCGCGCGTGCTGACGGCGCTCGGGGCGCGTCGGTGGCTGAGCGGGTTCTGCACGGGACCCGCTGACGCGGTCATTCTTCAGCTCACTCTGAACCGTCTGGACGATCCCAACGCGCCGCCGGAGCGTGCGATCTTCCCGGCCGGCCGTTGGTCGGACGTTCTCGACCAGGCTACGCGTTGGGTTCTGGCGCGCCTGGAAATCGCAGATTTGGACTCCGACGTGTCAGCGCGCGTGTTCGGGTGGCCGACGAAGTCCCCCTCGGCGCTGGAATACTTCGCGCGGGCGACCGCCGCCATGCGGGAAGAACGGCCACGGGATGTACTCCGCTACGCCCAGGAGGCTGTGGAGTGCGACGGCAAGTTTCGATCGGCACTTGGCCTGCTGGCTCAGGTCGAGCTGGTTCGCGGCGAGGCCGGCCGCGCGGCGGCCGCGCGACATCTTCGCCTGGTGGCCGACCTGGCGCGCCGGGATGGGGATGTCCTGGATCGCGCCAACGCAGAACTCGCGCTGAGCCTTATCGCCCGAGCCGATGAATCCCTGGACGCCGCTCGTACGCGGGCCGAGACAGCGCTCGAGCTGGCCGCAGGTCTGAATGACGTGTATGGTGAGCTGGCCGCTTTGACGTGGCTGGCAGATTTGCACGCCGCTTGGCAACCGCCGACGGGAGAGGCGCTGTCCGAGCAGGAGCGGGCTGCACGGGCAACTGAGAACCTCCAGCGGGCCATCGAGTATCAGCGGCGCATGCTGGAAATCCTGGAATCACTTGAGGATACCGTTGCGACCATGCCGGCAGTCACGAAGCTCGCGCTGATGTACGAACGTGCCGGCCAGGTAGATGCGGCTCTAACGTGTCACCAGCAAGCGCTGGCCATTGCGCAGTCGCTTCGTACCCGTCGCCATGAGGCGTCCGCTTGGCTGTACCTCGGCCAGTGGCACCGTAATCGCAAGCGCTGGGACGACGCGTTGAACGCGTTGCAGCGTTGTCTCGAACTCGCTGATGAAAACTCTCAGCCCACCGTGCATATCGCCTTGGGTGTGTTATACGCCGCTATGCCGGCTCCGGACAAAGCGCTGGCGGAGTTTGAGCTGGCGTACGCCGACACCCGCAAGCGCGACGATCTGCCCAGCCAGTTCACGTGCCTGCGTGAAATGGCGCGCGCCCGACGCCAGCTCGGCCAGCACAAGGAGGGCCTCGCTAACCTGCGGGAGGCCCTGGACATCGCCGAGGCTTTGGAGCTCCCCGAAAAAGAGCAGTTGCGCGCCGAGCTGGACGACTGGAAGAAACAGCAGCCATGAGGGCGCCGCCGGGTCGCCGCACCGGCATATGACCATGCACGATTCGAAGGCGCACTATCTGAACCCCGCACGCCAGTGCAGGGGCCGTCCCGCCACTCGTGTGGTGGGTTCTAACCGAGCGCGCCGCCAGTTTGCGAATCCCGATTCAGTGGGCCGCGTGCAGACCCAGATGCCGGAGAACCGCCTGAACGATGCCCGCGTTTGCCGGCGGCATGGGGAGACGAAGCAATTCGTCGGACGGCACCCATCGGCATTCGTCCGACGCTGCCGGCCGCGGTTCGCCGCCCTCCCAGCGACAGAGCACCGGCGTCAGGCGGACGACGCGGTCGTCGTACTCGCAGGCTACGGGTGCGAGGACTTCCAGCGGCGTAGCGTGGACGTTGCATTCCTCAAGCAGCTCGCGGCAGACGGCTTGCGCGGGTGCCTCGTCAGCGTGCTGCTTGCCCCCCGGAAACTCCCAGAGCCCGCCAGCGTGGAGCTCGCGCGGACGGCGCGCGACGAGCCACAGTCCGTTGCGCAAGACCAGCGCGAGGGCGACGGCTATGACCGGTTTATCCATATCGACTATCCCTGCGGAGCGGGTGCTCGTTGAACAGGGGCTCGTGAAACGCATTGTACGGTGGGTAACGTCCACCGGCGGCGCGGCAACCTCCACGGGGCGACCGTGAGCGCTTACGGGTCGGCCGGAGTGGGACATTCGCGACACGCGATAATCACATAACTGTTTGACAATGCGTCGCTTATGATGTTTACGGCGCGCGTCGCAAATCGCGCCGTTTTTATGGACAGCCACCTTGCAATCTGTTATAGTCCGAGGGTGTCAGAAGGCTTCTACCCGGAAAACGGGAACGGAATTGCGGCTGTTCTAGCCGTGGCGCGCTTCCGGGGTCGACCATCGGGTTCGGCCCCGGAAGTTTTTT